>Ga0180434_10006580_pt1 | contig 13314 bp, 16 predicted proteins | sample SS_ome_7_FD_132453 | JGI IMG/M metagenome (GOLD analysis project Ga0180434, IMG submission 132453) | Hypersaline lake sediment archaeal communities from the Salton Sea, California, USA - SS_1_D_2 metaG | ecosystem: Environmental > Aquatic > Non-marine Saline and Alkaline > Hypersaline >... | reverse complement strand
TATGGCTGCTTGAATAGTGGTATATCCAGCTTCTCCAGAAGTTCCTACTACATAAGGAGTAATAGGATATCCACCTTCTGCATCTCTATTAATCGTAAGAGTACTTCCAGCTCCTGCCACTGTAATACCATCTCCGCCAAGGACATTAATATTCCCGGCAGTAGGTGAAAGAGCTCCACCTGTATCTCCTGTTAGAGTATCTACATCTGAGCTACCAGGACCTAAAATAGACCACGTAGCGCTCCCTCCCGAAACACTAGCTAACCCATAAATTTGACTGGTAGTCTGATCCACCCAGATTTGTCCGATTTCATAATTACGAGCATCCGTTGCATTAGGAGCGCGTTGAGCTTTCACAGGTACTGGAAAGACGTCTTGAAGTGGATTGTTTAGTCCGTAAGATTTAGTTCTCTTAGTCATTTTGGTAACCTAAAATTAATGTTTGTCTCTTTAATTCTTTATTACGACAAAGGTTTAATTTAAGTCGTGACCTTAATTCATTTTCTATGGTATTATACAGAAAAGCAGGAAAACAGAAATGCATGGACCTAAGACTAAAAGATTAACAATAAATATTTCAGAAGAGTTGAAAGCAAAAATTAAAGCTTATTCCGCCTTTACTAATACTCCGTTAGGCGTATTTGTCAATCGCGTGTTGATTGAGAAAGTACAAAAGATTGAGAAAGGGGAAGATGCTCATATTAAAATAGAGAGGAAGAAATGATGGATTATATGAATATTATCATTGCTGGATGCACGGTAATTTCAACAGTGGTTGCATTGGTTACCATTTTAGGAAAAAAGTTTGAGAAAATAAATTCTCAATTCGAAAAGATTTCATTAGATCTTAGACAACTGGATTCTCGTTTGTCGCGGATAGAGGGGTTCATTGAAAGAGATATGGTAGGAGCTGGAAAATTTTCCAAACCTACGGGTACTGAATAAAATACATCTGAAGGGAGAAGAATTATGCAAGAAATTATAGAAGGGCTAGCAATAATATTTCTTATATGGATAGCTCATCGTTCTATTAGACATATAGTAGAAGAAAATCATGAAAAAACGATGCAAACAATAATTAATGTAGGATTGGCATTAGGAATGACAAAAGAAGAGGCTTTTCAGGTCCTTAAGACTAATGAAGAAAAAGATTAAGACCGGATTTCTTTTAGCTCTTTCGCTGTGAATCCTTTCTTTTTTATTTTTTCATATTCTCGTCGTCGCTCGATACCCTTTTTTGAGTGAAGTTTTTCTTTATGAAAAGACTTACGGGTAGAGTCCCAAATTGCATTCGTCGCCCAACTTGTAAGAGCTAAAAAAGGACGTCTAGAACCAGTTTTCCCATAGAGTCCAGCAATTCCATAGATAGGAAGTTTCACCTTGGAAGGGAGCTTTTTCCCCGTAGTTTCCTTGATAATAGGATCTATACTTCCTAGGATGAAGCCCGCCATTATTTGGTTTTTCACCGGTAAGAGTAATGTATTGGCTTTACTTATCATCCATTTCCGTGCTTCCTCAAAGGTTTTAAATTTAGGAGGATTCTTGAGATCTTCGAGAGCTTTCCCAATCTTTACACTTTCCGTTTTACCAAATCCAGCTTGCTCAGCACCTTTAATTATCTCTTTCTCTCCACCCTTAACAGACGAAGCCGCCGCTTTTTCTATTCGCTCTTTGGCTACAGGGGTAAGGTTTTTTTCGGCTTTAGAGATTTTATCACCGATGCGGATCATATCTTTAGAAAAAAGATCTTGTTCTCCTTTGAGCTTATCAACCCAGTTGCGATAAAACTTTCCGGTAGGGCCTTTTAAAGCGCTCTGAACTTTTCTTTTTTGTTGCTGAACTTTCTGAGCTGCTTCAAGTCCTTTAATTCTCTTTCCTACCTCATCAAGGATAGTCTGTCCTTGTCCTGATGCTCGCACATTGGAAAAAGGAATCACCATCTGCTGTTTAATATCTTTTTGGAGATCTTTATAAGCTTTTAAATGAGCATCTTGAACACCTAAAAAAGTTCCTTCCGCATATTTTTGAGGAAGCTTTCCTTTCACTACTTCATCTTTTGCTCTTTCTAAAAAGGTATTCATCATCTTATCGTTTTTCTGAATAGCTTTCAGAGTGCCGTCGGTGGGATTCATAATCATATCTACAATATTAGAGGTAGATTTTTCCGCTTGAGCAGTTAACTCAGCTGCTGTTGGAGGAGGCTTCCCATACTTTATTTCGTGCTCCAAAGCATATTTTTTATCTTTTAAAGAAGAGAGAGATTCTTGGGTGGTCTTAAGTTCTTTCCCAGTTGTTTTAAGAAGATCTTTTTCAAGCTCCCCGATGCGTTTTTCAGTATTCTGAAGCCGAGGCCCCAGCCTAGCTTTTCTTTCCACTACTCCTTTGGTCACTTTCCGCGGTTCCAAATACTTTTCAATAGGAGTCTTAGAAATAGTTTGAGCTTCCTTGGCAAATCTTTTTTCAGCTTCTTTTGGAGCTTCTGCTCTTCCTTTAAGTGTCTCTTTTTTGCGTCCTTTTGAAATTTCAGGATTTACTACTTCTTTAGTCTTTTCCATCGTTTTATTGCCATCTTTCTCCAAAAACTCCGTAAACTTCACTTTCTCAGCATCAGCGCCTTTCTGAAGTTCTTCTATGGAGATGCCAGCTTTATTAGCATCTTTAAAGATAGATTCTGTAGCTTCTAAGCCACTTTTAGCCCCTCTTTGCATTCGTTTAGCAATGGCATTCCTAAAGGGTTTAGCGAGAGCTTTAATTCCGGCTTCAGCGTAAGGGAACAGAGCTCCCAATCCGGCTTGTATCCCGACAACTTTTAGATCGGCAGGCTTTTCGGTTCCCACGGTTCTAATGAATTCATTAAGAGCTGCATCTCCACCAAAGGTAGCTGCTCCTCGAACGGCTTGAGCTCCTTTAGTTGCTCCTCCCAGTAAGGCTCCTAAGAAGGGAAGTTCTCCGGCTATACGGGACGCAGTGGCAATCCCTGGAGGAGGAGCTAAGTCAGGGTCTATTTGTTCTCTAAATCTTTCTTCTAATGCGCCTCCTACAAAGGGAATGGCAGCACTAGACGCTATCCCTTCCATTCTCTTGGCTAAAAAAGGAGCAGCTTTCCAGAACTTTTCTTGTTCCTCTTTGGGAAGGTTCTCTATATCTGAGGGCTTTAAAGAAACAAGTTCTCCCATTGAAAATTCATCTAGAGATTTGGCTGTCTTGGCTTTATCTGAAGCCCTTTCATAGAGCGCAGTACTACCTTCTGTCTCTTTGGGTTTAAAGAGATCCATGAATCTCCCTTGTGTAGGAGGAGTTTGATACCCTTCTTTCCTTCCTTCTTTGAGGTAATCAAGACCTGTTTCGGGCTCTTTTTCATATTCTAGCCACGCTTTTGCCGTAGCTATATCTCGCGAATCTCCCTCATTATAAAAGCTTTCAGCAAGTTTTCGAACAGCATCATAATCTTCTGTTCCATACCCTTCTCTTCCTGTGTCTTTAGCAAACTTTGAAACGGAACCTGCTAATTCTCCAAAACCTTTTTGATGGTCAGCAAAAGCTTTTTTCCGGTCTTGAAGTCCTTGAATTTTTTGTTGGGCGAGCATTTGGAGACCCTCTCCCAGACCGGTTCCAATAGCTGTACCAAAACGTTGACCAGCGGACGGGGTTCTATCCTCAAAAGAATCTGGAGTGGTATAAATAGTCATGGTATCCTCTTATAAAAGCATCATTAAAGGAAGGGCGCTAGCAGCTCCTTGTGCAAGGGGAACCCCTAAGTTTTCTAAAAATCCGGGTTGTCTATCTTTAGTATATTGGTATTGTCTAGGAGAGATGGCTGGCCCTAACAATTGAAGTAACTGGCCTAATGCTCCTGATTGAAGCCCTGCTCTTTGGGAAGCTAAATTTTCTTCCAGCTCTCGCCCTGCTTGCCCTAAAGCTTGTCCAAAGGCTGAAGAGCGCTGAGATCCTTCTCCAAAAGTTCCGGTAAATCTTTCTGCAATCGTTGGAAGAGTTTCTTGCTCAAATGCTCTGCGGGAAGGAGCCTGAAAAGCATCCATAGAAGCTTGGTCTCCCCCTAGAATATTTTGTAGATTTTGAATTCCACTTCCAATTCCCGGTTGAATTCCTCCCAATATTTGATTTAGGAGTTGTTCTTGCTGAGGATTGTAAATAGGTTTTGTTTTAGTTTTTGATTTCTCACCAAATAAAAAATCCATAAATGCCATAATTACCTCAATTCTCTAAATTTTCTTTTACACCACTTTTATATATTCTACAACGACGAAGCACCGTGTATAGATAGTGTAATTTGCTGTGGTAGTCGTAATAGCTACATTGGTAGCTCCCATTGCTAATTGAACCCCATCCGCCGGTGCTGCAACATTAACATATGGAATAGGAATGGCTGCTTGTAGGGTCGAGGCTCCAGGATCAGTCGCAGAAGCATACAATCTAACAATAGAAAAATCCTGTGTGGTACTAATTCCATGAGCCACATTCTTGGTAGCTGCATTGGGAAGAGCTCCAAAATCAATAACTTTTCTAAACACATTCCGATAATTTAAATTTCCCGCGGTATCTGTGGAATAAGTTGGGAGAAATTGTTGTCCTGTCACAACTTCTTCATCGGTATAAAGGCCGCTATCTTTAGTATTTACGGCGGATGCAATATTGTTGAGATACTGCCTCAACTTCACATCATATTCTTCAAAATTATCTTCTGGGAAAATGTAACTTTCTGGGATAAAATTATTGGGGTTTCCACTTAATGAGCTGCTCATCCTATAATCCTTCCTTGTGGTTCCGCATAGAAAATCATCGCGTGGAGTTCAAAGTCGGACTGAGAAATTTCAAGGTCTCTCATTTGAGCGTCATCCATAAAAAGTAGAAGCTGAAGAAATTGTGATTGAGCCTGAATATAATATCTATGCCAAATCTGTTGCTGATTAACCTGGAAGGATTGTGTATCTTCAACTCGTGTATATAGAGTATTATTTCCAAGCAAGACATCGCTCCCAACTTGATCTTGTATTGCGTCGCCGGATGCGGTGTCGATCAGGTAGTTTAGAGATACTTCGCCGTTTGTGGTACGGTTGAGAAGGAAATCCATATAGGGTACTCGGAACTGTTGTCCTACAGGAGTTCCGGGATTAAACTGTTTGGTAAGAATTTTAAGGTTGCTAACCCGGGAAAGTTTCCCTCCTCCTGTATAGGTCCCTATAAACGTTGTATCGAGTAAAAGAGTATCGGAATCCACTATCTGCTGTACTTGGAAAACGGAACCATTAAGAGAAGTAATCCCTTCAGCATCTTCTACAAGAACATAATCTTCTTCTTTAAGATTGTGATCCACAACAGTGAGACGAGAATTTCCTGAATTCATATCGGTGATATAAAGAGACTGGGAATTAGAAGAAAGACCACTATCTAAAACAAAAACAAAACCTTCTTGATTGCCTGCAACGATATCGGGGAAAGCGGATTGAAAGAGCGGCGAACCCCAAGGGTCATTCCATTCGGACCATGTAGGATAAATATCTTCTACAGTGGCCCAAGTGAGATCAGAATCTTTCTGATAATATCCAAAACAGGTAAAGGAATCATTGAAGAAAGCCCATGTATTATTGCGGTAATTATAGAGGAAAATCCGTGTAGGATACGTGGGATTATTAGTATCGTCAGGAAAAGCCCAATATACAACTTCATTATAATAATCCCGTATGCCATAAACGCGCTCAGGGCCATCATTACCATTATGAATCTTAAAAACTTCATCAGGTATTTTTTCGTCAATTCTCGTAACATTAACACCATTACAGTTATGCACCCCCACATTTCCCACTCCTAGAACAGCTTTATCAAAGCCTACGGCTGAAAAGGAACTTTCACATCCCAGTTCATTATTAATTTGCTGCCATCTAAACGGGATGGCGGTATTACCAGTATAAACGAGTTCCCAAGTAGATCTCTCTAAATAAACTATTAAACGATCTTTGATATATTCAGCCGTTATAATCTGTTCTTGGGTAGGAGCGTCAATGAATCCTCCTCTTCCTGCTGTATCATCTATCCATGAGGTGGTGGCATTCGTGGGGTCCCCATTTTGTGAGAATCTACACCTATTTGGATAGGATCTATCGGTTCCTCCTTCGTCCTCCACGGTATTGAGAACTATAAGACGGTCTTTAAAAGGAAGAATAATTCGAGCCGTCTCCAAAAATCTATTTGTTCCCCCGGAATTTAATTGAGGCCGGAGTGTGGTCCATGTCGAAGAACCATCAGGAATATATTTAATATTGTCTGCTGCTACAAAATTAACGGTGTAAAAAAACGTTTCATAGGGGTTGGCTCCTCTATAGTTAGAGCTCCAAAAGAAGTTAACATCCGTTCCCGTCCAAATCCCAGTTCCGAGTCTTATCCATCCAGCCCCACTTCTTTCATAGGCAAATTGGGTGTCGAAGGCGATTAGATTTTCCGTATTTACGGAACTTCCTTCCCTTACCCTAAGACCCATCACTGGTTCTGCGGGATAAAAATAGCAGGCAGTAGTGGCAGCCGCGCCATTAATTACGAGAGCGCCGGTCGTAGTATTATAAGTAGCGACAGTGGCAGATCCCGTGTCCAGCATTGTTGCCGGAGTACCCAGCGCATTGACAGTGAAAATTTCGCTTCCTATAGAAAACATCTGTCCAATTTTAAAAACTATTCCTGGTACAGTAACTCCAATATTTCCTGAACCATCTGTGTTTCCTAGATTAATTCTGAGTCGGGAATTTAGATCATTTGACCCAATAAGAGAATAGCCAAATCTTTTTCGGATTCTTCCTCTCCATACATAAACGTCTTCTAAATCAAAATATGCATCTTCAGGAAGATAGAAGGGCTCTATATTGTTTTGTTGACCTTCTTCCAGAGGACCGATTAAAAAGCTTTTAAGGACCATTTAACTTCCTATGACTAAATAATTATAGGTGGTAGCCGTTGAAGTGGTAGAGGTTCTTCTCGATCCGTAAACACCAATTCCGGTTGTAGAGACCGAACGGAAAGTTGCGAAGGTGTTTGGAGTTCCACTGGAATCAGCTGTGACTACAAATCCTGTATATACCGCAGCATAAACGGGAATAGTCGCTCCCGTCGGAAAATTAGTAGTATGAGCTCCGCTTCCACTTCCAGTTCCCCATTTGAGAAGGATTCCCGAAGGAAGCCTGGTCCATCCATTGGCCGCTCCTAGAGAGGAGGTAAATTCAATTTCTGTACCGTTAGATTCTCTTCGTATAAACATTTCTGCAATGGAGGTAAGAGAACTTTCTTTGGTATAGAACCCCATTTCATTGGCGCTTGTAGCGGGAGCCGAACTTTGCTCCGGCATTTGAAGAAAAGAGTGTTTCCCTTGATCGGCTGCATTAAAATTTCCATGATTGGTATTAAAAGCAGTGCTGATTGCTTGGAAATTATCCAGAATCTGGGCTTGGCTTTGAGAAGGATTATCTGATGCCTGAGGAATATTTTCGTTATAAGCCATTTTAAAACCTGTTGTTAAAATTTCCGTAAGGGAAATCGGTCATTTCGGTATAGATCGTCGCCGTTCTTTCATTGGTTTGTTGGACAATGTGACGGTGAAGAACTAAATTTTCTTGCTCTTTAAATGCTCGAGTAATCTGATCGATTCCTTCGGGGTCTTGAGAGTCCTCGAAGATCTTTTTAGACGCCCCATAGGCTAAATATTGCCACCATTGTTTGATCAACGGGTCTTGAGTGCTCGAAAGAAGGGCAGCAGGAGTCAAAAAAGCATTAAACTTCACTGGATACACTTTATCGGGCACAGGACGCAATGTTATGATGTTGTCATAGAATAATACTGCTTGAGGTCTGTTAGGCTGATATGGCGTAAATGTGAAGGTGATTTCTGTTCCACTTGGAATATTATTTGCAAAAGTGATGCTTACGGCGCCGCTCAAATAATCTATACTTCCAACTGGAGCTGTTGTGGAATTACTAATCAACCAGGTTCCCGTTGAACGAGTCTGGGGGTTATCTACCACGCGAATTGCAGAATTAGTGTCATCTACTGTTCCGACAGTTACAGAATTTTGAAGCATAGGAACATTCGGAAGAGTGATAGCATAGGGTCCTGGTGTGCCATTTCCCGATAAAGACGTATCAATATCTCCTAACGCTGGATAGGTTCGAAAAAATTGTTCTCGGCTCTGACAATAAAAGCTTTGATACCCATTTATGTAGGCTGGGGGCTGAAGATTATAATAAACATCTTGAGCTTGAGAGGGGGCACCATCAAAATCTACTATAAGTTCGTTAAAACTTGGAGTAGCTGGTGTTGGGGAAAGCATGTTATATTGATCCACATTGGGGATCGTCATAAATTCAAATGTCCCATTATTCGAAAATACTCTTAAATGCTCGGGAAAGTCATATTGATAAAAAGTATTTACATAGTCATCTATTTGAGCATCGGTAATTTGTTGAGGGGAAGGACGCCCCGTAAGGCGCCTTACCTTTGTTCGAATAGTGGCAAGCGTACTCGGTGCACTCATTATTTTATTCCGCCACGTCTTGGAATTCTAAACTTTCAAAGGAACATCTTTGAACCTTCTTCCCTACTTCGACGGAGGGCTTTCCATTTGCATCCAATACATGAGAATGCTTAGCGTAATAGCATTGTTGGTTAAGATGTTTTGCAACCATTAGCGGGAGATCGTAAATATCTCCGTCTACTAATGTGAACTTAAGAACGTCATCACCCTTATATTTTTTAAAGCTAAACGTCATAGAACCTCCTCGGGGCTCATAGCACCTAAAGATTCCTTTCACCACTTTATGGTCTTTATCGCGCATCTTGCGCATTTCATCATCGGTAATTTTACGAGAGTTTCTTCGTGCTCTCGGAAGTGTTAATGTGGACATAATGTCTCCTACTTGGTAACTAATTCTCTGTTTGTCAAAAAAAAGGGAGGGGACAAAATGCCCCCACCCATGCGCAATCTATTCGTTGCTTACACTGAAGGATTTACCAGCACGCCAGTAAATAACATCAGAGCTTGAACCCGCAGGGCTATCTGCACCAGCTGCTAACTTCATTCCGATTAAGGAAACGTTATCAGTAGCATCGTCCAGAGAGTTTGCATAGGTTCCATTTGCTGTCTCTCCAACAGGGATGACTTCCGCGAATGTGAAAGGCACTGCTGCTGTTAAAGGGAAGCTAAATGCTGTAAAGGCACTAGAATTGATATCCACTGTAATGGTGTTATTGGCAGTGCTCACCGCAGTGATATTACCAATAAGGTTATCCATTTCTGTCATTCCAAAAGCGCTAGGGACTTTAATTCTAACGGCTTGGCCAGCAGTGAACCCATGAGTTACAGACATAGTAATGACTGCGCTTGTGGCTGCTGTGATACCAGTAATAGTTCTTCTACGTGGATAGAATTGAGGTTGGAAAGGAATCTTTCTCCACGACCCGGTCGTACCCGCCACAATTTGTGCCATGTAATCCAGACTGAAAGTTGTAGAAGAAAGAGTGTTATTTCCAACTGTGAAATCCATTCCACCTAGTTGTTGAGCACCTGTAATATCTATCAATCTAACTACATCGCCAGCCGAGAGCCCATTAGTACCAGTATTGGTGACCACTGGAATCGCAGCGTTAGAAACAGCTGTTATTGTAGAGTTTAAGGTTCCTGGTGTCTGATCTGAAGTATCTAGAAGGGTAAACCCTCCAGAAGCCAGAGCAGTTGTAAGTTGAGCAGCATTAGCAGCATTCGATTTTTTATATTCGATCCCTGTATCATCTGCCATTCCTCTTTGCCAAAAGTACTGCACTCCGACCGCTGTGGTTTGAGTATCGTCATCGGCAACGGTATAGTTAATTACTTCCATCCAATCCACATCGGAACGAATGTTAAGTTCTTTAGATGTACCGTCAGAGGTAAAACGTCCTTGTTGTAAAATAGTTCCGTTCATCATTTCCTCCTTACGCTGATAGGGTTGATTTAAGATTAATCACCCAAGCATCGTTGGTAATGCGAGGAACTTGTGCGAACTTGTAACCAACACTTGCATTGAGAGCGAGTGGCCCGTCATAGATAGGTGGTCTATAGATAAATTGAGAACTATAACCATCTTGTTCTACAACTGCGTATGCTTCCATACCCACGCAGAAAATGTTGTAAACGTCATTTCCATTATTAGAAGCGCTTTGTGTGACACTTCCGATGCTAGAAAGTAAGAAACGCAAGTTCGAAACAGAACCCCACTCAGGTCTTAGAGTAGACATTTGAGAAGGGTATTGGGCTTTAGCGATAAAGCCTTGTACCTGCTCTAAGTCTCCAATGAGCTGAGTGTTACCCAATGCAAAATAAGCATCTCGAACAGGAGCGGTACCAAAGCGGTCTTCTCCCTCAATGTTATCAGCGATGGTGTAAGCATTGTTGTCCGCTAGAGTACGTATTACCGTATCGACGTCGGCTCGTGTGATCTCCGTTGGGTTATCACCGTTTGTTCCTCCAGTACAGTTGATAGAACTCGCTGTACTTTGGAGCATATTCCGAGTTAGTTCATCTTCAGTTTGTCTAAGTGAGACACCAAGTCGCTGGGCTGCTTCATTGAGCACCGGATCTTGGTTTTGAAGAGTTACTTGCTCGTTAAGGATGATGTAAGTACCATAGAAGTCAATCTCCGCATCAATATTGACAGCTGTCAATTGCTGAGGAGGAGGAGTTACACCCGAATTCCCAAGAGGGACAGTTGCTGTCGCTAAGGGATTATACCTACGCATTCTAAGAGTAGTACCACCATTACGGGGCATATTCTTAAGCATCGCTGGTATATTATGAATCATGTACGGAACTGGTACTGACAGAAGCTTATACGAGAAGCTCTGCTGTACCGGTGCCGGTAACACAGTTGTGGTTGTGGCCATTATATACCTCGGTTATTTACCGAGCTTTAGCTGCCTCTGCCATCTCTTTTTGAAGCTGCTTTTTAAGATCGGGAGTGAGTCCATTAGCAAAAACATTTGCTTCATGAAGAGCTCCTGATCCTTTGATCGCTTGCGCGCTCAGCGGCTTTTTGTGGTTCGACTGTACTTGATCTTTCTGCTTCATAAGATTATTGTTTTCGGGAGCATAGCCCAATCCTTTGAGTGTTTTATAAGCTGCAACACCTTTCGCATAGAGACCGTTAGCACTTTTGCCATCTCCACTTTGGATGGAAAAAAACAATTCAGGCTCAGTTTCTTTCAGTTTGTCCAAGTTTTCTTTCGTTACAACCTGATCGAAATCATCGAATTTACCGCGGAGCTTCTCTGGCACTGCTTCCAGTTCCTTAGAAATGATGAGCTGCTCTAATCGTTTTAGGTGTCTACCTTCAACAATGTCATCCTCACCAAGTTCTTCTTCTTTGTTAGAAGCTTCTTGTCTTTCGCGATACTCTCGAAGCTCGGCTTCAAGTCGTTCTTTCTCTTCGCGAAGCTTTCGGAAGTTATATTCTTTTGTTTTAACTTCTTGTTCTTCTGCTTGAGAAACTTGAGTCTCTTGGCTCTGAGCCTCCTCTATTGGTTGCTCAGTTTGAGGTTGAACGACTTCCTCTTGAGGAATTTCTTCCGTTACGTCCGGTGTTTCTGTTGCCATTAAGTACTCCTGTGCGCTTGCGAATGCGCGTTACTGCTTATAAATTCTTCATGCCCACTAACGGAGGGAACCGATTCATGAATTAGTTTTTAATTAAAACGAATAGGAATTAAATTCAAGGTTACCTAAAACATTTTATGACGTTGCGTTTAATCGTTCGCATAATTGGTCTAATTTACCGCTATTGAAATCGCGCGCAAATTGTACTAGTTGCTGTTGTTCGGATGGCAGTTCGCCCCCTGTAAGTGCTAAATCAACGGTGCTTTGCTTATCGGGGACTACCCATAAGAAATCTAATCGTCTTTCTTTAGGAAAATAGCGATAGACCACCTGATCGTATTCAGGGGTAGGACAACTTTTGCGAGGGAAAAAGTACTGCCTCACTACGTTTTTCATCAGGCGTTCTTTTTTAAAGAGCACCACCACAAAAAAGTCTCCTTCTAATTCGCGCTCTCCTCTCTCGACTGCTAACCTAACCTGATTTTCAAAAGAATCTTCATTAGTATTCCCCTTATGAATTTCTCTTTGAAGGTCGACTGGGTTAATCTTTTCATCTGGTTTTTGCTGCATTTCATAGGAATAGTGTCCTACTGTTTTTTTAGGTGACGTGCTCATATCGTCTCCTTTTCCAAAAAAGTACTTGATCTTCGGGACGTAGACGGAGACCTTCCCATTTATGATTATTCCACCATGCGGCTACCTTTTTATCAGTAGTGGTCCAGACAGTGACTAAATCAAAGGGAATAGGAAGAGAGCATTGAGCGTCTGCCCATCCATCTTCGTTAAACTTAGTAATCAAATACCGAAAAGTATTAACTTTCTCTTCGGTCTTGTGGGTGACTGTTTGCGTCATAGAGCTTCTCCTTTAAGAGTTTTAGTTCTAATTCGACAAACCTGTAGAAGTGGCGTAAGATTTTTTTAAATTTCTGAGGATTGATGTTTTCGATGTGATCCATCTGCCAGTTAAGCAGTTCTTTTTGGGTATGTTGCATAGAGCAAAAAGAACATAGAGGGTGGCAAATTTTATCTTGGGGATTTTTTTCATCTTCCCATGCTAGGTAGCATGAGGGGCATTCATATTTCATAAGCTTGGTAACTAATGTTTGTCGTAACTTCTTTGTAAATTAAAGTTTAAATTAGAGCAACGAAAACCATCCGGATGTTTTCCGAGTTATTTGAAGACAATGAGGACAAAAACTTTTACCCTTCCTACGGGAAAACCGGAATTTATAATATAAGTCATCCGAGATGGTCCGAGAATTGGACAAAAAAAAGACCCGCTTAATTAAAAACGGGCCCAGGGGGAAAAGTTAGAAAGAAATTAGAATCCTATTCCCATCCGACATCCCACATGGTGGATGCTAGTGTTTTCATATTTACCGAATCCATAGGGTTTATAGGTTAGCTCAAAGAAAACCTTTTTGCTTTCGTCCAGTTTAAAGTCGTGGCCAATAGAAGCGGAAGGTTGAAGAGCATAATCTTTCTCGCGCCTTCCATAGTAGCCTTTAGTTTTGACTCCTACGAGATCGGCTCCGACGCCAGCATATAGCTGACCTTTATCCGTAGAATGAAGGGATTTGTAGACATTCACTCCTATTTTTCCAAAATGCCAGGGCGAATAGACGGTCTTCACATATTTATATCCACCGTTCACATCAAAGATATAGGAACCATTTTGATAACGATG
>Ga0180434_10006579_pt1 | contig 13316 bp, 13 predicted proteins | sample SS_ome_7_FD_132453 | JGI IMG/M metagenome (GOLD analysis project Ga0180434, IMG submission 132453) | Hypersaline lake sediment archaeal communities from the Salton Sea, California, USA - SS_1_D_2 metaG | ecosystem: Environmental > Aquatic > Non-marine Saline and Alkaline > Hypersaline >... | reverse complement strand
CGATCATCACACCTACGCTAGGCATGGTGACATCGTGCCCTTCCTCGATAAGTTCGTCGTGTGCGCGCTGGATCAGTTGTTGTAGTTTTTCAAATTCACCGACGCTGGTGATCATCGGCAACATGATCTGCAGATTTCCCACGCCGATATTGGCCCGCAACATGGCCCGGATCTGGGTGAGAAAGATCTCCGGGTGCTGCAGCGAGATGCGTACGCCACGCCAACCCAGGAAGGGGTTCTGCTCTTCCACCGGGAAATAAGGCAGTGGTTTGTCGCCGCCGATATCCAGGGTACGCAGGATGACAGGACGTGGAGCAAACGCTTCCAGCACGCGCCGATAGTTCGTGATCTGTTCTTTCTCACCCGGGAAACGGTCGCGCACCATGAACGGCAGTTCCGTGCGATAGAGGCCAACACCATGGGCCTCTTCATGGTCTTTGTTGCGCATTTCATTGACCAGGCCGGTATTCAAGTAAAGGGGCATAGTGAAGCCATCGGTCGACTCAGACGGCAGACCGCGCATTGCCTCCACCTCGGCACTGAGCGCGCGTTCCTGGTCAAGAAGACGCTTGTACTCATTGGTGACAGAAGGCGCCGGTTCCACGTACACGCGCCCGCGATAACCGTCCACCACGAGCGAACGGTTCTGCATGCGCGCCACCGGCAAGTCGGTCACTCCCATCACGGCCGGCACACCCATGGCGCGCGCCAGAATCGCGGCATGCGACGAACCGGAGCCAGCCGCGGAAATCACGCCTGCCAGATGCCCGAGCGGCACCTCGGCCAACTGCACAGCGCTGACCTCCTCGCCAACCAGAATCGTCTGAGCCGGATACTCGGTCTGTTGCGGCTGGTCCCCCTGCAAGTGCGTCAGGATGCGTCGTCCCAGGTCGCGCACATCAGAAGCCCTTTCACGCAGATAAGGGTCTTCCATGTCCTCGAACACGCTGGCATGCAAGGCGATGGTGTCCCGCAGGGCGCTGGGGGCCCACTGTCCGGCTTCGATCTGCTTTACCGTGTGTTTGACCAGGGTGTCGCTGCCGAGCATCAACAGCAGGGCATCGAACAGGGCCCGGTCCTCGGCCGGGAGTTGCTCATCCAGGTTCGCCTGCAGGCGCCGCAGGTCCTTTTCCACTTCCGCCACGGCCGCCCGGAAACGTGCACACTCAGCCGCGGCATCCTCGCACTCGCGGTCCGGTACCGCGTCCAGGTCGGACAAGCGAAAGGCGACCACGCCCCGACCAATGGCGACGCCCGAATTTCCTGGCTGCCCTACCAGGAAGCGGTTTGGCGCCCTGTCCTCGCCGGTCAGCTCACCCAGTTCCCCGCTCGCGCGTGCATGCGTGATGGCGCCGGCCAATTGCGCGGCAAGCGTAAACAGGAAAGTGACTTCCTCGTCCCTGAACTCCCGAGTCTCCTCCTGCCGCACCACCAGTACGCCGAGGACCCGCCCGTTCTGGATAATCGGCACGCCAAGAAAACCCCGATACCGGGTCTCGCCCGTGTCATTGACGTGCACGTAGCGGGGATGGGCGGGTGCATCCGCGATATTGACCGGCTCCGCGCGTTCGGTCACCAGGCCTACCAGGCCGCGACCCACGGGCAGCCGCACCTTGCCGACGGCCTCGGGACGCAGGCCGATGGTGGCGCGCAACACGTTGGCTCGGGAATCGTCCTCGGTGAGATAGATGGAGCAAACATCGCAACTGATCGATTCGCGCACGCGCTCTACGATCAGGCCCAGTGCGGCCTGCAGGTCCGGTGCCTTGTTGACCGCCTGTACGATACGGTGCAGCGTTTCTAGCACCGACAGCTCCTGTACATTCTGTCAGCGACGGTGCTGCTGCGCGGACTGCTGCTCACGCACAGGAGCACCGTCCGGGAACAGGATCGGAGCCAATTCTTCCAGAGCTCGCTCGTACACTTTGCGCTTGAAGTAGATGACTTCGCGCACCGGCTGCCAGTAATGGACCCAGCGCCAGTGGTCGAACTCGGGCTTGTCGAATTTATCGAGACAGAAATCGCTTTCGTTGCAATTCACCCGCAACAGGAACCAACGCTGCTTCTGGCCGATACAAATCGGGTGGGAATGCCGGCGGATAAACCGCTTGGGCAGGCGATAGCGAAGCCAGCGGCGGGTCTCCCCCAGCACCTGCACGTGCTCGGAGGTCAGGCCCACCTCTTCTTCCAATTCGCGAAACATGGCCTCGCGCGGGGACTCGTCGGCCCTGATACCGCCCTGCGGAAACTGCCACGCGTTCTGGCCGACGCGGCGTCCCCAGAACAGGCGATTCTGGTCATTGACGAGGATTATCCCGACATTTGGCCTGAAACCATCCGCATCGATCACAACACTTAACCGGAAATATGAAATTGCAACAATTCTTCCACATACCCAAGTCCAGCCGCAAGCATGTCAGCCAAGCATAAGCTATTGCTTATAAAGATTTTTCTGTATCATCCCGCTTCTCCCGGTTTTTCAGGTGTTCACCCATGTCCCTGGCGATATTCGATCTCGACAACACCCTTCTGAGCGGTGATTCCGATTTCCTTTGGGGCGTGTACCTGTCCGAGATTGGCGTCGTGGATGGCGCGGCCTACGAGGCCAAGAACCAACACTTCTACGAGCAGTACAAACGCGGCGAGCTGGACATCATGGAATTCCTCGCCTTTTCGCTGCGTCCACTGGCTGAAAACGAGCCGCAGGACCTTTTGCGTTGGCGCGCCGCGTTCGTCGAGCAGAAAATCCGCCCCTTGGTAGGCCAACCCGCGCTAGACTTGGTGAAACAGCATCATGCCGCCGGCGACACGCTGCTGGTCATCACAGCAACCAACACCTTCGTGACCCGCCCCATCGTCGACCTTTTTGGTATCGAGCACCTCATCGGCACCGAGCCCGAGCAGATCAGTGGCCGTTACACCGGTCAAGTGGCCGGCATACCCAGTTTTCGCGATGGCAAGGTGATTCGCCTGCAGCAATGGCTGGAGCAGACCGGCGAAAGCCTGCTCGGTGCCAGTTTCTACAGCGACTCACACAACGACCTACCTTTGTTGCAGCAGGTGGACCGACCCGTCGCCGTGGACCCGGACGACCAACTGCGCACACACGCGGCCAACGCAGGCTGGCCCATTCTCAGCCTGCACGGCAACCATCACGCGGATGCCCCGACGTCCACGCACTAGCCTGCTCGCTGGCGGTCTGCTGCTGGCCGCCGTGAGTCTGCTGGTCTCTCTGTTGACCGGCAGCGCCGATGTCTCGCCCGCTGACGTGTTCAGGCACCTGCTGTTCAACGATGGGAGCATCGAGGACCGCATCATCGACGAGCTACGCCTGCCGCGCAGCCTTTCGGCCTTCGCCGTCGGCGGCGTGCTGGCGCTGGCCGGGGCCCTGATGCAGGTGCTGCTGCGCAACCCACTGGGCGATCCCTACGTGCTGGGTGTTTCCGGCGGAGCCGCTGCTGCAGTACTCGGCGGCATGCTGCTCGGTCTGCCATCACTCTGGCTGACACCCGTGGCTTTCACAGGCGCGATGCTCAGCATCCTGCTGGTCTTTGCCCTCGGCCACCGTGCCGAGCATGGCGACACCAACCGCCTGCTGTTGTCCGGCGTCGTACTGGCCGCCGGCTGGGGCGCTCTGATCAGCCTGATACTCAGCCTCAGTCCTCCCATGCAACTGCCCGGCATGCTGTTCTGGCTTATGGGTGACCTGAGCGATGCGCTGACCCCGTGGCCAACGTTGGCGGTGCTCTTGGTCGGACTGGCCGGTGCGCTGTGGCTGGCGCCGCAGCTTAATCTGGCCGTCTATGGCCTGCAGCAGGCGGCAGTGCTGGGCGTGAACCCCAAACACCTCCGCATACAACTTTACTTCCTCGCCTCGCTGCTGAGCGCAGCGGCCGTCAGCATTGCGGGGGCCATCGGATTCGTGGGCCTTATCACCCCTCACCTTGTGCGTCTGCTGGGAGGGGCTGATCATCGTATCCTGTTGCCCGTCTCGGTATTGCTAGGCGGCTCCCTGCTCACCCTGGCTGACACCGCGGCACGCACCCTGATCAGCCCCATGCAATTACCGGTGGGCGTGCTGACTGCACTGATCGGCGTGCCAGTGTTTCTCTGGTTGCTGGTCAAAGGCACGCCACGATGAACCTTTTGCAGGTCGAAAATCTGAGCCTGGACAGGCGCAACCGATCGCTCATAAAACAACTTTGCCTGCAGATTGAGGCGGGGCAGTGCTGGGTCGTGCTTGGACGTAACGGCAGTGGCAAGAGCAGTTTACTCAGAACCCTGGCGGGCATAGCCACCCCCGATAGTGGTGCGGTTCTGTTAAATGGCGATTCGCTTGAACAGTTGCCGCCCCGAACACGCGCAAAGCGCATCGGCCTGGTTTTCCAGCACAGTCAGGCCGGTTTTCACAGCACGACCCTGGACATGGCGCTGAGCGGCGGCTTCGCGCATCACGCAGGGTGGGGATTCGAAAACGACAAGGAAATTGCACAGGCGCTTTGGGCACTGCACTCAGTGGGCTTGCAGGACCTGGCGGAACAATCGCTGGAGTCTCTCTCCGGCGGAGAGTTGCGGCGCGCCGAGATCGCCCGCCTGTTGGTGCAATCGCCGACACTGGCAATGCTTGACGAACCGCTCAACCATCTGGATCTCAGCCAACAGGTGATGGCAATCAGCTTACTGACCCGGCAATTTTGCAGCCATGAACATGCGCTCATGCTCGTGTTACATGATGTTAATCTCGCCAGACGGGTCGCATCGCACCTGTTACTACTCAAGGGTGATGGTGACTGGCTGGCCGGTGCCGCAGACGAACTGGGCGATGCCCAAACGCTGGGCAGATTTCTGGGGTACCCGCTGCGCAGTTCCAAGACGCAGCAGGGTGAAGTCCTGGAGGTCGATTACCGCAACGCCGGTCTGCCTTAGACACGCGTAGGATTTACCCCTCTGCGCTATGCTAGTGGCACGATGGCGAGAAAAAAGAACAGAACCAACACCTACATCCTCTTAATTGCGGTGATCGTGGCCGCCATCGCTGCCTACTATCTGCCAACACGCCAACCGGAAAACGTCAGCATGATGTCGCCGAAAGAGTACATCGAGCTGGTGGAAAAAAAGAAGGAACAGCGCATCCGCTACGAGCAGGAACAGCGGGAGCTGGAGGCACAAAAGGAACAGGCCGAGGCATTGGAGCCAAGCGCCGAGTAGTCACCCCACCCATGCAGACCACGTCGTACGATGACGCGGTTTGCGCGTGTCTGCCTTTTTCACAAGCCGTCTGAAGCGTTGGCTCGGAAACGTGTGCGGACACACAAATTCGAGCATTGAATTACCCCGAATCAGGCATTCCTGACCGAGATCAACACAAAGCCAGTTTGCACAAGCACACTATCTTTAAGGTTTTGCATACTGTCACACGAAGCCTAAGGTTTGACCAGGTTGCAATGGTTGAGATAAGCGAATTAAGCAAAGACACCCAGATCGCGCAACTGCGCGATGCGGTGCGCAAACAGGTCGGCAGGTCACGGGAGAAGCGCGCCTGTTACCGTGCCTTCTGTCTGCTCATGATCCTGCATGGGCAGCGTGTCAGTGATGTCGCCGAGGCTCTCGGAGAGCATACCCGGACCATCGAGCGCTGGCGCAAACGTTTCACCGAACAGGGACTGGACGGGTTGCTTGACGATACCAGCCCCGGGCGCCCCTCACGCCTGTCGGAACAAGCAATGAACGCCCTTTCCTACGATATCCAGTCTCCGCCCAAGGAGTTGGGCCTGCCCGGCGAACAGTGGCGCGGCAAACAACTGCAGCAACACCTCAACGAGCACTACAGCGTCGACCTCAGCCTGCGCCAGTGCCAGCGTCTGCTGAAAAAACTGCATAGCAAGGAAAACCCGCATAGGTATCCTTCCTGAAATCCCCTATGATGTTGAGCGCGAAAAGAGTTCACCAATCGAGGACCTTGCACAATGCAGATTAGAAAAGCGATGGCAATCGCCACCGTATCGGCGGCCATACTGACCGCCACCAGTGCCAACGCCTACTGGTATGGCGATCGGGGCAATAACTGGAACCCCTGGAACAACCAAGGCTGGGGCGGCAGCAACACACCATGGAGCGGTGGTAACGCACCCTGGAGCGGTGGTAACACGCCTTGGAGCGGTGGAAACGCACCGTGGAGTCGTGGCAACGCGCCGTGGAACAACAACAATTGGAACATGGGCAGCGACCGTGGCCCGTGGAGCAGTGGCCCCTGGAATCAGGACGGTTTCGGCTGGGGCGGTGGACGCAATAACCCCTGGGACTGGGGCCCAATGAGCAGGGACCGCTGGGACGACGGCCCTTGGAACACCGATTTCCCCTGGCAGAAAAACCGCAGCTTCCGTGGTTGGGGTCCGGTACCTGAGAAACGCCGTGGCATTGCACCCCCGCCGCGTTATCCACGTCCGCCGGCACCGCCTCAGGCGCCAGCTGAAGAGGCCAAGCCAGCCGCTCCGGCCCCGGCACCAGCAGCCCCGCAGACCAACTGAACCGCAGCAGACTCAAAAAAAATCCCGGCTTAGCCGGGATTTTTTTGTCCTCGTTGAGGGCTAATCAGTCGGCCAATTCGCCCTCGATCACTACGCCCTCTTCGTCTTCATCGACATTGCTGCCGCGCGAGAAAGTCAGGCCCTCCGCAGTGGTATTCACGTGGATCACATCCCCCGCACTGAACACACCAGCCAGGATTTCCTGTGCCAGCGGGTTCTCCAACTGCTGCTGGATCGCACGCTTGAGCGGGCGGGCGCCATAGACCGGATCGAATCCGGCCTCACCCAGCCGATCCAGCGCGCCGGCACTGACCACCAGCCCCATGTCACGCTCTGCCAGGCGCTGGTGCAGGTACTGGATCTGGATCTCGGTGATCGCCCGTATCTGCTCACGACCCAGCGGATGGAAGACCACCGCCTCGTCGACCCGGTTGATGAACTCGGGACGGAAATGCTGTCCCACGACGTTCATAACCGCGGCCTTCATTTCATCGTAACGCTCCTCGCCAGCCAGCGTCTGAATGACGTCCGAACCAAGGTTCGAGGTCATCACGATGACGGTATTGCGAAAGTCCACGGTACGCCCTTGGCCATCGGTCAAACGACCATCATCGAGCACCTGCAGCAAGACGTTGAAGACATCCGGGTGGGCCTTCTCCACCTCGTCCATCAGAATCACGCTGTAGGGACGACGACGCACTGCCTCGGTCAGGTAGCCACCCTCGTCGTAACCTACATACCCCGGAGGCGCACCAATCAGTCGCGCCACCGAGTGCTTCTCCATGAATTCCGACATGTCGATGCGCACCATGGCCTCTTCGGTATCGAACAGGAAGTCGGCCAGGGCCTTGCAAAGCTCTGTCTTGCCCACCCCCGTCGGGCCGAGGAACAGGAACGAACCGTTTGGACGGTTAGGGTCTGACAGTCCTGCACGTGAGCGGCGGATGGCGTTTGAAACGGCACTCACTGCCTCGCCCTGCCCGACCACGCGCTTGCCGATCTCCGACTCCATCTGCAGCAGCTTTTCACGCTCGCCCTCGAGCATCTTGGAGACCGGAATCCCGGTCCACTTGGAGACCACGCTGGCAATCTCCTCGTCGGTGACGTTGTTGCGCAATAGCTTGGTGTCCTGCATCTCGGCCTGCGAGGCCATGTCCAGCTGACGCTCCAGTTCCGGAATCTGGCCGTACTGCAGTTCGGACATGCGTTGCAGGTCGCCGGCACGGCGAGCCGTTTCAAACTCCAGGCGCGCCTTTTCCAGCGCCTCCTTGATATGCGTGGTGCCCTGAACGGCGGCCTTCTCAGACTTCCAGATCTCCTCGAGGTCAGCGAACTCGCGCTCAAGGTCGTCGATCTCGTGCTGCAGGGCATCCAGGCGCTTCTTCGAGGCCTCGTCCGATTCCTTTTTGAGCGCCTCGCGCTCGATCTTAAGCTGCACCAAGCGACGGTCGAGTTTGTCCATCGCCTCCGGCATGGAGTCAATCTCCATGCGGATCTGCGAGGCAGCCTCGTCGATCAGGTCAATTGCCTTGTCCGGCAGCTGGCGATCGGTGATGTAACGATGCGAAAGGGTGGCCGCGGCGACAATCGCCGGGTCTGTGATCTCCACCCCATGGTGTACCTCGTAGCGTTCCTTGAGGCCGCGCAGAATGGCAATCGTGTCCTGGACTGTCGGCTCCTGCACCAGCACCTTCTGAAAACGGCGCTCCAGCGCGGCGTCTTTCTCGATATTCTGGCGGTATTCATCCAGGGTAGTAGCACCAACACAGTGCAATTCACCACGTGCCAGCGCCGGCTTGAGCATGTTTCCGGCGTCCATCGCGCCTTCTGCCTTGCCCGCACCGACCATGGTATGTATCTCGTCGATGAAAAGAATGATTTGTCCTTCCTGCTTGGCAAGGTCATTGAGCACCGCCTTGAGGCGCTCCTCGAACTCGCCACGGAACTTGGCACCGGCGATGAGTGCGCCCATATCGAGCGACAGCAGGCGTTTGTTCTTCAGCCCCTCGGGTACCTCACCGTTGACGATACGCTGCGCGAGACCCTCGACGATCGCGGTCTTACCGACGCCGGGCTCGCCAATCAATACCGGGTTGTTCTTGGTACGACGCTGCAATACCTGTACAGCGCGGCGAATCTCATCGTCGCGGCCGATCACCGGGTCAAGCTTGCCCTGCTCGGCACGCTCAGTCAGGTCGATGGTGTACTTCTCCAAGGCCTGACGCTGATCCTCGGCGTTGGGATCGTCGACGGACTGGCCACCACGCATGTTCTCAATCGCTTTCTCGAGCGCACCCTTGCTCGCACCGGACTTGCGCAGCAGGTCCCCAAGTGCACCCTGCTCACCGATGGCAGCGAGTACGAACAATTCGGAGCTGATGTACTGGTCTTTGCGGTCCTGAGCCAGTTTGTCGGTCTGGTTGAGCAGGCGCCCCAGGTCGTTGGAGATGTGCACATCGCCTTCGGCACCTTGCACGGAGGGCAGGCGATCCAATGCCTCACCCAGGCCGGAACGCAGTTGGTTCACATTCACATCGGATTGGGTCAGTAGGTGACGTACCGTGCCACCCTCCTGGTCGAGCAGTGCCGTCATGAGGTGAGCCGGTTCGATGAACTGGTGATCACGACCCACGGCGAGGCTCTGCGCATCCGCCAGTGCCATCTGAAATTTGCTGGTCAATCGGTCCATTCGCATGGAAAGTTCTCCACAATCAGTTGTGGGTACTACTGATGTCTCTGAGTGATTCGGATCCGGATGCCAAACACATCAAGCCAAGGCGTAAATCGCCCGTAATGATTTGACTATTACGAAGCATTTACAACGCTGGACTGAGGGGCTTGGCACCCAAGCCGGATTGCTCACGAGTCGTCTGCAGTTCCCTTAAGCTTAGGCGGAATGTGGGGATTGCAAAGCCAATTACAAGGGGGCGATTTGCGGCAAATCAGCAGCCCGAGCAACGACTGCACCGGAGGTGACCAGCAAAAAGTGTCCTTTCGCACACCATCGGGGGATCACCAAGTCTTCGGAGCAAACGCATGCTATAAATGCCTGATTGAAGCCTTTAGATTCACCCCTGGTTAAGGAGAAGTTCACCATGCCCGTTTTCCGTAAGAAGACCATCATTCTGCTCGCCTCGCTGGCAACCACCAGCCTACTCACTGGCTGTGTGACCACACGGGATGCCTACACCGACCAGGAGAAAACATCCAGGACAACGCAGGGTGCTGTCATCGGTGGGGTGATCGGCGCCCTGGGTGGTGCCATAGCGAAGGACGACGACCGTGGCAAAGGCGCCCTGATCGGTGCGGCGGCGGGTGCTGCCGTTGGCGGCGGTATCGGTTACTACATGGATCAGCAGGAAGCCCAGCTGCGCGCCAGACTGCGCAACAGTGGTGTCAGCGTCACCCGTATTGGTGACGACATCATCCTCAACATGCCGGGTAACGTGACGTTCGCAACGGACAATTACAACATCAACAGCGGTTTCTACGACGTGCTCAACGCTGTTGCACTGGTACTGAACGAGTTCGACCAGACCCTGATCGAGGTGGCCGGGCACACCGACAGCACCGGTGCAGACAGCTACAACCTGCAGCTTTCGCAAAGACGGGCACAGAGTGTCACCAACTACCTGATTGCGCAGAACGTTGCCGCCGGACGGTTCCAGGTCATCGGTTTCGGCGAACGCCAACCGATTGCCAGCAATGCAACCAGCCAGGGCCGCGCCCAAAACCGGCGCGTGGAAATACGCATTCAGCCGATCGCCAGGCGCTGATGACCAGACTCGCCGGGGCAAGCCCCGGCACTCCATTCACTTGGCTGGTTTGCCGCCTTTCTGATACACCTTGCGCTTGAACAGGTCGGTACGACGGCTGACCACCCGGTCCACGAAGAGCATGCCGTCCAGGTGGTCGATCTCGTGTTGGGCAGCGCGCGCCTCGTAACCTTCCATTTCGTACTCGAGCGGCTTGCCATGCGGATCCTGCGCGCTGAGCTTGATGCGCGTGGCACGGATTACATTGCCAGTGTAATCGGGCACTGAAAGACAGCCTTCACGCCCGGGCTCATAGCCTTCCCAATGAGTAATCTCGGGATTGACCAGAATCATGTGGCCATGATTCGGCACCGGTTTGCGCGTGTTGGAGCAATCGATGATCACGATGCGCTTGAACATGCCTACCTGAGGTGCGGCGATACCCACGGCCGCGGGGCCGTTTCGACGCGTCTCCTCCAGGTCAGCGATGAAACTGCGCAGTTCATCGTCAAACTCTTCAACCGGCTCGGAGACCTGCTTGAGCCGCTCGTCGGGCAACTTGAGAATATCCAGTATGGCCACGTTGCACCCTAGCCGATGTAGGTTTCGATCGGGGTCACATTGACAGAGACACCCTGCCCGCGCACCGCATCAAGGGCACTATCAATGTTCTCCACCGGCTGATCGGAAACGCCAGCGATCTGCAGGATATACACGGGTGCGTCACTGCTGCCGGCCACGTCGGATTCCAGATCCAGGATATTGAAGCCCGCTTCAGCCAAGGCACCTGTGACCTGGGCGACGATGCCGACACGATCCGCGCCACTCACGGTGACCTGGATGTTCGGCACCAGATGCTCGTGCAAATGCGCCTCGATCGGATCGACATGCAGGCACATGCCCTGTGCCTCCAGCACCGGCCTGAGCGAGTCTCTCAGGCTGTCTTCGGATTCGGCACCCGAGACCATCATCATGACAGTGAAGTTGCCCCCAAGGCGGATCATCGAGGTTTCGCCGAGACTCACACCCTCGTCCACCAGCGCCTGCGTGACAGCGGCCACCATGCCCGGTTTGTCTTTGCCGATCATTGTCAGCATCAGCCAGTTATCAGCCATCGTTTCATTCACCCCCGGTCAGCCTGTATCCAGATCAGAGAGGCCATTCTGCCGGTGATCGGCTCGCGGCGAAAGGAGTAGAAACGCTCTGCGTCTGAATAGGTGCACAAACCGCCGCCAAAGATGTTTTCAACGCCGGCCGCTGAAAGGCGAAGTCGTGCCAGGGCGTAGATGTCTGCCAGCCAATGCCCGGGACGATTCTGCACAAAGGCAGAATGCGCTTGCGCATCCTGGCTGATGAAGGCCTCGCGCACCTCGCCACCGACCTCGAAAGATTCGGGGCCAATGGCAGGCCCCAGCCACGCAAGCACCTTCGACGGATCGTCAAAAGCATCCAGGCTGGCCTCCAGAACGCCACCGGCCAACCCCCGCCAACCGGCATGCGCCGCAGCGACCCTTGTACCGGCGGCGTCCGTGAACAATACCGGCAGGCAATCCGCTGTCATCACCACACAGGCCTCGCCAGCGGTGGTGCTCGTGGCCGCATCGGCTTGGCACTCACCCCCATGCGGCACGTCGCATACATGCTTGCCATGCACCTGGGTCAACCACTGCGGCGGGTTCTTGAGGCCCAGCTTGTCCTGCAAAAACTGCCGGTTAGCTGTGACGTGTTGGGGATCGTCTCCGACGTGGGTTGCCAGATTCAGGCCGAACCAATGCCCTTCGCTGACGCCACCGTTGCGCGTGGTGGATACCGCACGGATGTGTGACGGGGCCGGCCAGTCCGGCACCAGCCAATCAGTCGTGCTCTTCGTCGTCATCGATCTCGCAGCCCTCTGGATTGAATGCAGCGTAGAAATCCTCGTCAAACTCCGCAACATCGCCGTGTACATCGGCGCGCAGCGCCTCGAGTAACTCAGCCATGTCATGCGGAATGGGCGCTTCCCACTGCATGAACTTCCCCGTGGCGGGGTGTACGAGCCCAAGGCGCTTGGCATGCAGCGCCTGCCGCTTGAAGGCACGCATGATTCCCTTGAGGCCTTCATCTGCCCCCGATGGAATCTGCAGGCGACCACCGTATACAGGATCACCAAAGATCGGGTGCCGCATGTGCGCCATATGCACGCGAATCTGATGGGTGCGCCCGGTCTCCAGGTTGACCCGCAGGAGGGTATGCGCGCGAAATTTCTCCAGCACCCGGTAGTGGGTGATAGCCGGCTTGCCCATCGGATTGACAGCCATGCGAATGCGCTGCGTGGGATGGCGGCCGATCGGCTGATCGATGGTGCCTCCGACATTCAGCTTGCCCACAACCAGCGCCCGGTATTCCCGTTTGACCTCGCGAGCCGCCAGCGCAGCCACCAGGCACTTGTGGGCGATCTGTGTCTTGGCCACCACCATGAGCCCGGTCGTATCCTTGTCCAGGCGGTGCACGATACCGGCCCGCGGTAGTTCAATCAGGCTGGCATTGTGGTACAGCAGGCCGTTCTGCAAGGTACCGTCGGGATTGCCTGCCGCCGGGTGGACCACCAGGCCGGCGGGCTTATCGATCACCAACAGGTGGTCGTCTTCGAACACGATATCCAACGGCACAGGCTGGGGCCTGCATTCCACCTGGTCATCCAACTGGGCATGCAATTCCACTTGGTCGCCGAGCATCACCTTGTCGCGCGGACGCAACAGGTTGCCATTGACCTTGACCCGGCCCTCCTTGGTCCAGGCCTGCAAGCGGCTGCGTGAGTAATCCTCGAACAGGCTGGCGAGCGCCTGATCCAGGCGCTTTCCGGCCAGATCAGGTCCGATTTCCGCCCGGTGGTGGCGCTCCCTTTCTTTGTTTGCTTCAGAGTTCAAAATGATCCGGTATAATCCTCGGCTGATTTCCTGGGATTATCGCCTATGAAGCGCCTGATCTGGCTATTGATGACCGTTTCTCTCCTCGGCGGCTGCGCGATTTTTGGTGAAGAAGACGAAACCGAGGG
>Ga0180434_10006575_pt1 | contig 13322 bp, 16 predicted proteins | sample SS_ome_7_FD_132453 | JGI IMG/M metagenome (GOLD analysis project Ga0180434, IMG submission 132453) | Hypersaline lake sediment archaeal communities from the Salton Sea, California, USA - SS_1_D_2 metaG | ecosystem: Environmental > Aquatic > Non-marine Saline and Alkaline > Hypersaline >... | reverse complement strand
TCCGTGGTGGTCTTCGACCGCCTATTTTCGAGGCAGGCGGGAACCCAGAGTCCTGCAGGAAACGCCTGGGTTGCAGCCTGTGCGGGAATGACGGATAGTTAAGCGAACGAATTAACGAATCAGTACACTAGCGTCTCCGAAGCGTGCGGGTCGGTGCGATTTTTCCGATTGTCCGGTTTATCTTGATTTTTCCGGTTGTCCGGCCGATCTAGACTTGCAGCCCCGGTTCTTTTTCGGGTGTCGCGGTGTCGCTCTGCGAGTTGCGGAGCGAGAGACTTTTTCGTTAGTCCTTTCTACGAAAGCACTTGCGAGAAGCACGGCGAATCGCGAAGCGAACCGGCGGCGGCAAGCTCTTTGACAATAAACACTTACGACGAATTGATCGGCTCGCTGAAGCCATTCAGCCACGCCGCCTCCAGCGGGGATCGTGCCCGAAAATGGGCCGATTCAGGGTGATTGGACTTGACACTAGTTGTTGTCAGACCTACACTTGGAGCGTATTTGGGTGGCCCGCGTGACGCCGCTGTCCTCGGAAGGACCTCCGCTTTTTTGCAGGAGAATGCATCGTGACCAAGAAAGAGATTGTTCGTACCATCTCGGAGAAAATGGGCCTCACGCAATTGCAGACGAAAGACATCGTCCAGATGACTTTCCAGGCGATTGTCGACACCCTGGTCACGGACGGCCGGATTGAATTGCGCAATTTCGGCGTGTTTGAGGTCAAGCGGCGGGCCCCTCGCAAGGCTCGCAATCCTCGCACTGGCGACAAGGTCTACGTTCCGGAGAAGTTCGTAGTCACCTTCAAGCCGGGCAAGGAGATGGAAGAGCGCGTCAAGCAGCTTGAGCAGGAAGCCGCGGCCCAAAGGGCGACACAAGCTGCCTCCTCGCCCGACGGCGATTCGCAGCAGCGGCACGCTCCCGCGCCTCTGGATGTCGGCAACAGCCCGGCGTAAGCTGCCATTCTGTTGAGAGTTTTTCTATCAGCGCAGTCCGCCGCGGACGGATCGATCCGGCCGAGGAACCTCGTATCTGCTGCGCTCGCAACGCCTTCTGGCGTTTATCGGAGCCGGTCCCCAAGTTCGCGTCGAAGGAGGCTATCCCACCCGCGCGGCTGTTTTGCCGCGAAGATGGGACTGTCCCCTTCTCTTCGCTAGGGGCACGATCGATCAAGACGTCGTTTGATGGGGGGCTTTCTCATTCACGGAGGAAACGCCTCGCGAGAGGTCTGTTGGGCAGAAGTGCATGCCTTGGCTCGGAGCCAGTCCCCCAAAGTGTTGAGAAAGTCTCGTTTCACGGAGGAGAAGTCTCATGCGTAGACTGCTACTGGCCTTGATTCTCGGCCTGATGCTGGGGACCAGCGTCGGGTGTATCATCCCGGCGTATTCTGCGGATCCCGTACGCCGGACCCAACAACTTATTTTCACCTCGGAAAACCTGCGACGCATCCTCGATGAGTGGGAGCGGATCTGGTTCTTGGACCAGCCCGACCACATGTCGCCCTACCGTACGCATGGTGGGATTATCTAAGATTGCCGCAGGCGACGCCGGCACGCGCAGGCCCGACACCGGTCGACGGCACCGGTCGGTCGGGCAATGCGCTTGCGTCGGTCGGGCAAACCATGCGAGTTGACACCCTACCGATCCGGTGGGTACACTGCTGGTTTCCGCCCCCGTGCCAGGTCCTGCGCCCGTGAGTTCCGAAACCGACGTGAAGCCCGCCGACACCTCTTTGGCGGTCCAATTGGGCCGCCTCCAGCTCGCCAACCCGGTCATGGTCGCTTCGGGCACGTTCGGCTATGCGCGCGAGATGGCCGGATTTGTCGACCTTGCCCGACTGGGGGCCATCCTCCCGAAGACAATCACCCAGCAGCCCCGACCGGGCAACCCCCCGCCACGCACGATCGAGACCACCGGCGGAATGCTCAATTCCATCGGGCTGGACAATGACGGGATCGAGGCCTTCCTCGAGCACCAGTTGCCCTACCTGGCCTCGCTGGGACCGGCCGTGGTTGTCAGCATTGCGGGCCGCACCCAGGATGAGTTCGTCCACATGGCCGCCCGGCTCGACGGCCTGCCCGGCATCGCCGCACTGGAGCTGAACCTGTCCTGCCCGAACGTCAGCGGCGGTGTGGATTTCGGCACCGACACGCGGATGTGTGAAGCCGTGGTGGCCGGCTGCCGCGGTGCGTGCGGTCTGCCGATCCTCGCCAAACTGACGCCCAATGTGGCCGACATCCGCCCGCTGGCCCAGGCGGCCGAAGCGGGCGGGGCCGACGCCCTTTCGCTGATCAACACCTGCCTGGGCATGGCCGTCAACTGGCGGCGCCAGCGGCCGATCCTCGGCAACATTCTCGGCGGGCTCAGCGGCCCGGCCATCAAGCCGATCGCCTTGCGAATCGTCTACCAGGTGGCCGAAGTGGTTCGCATCCCGTTGGTCGGTATCGGCGGGATCGCGAGCATCGACGACGTAATGGAGTTCCTCGTGGCCGGCGCCACCGCCGTACAGATTGGAACCGCCAATTTTTATCACCCCACCGTGTCGACCCGTATCGTCGACGCCCTGCCCCAGGCGCTTGCCGAACTGGCCGCCGGCAGCGTCGCCGAGGTCGTCGGCACGATCCGACGGAGCCGCGCATGAGAGTCCTTTCCGGCATCCAACCGACGGGCCGTTTCCATTGGGGAAACTACTTCGGCGCGATTCGGCAATACATCACCCTTCAGCACGATGCCGACGAAGCGTTTTACTTCATCGCCAACTTGCACGCCCTGACGACCGTCCGCGACGCCGATCAGCTCTGGCGGCTCACGTTCGATGCGGCCGTCGATCTCTTGGCGCTGGGGCTGGACCCGGAGAAGGCGGTATTGTTCATCCAGTCCGACGTGCCCGAGGTCAGCGAACTCTGCTGGCTGCTGATGACCGGCACGCCCTTGGGATTGTTGGAGCGTTGCCACGCCTACAAGGACAAGCGGGCGCGCGGGCTGACGGCCGAGGCGGGCCTGTTCACCTATCCGGTCCTCCAGGCCGCCGACATCCTGGCCTACGACTCCGACACGGTACCGGTCGGCGAAGACCAGGTGCAGCATATCGAGGTCTGCCGCGACTTGGCGGCGAAGTTCAACCACCAGTTCGGCGAGACGTTTGTCCTGCCGAAGGCCAAGATACTGGACACCTCGGCCCGGGTGCCCGGCGTCGACGGCGAGAAGATGTCAAAAAGCTATGGCAATACGCTCGAGGTCTTCGAGGACCCGAAGGCGCTGAAGAAGCAGATCATGCGGATCGTGACCGACTCCCGGCCGATGGAAGAACCGAAAGAGCCGGAGTCGGACCACCTCTACCAGCTCTACTCGTTGTTCGCCACTGACGAACAGCGCGAGGAGATGGCCGCGACCTACCGGCGCGGGGGGTTCGGCTATGGGCAGGTGAAGAAGGCGCTGGCCGAGTCGGCGGTCGACTATTTCGCCGAAGCTCGGCAGCGACGCGAGCATTTCGAGCAGCGCCCGGAAGAAGTCCGTCAGATCCTCGCCGACGGGGCCTCGGCCGCGCGCCGCAAGGCCGGCGAGGTGCTGCGTCGGGCGCAAACGGCGTGTGGCGTGAAGCCGCGGTAGACTCCCTATTCGGGTGGGTCCGAAAGATTTCGTGCCCCATGGGGTTGAAATCCGCATCAAAAGGGTTAAAAATGATGGGTTTCCGCCCTGGAGCGCGGCCGAGGCCTTGCTGCGCGGGGGGCTGTGCTGTTTAGCGAACATATTCCAGGGCCATCGAGTACCGAGGAACCCCATGCCGGAAGAACTGAGCGTCGCCATCCGCGAGGACCAAGGGAAGAAACGCAATCGGCGTTTGCGGGAGTCGGGCCAGGTCCCGGCCATCCTGTACGGCCACGGCGAGAAGAATGTCTGCTTGAGCGTGCCGGCCGACGAACTCGACGCCTTGGTGCATCACGGCGCCCGGATGGTCCAATTGACCGGGGCACTGAACGAATCGGCCTTTGTCCGCAGCCTGCAGTGGGATACCTGGGGGACGGCCATCCTCCATGTCGACTTCACCCGCGTCTCGGCCGGAGAGAAGGTCGAACTGGAAGTGACCATCGAGCTTCGCGGGGAGGCCCCGGGCGTGAAGGAAGGCGGCGTGGTCGAGCACTTGCTGCATCAGGTCGCCATCGAGTGCCCGGCCGGCTCCATCCCAGAACGGCTGGAGGTCTCGATCAACGAGTTGCACCTAGGCCAAGCGATCACGGCCGCCGAGTTGGAGCTACCCCAAGGGGCGTCGCTGCAGCACGGTTCGGACGAAGTGGTTGTCCAGTGCAGCAAGCCGGTTGAGGTTGCGGAAGAAGCCGCCGAAGCCGCGCCGGGCGAGCCCGAGGTGATCGGCGCCAAGGAGGAAGAACAGGAGGAGGGCTAAGCGAGTCGTGCCGCCGCAGCGGGCGGTTTTCGTAGCTCGGCGCACGATGAAGCTGATCGTTGGCTTAGGCAATCCGGGTCGGCGGTACGAGGCGACGCGGCACAACGTCGGCTACGCCGTGTTGCGGGAATTGGCGCGGCGGTCCGCCGCCGGCGGCCCGAAGGCCAAGTTCCACGGGGCGGTCGTCGAGGCGAGCCTCGCCGGCCAACGCGTGCTGTTGCTTAGCCCGACCACATACATGAATCGTAGCGGCGTCAGTGTTCAGGAAGCCCGGGCGTTTTACAAAATCCCGGACGAGGACCTGTTGATCGTCTGCGACGACTTGAACCTTCCGCTGGCCAAATTGCGATTTCGAGCGAAGGGATCGGCCGGAGGGCAACGCGGGTTGGAGGATATCATCCGACGCCTGGGCACGCAGGAGCTTGCCCGGCTGAGGATCGGCATCGGAAGCCCCCCCGAGGCGTGGGCCTGGGCCGACTACGTGCTCAGCAAGTTCACGCCCGAGGAGGCCGAACAGATCGAGGCGGCCGTGGCGAAAGCCGCCGACGCGGTGGAACTCTGGTGCCGGGAGGGTGTCAGCGCGTGCATGAACGAGTATAACTGATGGCAGGGCGTTTCCTTCCCACGAGGATTCCGACCATCGCGTCCACGGTGCTGGGGCACTGGCGAACAGTCCGTTTGATACATTGAGGAGCAAAGCTTTGGCTCAGAACGTTTACGAAGGGATGTATATCCTCGACAGCAACCGCTTCGGGCGGAATGCGGAGGGGGTGTCGGGCCGGATCGCGGAAATGGTCCAGAAGGCCGGCGGCGAGATGCTCGTCAGCCGCCTTTGGGAGGAACGCCGCCTGGCCTATCCGATCAAAGGCCAGCGCAAAGGCACCTACTGGCTGACCTATTTCCGGCTCGATAGCGGCCAACTCAGCGACATCAAGCGGCAATGTCAGCTCAACGACGAGATCCTGCGTTCGCTGTTCTTGAAGGTCGATCCGCGGATCGTCGACGCCCTGGTGGCCCACGCGCAGGCCGATCGGTCGACGCGCTCGGACGCAGAGCAGAGTCTTGCCGACGACAACGCGGATGACAGCAAGGAGACGGTCGGCGCCGCCGAGGGGGCCGACGACGATCAGGAGTAGCCGCCCGGCGGACCATTTATTGGCCGTACCGCCTTATGGGTTTTGACGAATAGAACGGGTAAGCCAACCGTCGTTCCCGCGTAGGCGGGAATGACGGCTGGAAGGCACGCCGAGACACTGCCGGCAACGTCTGGCGGGAATGAACTCGAAGGAGCCGCTGATGGCAAGTTTCAACCGCGTCATTCTGCTCGGAAATCTCACCCGCGATCCCGAACTCCGCTATATTCCTAGCGGAACCCCGGTCGCGGAGTTGGGATTGGCGGTTAACGATCGGCGGAAGAATGCCCAGGGCGAATGGGTGGATGAGACGACCTTCGTCGACGTCACGCTTTGGTCGCGTACGGCCGAGGTCGCCAGCGAGTATCTCAGCAAAGGCTCTCCGGTGTTGATCGAGGGACGGCTGAAGCTCGATTCCTGGGAAACGCCCGACGGACAGAAACGCTCGAAGTTGAAAGTGGTCGGCGAACGGATGCAGATGCTCGGCAGCCGCGGCGGCTCGGGTGGCGGCGGAGGCGGGGGCGGCGGTCGTCCGGCCTCGCGAGGCGGCGACCAGTACAGCCAGCCGGCGCCTTCGGACGACGATTACGGCCCGCAAGACTCGGGTCCCGGGGACGACATCCCCTTCTAAAACAGAAACGCGCCGGGCGAGCCCGGCCGCGAAACCGTACCTGCACAATCCCATCATTAGTTGGAAAGTTGTACCGCAATGCCAAAGACGAAAAACCGCAAGAGCCGACATTCGCAACGACTCTCGAAGGGGCCCTACGGCGGGATCGAGCTGCTACTGGTCCAGCGCGTCGAGCATCTCGGCCAGCAGGGCGACGTGGTCGAGGTGCGGCCCGGCTACGCCAACAATTATCTTCTGCCGCAAGGTCTGGCGACCATCGCTACCGACCACCACAAGCGGATGGTCGAGAAGCACAAGGCACGCCTGGCCGAGATCGAGAAGGCCCGGCTGGCCGACCTGCGAAGCCAGGCCCAGGAGATCGGCCGGCAGAGCATTTCGATCGAAGCGAATGTCACCGACGAGGGCCATCTGTACGGCTCGGTCGGTGCCGCGGAGATCGTCGACGGCCTGAAGCGGCAGAACATCACCATTATGCCCGAGCAGGTGCGTCTGGACGGCCCGCTGAAGGAGGTCGGCCTCTACACGGTCAAGATTCATCTCGGCCCGGATGTCGACGCCGAGTTGAAGGTTTGGGTCGTGCCTGCGGTGGGCGAGGGCCCCGAGGCGGCGTCGTAAGGGGCGCGCGGTTTTGCGGCCTCACTTCCCGCCTGCGTACCCCATCCGTCCTTCCTGCGTCGGCGGGAATCCATTGGCCACCTCACCCCGCGCTGGATTCCCGCCCGCACGGCAGTGGCGGCGCGTTGTGATAGGCAGCTCTCAGTTTGCTCCTTGACCGGCGGCTTCGCTTCCGTGATAATCCGGACTGGACTTCCTACCCTCGTTCAGGAGCACGGATTGCCATGGCGACTGCTCAATCGTCGGGAAATGCGCGTACCGCCACCCCCGGGGAGGCCGATGGACTCTACCGCCTCCCGCCGCAAAATCTTGACGCCGAAAAGGGGGTCCTCGGAAGCCTCCTGATGGATCCGGACCTCTGCGACGAGGTCGCGCTGATCGTCCGTGCCGACGATTTCTACTCCGACGCCAACCAGAAGCTCTACGAGCACCTCATAACGTTGCACGAGGACGGCAAGCGGCCCGATGCCCTGCTGTTGATCGAGCGGCTCAAGCAGCAAGGCCAGTACGAGGCGGTCGGCGGCGGGGCCTATCTGGCCGAAGTCGCCCAGTCGGTCCCCTATGCGGCCAACGCCACCTACTACGCCAAGATCGTCCGCGACAAGGCAACCCTTCGGGCGTTGATCCATGCCTCGTCCGACATCCTCCGCGACGCCTACGAAAATGTGACCGAGCCGGGCGAGGTCGTCAGCCGCGCCGAACAGAAAATCTTCTCCGTCCACGACCAGCGAAGCACCGACCAAATCACCGGAATCAGCGACCTGTTGGTCGAGGCGTTCGACCGGATCGACGCCCGACTCGAACGCGGCGAAGGCGTGGGCACCCCCAGCGGCTTCCACGACCTCGACACCATGACCGGCGGGATGCATGAGTCGGAGTTCATCATCCTCGCCGCTCGGCCGAGCATGGGCAAGACCGCATTGGCGACGAACATCACCGAATACGTCTCGATCGAGGCGGGCGTTACCACGCTGTTCGTCAGCCTGGAAATGGCCCGGATCGAGTTGGCCCAGCGTATGCTCTGCTCGCAAGGCCGGATCGACGCGAGCAAGTTCCGCAGCGGGTTCCTCTCCGGCGAGGACCGAAGGAAGCTGGTCGAGGCCTCGGCCAAATTGGGCAAGGCCCCGCTGTTTATCGACGACACGCCTGCCCGAACGATCACCGAGATTGCCGCCTGTGCGCGGCGACTGAAGCGGCGGCACGACCTGGGTCTGATCGTGATCGACTATTTGCAGTTGATCCAGCCGGACGACCCGCGCGACCCGCGGCAGGAGCAGGTTGCGAAGATGGCGCGGCGTCTGAAGGCCCTTGCCCGGGAGCTTCGCGTTCCGATTCTTTGCCTGGCGCAGGTCAACCGGCAGGTCGAGGCCGGCGGCAAGGAGGGACACCGGCCGCGGCTGAGCCATCTTCGCGAGTCCGGGGCGATCGAGCAGGACGCCGACGTGGTGATGTTCGTCCACCGCGAGGAATATTACTACCACTCGCGTGAAGAGGCCCAAGAGGCCGGCGTCGCCGGCATTGGCGAGGTGATCGTCGCCAAGCAGCGCAACGGCCCCACCGGCACCGCCAAGCTCGCCTGGATCGACAAGTATACCCGCTTCGAGAACCTCTCCCAGCAGGCCTACGACGAGTTCGAGGAGTTCGAGTAGCGGGCAGCCCGTAGCTTGGCTCTCCCGAGCCGGGCGATGATCGATCGGGCATCCGTTGAAAACCGTCCGGCCCGAGCAACGCAGACGCGTCCGTGAAGCCACCACGGCAACGACTCGGCTCGGGGACGTTGTCTTTACGAGGGTCTTTGTCGAGAACAGAGGTGGCAAGCCGGTCGAGCTACCGCCCTCGTTTGTCATTATTGAACTGATACCCCAATACCGGGCGACAAGGGAGAGGAAAAGGGAGGAGGACAAGGGAGAGGCATAATCGCTAGTTGTCAAGACGACGGCGAGCGGCCTCGCTTGAGACATGCGGCCATTGACCGACGACCGACTTGGCGGGCTGCGTCGGCGGCAAGAGGCGTCGCGAAAAATGGGCAATCCCGCGATGGACGCCCCCGCCTGCTGCTAGGCCCGCCCAATGGGCCGAGGGCCGCTTGCCAGGTGTGGGGGCGACGCTGCTTCGAGCAAGAAGGATTCGATCACTCCACCTCCCCCGAAAAATGGCTCGGGGTCCTGGCGGCAAGAGGCGGGTATGGTAAATTGGCCATCATTGGTTTTGAGGAGTAAAACGGTGGAAGTGCGACCGGTTTCGCTTGTCGAAATCTTAGGCGACAGCATGCCGAATCGCTCAACCACGTCCGCCTCAAGGCGGAACGACGAACGGCCGCCCGCCGGAGCATCTTCCGCGCGGGCGGAAACGCTCCGGTGCCGCGAAACAAGTTACCCTTTTGTGGGTTTGTATCCATGATGGCAATGGCCGACTCAACCCTGGAGCCTGTTCGGCCCCGACGGATCCCCTGGCTGGTGCGGCTGGCTCTGTTTTGCATCATGGTCTACGCCTTCCTCGCCGCCATCGAGATGATGGGCGACGCGATCGGCATGTTGGGCGAGGATCGGGCGAAGACGCTCTTCGAGGGATTGGCTAACCCGTTTGCCGGCCTGGCGGTCGGTATCCTGGCAACGGTCCTCATGCAAAGCTCCTCAGCAACCACCAGTACGGTGGTCGCGATGGTCGGCTCGGGGACGCTGCCGTTGGCCTATGCCGTGCCGATGGTCATGGGCGCGAATGTGGGAACGTCGATCACTAATACGCTGGTCTCGCTGGGCCACATCACCCAGGGTCGCGCGTTCCGCCGCGCGTTTGCCGGCGCCACCGTCCACGACATCTTCAACCTGATGGTCGTCGCGATCCTCTTTCCGTTGGAAATCGCTACCGGCTTACTGCAACACACGGCCGAATGGATTGTCAGCATCCTGCCATTGCAGACCACCGGCGGCTCGTTCCACAGCCCGATCAAGTCGGCCGTCCAAGGGATCGCCAAAACCATCCACACGATCGCCCACGACGGATGCGGCCTCAGTGGCAATTGGCTGGCCGCCACCCTGTTGGTGCTGTCGCTGGGCATGATTGTCGCGGCGCTGGTGGTCATCAACAAGAACATGCGCGTCCTGATGGCCGACCGGATCGAGTTCTGGCTCAACCGCGTCCTGCAGCGGAGCATGTTGCTGGGGCTTGCTATCGGCATCCTGGCCACGGTAATGGTCCAGTCGTCGAGCATCACCACCTCTTTGCTGGTGCCGCTATTCGCGGCAGGTGTGTTGAAGCTGGAGGCCGGTTTCCCGATCATGCTCGGCGCCAACATCGGAACCACCGTCACCGCCATGCTGGCCGCCACGGTCACCGGCCCCACCGGCCTGACGATTGCGGTGGTGCATCTTCTGTTCAACGTCATCGGGACAATCATCTTTCTGCCAGTGCGGCCGGTGCGGCGGATCCCGATCCGAATTTCCAAACAACTGGCCGTGCTCGCAACCCAAAATCGGATTTGGGTGCTCGTCTACATTTTAGGGGTTTTCGTCGTAGGGCCGATTCTCGGTATCCTATTGTGGAAATCGTGAGTTTCCTCGGAAAGTTCCCAGGATTTCGACTCGGAGGAATAGCCTGATGTTCGACTGGTTTACCGGAGAAGCGGAAAGCGCCGGCTTGAAGCGGATGCGGACGGAGTTCGGGCAAATGCTCGACGCCGGCCGCCATGCCTTCGATATTGCGGCCAATGCGTTCCTCGGCGGCACCGACCCGGAGGTCATCCGCGAAGACCTCTTCGCCACCGACAAGCGGATCAACCGGGCCGAACGCCAAATCCGCCGCGAGATCGTGGTACATGCCTCGGTCCATGGCGCTGCCGAATTTCCGCCCTGCCTGGTGCTGATGAGCATCGTCAAAGATGCCGAGCGGCTAGGCGACTACGGCAAGAACCTGTTTGACCTGGCCGTGCTGGCTCCCGGAACGCCGGAAGGGGAGCACCGCGATTTGCTCATCCAACTGAAGGACCGCATCTCCCATCTGTTGGCCGAGTGCCGCGAGGTCTACGACTCGCGCGAGGAGGGCGGCGCGAAGAAGCTGATCGTCGAAGCCCACAAGGTGGAAGACGTCTGCGACCAGCGCGTCCAGCACCTGATCCAACGGGGCGAGGGCCCCATGGTCCCGGCCTACGTGTTGGCTTATCGCTATTTCAAGCGTGTTGCCTCCCACTTGCGAAACATCGCCTCCAGCGTAGTGCTCCCGCTGCACAAGCTCGATTTCACGTCGAAGATTACGACCGACGAGTAGTGTCGTATGGATGAACAATGTGGGGCAGAAGACGTGTCGCGCCGGTGCCCACGCAGTCCACCAGATCGGGCACATAGGCCGAATCGTTGGAACCCCCCTTTTCAATAACGACGGCGTATTTCATCCCGCCCCCTGGTACGCCCGTACTTCCTTCTCAAGGCGGCCTTGGAGCCGGTCGCTTTCGGTGTCGAGTGCGTAGTCCATTTGCAGGGCGAGCCAGAACTGGGACGATGTGCCGAAGAACCTCGCGAGCCGAACGGCCGTATCGGTCGTCACGCGGCGGGTGCCATGGACGATCTCCTTGATCCGCCGCGGCGCGACGCCGATGCCTCGCGCCAAGGCGTTCGGGCTCAGCTCGAGCGGCACGAGGAACGCTTCGAGAAGAAGCTCGCCGGGATGAACAGGTTCGAGCTTCTTGGCCATTTTCCACCACCTAGTGATAGTCGACGATTTCCACATCTCATGCCTCGCCCGAGGGCCAGGCGAGGCATATCCTGAATTCGGTCGAAGAGCGTCGCTCGCCCCTGCTGCTCCGGCGCCCCTACGCCAGCGTGTTGAGCCCGGCGGCTTCGGGGGCGGCTTGGATAAGCGCGAACTTCTCGATCCAGTCTATCCGGCTCAACAGCGGGGCAACGTGGGCGCGCAGACCGGCCGGGGCGTCGCCGTCCTTCAGGGCTCGTTGGGCGTCCTCGATCTGCTCGGCATAGAACTCCAGCAAGTCGACCGACTCGTCCGGATCGTAGCCGGCCGTTTCGAGGTCGTGGCGAATGGCGGTGAGCTGCTGGAGTTCCTCCTGCGAGATGGCCCCGGCGTCGTAGAGGTCCTGAATCATCTTCGAGAAATCCAGCGGCGTGATGTCAGTCACGTCGTGCCGGGCAAGGACCTCGGCGGCCGCGGCGGTCGGCTGGAACGTGCCGCGGTCGGCCCCGGCACCGATCGGCGGTTTGGGCCCCGTCGGCCCAGCGGCGGCGTCGGCCTTCTTGCCGGCCGAGGTCAGGTCGGACAGCCCTGAGAGAATCTGGCTGATTTGCATGGATTGCGACTCCTGAATAGGGGGGATTTCCGCTTCGCACCTACGCAAACCCCGGGCCAAAGGCAAACGCGGATCTGCCCCACCACAGCAAAAGCACCGCAACCCTATGGCGCGCAACGTGTTGCGGTACATGCCAAAACGAACGATCCTCGGACAACTCGGTTTCCGAATGCCAAAACCGGCCGATCTTGCTGCCATCGACAGGCACCTTCTGCCGCAACGGTGGATAGGAGTTCAGGAGAGAAACCGCGAATCAGCGCTGACGCGAAGGATGGGTTTGCATCTTTCCCATTAGCGTTGATCAGCGGTTATTGGCGGTTTCCCTTTTTCGCCCTCCAAAACGGTTCCCATCACCGTCGCCCGAATAGGGCTGGACGCAAACCGCGGGTATAGGGTAGCTTGGTCTGGTGGCTGAGAATCGACATCTCTTTTCGGGAAGGACCCCCCATGCCCCGCACCGTCGCGATCATCCAGGCACGCATGGGCAGTCGGCGTCTGCCGGGCAAGGTGCTGATGGACCTGGCCGGCAAGCCGCTGCTGCGGCACGTGATCGACCGCACCCGCCAAGCCGCCATGCCCGATGAGGTCGTCGTGGCCACGTGTCTCGGCGACGGTAGCGAGGCGATCGTCGAGCGGTGCCGTCGGTGGGGCGTAGCCTGCTACAGCGACCGGCACGGCTGGGACGTGTTGCGGCGATTTCTCGGTGCGGCCGAAGCGTATGATGCGGAGTGGATCGTCCGCGTCTGTGCCGACAACCCGCTGCTCGTGCCCGAGTGGATCGACGCGCTGGTCGAGGCGGCCCTGGCCGACCGGTTCGACTACACGGCCTACGAGCTGTCGCCCGGCGTGCCGGCCATCACGCGGCCGACCGGCTATTTTGCCGAGGTTACTACCCGCGAGGCGCTCGAGCGGGCCGAGCGAATGATGGCCCCCAACGACCCGCGGCGCGAGCATGTCACGGCGTGTCTCTACGCCGAAGCGTGGCGGTTCCGTTGTCGCTGGTTGCCGGTGCCCGAGGCGTATCGGCTCGACCCGCCGCCGTCGGCGAGCATCGATACGGCGGAGGATTTCCGGCGCGTGGAGAGGATGGTGGAGGAGAGCAAGGATGAAGCCATTGCCGCCAATTGAACTGCCCGGGGGACGCACGATCGGCCAGGGTCGGCCGTGTTTCATTGTCGCCGAGATCGGGCAAAACCATAACGGCGACGCCTACACCGCCACGCGCCTGATGAAGGCCGCCGACGACGC
>Ga0180434_10006574_pt1 | contig 13324 bp, 10 predicted proteins | sample SS_ome_7_FD_132453 | JGI IMG/M metagenome (GOLD analysis project Ga0180434, IMG submission 132453) | Hypersaline lake sediment archaeal communities from the Salton Sea, California, USA - SS_1_D_2 metaG | ecosystem: Environmental > Aquatic > Non-marine Saline and Alkaline > Hypersaline >... | reverse complement strand
AGACCGGGTCCTCTACGAAGCCCGCCAGTTCTGTCACGCCGAGGCAGGCTCGCTCTACCTCATCCGGGGCGGGCATCTCTCGTTCGAGCACGTCCAGAACGAGGCCCTGCAGAAAAAGGACCCCACGGCCAACCGGCACATCTATCGCAAACAGATCCTGCCCGTGGACGCCACCTCTCTGGCGGGATACGTCGCTCAGACGAAGCGCCCCCTACAGGTGGAGGACGTGTACCGGCTGGACGGGAACAGGCCTTTTACGTTCAACCGTGACTTCGACAGGCGGGCGGATTATCGCACCCAATCCATGCTCACCTGCCCCCTGGTCACCAGCCGTGATCGTGTGATCGGGGTGCTGCAGATCATCAACGCCCGCAACCGTCAGGATGAGGTGGTTCCCTTTACCCCCGAACACCGCCTCACCGTTCTCCACTTCGCGCATCAGGCGGCGGTGGCCATCGAAAAGGCGATCATGACCCGCGAAATGATCCTGAGGATGATCAAGATGGCCGAACTCCGCGACCCGTATGAAACCGGTGCCCATGTGAACCGGGTGGGTGCGTTTTCCATCGAGATTTACCACCGCTGGGCCCAGAATCGTGGCATCCCGGACACGGAGATCAAACGATACAAGGATCCCCTGCGTATCGCCGCCATGCTTCACGACATCGGTAAAATCGGGGTTTCCGATCTTATACTCAAGAAAGACAGCCCCCTCTCGGAGGTCGAATACCGAAGAATGAAGATGCACACCACCTACGGGGCCCGGTTGTTCGAAGACACCACCTCCGACTGGGAAGACATGGCCGCTCAGGTAGCCCTCAATCATCACGAAAAATGGGACGGCAGCGGCTATCCCGGTCACCTGCCGTCCAGTGGGGGCCGTCGCCGGTCTCCGCACACGGGGAAGCGCGGGGAGGAGATCCCTCTGCCGGCCCGAATCGTCGCCCTGGCCGACGTTTACGACGCCCTGGTATCGAAACGCTCCTACAAGGATCCCTGGAGCGAGACACGCATACTCGATCACCTGCGCCGGGAGAGCGGGCGCCATTTCGATCCGGATATCGTGGCGGCGTTTGTGGCCATCACCGACGTCATACAGGCCATTCGGGAGAAATACCCCAGTTGAAGAGCTATTTCATGGACGTCTTCGCATCATCGGCAAAAAAGAAAAAAGATTCATTGAAAAACGATGGTTTGTATGGTATAGGGAATACACCGGTGTCTGTGGGAACGGATACGGAGTACAAATTGGAGGAGGAAAAATGAGAAAGCTGGTTCTGTTTTCAACCATTGCAGTCTTTCTGTTCGCCCTGACGGCCTGCGGCGGGGGCGGGAAGTATGCCGACGCCAAGAAGGTGGTCTCGGAAATGATCGACATCACGAACAATTTCCTGGGTGATGTCGAAGCGGCTGGCGACGCCCAGGGAGTGGCCAAGGCGATCGACAACTACGCGGATTCCATGAAGAGCCTGGCACCCAAGATGAAGGAGATGCAGGAGAAGTATCCCGAGTTGAAAGACGCCAAGGACGAGGATATGCCCGCCGAACTCAAGGATGTGATGATGGAACTGGAAGAGAGCATGAAAAAGATGATGAATCCCGAATCGGGTCTCGCCCAGAAGATGATGCAGTACGCCACCGACCCCGTGGTCATGGAGGCCCAGAAACGGTTGATGGAGGCCATGTCCGAATTGCGTTAGGGGACATCCGCTTTAATATCCAAGGGGAACAGGCGATGCCTGTTCCCCTTTTTTTTTGTGTCTCCCAACAGGTGCCCGCCCCGCGCCGCCAGCCGTCCATGCAGCCGATGGGCCAGCAGGATGAAAAAGAAGACCAGGGACACCAGCATGAGCCCCGGGAAAATCAGCAGATGGGGCCGATCAAACAGATGGTCCATGCCCATGGAGATGAGAACGCCCAGAGAGGGGACTGTCGGGCCCAGGCCCACCCCCAGGAAATTCAGTCCGGTCTCGGCGAGAATCACCTCCCCCACCCCCTGGGAGGCCTGCACCATCACGAAGGGCAGCACATGCGGCAACAGGTGACAACAGGCGATTCGCGGTCCCGAGGCGTTGTAGCTCAGGGCGGCCAGGACGAATCCGGCGGTCCTGAATTTCATGACCTCCACCCGCACCAGCCTGGCGTACCCCGGCCAGCCGCAAAACACGAGAATGGCGACCAGGGAACGCCAGCCGGGATCGAGGCAGGCCGATATCCCGATGGCCAGTATGAATCCGGGAAAGGCAAGGACCAAATCCACGGCCCGCATGATCCAACCGTCCAATCGACCGCCGCACCATCCCGCCACCATGCCTGCCAGCCCGCCGATGAGCAAGGATCCCGCCGCCACCACCAGTCCCAGGACCATGGAGAGCCCGTGGGCACAGGCCACGGTGCCGAGCAGATCGCGGCCCAGATCATCGGTACCCAGAGGATGTCCCGGCCCCGGTGCAAGGAGGCGGGCACCCATGTCGATCTCCGGATCCAGGCCACCGGTGGCCCAGGCCGCCAGCCAGACAAGCGCCCAGAAGATCAAAATCCCCGCCAGGATGCCGCTTCCTGGGATCTTACCTTTTCCGGATCTCAAAGCGAATCCTCGGACTGATCGCAGCCTGCACCAAATCCACAACCAGATGAACGATTAGAAAAACAAACGTCATGCACAGCACCAGGCCCTGAACCAGTGGATAATCCCTTCCGCGTACCGCAGTGACCAGCAGACGTCCGATCCCCTGCCAGGAGAATACCGTTTCCGTGATCACCGTGCCGGTAAGCAGCGCCCCAAGCTGCAACCCCGCCGTGGTGAGTATCGGGATGAGCGCATTCCTCAGGACATGGCGGCGCAGCAACCGCCCGGGGGGGACTCCCTTGGCGAGTGCCAGCAGCACATAGGGTTTCTCGAGTTCTTCCAGAACGGCGGTGCGGACGATCCGCAGTTGCAGTGCGCTCATCGACCAGCCCAGGGTCAGGGCCGGCAAGACCAGGTGGACCGCGTCCCCGGACCCTGACACGGGTAGCCACCCCAGCAGGATGGAAAAGAGGAGAACCAGAAGGGGACCCAAAAAGTAATTCGGTATCGCCTGCCCCAGCGATGCCGCGAGAACGACTCCTGTATCCAACGGCGAGCCGCGACGAATCGCCGCCCATAGGCCCAGAGGAACGGAGAGGATCAGGGAAACCAGCAGTGACGCCAACGAAAGAACCAGGGTATTGGGGAAATAGGCGGCGATCAATTCCGTGACTTTTCTGCGATGAACGATCGACCGACCCAGGTCCAGTCGTGGCAGGCGGACGATAAAATCCGCATACTGCAGCACAAGGGGGCGGTTCAGTCCCAGCTCTTCCCGCACCCGTTGGATATCCCGCCCCGATCCGCGCACTCCGAGCATCCCGTCGATCGGATCGCCCGGGAGCAGATGGATCAGGAAAAAAACCAGGGACGCGGCGATCCAGCCCAGAATGAAGAAATGGAGCAGGCGTTTGACCAGGTAATCGGTCATGGCAAAGCGCGGGCCGTGAGGATTCCCGGAGACGGCCCCGGGATCCGGTTCAGCCGCTTTCGCTCAGGTTGAACAGATGGGGATCGATGGCGAAACGGAAGGAGGTCTCGTGACCGATGCGACTGGCCAGAACCCGTGCGATCAGGACATTCTCATCCGGATGGGGCAGCCGCTGCACCGCCAGAATCAGGTCTGCAAAATGCTGCAATCCCTCCAGCGAGGCGGGCCAATCCCTCCAGCCATCTTCCTCGAGATGGAGCGGAAAGGCGGGAGAAATCTGTGTGGCCACGACGATCGGGAAATCACAACCGGCGGCGAACCGTCGCAGCCGGTTGAGCTTCTCCACGTCCGCGGCCGGGGCCGAATCCGCATACCCCTCCTCCAGCGATACGCCCTGGAGGAAGTCGATGAACACCGCGCCCACGCGGAACGGACCGCTGAAGAGGCGAATGGATTCGATCAGGCGTGACACGTCGTAGGGTCCATCCACGAGGTGGATGCGGCCAGCCACCTCCATGAAATTCTTCAAACCGGCGTAGGCGCCCTCCGCAGCGGCGAATTTCAGCAATTCAGCCTCGGTCAGAGACGTCAGTTTTCTCTTCCAGCAGGCCAGGTTGGAGGAGGGTCTCGGGTTTTCCGCGTCGAGATCGAACGGTTTCGTGCCGGCCAGGTTGATGAGCTTGAGTTCGAGGGCGGGCCGGGTGGTCTCGCAGGTATAATAGAGCATGTGCTTGCCCCTCACCGCTCTGGCGGCGTTGTAGAGGAGGTTGAGCATGAACAGGGTCTTGCCGCGTTTGGCGCCGCCGCACACCAGGGTCAGGGCTCCCTCGGGTATGCTCACGTCCGCGTCGAATTTCTCAAAGCCCGTGGACAGCCCATCCGTGTCGGTGGTCATGGCTTCCTTCAGGTTGCTCAAACTGAAGGGTTCCGCGTCCTGAAGAAAGCGCCGGTTGATGCGCACGATTTCGGCATCGGTCTTGCCGGGGAACATGGTTTTCAACCTCTGGGTCTGGAAGTTCTTTCGCTCGGACCCTTCTCCCATGATTCGGGTGGTTTCGTGACCCTCCCGCTTCTGATCACCCATATGATCGCTCCTTGATCCACCGTTTCACCGGGGCGCCCCCATGGTAACACAGGCCGAAACGAATCACAAGCACACGGTTTGCGACCGCTTCCGGCTGTGGTACAATGAACCCTGAGTGACGAGGCAAGCCATGGGCAAGGAAGGGGAAAAGAACTACCTGAAAGAGATCGGTTTCGACGGGGTTCGCCACGCGGCCAACAAACCTTTTTCCGACGTCCACTGCGGAGACTATCTCATCGCCATGGGCGCCTTCATGTCCATTTTACCGCCACCGCCGCGCAAGATCCTGGACCTGGGCTGCGGCTCGGGATGGACCAGCTACTTCCTGGCCAAACGGGGCTATGATGTGACCGGCGTGGACATCGCTCCGGATTTCATCACCCTGGCACGTAGCAACCGGGATCCTCTGGACAACCTCCGGTTCGAGGTGGCCGATTACGAAGCCCTCGCCTACTCGGAAGAATTCGACGCCGCCATTTTCTTCGATTCCCTGCATCACGCCGAGGACGAAGCCCTGGCCCTGCGCCGGGTATATGCGGCCCTGAAGCCGGCCGGGTACTGCATCTGTTCCGAACCGGGCAAGGGCCACGCCCGGGCCGAAACATCGGTCCAGGCGGTCGAGAGGTTCCGGGTCACCGAGAAAGACATGCCGCCCCGCAAGATCATCCGCCTGGCCAGGCAGGCCGGATTCAGGCGTTTCAAGGTCTACCCGGCGCCGGGATTCGTGGGTGGAGGCATCTACAACGACGTCCTGCCCCGGGGCATTCAACGCATACTCAAACCGAAGATACTGCGCGACGCCGCCAAGTTTCTGCGCCTTCTTCTGCAGAAACACCGCGCGGCGATGGTCCTTCTGATCAAATAGCGTCTGTATCGTCATCGACGGGGCGGCGTCGGCCCGGCCCAAGACCGTATCTGCGGATCAACTCGAAGAGATACACCCGGCTGATGCCCAGTTTGCGGGCCGTTTCCGCCTTGTTCCACTGATTTTCCTGCAGCGCCCGATCCAGGAACGCCCTCTCGAAATCTGCGCGCGCCGCCATGAATCCGGTGGAAACACCGGCAATCGCCTCCCCGCCCGTTTCCTCCCCATGGTAGGTGATCAGGCGTTTGACCCGTGATTCCAGTTCTCGCACATTCCCCGGCCATCGATGCGCCATGAAACGCGCCAAAATCGAATCCAGATCCAGGTCGGGTGATGGGTTGAATTTGTATTTGGTAAAAAAATGATGAACCAGAAGGGGGATATCCACCCGGCGGTCACGCAGCGGCGGAACCCTCAGGACCAGGTCCTGAATCCGGTAGAAGAGATCCTCCCTGAACGCCCCTTCTTCGACCTGCCGTTCCAGATCCTTGTTGGATGCAGAAAGGAAGCGAAAATCCACGGAGCGGGTGTGGTTCTCTCCCACCCGTCGCACCTCTCTTTCCTGCAGCACCCGCAGCACCTTGGCCTGAAGCGACAGCGGGAGATCGGCGATCTCATCGAGAAAGAGAATCCCTCCCTGCGCGGCCTCGAACAATCCGCGGCGATCCTCGGCAGCCCCGGTGAAGGCCCCCCTCTTATACCCGAACAACTCGGCTTCCAGCAGCGTGTCGGGAATCGCCGCCGCGTTCACCGCCGTGAAGGGTTTGTTGGAACGGCGGCTCAACCGGTGGACCGCCCGGGCGACCAGCTCCTTGCCCGATCCGCTCTCGCCCTTGATCAGCAGAGAAAAATCCACCCGGCTCACCTGGACGATCTGGCGTTTCAGCCTCTCAATGGCCGGAGATTCCCCGACGATGAATTCCAGGTGGTGATTCAACCTGAACGAGGTGTCCCAGAACCGTGTGAAGAGAGAGGCGCAGGTTGCGAACCAATCTCCATGCGTCGATAGCACATCCTGTCCCTTTCGCCCGTCACCGCGGAATCCCAGAAGAACGACGCCGAAAAGATCAGAGGACACGGCCCACAGGCAGACCTTGGTGTTTCTGTAGGGATAGAACAGACGTTCGGGGCTTTTGAAACATGTCTTGACATCCGCGGCGTCCAGGTCCAGGTGATCGGCCATGGATTGGGCCCGGGACATGATCTCCCCGCCGATCTCGGGAAAATCCTCCCCGTGCGACAGATCGAAGAGCAGGTTTCCCTTCTCGAAAAATCTCAGTTTGATGAAGTCGACCTCTGTTCGTGCCTTCAGTCCGTGCGCGAACACGCGGAAGAAATCGTCGGCGCCCCGCCAATGACGGGCGTCTTCAACCAGCTCGGCATGACGGAACACCTCCTCCTGGGAGTCGTTCGTCTCGATCCTCTTCTTGGTCCGGTAGATCGGGGCGGTGATCCGTCTCCGGTTTTTCATGAAGAAAAAAAACGTCTCCAGGAACCGGTCTGCATCCCGATCCGGCACAGGACCACCCCGTCCCCAGCGGACCCACTGGTACTCATGATAGAAGTAGTTCCTGCCGCCGCCGCCCAATTCCAGCGCCAGATTTCGGTAATCGGCCGTCTCCGGATCGAGACGTCCCGCCGAAGCCAGCAGGGTGAACAGTTCAAACCGGGCCACCTTCGAGGAAATCCGGTTCACTTCTTCGACCGGAAATTTTTTCCCGTCGCCATCGCGGGACCAGGCGTCCTGCAGGATGGAGACAAACCGTTCCTCGTCTTGGTTCCACCGTGTTCGGAACGCGTTCACGGCTGCGAAATCGGGGGGATCCACTCCCGACCTCACCTCGATCTTCAGTCTCAGCAATGCGCATTCGGCCAGGCCCGCGCCGCCGTCTCTCCTGGCAAACAGTTCCCGGGCCCTTTCGAGGTGGGCGAGCGCACGTGCGAACCGGCCGCGCAGGTACTCCAGATGGGCGAGGTTGAACCAATCCACGGCCACAGCCGAGGGATATCCTTGATCTCGATCGTATTTCAGTATGGAACGGAGAATCCGTTCCGCCTTGTTCCAGTCACCCGAGATTTTTTCCAGCTCGGCCAGGTTGGATTTGACCAGTATGGCCCCGTTTCGCTGGCGCTGGACCGCGAAGAGGCGCCGGGCCTGCCGGTACCAGAAGGAGGCCCGATCGAAACCATCCCTGAGAAAGAACAGGTTGCCCAGGTCCAGCGCCAGGTAACCGGAGAGCAGAGAAGCCCCGATGAGCTGGCTGCGTAAAAAGAGGCATCTGTAGAGCGCTTCGGCACGAACGGCTTCCCCTTTTTCCCTCCACAGCTTGGCCAGCTGGCTGAGTGTCTGGATCTCGTCCCCCGGCCGCCCTTCGCCGCGGAAGAACCCGACGGCCGCGTCCAGGATCTCCTCCGCCTCGCGGAATCGGCCATCGTAGATGTACCGGTCCGCCAGAATGGTGTGAGCGGAGTGGACGAATTGAGGCGTTCGGATGTGTTTCAACCGGCTGTCGGCTCCCTCGTAATCGAGTCGTTTCTCACAGAGCGTGAAATGAAGGTATTGGAATTCATCCAGGCACCCGGCAAGGTCCGCCTCCTTGAGTTCGGCCAGGATCCGGGCCACCGCATCGTACTCCCGTTCCAGCAGCAGGAGACCTGCCCGCTTCAGGTCCGCCACGGCACTGGACGACCCCATCGGCCCTGCCAGCAGCGACCGCAGGCCCGCCAGATCTCTCATCATCAGAAAGTGGTCGGCCGCCGCGGTCCAGACCTCCCTCTCACCGGTCCGTCCGCGACAGTGGGTCAGAAGCAGCCGCCTGGCCCGCAACAGGAACTCCGGGCGATTCTCTCCCTCGAGACGACCGATGTCGCCCAGGTCACGCGCCATCTCGGCCCCGCCACCGCCAAGCAGGTGGTGCTTGAGGCGGGTAAAGGGATGGGGTTCGGCCGCACGGGCCATGACATCGGCCAGGATTCTGACCTCCTCTGCCCTGTCTCGTCGCAGCCGGAGCGAGTCGCTGGCCGGTTCCCGTTCGATGAGACCCTGATGACGTCTCAGGAAACCGCGTTCGACCAGGCCGGGTATAACGTCCCTGTCTCCCGGATCCAGCACCTGCATCACCGTTGTTTCCGACACGGGAGCGTCCAGGGCGGCGAACCATCTCAGAACGAATTTCTCTGCCCGTGTGAGACGCTTCGCGGGTCGCCCGCGCACCGGGTGTAAATCGGGATCGAACAGGTTGCGTGCCCGTTCGCTCAAACGCAGGTCCACGTCGCAAGATCTGGGATTGAAAAACATGATCACCGCGTTGGGCCCCCGGCCGCGATCCAGGCCATGGCGGAAGAACGCCAGGAAATCACGGGAACCGGGTCGGGAAAGCAAGAGAAACACCGGTCGATCGGGCGGTCCCCCATCCGGCGGCGCCGCGCCGTGGGCGAGGGCATCGGGCGCGGCCATGGTCCGGTCTGGAGCCCAGAGGTCTCGGTAATCGGAGACCAGTTGATCGCATCCGGCACCGTCGTCGAGTATCAGACCGTTTTCGCCGAGAAGGTGATGAATGATCCGGGTTCTCAGAAAGACCCGGCGCTGCCTGTTGCGATCTTCGATGGCCACGGTCACGGGAGATTCACCGGTGACGGCCGGAAACCTGCGCCGGGTCAGCGCAGCGGAGGCAAAGTCTTCGAACCGGAAAAAGAACCAGTCCGGCTTGGCTCGAGCGGGAGAACCGATCAGGTCGAAAAATTCCCGGGTCAGGGTGTCTCCCTGCAACCGGGCGAAGCGGGGGCTCCGGGAAAACACCGCTGCCACGTCATCGCTCGGCGGCAGAGAGGGACGCTCGATCGACAGGCCAAAACGGAGATCAAAATCCGGGGACACGCTGACCCGGTTGAAGTCGATGAACGACAATCCCTGCGCCGAGGCGACACGGTACAGCAGCATGAACTGGATGAACAGCCGTTCGACCGCCTCTTTCTCCAGGCGGGAGACGTCGAGGGCGCCCAGCACCGGCAGCCTCTCGAAGAACGCCGTGATCTCCAAGGGCGTGTGGCAAAAGTGAAGGAACCGCTGCAGGAAATTGGATCCGTAGGAAAAAGCCCGCTCGGTTCGTCGCAACCGGGATTCGGAAAAGGGGAATGTGCGGACCTCGACCTCAATCCCGGGATGCAGGCGCATCAGATCCTCTTTGGGTGATCGTTCGGTCATGTGACGCTCCGGAAGGGGTGGATTCGCGGTCACGGATGCGCCGCGCGATCCGGAACCGCTGAGAATTAACAGAGCCCGCGGGCGAACGGGGCGATTCCTAGTTGGACACCTGGGACACCACAGGGGTACCGAAGGTGCGCTCGCAGGCCGAATCGACGATACGGCAGAGCATCGCGGTCATCGTGAATCCCGCATGCCGGCCCGAGCAGGTGAACGACGCGCCCGGACCCAGGGAGGGCATGGAATTGACCTCCAGGATCTGAGGCCGCCCCTCCCCGTCGATGCGGATATCGACATTGGCATAGTCACGGCAGTGACATACGGCCGCGGCGGCCAGGGAGATGCGTTGCACCTCCATCTCCAGGTCGGGATCCAGAGGGGCGGGACAGAGCTTGACCGGTTCGTCGGGGCGTTTGTGGAACTTGTCCTCCCGCGTCAGGGTTCGCAGGTGGCGCCCGGCGAAATCGACTTCGACGATGGGGAGACAGACGGGCGGATGGTTCCCCAGGATGCTGACCGACAGCTCCCGGCCCGGGATATAGCGTTCGATGAGGGCGTCCTGCCGGTAGTGCCCGACGACCTCCGCAACGGCGAGATCCAGTTCACGCCGGTTGTGCACCAGGGACAAACCGTAGCTGGTCGACTCGTGTCGGGGTTTCACGATCAGCGGGTATTCGATCCCCCCGGGATCGGAAGCCATCCCGTTGCCCACCGTGAAATCGGGGGTGGGCAGTCCCGCCTGCCGCAGCAGGGTCTTGGAGATGACCTTGTCGAGTGAGAGGGTCTGTCCCAGCGGACCCGCCCCGGTATAGGGGACGCCGAGCATCTCCAGCAGGGAGGCGACGTGGGTATAGCGGCACTCCCCCTGCATGCCGTAGCTCAGGTTGAATACGATACCCATGGGAGTGCCATGATCCGGATGAACGGGAATGAACGACCGCAGGTGCCCAGGGAGGTGCATGTCCCCTTCGAATATCTCCACCTCGTGTCCGCCGTTCTGGAGCGCATCCACGATGCCCTGGATCGAACGCCGGCCATAGGTTTCCGGGGACGGTTGACCGAAACGGAAGAGCACCCCCTCCCGGTTCCGGTTGCGGACCACGGCGATCCTCATCGTCCTTCCCCCACCGGGACGTCACCCGATGAAACACACACAACTCGTGGCTGGATCATGTCAGCACCCTCACGTATTTCGTTTTCTTCTTTCTGGATTGGCCGGACCGGGGCGGCGGGTTCAAGACCCGCAGCAGGCGAAGGTCGAGATACTCGGAGATCACCAAGATCAGCCCCACCTCGATCAAGAGAAATTCGGGAAAATCAAGCTGAAATCCCTGCAGCGCGTCGATGCCGGCGATCAGCGTGATGATCACGGCCACCAGGACGGTCATGGTTCCCCGCCACAGGGCAGATCGCCATCCCTCGCGGGTCAGGGTGCGGGAAAATCCCTCCCCGATCAATGCGAGCACGATGATGGGGAAATAACCGACCAGGACCAGTGATTCCGATCCGATCCAGCGGCCCGAGAGCACGGTGAATGCGATGATCAGGGAGACCACGCTCAATAGGACCGATACCCTGGCGAAATAGGGCAAACGAACCGCCTTCAGCCGAGGACGCAGGAGCACGATGGCCAGGGTCACGATGATCAGGAAGACCAGGCCGTGGAGAATCCCGGTGATCTGAAACGCGATGGCGATCAGGATGGAGCGGAAGGGACCCAGGATGCGGATCCCCAGCGTCAGGCGGCAGAACACCACCAGAAGGGCGCCCATGGGGATGAAGAGCACGTAGAGGAGCCGGTGCTGCAGGACATCGGGCAGGGCGCCCAGCGAGAAGATCCGCTGGAACATCGATGCCCCCGACCAGGGGTAGAGTTTGGCGGCCCCCAACAGCAGGGGCAGCAGGAACAAGGCGCCCACCACGAGCAGACGGCCGCCGTAGAGGTTTCCCTTGGCAAATCTCATCTCAGTGCTGACCCGCCCGCATGAGGGTTTCCCGTGGCCCGTGGCCTCCCAGCCTCCTGTTCATCATCGAAAGGTTGGTCTTGGATCCCCGCTCCTCCCGGTTCGCCAATCCCCCGTTTTAATCCCTGGCGGCGAAAAAGTCAAGCCCGTGATCATGACATACCCGGGTACCGTTCATGCGGTGAAGGTATGATTCCTCCTTGAGCCAGAAAATGCCGCAAAAAGAAACTCGTCCGTACATGCCTGATCGACGTGAGTGTAGGGTGCGGGTGGTCTTACTCGATCATGTGCACCCGGTAGAAATCCTCGCTATAGAATCCGCCGAAGTGCTTGCGCCAGCGCTTGAGGCCGCGGGGATCCAGACGATAGATCAGCATGTCCCAGTCGGAACCGGGCACCCCGCCCACATAGCTCTGGGTCTCTCCGGCCAACAGCAGGTCGCCGTCGTCCAGGAGGATCAGCTGACCTCCCCTTTCCGTGTAGGTGCCGCCGTAGTTGCGCCGCCACTGCTTGTTCAGGCCGGCGTCCAGGCGGTAGATCACCAGGTCCCGGTCGCTGCCGGGCGCACCGTGCACAAAGGACCCGGAAATCCCGGTGACCAGGTATGCCCCCTCACACTCGTACACGTAACCCAAGCCCTCGGGGTACGTACCGCCAAGGTTCTTGCGCCACTGCTTGGCACCCGTGCCGTCGATCCGGTAGTCCAGGAAATCCGTATCCGCTCCGGGTACCCCGTGGACGAAGGACAGCGTGTTCGCGCGGATATATATGGCCCCGGAATCACCCAGCATCGCATAGCCGCTGTCGAGATAAGAACCCCCGTAGTGCTTGCGCCATTGCTTGTTGCCGTTGGCGTCGAGCTTGTAGACCAGGATGTCCAGATCCGAGCCGGGTGTGCCGGTCACGAAGGACTGGCTCATGCCCGACGCGAAGATGTGGCCGACGCTGTCTTCGAACAGGTAGATGGGCTGATCCATGTAGGCCCCGCCGAAGTTCTTGCGCCAGAGCTTGTTGCCCGCCGGGTCCAGCCTGTAGACCAGGAAGTCGGTGTCCACTCCCGGCGTGCCGTGGACATAGGAGCTGGTGTGGCCCAGCACCAGGATGTCGCCGTTGGCGCAACCGATACCGAACTGCGACAACTCGGGATAGGTGCCGCCCAGGTTCTTCTGCCAAAGCGTGGTGCCCGAGGCATCCATCTTGACCACAAGGATGTCGCTATCCAGCCCGTAGGGCCCGTGGACGGTGGACTGGGTTTCACCGAAGAAGACATATCCCCCGTCGGTGGTTTCCGCGGCATAATTGAACGTATCCGCTCGCGGTCCGCCGATGTTGCGGCGCCACAGTTTCTTGCCGTCCGCATCGAGCCGGTAGACCAGACCGTCGCGGTCGATACCCGGGGTTCCGTGGACGAAGGATAAGGAATAGCCGTAGATGAGGAAACCTCCGTCCGGAGTCTGCAGGCAATCGAAACTGTAATCGGGATTGGTGCCGCCGAAGTTCTTGCGCCACTGCTTGTTGCCCGCGCCGTCGATCTTGTAGAGCACGATATCCGTATCCACCCCAGGGCACCCGTGTACGAAGGACTGGGTAACGCCCTGGAGCAAGAAGGGTGCGTTCTGCGCCGCCAGGCCGACGGCCAGCACGCACCCCAGCAGAAAAATCCACCCCGCTTTTTTCATCGGATCCTCCCCGTTTGCAACCTGTGTT
>Ga0180434_10006573_pt1 | contig 13325 bp, 9 predicted proteins | sample SS_ome_7_FD_132453 | JGI IMG/M metagenome (GOLD analysis project Ga0180434, IMG submission 132453) | Hypersaline lake sediment archaeal communities from the Salton Sea, California, USA - SS_1_D_2 metaG | ecosystem: Environmental > Aquatic > Non-marine Saline and Alkaline > Hypersaline > Sediment... | reverse complement strand
TCGAGAAAAACCAATCCGCTTCAGGACGCGAAAATCATCTACGAGAAGGAGGTCGTAGCTTTCGAACAAGAACCCCGCTTCGTTTAATCCATGGACCCCGCAGCTTCGCAAAGTAACAATCAATTCTGCAGCTGTGGCAAGCATGACGAATTGTCATACCAGCCAAGGGAACGCGTTCCGGGAAGTGCCAACACGATCAGCCCATAAGACCTGTCTTGGATAGGAGTTGCCCCGTTCCGTATGCGAAATGGGATAGGCGATGTAAGAAATCTGCACTTCTGGCTTGACATGCAAACAAGTTTGTGATACAAACTCATGTAGTCCTACAGATGATGTGGTCAACGCTTCGGTGTATGAATCAAGGGGGATGACCATGAGTACGTCTGGCGTCAAGCATGACAAGACTGAACGCGACAATGTGCGACAGATTCCCAAGTGGACCCGTCGATACGCTCAGAGTCGGACGGTGGCTGTCATGGTCACTTTCGGGTTCATCATTCTTTTCAATGTCGTGATTGGTGGCTCGTCCTACTGGTGCGGGCGAAGCTATCGATCAGGTCAGATGTTTGGATTCTGGGTCTGCCTTCCGGTCACGGTGCTTGGCTGTGTGGGGTTGCTTCTGTTCTCCTTTAAGGGGCATCGGCTGATTCAGAGGATTTCCGAGCGGTACTACGCCAAGGAGGGCAATGTGGCGCTTGGGCCTACGGACGGGGAGGGCGGTCGGGCTCTCTTGCTAGTTGTCGCAGGGGCTTTCGGCGCGTGCATTGTGGGATCTGTCGTATTGGGATTGCTGGGATACATACCTCAGGAGTACATGCAGCCTGTGTCCGCGCTCTATATGGTGCCTTTCATGGTCTTCTTGACGGTCAAGATGAGGGCAGTGGCCGGGTTCCTGCCCTTGCTCTGGCCCATTCTCTATACAGCGCATGCCGTTGCCATTGTCGTTGGATTTCTTCCTTCAACAGGGCACTGGGGTGGTGCACACATGATGATAGCTACCGTGGGGTATGGTCTGCTTTCGGCATTGGTCGCGCACATTATCAACCGTGTTGCTCTGCACAGGCTCCGAAGACTAGCGCATGTTGAGAATCAAGAAAATGACGGTCCGGAGGTAGAGGAGAGATGAAGGATCTTGACCGCACGGTTCATGAACCTGTGCGATTGCGCATCATGACAATCCTGTCAGGCGTGGACAGTGCCGACTTTGTCTTTCTCCTATCCACTTTGGGCTTGACCAAGGGGAACCTCGCATCGCACGTCGCGCGCCTCGAAAGGGAAGGTTATCTACAGGTCATGAAGAGTTTCAACGGAAAGATACCTCACACGGAGTATTGTCTGACGTCACGGGGACGCAAAGCTCTTGCCGAATACTGGGCGACCCTTGAGGAAATCCGGCGCCAATCGTGCCTGCAAAGGCCGGGTGGCTAGGCTCGCTCGCGGGAAGGGACAGGGTCGGTGTGGTTGCCTGTGGGCCGAATATACACAAATGCTCGTATGATGTATCTGCGCAAAAGTTGTTGCAGGTTCCGAGGCCACAGCGCCGTCAGGCGCGGTAATTGCGCAGCTCCTCCATGCAGCGATTTGCTGTATCTATGTCTGGAACAGAATCTACCACGTAGTGAACGCCGCCAGTAATCCGTTTATCTGCAAGTGCCTCTGAGAATTCATTGAAAGATACCGGAACGACAAGTGGCATGTCACCAACCTCTTTCTTCAAATCGGCAAGCACATCGAAGGCGGGAGCAAATCCTTTGTCATTACCAAGGTATATGGCCTTCAAACCCTTGACGCTTGAGACCGCTTCAAGAAGGTGACGGCCATTGCCGTGGATATGTGTGACGCCGCCGTCAAATTGCGAGAATATGCGTTCCAGCGTGATGCGTCCCCATTTCTCAAAACAGTCAACAGACGCCATATGAAAGGGGTCTACACTTTCCGTGATGACTCGTCCCGGAATCCATTGAACCATGTCGCTGCACGTGCCACCCTCAAGGAGTGGCACATGCTCGAAGAAAGCATTCTGGACCGTCAGGTTCAACTGATATGCAAAATCAATCGCCTTCTGGACTTCGTCTGGACGGTCGATTAGCGCCATATACGTGTCTGTGGCGCCTATGAGTTCAAAAACGAAATTGAGGCCGTTGATAAGTATGAAATGGTCTATGCCAAATTTCCCGCGCGAAGCCTCGACGAAAACTCTCATCTGCTTCACGTAGCGCTTGAACCATTCGCTGTCGTGGCTGAAAGAGAGTCGGTCGATTTCGGACAGGTCTTTCAGGATGGGAGCGACCATCGAGGATACCCATCCTGTTTTGGGATCCAGGAGAAACCTGACTTCGCCGCCGACAAGGCCTCCGTAGAGTCCTTGGTCCATCTCACTGAGGTGGCATCTGGGGATCGAATCATCAAAGACATCTTTTCTTTCACTTAACAACTCATCCCAGAAGGAAGCCCTATCGCTTGGGTCGGGATAGCCACAATATCCGGATACCGCGTTCTCAGAAAGCTTGCGCAGGGTAGGGCTGGGCACTTGCATGACTGCCAATGCAATACTCTGGTCGCGGTCTTCGTACAAAGCCCGAAGCCTGTCAAGCACAACGTCTCCGTGGGGACAATATGCTAAAGGGAATTCCATATTACACTCCGAACATGTTGCTTTTGCTAAAGAAAAGTTATCCCTACTGTATCAAGACATCGTCATCTGTGACAATCTCGAAATCCAGAGCGAGTTTCATATAGTACATACTATGCTGCCAGCCCAGTGGCCACTCAGATTCTCTGAAGGCAGCGCGAAAGGCCCTTGCTATTCGGTCAATCCACTCGCGATCTCCTGACATATAATAGGCGAAGGCTGCCTTGTTGTAGTCGGTTGATCTGTAGAAACCGTTTGTGTCGGCCAATTCCTCACAAACAAATATCTCACTTTGTTCGAGATAGAATTTCTTGACCTTATCATCGCCCGTAATCTCCCACAGACCGAACAAACCCTGATTGGTCGCATAGGATCCGTAACTGTCGCTGCATTCAATCATGATCTGAGAGCTTGGTTCCGGCGCCGTCATTCTGCCAAAGCGTTTGGCATTCTTTACGAGGGCATCGCTGAAGATCTTCATCATGGCATCGATATATCTCTGATCCGGATTAAACTCGTATGCGTATGTCAGACCAATCATGGGCTGTCCGGACTCTCGGAGGTCGGTTGCGACAACTTCAAACTCTTCAGGCGTGTTGATCCAGTAGAGGAGGTTTTCGCACAAGTTTAGAGCAGTCTTCTTGAACTCCGGATTACCCGTCAAGGCGTACGCCATAAAAAGTTCATGGAACCACTCATGGCTCGGGTACACTGCTCCCCGGTTATGCCCCCCACAGTGGGCTGGCATGCCGTGATGCTGTGCCGGGTAGATTGAGTAGTCAACATAATCAACATCTATCATGTGCTGGCATCCCGTGATGCCTCGTTCAGCCAGATCCCAAGCTCCTGACCGAAAATAACCCTGAAAGAAAGTCTGCCAGACCATTTCCTCATTGTTGCCGCCTGGGTAGGTATCGCCGTAGTTCCACATACCGTTGGCGGGCGCTGGGTGATGCGGTCCCGTGTGAAAGACTTTCTTGATCTTGCGCTCCAACTGGAAATTCTCTTTCGGCAGACACTCCGGCAACATGTGAACCTTGAAGACCTTGGATTTTCTGACCCATTCAATATCAGGTTTTATTTCAAAGCTCAGTCCCCACCACTTTTGCCAACTCAGGTACTTCGTGATAAATTGATCATCCTTGGTTCTGGCAGGCAGCCCGGCAAAGAAGAGATCATGCGTCTTACCCGCTCCCTGTGTGATCTCCAATGGCCCCGCCCATTCCGGCCAGATCGAGTATGTCAGCGTGTTGCCCGTGATTCTGACACTCTTTGGATGCAGCCCGACCATATCGCCGCCACAAAACATGACAGCTTGCTCTTTTGAACAGAACGCAACAAAAGGTAAGCAAGCCCTTTCTCCTCCCGTCGGACCACGAAACGTCAAGTTGCGCATGTACCAAGGGATGCTATCTTCATCATCCCGGAGCACCTCCCCTTGTCGGATATAGCAACGCCCTATGCCAGCCTGGCTAAGGCCCTCTTTCACGTGCAACTCTGAATACCGATCAATGTCACCACAATCAGCAGCGAACATCTCAAAGTCATCTTTGACACGTAACGGCTCGGTCTGATAGAGACGACCTCGGGCCGTGTGGACAAACATCTTGTCTGATCCAATGGGGACACCGATTCGACCTACAACTTGAATGGTCTTCACCTTGATAAAGGGTATCGGTTCCTCCCGGTTACGGAAGTGATACGTCATCTTCACGTCCGGACTATCCGCCGTCACCGTGAACTTGAGCCAGTAATCCAGTAAGGTGTCCCCGCCTTCAGTCTCGTGCTTGCCATCTATGCGGATGACTGCGCGCATAGGGTTTGCATGCTCAACCGAGACCTTGCGTTTGCCAAGAGAGACTCTGTACTGCTTGCAGTTCATGTCTTTAATGACAACATCAAAACTCTCCGGCTCGACTGTGTTCTTCCCCAACACTGTCCATTTCCGCACAACGTTGCCGGTAGAAGCGATTTCCAAGTCAACAATGCCGTTTGAGACGCGGACAGTATTTTTGAGTTTTTTGATGTTTACAGGATTCGGCGGTATCGGCGATTTTTTGCCATCGGCAGCCACCGCCAGTCTACGTTCCTGCTCTTCCTCGAGGTCACAGACAAAGTCGAGTAGCGTCCACTGAATGGACCCGTCCGGCCAACGGTTGAGAACTGTCGTGGCCAAAGGAAGTGCCTTGCCTCTCTCCGTTGTCAACGAAATTTTTTTCGCATCTTTCAGTGTTCCCTTGGGCCAAGGCACGCCGTAGTTGAACGGCTGCGACTTGAATTGCCTCCACAGTCGATTCTTGACCGCAATTCTTTGACTTGCTTGATCCATTTTCTTATTCACTCCGATACCCGTGAGGTCCTTGTTGACGGCTTAAGAGAAGCCCTACTGTATCAAGACGTCTTCATCAGTGACTATACCGAAATCCAGTGCCAGCTTCATATAATACATGCTGTGTTGCCAGCCCAGTGGCCATTTGGCTTCACGGAAAGCAGCACGAAACGCGCGTGCAATGCGGTCCAGCCATTTCCGGTCTCCGGTCATGTAGTAGGCAAACGCCGCCCGATTGTAGTCCGTCGTCCGGTAAAAGCCTTCGGTTCCTGCTCGCTCTTCTGAGACGAACAGGTTGCACTGTTTCAGATAGAATTCCTTGATCTTTTCGTTTCCCGTCAATTCCCAAAGCCAGAATATCCCTTGATTGACAGCGTAATCTCCGTAGCCATCCGCCAATTCCGCGACAATATCAGCATTTGGTTCCGGGGCGGACATCCTGCCGAAATGGTCGGCGTTTGCTGCAAGCGCTTTTGTGAATATCTTCATGCATCCGTCTACGTAGCGCTGGTCAGGATTGAATTGGTACGCGTATGTCAATTCGATCAACGGCTGCCCCGACTCGCGCAGGTCTGTGGCAACGACACCGAACTCTTCGTCACTGTCTATCCAGTAGAGAAGGTTTTCACACATGTTCAGGGCTGTTTGCTTAAATTCAGGATTCCCTGTCAACGCATGCGCAATGAATAGTTCATGAAACCACATGTGACTGGGATATACGGCGCCATCGTTGTGCTGGGGGCAGTGAGCGCACATTCCATGATGCTGAGCGGGATAGATGGAGTAGTCGACGTAGTCCACGTCAATGATATGCTGGCAGCCAAGTAACCCGCGGTGTCCATTGTCCCACTTACCGGAGCGCAAATAATCCTGCAGGTACGTCTGCATGTGCATCTCTTCGTTATTGTATATGCATCCTCCATCCGGGTACCTATCGCCGTAGTTCCACATCCCATTTGCGATTGGCGTCGGATGTTTGTGAAACACCTTGGAAATCTTGCGTTCCAGATGGAAGTGTTCATCGGGCAAGTATTGGGGAAGGCGGTGAACGTTGAAGACCTCACAAGCCCGCACCCATTCGATATCAGGGATTATGTCGAAGCTCGGTCTCATGTTATGCACGGACCCATTTTCCCAGCTCAAGTACTGTGTCAGAAATTCATCGTCGGAAGTCTGGGCGTCCATTGCAGTTACATAGTAGTCGTGGGTACAGCCGGCTCCCTGCCTTATTTCAAGAGGGCCAGCCCAGTCCGGCCAAATGAAGTAGTTAACAGTGTTGTCGGTTATCCGGAGAGCTTTGGGATGCATACCTGCCATGTTGCCGCCACAGAAAAGCAGGGACTGCTCTTTTCCACAGAGACCTATATGAGGCATCGTCGTCATTTCCCTGCCGCCTGGTCCTCTGAATGACTTTCTGAACTCGCGGTTGCGCATAAACCATGGAATGTCCGGACCCTCGTCACGCAACACTTCCCGTCTGCGAACAAACATCATGCCCGTGCCGTTTTCGCTGTGGTATGTTGGGTAATTATCAACATCCATGCAGTCGGCAGCGCATATCTCCAGATCATCATCAACGCGAAGCATTGCCCACTGTGAATTGCGACCGCGACGTGTGTGGATGAAAGAACGTTTCGCATCCACGCCCACTCCTACTTTGGCTGTGATCGCAATAGATTTGACCTTTGTCGAAGGGATTTCTTCTTCACGATTGCGAAAGTGATATGTGATCTTTATATCGGGCCGATTCGCCACAATTGTGAATTTCAGCCAAAAATGAAGCAGCGTTGATCCATCCTCTGCCTTGTGTTTTCCATCAACACGAATTACCGCACGCAACGGGTTTGAATGCTCTACCGAGATCTTCCTGTCGCTCATGGATACCGTGTACAGCTTGTCGTTCAGGTCAGTTACTATTACGTCGAAGCTGTTCGGCTCGACAACATTTCTGCCGCCAGCGTGCCATTCTGTTATGACGCTTCCCTTCTTTGCAAACTCGATGTCCACGATTCCGTTTGATGCACGAACACTGCTTTTCGACTTTCTGACCTTCACAGGATTCACCGGCAAAGGCGAATGTTTGCCATCGGCAGCAGCAATGAGACTGTGAGCTTCTTCTTCGATGAAATCAACCGCGAAATCCAGAAGCGACCATTGGACCGATCCATCTGGCCACCGATTCAATACTCTAGCTGCAACCGGCAACCTAGTTCCGCTGTCCGTGCTCAATGAGATGGCTTTCTCATCTTTCAGTGTTCCAATAGGCCACGGAACTCCGCAATGGAAATGTTGGGACTTGAACTGCCGCCAAAGGCGATTTTTTACCGTAATCGTTTGACTCATTCCGTCCATCGGACTCCCTTTGATTAGCCGAATATATTACTGTCATTGAGCCGCAAGAGGATAGTATATAGGAGTCGAAAGTCAAGTGCTCTTTCCAGTCCGACCTGTGATGACCAACACCTTGGTTGAGCGGGGGATTTCTCGAATAATCGTGTCTCCGGATAAGAGTCTGATCCTAGGGCGTAATGTCAGGCTTCGAGTTATCCCCGACAATCCCGCCGGCGCTAATCAGCGTGACCCTACGTGTATCACCGACCGTGTTCGAGTCTCATTGCTGCAACGCCCGCTGTACCGTACGAGGTTCAGGCTGGAAGACCAGTGGCTGAGGACGTGCATGTTTTCGGGAGACAGAATATGAGAATTCAAGAAGGTAGCCTTTTTTTGTGAGCAAGACCTTGACAGCACGGATTAATGTGGTATATTAATAAGTAAATAGATATTTATTAACGTTGGCAGCGGCTCCAATGAAACCAGGTCGCCCGCTTGAAGAGCAGAGGATGATGAGTCGTCAGGTGGGCCACGTGATTTCAGATACGAACCAAGGAGATCAAGAATCGCTAGACCTGTAGTGAAGAAAGACAGTATTGAGCAGGCCGCGATTGGCCTGTTTGCAACGTGTGGCTTGGCGGGCACGACTATCAAGGACATCGCGTCTCGCGCGGGCGTGACAGAGGGAGCTCTCTATCGCCACTATAAGGGCAAAAACGAAATGGCATGGGCTCTCTATTGTCGCGAAGTGCGACGTTTCACTGAAGCCTTTGCTCCTGTGCTTGCGACCGACGACGCACCTCTCGAGGAGCGAATGCTGCAAGCCGTGAAGTTCATTTACCAGTACTACAACGATCAGCCCGATCACCTGGTATTCGCGCTTCTCACGCGACAGAGTTTTCCGCAGCAGAGCCTGTTGGACGACCAAATCAATCCTGATCATTTGGTCACCCTTTTTATCAAGAGAGAGATCGCTCGCGGTAATGCACGCAAGGGAAACCCGGACCTCATGATGGCAATGCTTCGCGGTATCGTTCTTGAGCCGATCCTTATGCACCGCTACGGACGGCTCCAGCAATCGCCAATTCGACTGGCGCATCAGGTGGCTGCGGCGTGTGCGCGAGTGCTAAAGGAGTAGGCGCTTGACGAATTCTCCTGACAAAAACAGCAGTGTGAGACGAACACAGCTTTTGCTATTGGCCTTGTTCTTCCTGTTACCCGCAGTGCAGACGGCGGTTGCAGTGCATTGGCAGTGGCGCACGGCGTTCAGCTATCCATTGATCAAGCTTCTAATGATCGCGGTCCCTGTTATCGTATGGCTTGTTTCAGGTCGTTCGCGTGTGGAGATTCGAGAGCGGACGGGATGGAAGCGGACCAGCCTGCTGCCGGGCTTGTTGAGCGGGGCATTCATTGGCGCCGTAGTCCTTGCAGCCTACTATCTGGTGCTGAGGCCGTGTGTTGATCCTATTCCGCTCACAATGAAAGTGGAGTCACTGGGGCTTATCGACTACTACTGGGCAATGGCATTGGTGATCTCATTGTCAAACTCACTATTTGAAGAGTACTATTGGCGCGCGTTTCTCGTGAGCGAGCTTGGCGACTGGACGCGGCGGAAATGGTTGATCTGCCTTGCGGGAGGCGGAGCTTTCGGACTGCATCACGTATTCGCACTGCTGTCGTCTCTCGATGTGCTTCTGCTGACGCTTTGCGTGGCGGGCACGATGCTGGCTGGCGGCATGTGGACGTGGATGCGCGTGCGGGGATATTCTGTTTTGGACTGCTATGTGAGCCACGTGTTGGCCGACTTGTCTGTAATGTGGATAGGCTACGACCTGATCAAGGGGATCAAATGAGAAACGGAGATTTGCGTGCCAAGGTCAGACATGCGCGCGGCAAGTTTGCTGCGATGGCGACGGCTTATGGGCCAGGGGTGTTCAATGACAGCCTTTTCCGCCAGGCGGCGATGCTGATGGCTGTTCGCACCAATTCGAATGATGTGCAGGGGTGGGTGATGTTCATTTTCACTGTCCCCTATCTGCTGTTCGCGTCTCCCGCCGGATGGCTGGCGGACCGCTTTTCGAAACGTCACGTAGTGATCAGTGCGAAAGTGATCGAACTGGTTGCGATGCTGTGCGGAGCCGTGGGAATCTGCACGGGCAGTTGGCCACTAATTCTTGCGATGGTGTTCGTGATGGGGTGGCAGTCCTGTTTGTTTAGCCCGGCGCTCAACGGCTCGATTCCAGAACTTTATCCGTCCGAGTATGTGACGAAAGCAAATGCCAATCTCAAGATCGTAGTGACAGCAGCGATCCTCCTTGGGATATCCGCGTCTAGCGTGATGCTCTCCAACAAGACCCCAGGCTGGGTCGGGATCGAGATTGGTCGCTGGAGTGTGACGCTGACGGCGGTTGCAGTTGCTACCCTCGGAGTGGTCGCGAGCTTTTTCGTGCCGTCGCGTCCTGCTGCGTCGCCTCGTGCGAGCTTTCCGTGGTCGGGACCAGTCGAAACGTTGCGCGAACTCGTCCGTATCTACCGCGATTCACTGTTGCGAGCCGTTGTCGTGGCCGACATGTTTGTGTGGGGTGTCGGCTCGCTTCTGATGCAATTGGTCAATGTTTTGGCTATCGACCAATTGGACAGCAATGAAGCTATGGCGGGATACCTGATCGCGGTGCAAGTGGTCGGCATAGCCGTTGGTGGCCTGATCGGCGGACGATTCGCCGTTGGTCCGCGTTGGTATCGCATACTACCGATTTCACTTGCAGCGATGGGGATGGCAATGGTTGCGGTCACATTCACGCCGCTGTTGTCGGTTTTGCAGATGCTGCCCGTGCTGTTTGTGCTGATGGGGTTGGTCGGAATTTTCGGCGGTATGTGTGTGATTCCGTGTGAGGGATTTGTGCAGGTGCGTGCCGCGCCGGAGCGCAAAGGCATGGTGATCGCGTCGGTAAACTTCGCGGTGTTCACCGGTATTGCTCTTTCGGGTCCGATAGCAAACCTTCTAATGTTCAAGCTTTTGCCAACACAGGCCTTCGGGGTTATAGGTGCTGCCGCTCTGGCTATCGCTTGGTGGCTTTGGTGGGCGCTTTCAAAGGAGTCGGTCGAATGATCGGGTTTCTGATGATAGTTTTTGTCAGGACGCTTTTGTGGCTCAGATATCGTGTGAGCGTGCGCGGGCTTGATGAGGTGAAACGCAAGGGGAAGAAGGGGATTTTGTTCCTTCCCAACCACCCCGGGCTGATCGATCCGATCATCCTGCTATCACGGCTTTACGGCCCATTTCGTGTTCGAGCACTTGCCGACCGTGACCAGATTGATCGCTTCTTCATCAGATGGCTTGCCAGGCTCATCCGTGTCTTGCCGATCCCTGACTTGGCAAAAACTGGCTCGTCATCGGCGCAGCGCGTTCAGGAGGTCTTGCGTGACTGCGTTGAGGTCCTCAGGCAGGGCGACAATCTTGTCCTGTATCCGGCTGGTCGCACTTATCGGAAGCGATTTGAAGACATTGGCAGCAACAGTGCGGTCGAAAGCATACTGCACGAGTTGCCGAATGTCCGTGTAGTCCTCGTTCGCACACGCGGGTTGTGGGGAAGCAGATTCTCCCGGGCGTGGGGAGAAGAGCCTGAATTGTCGAGAGTGCTTCGCAAAGGTATCTTCTCGCTACTGGTGAGCGGCATTTTCTTTGCGCCCCGACGGCGCGTGGCGATCGAGCTTGTCGAACCTGACGACCTGCCGCGCAGAGCCAGTCGCGTTACGATCAACCGGTACCTTGAGGAATTCTACAACAACGATGCCCCCGGCAACACATACGTGCCGTACACGATTTGGGAGCGGGGAACGAGGCGCGAAGTTCCTGAGCCTGAGCTTGCGCATATGGGCGGCGACCTGTACCGTGTCCCCAGCGCAACGCGCCAGATTGTGCACGACTATCTCCGGGAGCTGACTGGCGAGAACAACTTTGACGATGACGCTCGCCTTGCCCACGATCTCGGGATGGATTCGCTCTCCATGGTCGAAATGCTCACGTGGTTGGAGTCGGAGTTCGGTTTTCCGCAGGGAAATGTTGACTCGCTACGTACTGTTGGCGACGTGATGCTGGCGGCCTTCGGCGAGGCCGCGACGGAAGGCTGGGCAAAGGTTGTTCCGCCGCTGTCAAAATGGTACAAGCCTGGCAGTGTGGCAAGACCGGAAGGGCTTGCAGGCATGTCGATCACGCAGGCCTTTCTTGCACAGGCGAAGCGCGGTCCAAGTCGTGTTGCCGTCGCTGACCAGGCAAGCGGAGTCAAAACATATCGCGATCTGATCATGGCCGTCCTGGCACTGCGGCGTACCATTGAGGATCTGCCGGGTGATCGTGTCGGCATAATGATGCCGGCATCAGTCGGGGCAAACGTGCTATATCTGAGCACGCTCTTCGCCGGCAAGACGCCGGTGATGGCCAACTGGACGCTTGGGCGCCAGAGCCTGCAGCATTGTCTGGACAGCGTCGGTGCTGAGTGTGTGCTGACCGCGCGCGAACTCGTCACGCGTATCGAATCACATGGCATCGATCTGTCAAGCATACGTGACCGATTTGTGTTCGTTGAAGACGTGGCCGCTCAACTCAGCAGGTGGACGAAGTTGCGCGCATGGTTTGGCTCGCGTTTTTCGTGGACCGAGTTGCGTCGCTCCACGGCTTCGTCGACTGCTGTCATTCTCTTCACCAGCGGCTCAGAGAGTCTGCCCAAGGCGGTGCCCCTGAGCCATCGCAACATACTCACCAACGTATCCGACCTGTTTGATTGCGTGACACTTCGAGACGAAGACAGCCTGCTCGGGATTCTGCCGCCGTTTCATTCGTTTGGGCTGACCTCGTCGATAGTGCTGCCACTGTGTCTCGGACTGCGCGCGGTCTACTATCCCGATCCGACCAACGGCAACGCGCTGGCACAGATGGTGGACGCCTACAAAGCGACGATGCTCATTGGCACACCGACGTTTCTCAATGGGATTATGCGAGCGTCGGGCAAAGCAGAGTTGAATTCATTGCGGCTGGCTGTCTCCGGCGCAGAGAAATGTCCGCAACACGTTTATGAGCGATTGGCCCGCCGCTGTCCTCAGGCTGTAGTGCTGGAAGGCTACGGAATCACCGAGTGTTCACCGGTGGTCTCTGTGAACCGAGAAGACCGTCCGCAGCCCGGCACAGTCGGTCAGTTGATGCCGTCACTCCAGCAAGCCATTGTGGACCCCGAGACTGGCCGTTGCGTTGAACCCGGCCAGCCGGGGATGTTGTTGGTACGCGGTCCGAGCGTGTTTGATGGATACCTCAATTATGATGGCCCGTCACCATTTGTCGAGCATGATGGCGAGCAGTGGTATCGTACAGGCGATCTCGTGCGAGAGAATGTCGACGGCGTTCTATCATTTGCGGGTCGGCTAAAACGCTTCATCAAGCTTGGTGGCGAAATGATTTCACTGCCAGCCATCGAGGCGTCTCTGACAGAGGCTTTCACCTCCGCTGAGGACGAAGGTCCAACGCTGGCCGTTACTGCCACACCCGACGATGAGCGGCCTGAGATAGTGCTCTTTACGACGGCAGCGATCGAGCGAGACGAGGCCAACCGAGCGATCCGGTCCGCCGGCCTATCCGGACTTCACAACGTGCGTCGTGTCATGCGGATCGATGAACTCCCACTGCTGGGCACGGGGAAGACCGACTACCGTGCTCTATCGAAGCGACTGAAAAGCGAGATATCGTAGAAGCGGTGTCCGCAGTTGTGACCTATCTTTGAGTGCGCGATCGAGCCTTGGATTACTCCAATGCTCCCGCATCGTGAGCCATTTTCAGGTGGCTTCGGGGTTATGCCCCTCAACCCAATGGAGTCGATACAAAAAACTCGGGGTGACAAGTCGTCCTGGAAAAACCGGGACACAAAACTAGTTTTGCTGAACGGTTTCTTGCTGCTCAACATTGACCAGGACAAAACTAGTATTGTGTCCCTGTTTTTCCCAAGTACTCCCGCATCGTGAGCTATTTTCAAGTGGCTCCGGGGC
>Ga0180434_10006572_pt1 | contig 13325 bp, 9 predicted proteins | sample SS_ome_7_FD_132453 | JGI IMG/M metagenome (GOLD analysis project Ga0180434, IMG submission 132453) | Hypersaline lake sediment archaeal communities from the Salton Sea, California, USA - SS_1_D_2 metaG | ecosystem: Environmental > Aquatic > Non-marine Saline and Alkaline > Hypersaline > Sediment... | reverse complement strand
GTAATCGATGCGCGAACTCGTTCATGAACGCAATGCCAGATTTTTCGACCCTCTTCTTGATCGATTTGGTCTGCTCAACACTCAAACGCAAATTGGCCGCGCAGTAGACTGCCTTGCCGACGTCGCATGCGGCCAACAGCGGCAGAGGACCATACCACTGGGCGGCCAACATCAAAATAGCGTCGATGTCCTCACGATTTACGGTCGTCTGGAATCCCTCGATAGCCGTGGCTCCAAACTCAATCGCCACCTGCTCAGCCCGATGTCCCACCTCGTCGACAACCACTCGCACCTCAAACCGATCAGCTAAAGCAAGCATCGCATGGCGATGCCGTTGGCTCCACGCTTCTCCCAGTCCAACCAGGCCAACACGCACTTTCATCAAGTCTCCTCCTCCAAGGAACATTATAGCAGTCCGGCGGAAAAGAGTCCCGTTGGTACAAATTGTATAAAAGTTGTATAGATATAAATTCGGCAGCAGTCGAGGGTGCCCTCCTTGCAAACCAAAGAAGAAAAGCGATGGCGATTAAAAACCGCCTGTAACTTCGACCCCGAAGATCGTTAAATGCCCCACAAATTCTTGCAGGGACGCAAGGGAGCCATTTTACGACTCGCAGCCACCAACTAACCTTCTACATCGTCTACCCTGTCGACAATAATACCGCCTTTGATGCCGGACGAACAGAGAAATTCGGGTGAAAGCTACGTATTCCGAACAAATCTGGGACCCACAAGTATCGAAAAATGATGCCACGGCGGCAGTTGTGGGCACGAGAGTTCAATCCACTCTCACAGCTATCGTCATGCAATCTTTCCTCTTTGGAAGGATAATCGCGTCATCGGAAAAATCGGTATATTGCTTGCTGTCGATTTGAACACCTGCAATCTTTCGCTGGCTGGGAAGCCTGAGTGTCAGCGTCATGCGGCTTGGAGCGGAACGTTTTGGTGGGGCAAGTTCGATTTCAATTACCCCTTCAGCCAGTCTCGATTTGACCTTAAGGCTCGTTTTGCCAAAATATGTTGGGGCATTTTCAAGCACAATCTGTTTGCCGTCTTCCAGCCACGCCCTAGGCACCGCACGAAGGTAGTGGAGTGTGGTTGCCTCATCCAGCCCATCTTCATAGACCAGCATGTTTCTCTGGTGCCAAAACAGCGTAAGCCAGTTCGCCAGGACGGAGACGCCGTGCCTGGTCTCCGTCGGTTCCTTGTTCTTTCGCTTGAAGCCTCCAGCGGCGTAGCTGTAGAACCCTTCGAGAAATTTATCCGTTTCCCCGCGAAGAAATCTAGCGGCAATATTCCAAGAATAGCAAGGTTGCAGGAGCTCATCTCGTGGATCACACAGGATGGCTGCCATGGGCCTTTTTTATCGCTCTTGGGCTACCGGGCTATGGGCATCCAGCACGCCAGAGGCTATCAGGAACACCGGACCGGCATCGACGTAGAATCCGTGATTGTCGATCTGATGTTTGCCAAAATTCCAGGGCACGAAAGACGTCCCAACACCAGAAGCGGTTGTCCATGTGGGACATTTTTCGACAGCCTGCTTCAAGTGACGAAGAATTGTCGCCCGGTAATCAGCCAGCTCCTTTTCCCAGGTCTCAGCTTCGGGATGGTTTATTTCTCGAAGCACCCGACACACAGATCTGAGTCCCCAGTAGTTCCAACCTTCGCCCCAGGTGGTTTGACAAAATCCTCCCAAGTCGGTCGATCTAAGCGGGGGAGTGAGCCCCGGATAGCCATCGTGATCCGTCCAGCGCCGTGCATCTCTGATCCACCGGCAGCCCTCTAGCATCACCGGAAGCCACTGGCTGAGGTAATCCTCATCCCGAGTTAGCAGGTAATGCTCGGCAGCCGCATGCATTACACCCCCGTGGTCGCAGGCCCAACGTATGCCGCCGAACTCGAAAGGAAGCATGAAAAAGCCATTCAGCCTGCCCTGTCGGCCCATCTTGATGAAATTCGGACCGAGTTCTTCTTCGGCAAACTCTTTGTTGTCTTCGGTTATCTTCAACCTGTTTAGCCGCCAAAGCTCCAACAGCTCGTATGCCTCGTCGTGAAACCCCTGCAGGTCCAACTGCCAGATGTTCAACGTGCTGCAAAGCGTCCACACGCCCTCGTAGCTGAACATCCCTCCCCGGACTAGCAGCCGGGAATTTTCCAGATCCAGTCCGGTGAGAGTTCCAATCGTACCGGCCTGATACAGATCGCTGATCTCCTTCTCAGGCACCCGGACAGTCATGTTCTCCGAAGCGATGCGCTTATGCCAGTAATCAATCATCTCCGCTCGGGCCTTGTGGGGACCAATGGCACTAATCCGCCTAACAACGTTGCGACTTACTGCAGAAAACGGAAAGGCAAGCACAAGTTCATCCCCCTCCGACGGCTTCAAATCGAATTGAAGCAGGTTGGACAGCAGCTTGTTTTTCCGAAGCGTCTTCCATCGCGAGTCCTTACTCCCCTCAGGAACCTGAAGCTCCCTGTGATATTCCCAGTCGTTGTCGCCTGAAACAATCAGCCGAACCTGGTCATCGGATAGTAGAAAACGGCCCTCTTTCTTCAGCGTACCTTTGTACGGAACGTTAATTTCCGGGAAAAAAACCCCGCCATCTTTGTGCCTTGGAATCCACATCCTTGTGTTGCGTTTCAGTAACAGAGCCTGATTGAGCCACAACCTTAGCGGTTTGTCACTTTGTCCGGTGCGATTCAGTTTGAACTTGATCCAAGCTACAAGGGGTTGCCTTTGCTGGTCGCCCTGGAAATCTTTACCATCGTGGTCCAGCAGATAAGCAAAAACCGTCTGCGTCAACTCACCCTGGGGCGTTTGCAGGACCGTCTTTACCTATGGCAGGTAGCCGTCCAGGAGTGACTGCGGAATTTTGCGATCGTCTGAAGTCCGCTGACCAAAATCTGGCACGTCGCCAGTGGCAAAAGACAAGAGAAAATGGTCGGTACCCTCTTTCCGGTCCCTGCATATATTGCCATTCCAAAAGACGATGAACTCATGCGGCCATTTGGCCCAACCCACGCCGGTCCACTGCTTCTTTTGCTCTGGCCACCAGCCACAAGCCTGTTGATAGCTCGGTTCCACCGTGTCACCGGCCGTGGATACGGAGCCACAGAAAATGGGGAGCGTAAACAGCAGACACACAGCGGTCCACAGTAACGGCCTTCTTTCTTTTCCAAGCATGCTGATTCCCTCAACTTTCGGACAACAGGATTACTTTGTGGTCATTGGTCTAAAACGAAGCCCCGCCACTTCACTTCGCTCGGGTCCTAAACCGACCGATGCACAAACCCCGGAAACACTCAAGCTCTTGCGTATGATGACAGACTTCCCAAACAACGTAGGTATTAAGTAATCTGCGGGGCCAGAATGGAAGGTAATGGAAGGTCAGGGGGCAAATGGAAAGTCAGTTTGTGATAATTTAACCGAAAAATTCTCTCCGTCAACAATTCAGATACCCGAAGGGGCGCGATCCTTCAGGAGATGTTGCGTTCTCTGACCACGCTACGCGTGGCGCCTAGTTCTCGCCGTGTGCGATGGATAAACGATCGCGGTGAGTTACCAATTGGCTGTGTGCAGGCAAGATTCGAATCTATCGGAACAAGCTGTCCTTAAAATACTACAGTATACGTGGCGAGGTCAGCACACAGCCACCAAAATACTCAAGCGGAGAGGACAGGATTCGAACCTGCGGACCAGTTGCCCGGTCACGGATTTAGCAAACCCGCGCTTTCGACCACTCAGCCACCTCTCCGAACCTATAAATAAAGGACACCAACAGTTTTTTGGGTTTCTGCTAAAATTGCCACTACACTTGTTGCTGCACCTTTTTGCCTATTGTGAACCGGCAGAAGCCTAGTAATCAAACGGCACAGCCTACGATATGTAACACAATACACCTTCAGATACCCAAGGAAATCATTGTGCCTAAACTTACCAAGAAAAGTTCGGCTGGGAAACCCCCAAGACCTTGTCCAGGCCGTTTTCCACCCGAATCGGCCATCCATGACGAGCCACAACACGTTCTAAAATCATCGCTACATTGATCTTGATCCCACGAACCCGTTGGCCAGCATGTAATACCAGACTCACAGGTATGATTGTCGGCTAACGTCAGAACCGGAATCCGCCGTACGTCGAAGAGCTGATCCGAAAAAAAAGCCATACGCCAACCTAAATGGGGCTCCTGCTTTCCTGGGGCAGCCAGAACCGCCCTGAAAGCAAATCACTGCTTCCAATCCGTCGCCAACCCCCGTAGCTTTCCCAAGGCAATCGGATGATGTTTCTCTCGCGGATGAATTAACCGAAAACGCTGACCGATTAATTTAGGGCACGACGAAGGTCTAAATTCGACGCCAGGAATTTCCTGGCTATAACATGATTTGCAGCAAAGACTTAGGCTGTCTCGGTATAATTAAATGCTAAAATTCGTAGGACAACACAAAACATTATGTTGACACTCAAAACATTTTCGTTATGCTCGAACTGCTGGGGACACCAGCTCTATTAGAGCTCTATATAGGTTGGCTGGTGCGGAAGCCCCAGATACCTTGACCTGACTGCCGGCGGACTTTCTCCCCGGCGGACGTTTGGGTGGGGGTCGTGTGGCGCGACGAGTGGTTCGTCGCCGAACTTAGCTACAGGCTTTTGCTCGGACAGTGCTGGGAAACCCTCCCCTTAAACATTCCTCATCCTTCCCTAAATGAAAGGTTTTGCCATGACGATCAAGTCAACCCGACGCGATTTTATGAAGAAAGCTGCCGTTGCCGGAGTGGTCGGTTCCTCGATTCTTTCAGGTAAGGCGTATTGTGGAAAATCAAAGAAACTCCGACACGCCGTGGTCGGTACAGGGAGAAGGGGTGCGAAAGACCTGAAATTTTTCACCAGCCACCCTGACTTTGAAGTAGTTGCTCTATGCGACGTTGACCAAGAGTATCTGAAAAAGGCCGCAAAGCGTTTTCCGGACGCTAGGGTGTACCGAGATTGGCGGGTCATGCTAGAAAAGGAAAAAAATAATATCGACTCGGTTAATGCCACTGTTCCCAACCACATGCATGCCCCGATCTCGATGACAGCGATGGATATGGGCAAGCATGTATACTGCCAGAAACCACTCACGCATAGCATTCACGAGTCACGAGTGCTCGCCGAAGAAGCCGCCCGAAGGCCCGATCTAGTGACTCAGATGGGCGTCCAGTCTAATTCGGTTGGTGAATATCGTACCGCCATGGCAATGGTCCAGTTTGGCGTGATCGGCAAAATAAAAGAGATACACTCGTGGGATATCGTTCGATATCACTACACTGGCGCATATGCTGGCCCCGACACCAATCCTCTGATGCGTCGTCGTCCCGACTACGCAGACAAGATCCCGGCTACTCTTGACTGGGATCTGTGGTTGGGCGTTGCACCTTATCGACCCTACGTAAAAGACATTTATCACACACGGTTCTGGCGACGTTGGCATGACTTCGGCGGTGGAGCTCACGGCGACATGGGCGGTCATATGCTGGATGTACCGTTCACCGCTCTTGAATTAACACAACCGAAGTGGCTCATAAGTCACAGATCACCACCTTACGAGGAAACTTTCTCGCCAAACAACAAGGTTCAGTACCGTTTCCCTGGCACGAAGTACACCACCGGCGACATCGATTACTTCTGGTATGACACCGGCCCGGTCGACGCTAAGAAAGATTGGCCAATCGACCAAAACGCCACGCTCCCGAAGGACGGTTCGATGCTAGTTGGCGAAAAGGGCTATATGTTCCTACCGCATAGTGGCAAAATGCAGATCCTGCCGGAAGGAGACCTAAGCAGCTCTGTTAAGGAGTTTAATGCGAATGTCGGAACGATTCCGGGAGAGATGAAGGATCACTATCACACCTTCATCGACGCTTGCCTCGGAAGAAACGTAAAAACAACCACTCCTTTCGAATACTCCGGCAACCTGACTGAGAGCATCCTGATGGGAACGGTTGTAAATCGTTTCCCGAAGGAAAAACTCACCTGGGATGCTAAGGCGATGAAATTCACGAATAAGCCAGAAGCCAACCAGTACCTCCGTCGAGACTACCGAGACGGCTGGCATGTTCCTGGCCTAGGATAAAATAATCCCTTTTCGTTTACGTCCCCAAAACATTTTAGGTAGCGAAAGGGCAAGTTTTGCCCATGTTCATGTGGATGGAGACATAGACTAGGGCTGTCACGACCGGCTTTGCGGTTTCAAACAAACACCGCAAAGCCGGTCCCAAATATAAGATTTAAAAGACCAAGGAGTATCAGTCATGCGCGCCATGATGTTTACGGTTGCCATTTTAGCAATTTGTCTCGCCAACACAGCGGGTGCAAAAGATAGCACAAAGGTTCAGTGGAAGGCAGGCGTTGCCACATCCAATATTACTCCCGAGCAGCCTATGTGGTTGGCTGGATATACCGAAAGAGTTATGCCAGCGGAGGGAAAACTGACGGATCTTTGGCTTAAAGTTATTGCTCTGGAGGCAGCCGATGGACGACTGGGCGTCGTTGTAACAAGTGACCTGTTGGGTATCCCTCGCCGCATGTACGACCGGCTTACACGAAAAATCCAGGAACGCTTCGGCCTAAGCCACTCACAGGTCATGTTTACCTGCTCCCATACACATTCTGGGCCAGTGCTTCAGGATGCCATGATTCACTTCTACCCATTAGACAAGCGACAACACGAGTTAATAGAGCAATATTCGAACAACCTGGAAAGAAAAATCGTCTCGACAATTGCCGAGGCGATAAAAAACCTTCAACCTGCAACTCTAGCCGCCACCACAGGCGAGACTACTTTCGCAGTAAACAGACGCAATAATCCGGAGGAAAATATCGTTCAGATGCAGGAGAAAGGGACTCCGTTCGTGGGGCCTGTCGACCACAGCGTACCGGTGTTGGCCGTAAGGGACTCGTCTGGAAAATTAATGGCCATACTCTTCGGATATGCCTGCCACTGTACTACTTTTAAAGCCAGTGGCTGGTTTGGCGACTACGCTGGCCTCGCAGAGGCGATACTGCAAAAGGAACATCCGGGCTGTGTAGCCATGTTCTGGCAAGGGTGTGGGGCAGATCAGAATCCCTTGCCGAGGCGTTCGTTGGAACTTTGCCACAAATACGGACGGATGTTAGCGGATGGAGTAGAGGAAGCCCTACAACGGCCAACACGTGCTATCAAACCAAGCCTGAAAACGGCGTTCGAATTTGTCGAACTCGATTTCCAAGATGTACAAACAAGAGAGCAGCTCGAAGCCGATTTGAAAAACGAAGCACCATACCTGGTTCGCCGAGCAAAGTGGCTCCTTGAGCAACTCGATAGGGAAAAAGAATTTTCGAAAAGCTATCAGTACCCTGTTCAGGTTTGGAAGCTCGGTGATAACCAACTTTGGGTCGCTTTGGGGGGTGAGGTAAGCGTCGAATATGCACTAAAGGTTAAAGAACTATTCGGGGCTGATGCCTGGATTACTGGATACGCAAACGACGTAATGGCGTATATACCATCCGATCAGATTCAAGAAGAAGGTGGTTACGAGTCGGCCGCTTTCAATATATTCGGCTTGCCGGCTCAGGGCTGGGTTCCTGGAGTTCAGCAACGAGTTATAGAGACAGTCCAAAAACTGGCGAGCGAGGCAGGAATGCCCGAAAAAACACCGGTCGCCATCGCCGACTCAGAAAAACCAGTTGACACACCACACCTCGTTTTCCTAATAACAGAGGACCGTTTTAATTACGAGGCCCACAAGACCATTCCACCGTTTGCGAAAATGCTTTGTGAGAAGTACGGTCTCAAATGCACAGTACTCCAAGGTGAGGGCAAGCCGGGCAAAGCTCGATTCCCAAACCTCGAAATCCTAAAGGATGCTGACCTGTTGATCATCTTTTTCCGGCGTCGAGCTCTGTCTCCTAAGCAGCTTGGTTTGATCCGCGACTACTTGAAGGCTGGTAAGCCACTGGTCGGCATCCGAACTGCCAACCACGCGTTCGCCGTGCGTGGAGAGGTGGCCGAAGGTCACCAAAACTGGCTTGAGTTCGTACCTGAGGTGCTCGGATGCAAAAACCGCGGATACGGCCCGAGAAAAGCAGGCGCCGACGTAGACGTCGCACCAGATGCGGCTAACCACCCAATACTCAAAGGCGTAAGCCCCTTGAAATGGCACTCCGACGGGCAGCTTTATCTTATAAAGCCGCTTGTTGACACTAGAGCTGCCGTACTTCTTACCGGCTCATTGGAGGATAAAGTTGAGCCGGTTGCCTGGACTCGCATGAACGGTCAGAGTCGCGTTTTCTATACCTCACTGGGCTACCCGGGCGACTTCGAACTCGAGCAGTTTCGTCGACTGCTCGTCAACGCGATCTTTTGGTCGCTGGATCGTTCACCGTCAGAAAACAAGCAAGCCGGCAGTGGCCAATAAAGCTGTGTAGAGGCTGCGAAAAAGGGCTACGTGGCATTTTATCATAACGTAGGGCCGACGCGCTATCGCGAGCAAGGCGGTTGCAAGTTCGTTTGCAAATCCGAAAGGCCGATACGGTTTGAACGAGCCAAAATAGTTTCATTCGTACAAAGGGCGTTTCCGTCGTGGGGAACGTGCCGGGCATGTCCACTTGCGGAAGCGAGTAAAAGCCGATATACTGCTGCGTTGCGTCGGCCCTTGGTTGAGTTTGTTCGGCTCTTGACAAAGGTTCGAGGCTTCGAATTCGGTTCTTAGCACGCCCACTAGCGTCTTTTGTGTAAGCGGACGTACTTTTTTCCGATAGTCGTAGGCCTGATCTGGCCAAGGAGTCACGCATTACCAAAGGGGACGTAGCTCAATTGGGAGAGCACCGGCTTTGCAAGCCGGGGGTTGGCGGATCATGCCCGCTCGTCTCCACTATTTAGAGCCTTTTGCAAGAAGATTTTGCAAGAGGCTTTTTTCGTCAAATTGATGACAGATCCGAGCCCGACACCTAAGGCTTGGGCTGGAAACTCGCGCTGCAAGTTTCCTCGGATGAAAACAGATACACGGTTAGTACCTCATATGCGTCGCAACGATATTCGCAACATCGCCATCATCGCACACGTTGACCACGGTAAAACGACTCTGGTTGATTGTCTTCTGCGCCAGAGTGGCGAATTTCGAGATGGGCAACTGGCCGAGGATTGTATCCTCGACTCAAACGACCTAGAACGCGAACGCGGGATCACAATCCTGGCCAAAAATATCGCCATCTGCTACAAGGGCGTAAAAATCAATTTGATAGACACCCCAGGCCACGCCGATTTTGGTGGTGAGGTTGAACGCGTATTGCACATGGCCGACGGAGCGATCGTACTGGTCGACGCAGCCGAGGGGCCAATGCCACAGACTCGTTTCGTTCTTACAAAGGCGTTGGAGTGTGGGCTCCAGCCCGTCGTAGTGATAAACAAAATAGACCGACACGATGCGCGCCCCCACGAAGCGTTAAACGAGACTTTCGAACTCTTGATGAATCTAGGCGCTGAGGATGTTATTGGCGATTTTCCACATCTGTTTGCAACCGGCAAAGGGGCGTATGCCACCAAAGCACCTGAAGAACCGGCCGACTCGATGCAGCCGCTTCTGGACATGATTCTTGAAGATGTGCCGGGGCCGAAAATCGCCTCAGAAAAGCAACTACAAATGCTAGTCACCTCGCTTGACTGGTCCGAATACGTCGGACGCATCGCCATCGGTCGGATATACTCTGGCAAGGTCTGCCAAGGACAATCAGTTGCTCTAATGCAGAAGGATGGCAAGGAAACGATTAAGAAAGTTTCCGAGGTACATCTGTTTGACAAGCTCGGTCGGACACAAGTCGAGGAGGCCACTGCCGGAAATATCACGGCACTAGTCGGCCTGGATGACGTAACAATTGGCGACACAGTCAGCGATCCTGAAGTCCGTTGCGCACTCCCTCGCATTGAGGTTGACGAACCGACACTCGAAATGGTGTTTAGTATCAATACGTCACCTTTGGCCGGGCGCGATGGAAAGTATCTGACGACGCGACACCTTAAAGAGCGACTCGAAAAAGAGCTCCAGCGCAACGTGGCAATGCAAGTCAAATCTATAAAGGGTGGCGATGCATTTAAGGTTTCCGGTCGCGGGATACTGCATCTGGCCGTCCTGATCGAGACCATGCGCCGCGAAGGGTTCGAAATATCGATTGGCAAACCCCAGGTTATCGTGCGTAGCAACAATGGCACCCCCGAAGAACCTTTTGAAAGTCTGGTTGTAGAGGTGCCAAACGACAAACTTGGTCCGGTGATGGAACTGGTCGGTTCCAGACGTGGGCAAATGGTTGAAATGGCAAATCATGGTGAATACGCACATGTCGTCTTCTCGATCCCCGCACGAGGCCTAATAGGATTGCGAACACGCCTACTAAATGCCACCCAGGGCACAGCGGTCGTCCATCATCGTTTCGAGAAATACGGCCCGCTGGAGGGTGAGATCCCTGACAGACCAAACGGTGTGCTGGTTTCAATGACTAATGGAAAGGCAGTCGCCTTTGGGCTGGACGGGCTGCAGAGCAGGGCGGTGATGTTCGTTGCGCCCGGCGATATTGTATACGAGGGTATGGTTGTCGGCGAAAACAGTCGTTCCGACGACATGTCAGTAAACCCGACCAAGGAAAAAAAACTAACCAACATCCGGGCGGCTGGCAGCGATCGCAACATTATGCTAAAACCGCCACGCGAAATGTCACTCGAGGCGACCCTCGAGTATATAGAAGAGGATGAGTTGGTCGAAGTGACACCAAACCAGATACGTATTCGTAAGGCTGTACTTAAAGAAGTGGACAGGCGTCGAGCGACCCGCCAAAGAGCTTAACAGGAAGGGAAACCAAATGTACGTTGTGTGCGTCCACGTTCATGTAATCCCGGAACACCGGAAAAAATTCATCGAAGCTACTCTCGAAAACGCCAAAAACACAATCAAGGAGCCTGGCAACCTGAGATTTGATGTAATCGAACAGCTCGATGATCCGAATCGTTTTATGCTTTACGAGGTCTACCGTGACGAAATGGGTATGGCTGCCCACAAGGACACGCCTCATTACTCAAAATGGCGAGACACCGTTGAATCGTGGATGGCCGAACCGCGTCGCGGGGTTAAACACACAAATCTGTTCCCGGAATCCGAGGGGCAATGGACAGTTTGAACCGCCTACCATTTGGCCGAGTTCAAATCGATATTATCACCTGTTACCTAGATCGATATTGACCTTCTTTCGAATGCTCGATAGCCTCCAACTCGATAGGGGCTTTCTACGTAGCCGGAGCCAAAATGGTTTCAACCTTGTAGGAGTGATGTGTGTACGTACACAGCCTTTTTGAGGTTAATCGCCGTGAAATCCTGCCTCTCTTGCTGCTAGGGCGACACCTACGGGAACAGGGTTGCAGGTTCGAACTCGAGCCACTTAAATTCGCATCAAATCGACTTTTCTCGCGACCTGACGAAAGATCGGTATGTTTGGTCCCGTTCCACTACACGGACTCCAACATAGAATTCAGTCTGGGGTGCATCAACTGGACTGGTCAGGCGGCAATCGACCTCTGTTGGGAGCAGATGCGTAATTCGTGGAATCGAGAAGGGCTTCGCCCAAAGGGGAAAATGGTTGAGGCTGGCATGATATACACCGCGTGGGGTCGGAAATTCGAAGCCGAACTGCTAAGTGCCGGGGTCCCGCGGCGTCAAATCCGAGTCACCGGCAACATGCGACTCGATCTGCCACATCATACCAACTTGCTATTGAGTCGTGAATTTCTCTCAAAACACTACAAACTAGACTCTGGCAAACCATGGCTTCTTATACCTTGGAACCTACACATAGCTTCCGGCAGAAGTTCTAAATTCCTGCTTGACACATGCAGGAAGGCAGATCTGCCTTTTCCCGAGCTGATGGTCGACATTGCCCAAAAAAGTCGTGATGGTTTTTTCGACCTGATGGCCAAGCTCCCCGACGCAATGCCAAAGAGCGAAATCATACTCAGGGCCCACCCCTCCGGCGACGACGTTGCGATGCTTCGTCGGCACGTTGGCGAAAAATTTTCCCGGATAAAAGTCATCAACGACCTCGACATTATGAACTGGCTGGTGCAATCTGAAGTAGTCATTGGCTGGTCCAGCACCGCCTTGTTGGAGGCGATAGCTGCCGATGTTCCATCGCTATGTTTCGAGCCGGTTCCATATTCGAAACCACTTGACTACGACGTCGGGCGGATAGCGCCACTGGTTACAACTGTGGATGAAGTACTGGAACGAGTGAGACAATCGGCCCCATTGAGGAATGGCGTAGACCACGGTCTTTTCGACCAGTGGTACGGGAAATTAGACGGTGGCGCACACAAACGGGTCGCTCTGGTCTGCCGCGAAGCAACAGAAAAGATCGACGAGTACTGCATTCCATCTAACGTGGGGCGATCCCGACCAAAGATATCGCCTATTCGTAATGCGGCCCGACGTGCTATTCTGTACTCGCCACACCTGTCACCCACACTTCGACTACTCGCCCACGGCAGACACTACCGGGACCGACGCTGGCTTCCTCGCCCGAGGGTCGAAGAGGTAATGGACGGGGCACCTGTAGAGCGGCTCCTTCGCTGGATTACGTAAAGGTTCTAGCGATCCATCCCACCCGCAGGCGGTTTGATCCGAAAAATCCCACTATTCTACCGATTGTTTTCAAGGAAACTGCCAAAATATGGCCATACAGCACTGAGAAACTGCCTTTCGCCCCCCATCCGTATATTTTCCCACTATTTTGGGTTTTTCCGGATTTAGATTGTTGTAATCCCTGTAACGTTGGTATATGATCGGGTGACGTCGATAGTGGCGACTTGTCAAATAGGGTGCATTATAAGGGGTGAGGCGGAGTAAAACCGCCTTCAGTTTCGGTCGTGATTTCTGTGCGGAACTGGACTAGGCGCCATCCTGTCGGGTTGTTCGGCGAGACGCAGAGCGGATCGCAGATGGCAGAACGACTCGTACTGCCATTGGGAGTGGTTCGGTGTGAGGCGTTAGGCAAAGTAATACGGAATCAGTGAATGGGCTGATGGCCCGAGGTTGACCGAAGTGGGCATTGGTTTACCGTAGTTATACGGAAGCAGACAGGGAAAGGAGGGTGAAAGGCTCTGTTGCCGAGAGAAGTTCTGCTACCCCTTATCGGAAAACTGTTTACAACTCGGGAAGATTTTGCTGTGAAGAAAATAGGAGAAGTTTTTCTATCACCCTTTTTGGAGACTCTACAATGAATAAATTGTTTTTTTTAGGCTTGGCAGTAGCAATTTCGATTGTTTCGG
>Ga0180434_10006570_pt1 | contig 13326 bp, 19 predicted proteins | sample SS_ome_7_FD_132453 | JGI IMG/M metagenome (GOLD analysis project Ga0180434, IMG submission 132453) | Hypersaline lake sediment archaeal communities from the Salton Sea, California, USA - SS_1_D_2 metaG | ecosystem: Environmental > Aquatic > Non-marine Saline and Alkaline > Hypersaline >... | reverse complement strand
CTTAAATGGCTCGTAAGAGTCGGAAAAATGAAACTTGTGCCCTGAAAATGAAAATAATAAAAAAGGAGGCACAAATATTATGGCTTTGAATACGTCTATACGTGGATTACAAATTCGTGATGCGTTTTTTGGTGATGGTTTAAAGAGAAATGCTGGCGATGGAGACATTGCTGAATTAGCTCTTAAAGCTTCTGGTGGATTAAAGATTGACACTGCTGAATTAGCAATTGAACCTGCTGATTTTGCTGGTGATGGTCTAGTCGATGATGGTAGCGATAATCTCGCTGTCAATGTTGATGATTCTACTATTGAGATTGATACTAATGTGGTTAGAGTTAAAGATGAAGGTATAACTGAAGCGAAAATGGATATTCATTCAGCTCCTACTGATGGTTATGTTCTTTATTGGAATGATGGAGAAGGTAAACTGGATTATAAAGCTATTGATACAGAAACAGTTCTTGATACTGATATAAAAGTGGAGAACGAAAGTGCGAACTGTTCAGGTTCTAATACTGATTTTACACTAGATAGCACTCCTGTTGCGAATTCTGTTCAGGTTTTCTTGAACGGTCTGATGCAAGAGGAAGGTTCTGGTAAAGATTATACTCTTTCTGGAACTACTGTTTCATTCGCTACTGCTCCAGAGGTTGATGACATACTGATTATTCATTACATAGCTTCAGCGTAAACTGTAGTTAAGTAATAAGCCTAAAACACACGTTTAATTACAAATTAACAAAAGGAATTAAAAATGGCTCGTAAAAAATTATCGAAAGAAGAATTACAAATAAAACAAGAAAAAACCCTTGAAACAATGCGAGAAACTCGTAAAAAAGATTCGATGTTTCTTCGTATTATTATGGAAGATAAATTAAAATGGGCTAAAGCCGAATTAGAAAAAGGAAAGAATTTAATAAATACTTATTTAGAAAATATAGAAAACTATAAAAAGAAAATAGAAGAAACTAGAGATGCAGTTTTAAAATTGCAAGGTGCTATTGTAGTTTTAAATCAACTTTTAAATGCCGAAACAAAGACGGAAGAAAAGAAAGAAGAATAATAGTGATAAAAACTAGGTTAGATTTTAAATGTTTACTTTGTGGAAATAAAGATTTTTATGTATCTCCTGTTGGAGAAAAAACCATTTCGAATGATTATGTATATAAATTAAATGAATATAAATTAATTTGTAAAAAATGTCATAAAACTTATGTTTTAGATTTTAAAATAACTGCTGTATAGGAGTAAAAACATGATAAAACGAATAGTAAATAATAAACAACAAGAACAAATAAAAGAAAACAAAAATCTTAAAAATAAATTAGAAAAATTAATACAACTTCTTATAGATAAAAAAATAATTTCGAAAGAAGATTTAAAAAAGGTGGAATCAAATGGGTAGCGAAAGAAATACGAGAATAAGGGCGAGCCAGATAATTTCAATTACTCCTAATGACATTGAATCTGATAATGAGATTCAGGATAATTATTATATTCGTAAAAAAACTGGAGAAAATAAATTTGAATGGGTAGCTGGTGGTGGAGTATCTAATTTATACGAATTATCCGATGTTGATTTCGATAGTGGCACTCCTTCTGATAATCAGGTTCTTACTTATGACAATGCTTCAGGGAAATGGAAAGCAGAAGACCCTACAGGTGGAGCTTCTCAATTATCTGATTTAACAGATGTGGGAGTTACTACTCCTACTGATAAAAACGTATTAGTTGCCGATGGAGATTCTTGGGAATCAAGAGCTTTAGTAGAAGCAGACATTAGCGATTTAACTCATTATACTTCTGATGATTTTAATACGGATTTTGGTAATAAAGATTTAGATGATTTAGCCGATGGCACTACTTACAAAAAATTAAAAGTCGATAATTTCACAATAAAAGAAAACAATAACATAATAAAAATCGCTGATAGAATAGAAAATAATATCTTCCTTAATGCTTTTAGATTAGCAGTTCAAGGTTCTTTAACAATTTTTAATATGGTTGACGGATTTTTAGATGAATACGAAGACGAATCGGGAATTGATACTGATTCTTCTGAAAATGAAGATTATGATTCGGTAAATGATTTATACCAACCTTTAACAACCGAAAATTTAGAATTAGATTATATGGAGTATTCTACTGATGAATTAGCTCAAGATGCGTGGGAAAGTTCTGACCCTGATTCTGGTGGTGGAATAGATTCTGATACTAAATTAATGTTACACTGTAATGGAACTGATGAATCTACCTCTTTTCCTGATGATTCAGACTCTAATCATACAGTAACTGCTAATGGAACAGCTCAAGTAGATACTGCTATAAAAAAATGGGGAACAGGTAGTTTAATGCTTGATGGTAACAGTGATTATTTACAATTACCAGATTCTTCCGATTGGGATATATTTGCTTCTAATGCCGACAATTGGACTATAGATTTTTGGGTTAAACATGCTGACCATAGTGGAACAGAATTTTATATTACACAATTTGTAAATTCTTCTAATCGATGGTATATTTACCATTATGATGATGGGGGTAATGGTGGACTCGTTTTCGAACTTCAAGTAAGCGGAAGTCTTATACAGATTGTTACTTCTAATACTGACATAACAGATAGTAATTGGCATCATATAGCTTTATGCAAAGTAGCAGATGAATACGGAATTTATAAAGACGGAACTCAAATAGGATATACTCAAGATAGTTCTACCGCTAATTTAACAGCCGATTTATATATAGGAGCTATGGGTGGTAGCGATTTTTATTTCAATGGTCATATGGATGAAATACGTATTCAACATTCAAATATATTCTCAGCATCACCAAACTCAACTCCTGATGATACAATATCTGTGCCTACAGGAGAATATTCTGAAGAAGTAGCAGGTTCTTTAACCGTTTCTTCCGAAGATACTATAAAAAATCAAGGAACTTACTCATTAAAAGTTATAGCAGATATAACAGATTCTTTAAATGAAACAATAACAAAAACCTTAACAACAGGTAATCATCTTGATTTATCTTCTTATAGTGAAATAAAACTAGATATTTATGCTTCTCGCACTGGAACAAATTTACAAATAAAAATTCATGATAGTGGAGGCACTACTTCTACTTATAATATAACAGTAAGCGAAGCAAATACATGGGAAACAAAGTCTTGGGATATATCTGGTATATCTTCAGCAAATAAAGATGATATAGACTCTATTATAGTAGAAGTAACAAATGCAGATGCAGAAAATATAGTATATCTTGACAATATCTATGCTAAAGGCGAAACAAATAATATGACCCTTATATCTGAATCAGTAAGTGCTGAAATGGATGCTAGTAATAGTCGCATTGTAATTTTTGAGGAGGATGTTGATTCTATTACACTTAACACCGATTTATTGGCTTATATTTCAAAAGATGATGGAAACACTTGGGGTCAAGTTACTTTAGCTAATGAAGGAACTTATGAAGGCTCTAAGCGAATTTTAAGCGGAATAGTAGATTTAACTCAAAGCGGAATCGATAGCGGAAGTAGTTATCCGATGAGGTATAAAATTATCACTTTAAACAATAAAGATTTAAAAATACATGGAACAGGAGTGGAGTGGGATTAATTATGGAAAATTTATTTAAAGAAAAATCTGAATGTATAAAAATATTTTGTGGACAAGAAACTATTGTTGACCCATACGAAAAAAACGTAGAAGTAACTATGATGAACTCTATACCTATAAAAGGGATTGTTACAGATTTAATTGCTTCACAAATGATATGGAAAATTCCAGGCATTACTCCAAATAAGGCTAAGGAAATAATCGTAAAGAAAAAATACGAAAACCTACTTAAAGCTTCTCAAAAAATTCAAATTAGAGGAGAATTTTATTACGGATGGCGTATTGATGGACAGCTTCAGTATAGAATTGAGCAGGATTATTTGAGGGCATACGTTTACATAAAGAAGGAAGAATAAATTATGGCTTTACAAATGAAAATAACTCCAAAATTTAATGTAAAAGAAATCATAGATTCCACTATTCGTAAGGATTGGTTTATTTTTCAGGCGAAAGCCTTTGAATTAGGACAAAAAGCACATGCTTACATGATAAATTATATAAAAACTCATAAACATAGAGTTGGTGGCGAAGGATTATTAGAGGGGTCTATACATTTTTATCCGATTACAGGAGCAGTAATGGTTGGTTGGGGAGTAGGTTTAATTTCAGAATTACCTAAATATTGGTATGTTGTAAATTATGGTAAAAAAGTAACAGGCGAAGACTTTGTTCCTGGAATGGGTAAGATTAGACCTGTAGTATTTAGCGATGGAGATGCTGACCCTAATAAAAGAGGAGCAGGAACTGGTCAAATGTGGACTTTAAAACGAATAACTGGAGCAAATGAACTTTTACCTTCTAAGATTCGCCCACTAAATTATATACAAGCTACCAGAGCCAGATTTAATGCTAATTTAAGAAATTTATTATTAAAACTAAAAGGGAGTAAATAATGGCAACTACTTATCGTCAGACACGTAATATAGAAGCTTCATTAATAGATTTTTTAACTACTCATTTTGATGAGGACTGGTCAAATGTTAATGTAGAAAAAGGATTTGCCAGAGTTTATGATATTGATTTACCTGTAGTAGCAGTAAGAGTAAATACTACATCACATGATAAAGCAGAATTAGGTGGAGATTCTACTGTTAGAGAAGTGCAAGTTTTAATTGATGTATTTTGCACTAGCGACGGACAAAAAGAAGATTTTTGCGATTACATTGTCTCGAAAATAAAAGCTGGAATACCTTATTATAATTATGTAATAAATAATGGAGTAGTTCAATCTAAAACTCAAGACGGTAGATTAAGATTTACAAGTATAGAAGTAAGTCCTATTGACTTTGACACAGAAAAATCTAAACTTAGTCTTCATGATAGATATAGGGCATTGATTACCTTATCAGCAAGTAGAGGCAAAATTGAAAACTAAAAAATATAATTATTTTACTAATAAGTGCATTGATTGTGGAGCTAAATGCAATAGACAAGCTAAAAGATGTAGAAAATGTGCTGATAAGCAACATAGTTCAAGAATTAAAGGTAAAAATCACCCTAATTTTAAGGGAGGTAAACCTAAATGTAAAGTTTGCGGTAAAGAATTAAGCTATTATAAAGGAACAACTTGTAATAGATGTAGAGATAGACAAAGCGAAAAAAATCCTAATTTTGGAAATAAATGGTCGATACAACAGAAAAATAAAGCTCGTTTGTTTGCTTTTAAAACTTATGACAAATTTCCCGAAATTAAAATATTAATTAGTGAACACCATGCTGATGTTAGTGGTAAAAATAATCCAAATTATAAAGATGGATTAAATTTAATTCCTTATCCAACAAAATTTAATAAGAAATTAAAAAATAAAATTAGACAAAGAGATAATTTCAAATGTCAACTTTGTAATATGACCGAAGAAGAGCATTTACAAATAATAGGAACAGTTTTACCTATACATCATATAGATTACAATAAGAAAAATTGCCAAGAAGATAATTTGATTAGTCTTTGTAATAAATGTAATTCTAAAGTTAATTTTAATAGAGATTATTGGACAGAATATTTTTACAATAAAGTTGAGGCATAATGTATATTTTAATTGAATTTTTAAAATGGTTAAAAAATTGGACTTATTTAATTGCTTTTAGTTCGTTAATAATAAGTATAGTAAACTATATTATTCGTAGAGCTATTATAAATAGATTAATCGAAAAAGATTTGAAAGATTTAGAAAAAGATTACGAAGAAATTAAAGAAAAACAAGAAAATTTAATCGATAGAGTTACGAAAACCGAAAAAAATATCGGAATTCAACAAACTCTTTGTCGAGAACGTCATAAAGATAAGTAAGGAAGTGTATAGTTACACTTATATAAAGATTGTAAGATGATTTTTTCTAAAGGAGAGAAAAAGTCATAGTATCAAAAAAAGTCATAGGAGGACAAAAAAAATGATACATTCGAGTTATTACAAGCCTCGCATCTTCTCAGTAAAAGGTGATGTTGAACCTGCTGAGATAGACAGGGCTCAAACTATTGACCCGACGGTATCTCTTAATAGAGAAAAGGTTGAGGAAATAGGTAGAGATGGAGTAGTTGGTTATTTGAAAAAATCTCCAACAGTAGCTTATAGATTAACTCAGTTAGAATATGGTAATATCGAATTCTGGCAAAAGTTGGTTAATACATCAACTTTAGGTGCTGACGGACAAACTGAAATTGCTCTTAGTGATTTCAAAACTCCGTATTTTGATATTTGTGCTTATTTAACTGATGATAGTGGAACATTTAGAGGAACAGTTCTTTACCCTGCTTTAAGGACTTCTGGTTTTTCAATAAACATAGGAGACCCACAGGCAATGGTAGAGAGAAGTTTTGATTTTGTTGGCGAATCTGCTATTATTTGGCAAGGAGACAATGAATATTATATCTATCAGAAGAAAGAAGTTGAAACAGGCGATTTAGATTCTGCTGATGCTATAAATATTACATTTGGCTCAGGTGCTGATTTTGAACAAGTTCCAGAACTTGACCCTGATAACGCAGGTGTTTATTTTTATAGAATAGTAAGAGTTAGAGACGGTGAATCCACCGAACTAACTTCTGCTGACTATAGTTATTCTGCTCCTACTTTAACAATTGATGATTGTGAAGTAGGCGATGTTATTAAGTTATGGTATTCTTCATCTGATGCACCAGATACTCAGTTTACACTGAATGATTCTGATGTTGAAGGTATACTTGGTGATAGCGTGTCAATCTATTTATATATTCCTGCAACTGGTAAACCTAGTTCAAGTGATTATATTTATAGATTACAAAGTGTTACTTTGGATGTCAGATTTGACCGAGAAGATGTTAGAGAAATTGGTAATAAAGAAGTTGTTTCTAGAGGAATTAGAAACTCTACAGTAACAGCAACTTTAGGAAGAATTCTCGAACAATTTACGGTTGAAGAAGTTTTAAGAGGAGAGGTGGCTGATTATGGTAAAATAGATGTTGAGAAACTTTCTGATGAAGTAGCTCTTATAATAAAAGTATTTGAAGATAATACTAAAACTACTTTTAAATATGGATTTAAAGCTACAGGTTTAACTGCTACTGAACTTCGTGGTGGAGCAGGTATAAATGAGTATGTTAAAGAAGATAATAGTTTAGAAGGTGAAAACTTAATCATCTCTGCTGATGCTACAGTAATCGGTATATAAAAAATTAATGGGGATGGGATTGCCCTCTCGTATAGAGGGCTTCCCTACCCCTTATCGAAGTGGAAAATGTTTATCCTAGAATAAACTATTTTCCTATGCTTCGGTAACAAAAAGTAAGGAAAAAAGTATGGAAAAAGAACTTTTTAATAAAATTATAAACGTAATAAATACAGAGTGTAAATCTCTTGTAGGTATTTTGTGTAAACGTATTGAAGTTTTAGAAAAAGAAAATAGTTTAACACCCAATTTATATAAATCTTTAATCAAAGAACAAATTTACGAATTCAATAGGCAATTAATAAAATTGCTTGATTTACATATTCAAATAGGAAAAATCGAATTTAAAAGCAGACCTAAGGAATAGTCTGCTTATTTTTATGTCAAAGTAAGGAAAGTATGGAGGACAAAATGGAAGAAAAGAAAATAACAAGAGAAGAACTTGCTAAAGAAGGTTTAGAAGCTATTCGAAAAATAGAACAAGAAAACCAGTTTGAAAATATTATTAAGGATAATAAGATTGAATTTCAAATTGATGATAAAGTTTATAGAGTTAGAAAATTAACATCATTAGAAGAACAAGAATTAGAAAAACAAAGAAGAATAAAATATACTGCTTTAGTATTAGATAATAGTTATCTATTTAAAAAAGAATGGGTAGCTAAATATCTTGAAAAAGGTATTGACCTTGATAAAAAAGAGAAAAAAATACGTGCTAATCAGTATGAAATTGAGACTCTTTTATTAAAATTAGCTAAAACATCTGACCCTAAAAATATAGATGTTTTAACCGAATCTATTAATAAACTTAAAGATGAACAATTTGAGATTTCTATAGAAGTAACTAACTTGCTTCAGTATTGCGTAGAAAGCCAGTTATCAAATTTTGTTATATCTTATACTACTTATGTAGTTTTAGAAGTAAAAGATAATGAGAATTGGAATAAAGTTTTTAAATCTTATGAAGAATTTGATAAATCAGAAAATAATCTTTTAATAGGTAAGGCACTTTATTTTGTTAATTATTTAATTTATGGGGAGAATTATTCGGAGAAAAAGTAATGAATTTAAAAATCTTGAGAACATTAGCCAAATCTGAAAAATTTCAAGCCCTCTATCGAAGAGCAAAAGATACTGGTGTTATTAAAATATTTAAAAATGACTATAATCTATCTAAGATTCAGGATTGGTTTTTTTATTATTTAGAAGTTTATAATATGCTTTATCAAGATTTAGCTAACAAAGAACCTTATTTAACAGAAGAAGTTATTAAGAATGACCTTAGATGCGATGCTTATTTATTAATGAAGTCTAAAACGAAAAATAAAAAAGAAGAAAAAAATAAAAAGGAGGCTATTACTTCGAGTAATATTCCTAGTATAATTTTCAAAAAGAAGTAAAACCTAAATTATGAATGGAGAAGCACGTCAATATCTTATAACTTTTTTAGCCACGCTAAAGGGAGATAAAGCAGTTACCACTGGTTTACAACAGATGCAATCTGCTTTAAATAAAGAAGCTAAAACAGCAGGAGTAGCTACTAAACAAACCCAATCTTTTGATGATGTTTTAATGAAAGCAGGTAAAAGAGCTTTAATAGTTGCTCCAGTATGGTTGGCATTAAGAAGTGCTATGATGTTACTTATAAGAACTTTTACAGATATGGTAAAAGCTAATTTAGATTTAGAAACTGGTATGGCTCGTATTCGCACTGTTATGCAAGGAACAGCTCAAGAAATAGATGCTAGTATGTCGGTTATAGAAAGAAAAATACGAGATACTGCTTCTAAAACCTCTTTAAGTTTAAAAGAACTCTCAGAAGCTTTTTATTTCTTAAAAACATCTAATTTATCTACCATAGAAGCAATGTCGGCTTTCGAACCCACTGTAAATGCTATGATAGGGACTGGAGTCGGAGCAAAAGAAATGGCTAGGGCTATTGCTGGTGCATTTAATACTATGGGTGATACGATGGACGATAATTTAACATCTGTCGAAAAATTTACAAAAATAGCTGATATTTTATCTTATACTTTTGCTACTCAAGATGTAGAAATGAGAGAGTTAGTTCAAAGTTATGAAAAGTTAGCTCCTTTTGCTCAAAATTTGGGAGATAGTTTTGAAGATTTAATTACATTTTTAGGATTTTTAAATACTCATATGTTAAGAGCAGGTAGAGCAGGTCGTTTAACAGCTAGAGCTGTTTTACAATTAACTAAAAATTCACAAAAATTAGCTCAAGAATTTGGTATTACTTTTGACCCAAGTAAACCTCTTTCTTTATTAAAAATGATAGAAATGTTAAATGGAGAATTAGATACAACAGGTAGATTATCCGCAGAAAATTTAAATAAATTAAGAAAAGTATTTGAAACAAGAGGATTAGCACCTATAGGATTATCATTAAGAGATTTTGAAGGATTATCAGATGCTTTAGCAAAAGCCAAAATAGAAGCCGATGGATTTGCTCAAAAAATAGCAGATATTCGAATGGACACTGTAACTGCTCAAATGAAAAGGATGCAAAATAATATAGCAAATTTAGGAGGAGAATTTTTCGCAAGTGCTATAGGAGCAGGTGATGTAGTAGAATCTTTTAAAGAATTAAATGATTTGTTAGACGATGCTAGAAGTTATGCTAGAGCACTTGGAGATGCTTTTGGTTGGTTGGCATATAATTTAGCAGTTTTAGGTATAGCTTCTGATATAACAAAGGATAAAATTTCACAATGGAAACAAGTATTAGCAAGTATAATGCCAGCTTTTATACCTTTTTTAAACCAGACTCAAGAATATAACGAAACTCAAGAAGAAATGAGAAAATCTCAATTAAAATTAAAATCTCCTGTTGAATTTTTAGAAGACCAATTAAAAGTAGAGCAAGATATTACAAATAAACGAACAGAAAATATTGGATTATTAAAAAAAGATGAAAATGGTAAAAACAAAGTTCTTTTAAATCTTAAACAACAAAAAGAAGAAGAAACTTATATAATTAATTTAATGAAAACGATGGGAGCAGAACAATTAGACATTGCTCGTTATAAATTAGATTCTTTAGAAATTTTAAGAGCTCAAATGACAGACGAAGAATATGCTTTAGAATTGCAAAAAAGACAAAATGATGTTTTAGAAGCTCAAGTTAAATTTAGAGAAAAAATTAAAGATACTATTTCAACCGCAGAATTAGATTTAATGAAAACGATGGGAGCTTCTGAATTACAAATTCTTAGACATAAAAGAGACCAAATAGAAGCTGATAGAGAATTAGTAGGAGAATCTCAGACTTTAATTAATTTAGCTGAAAATAGACGACAACTTCAATTAGCAATTGCTAAAGAAACAAAAGATGAAAAAGAAACTGTAACCGATTTGGCTTTTAAATATAGTCAAGCAAATGATGAAGAAAAAAAGATGTTAGAACGCTTTTTTGAATTAAGAAAATTAGACCCATCCGATTTAGCTGATAAATGGAAAATGAATATGTTTGATAAGGATGTTATTACTAAATATTGGAATACTTTTTCACAAGAAGGAAGAGATGCTATTGCTGAAATTATAGTAGATACCAATAAATTAAATATAGAAAGAAAAAGAAAAGGCGGTATTTATCCTTTTGAAGTTAGAAGAATGGAAGGTGAAGCACCTTCTCCTACCATTCCTGCTGATTTTGAACAAAAAATAACTCAAGATATACCTCAATCTTTTTGGGCTACTTGGCTTACTCAAGAAGAAATAGCTTTAAATAAATTTGCCGAAGATTTTAGATTAGCTTCAACAGGAGTGCCAAGAAAATTTGTTAAACCTGGATTTGAAAATTTCGAAGAACGAAGAAAAGTTCAAAAACAATTTTCTGAATTAGGTATTAATATTTCGATAGAAAATATTAGCGTAGATGTTGACCCTAAAAAAATAGCTGAAGAAGCAGGGGAACAAGTTAAAATAAAAGTTCAACGAATTTTAGAAGAAGATACTACTTTAAATAAATTATCTAAAAATATAAGAGATAAATTATAATAGGAGGAATGTATGGCTTATCAAGATTATCAAGTAAGAATAACATTTACTGAAGACGAATCAGGTGCTGTTCCTTATATTTTTACTTATGTTGACCATGTTTCAGACCCTATTCCTAGTGCAAAAGACACTGTTATACATGGAACGAGGGGAGATGGATGTATTAGAATTAAGGGCGGTAAACGAAGTAATGAAATAATAATAAAAGGAAAACTTATTGACGAAGATGGTTATAAAGATTTAACTACTAAAATTGCTGAAATGCGTAGTAAAGTAACGACAAATCAAGCTATTTTAACAATGGAACATTATGATGGAGGATGGCAAACTGATTGGAGTTATACTTGTTTTCGTAATGAAGAAATAAAATTTGCAAAAAGCTTGAGAACAGAATCTCAAGATTATGAAGTAACTTTTCTTATTTTAGCTTTTTAATTATTTAATAAAGGAGAATAAAATATGACAAATTTAACGATTAAAATAAACGATACTGATGCAGACTTAGCAGTAGAAGATACTGGAGCAAGTTATGTTGATTTAGATTTAGATATGGACTATCTTATCTGGACTGCTGGAAGCGATGATGTTCAAGACGGAGTAACTCATGAACCAACCGAATCTGAATTGAATGAAGCTTCTACAATTATAGATGATAGTGTTGAAACTCAAATTGCTCATTGTTTATTATTTGATTATAGTGCAACAGAATTAAAAGAAGTAATTGGTATGGGAGAAAATAAAAGATATGTTTTTGCTTTTGTTTTTGATGAAGATACTGCTTCAGAACCGCAATTAGAAGCTTGGGATGATGATAATCATAATTCTACTGATAAACATGTATTAGGTGGTATCAGTGGTTATGATTCAATGGTAAAAGCAGTATGCACTACTTCTTTATTACCTGGTGCGAATTGGGCTAAAACAGGAGGCACTCATACTGATTTAGCTGGAAACACTGTTTTAAAATTAAATGATGGTAATGGAGCTATTACAGTTGATTCTGGAGAAGAAGGAATTCTTTATGCTAATATTGCTATAGTTATACCTGCTAGTTACGATTATCCTGCGATTGAAACATTTACTTTAGTATGTCGTTATAGCTGGTCTTAAAAAAAGGAGAAATAATGAAACCTTTATATCATATTTTGTTTGAAGATGGGATTCAGTATGTTGGTGGTAATAATTTTTTTGATACAAAATGGAAACAAATCCCTAATAAAAAAATAGTTAAACTATTTTATCGTTTACCTGGTGGAGATTATTTACTTTTAGCTGGTTATGACAAATATTTTCATATGGTCGAAGCTGTAAAAAATTTAAATGGAAAAAATAAAGGGAAAATTATATTAGAAAATGTTTATCTTATGGGAAAAAAAGGCGATAAAGTTGTTGTTTATAAAATAGGATTACTTTTAAATAAAAATTTAGGTAAAATAGAGAAACAAATAAAAAATTTAGAAGATAAAGAAATAAAAGGATTAAATCCTAATAATTGGGTTGGATAAAAAAATAGGAGGAAAAGAAAATGAAAGAAGGATTAAAATTTAAAGGTTCTGCAATTATTGAAAGAAGAACAAAGGATGGTAAAATTTTAGATAGAGAAGAAGTTAATAATTTAGTTGTTAATACTGGTAAACAAGCTATTGCTGAAGGCACAGCTTTAACAGCTTTTAATTATATAGGACTTGGAACAGATGCTACTGGAGCTTTGGCTACAGATACAGAGTTAGGCACACAAGTTAAAAGAGAAGTTTGCCAATCTGGTTCACCTGCTTACGAAACCGATTATAAAACCACTTTTGAAAAAACTTTTACATTTGGAAGTGGAGAATCTTATGCTATTGTTGAAGCAGGATTATTTGATACTTCTGGTTCTGGTGCAATAATGTTCGATAGATTAACTTTCACCGCTAAAAATGTAGATGCCGATACTGATTTATATGTAAAAATTACAATTACAGTAGCAAGTGCATAAAAATATAGTTATAGCAAATTAACTATATATAATTATTGTAAGGAGGGATTTAATAGATGGCTTTATTACCTAG
>Ga0180434_10006567_pt1 | contig 13330 bp, 6 predicted proteins | sample SS_ome_7_FD_132453 | JGI IMG/M metagenome (GOLD analysis project Ga0180434, IMG submission 132453) | Hypersaline lake sediment archaeal communities from the Salton Sea, California, USA - SS_1_D_2 metaG | ecosystem: Environmental > Aquatic > Non-marine Saline and Alkaline > Hypersaline > Sediment... | reverse complement strand
CGACGCGAATCGACCCTCGCACAACACGAAAACGCCGTACTTGCGCACTTCGACTCCCCCGCATGTCGCTCTCACTGTCGAACGCCTGCTAGGTTTCAGGTACTCCCGACTCATCTGACTGCGCTGGACCGGCAGCATTGCTATCCTCTTCAGGATCCGTGGGGCCTGATCCGGGCGCCTGAATGGGGCCGTGGCCTTCTTGGGGGGGACTCACCAGCTCTCTGTGCGCCTCCTTCAGATAATCCCTGAGGGCCTTCCATTCATTCTCTATCTGTTCGCGAAGCTCGGCAGTGGATGCTGCTCGCTCCTCGTCCACGAGGGCATGGAAGTACTCCTTCAGTTTGCCGACGACGTGAGCTTCCTCAAGCTGCAAGTACTTCCTCTCGACTTCTTTCTCAATGGCCTCGAGTAGCGATGTGGACTGGGCACGGCGGATGAATTCCTCGTATGCCTGGATTCGGCCTTGCCCAAGCTTATCTAGCTTCCCGGTTACGTCGTTGCGCACGTGCCAGAAGTTGCCGTGGCGGACGATGCGGTCAAACACGTCTGCCTTTCCCAGAACCCACCAAAGCAATTGCTCTTGCGTTCCTGTGATGCGCTCTACCTCTTGTATGTCCCCAATGAGTTCCGGAGAGTGAGCCCACGCGCGTCTGATGTGATGTGTGTGCTTGCTCTCGCTTTCGCCTGCGAGATACAGGTCTCTGTACCGCTCGAAGGCAAGTACCTCGTTCGCCTTGGCGTAGCATTTGAATCTGAATGCACTGATTTCTAGGGGACTATTCGTCTTCGCGAACATGAAGCTGCGCTGTGACACGAAGCGGCCGAGCTCGGCCGCTCTCCCCTTCTCGAGAGCCGTGTCATCCGCGTCCTTCACACCGATTAGGAAGATGTCAGTGATGTCTCGCAGATGCTTCGCATCCAGGACACGCCACATCGGCGTTGCTCGCTCAACAAGCCGCTGGTTCAGGAGCATCTTCAGGCTGGCTTCGTCTGAAGTGGCTGTCTTCCGCACTACGTGTTCGATGTCATAATCCTTGAGCTTGGTGTAGCTGTCTTCCACGCTCCTTCTGAGGGTAGCGACAATCGCTCTAGCGGTGATCTCGTCCTCTGCCCAGCTGAGCAGCGAGTCCTGCATCTCGTCTGCAGCCTTTCTCACGATAGCGGAGTCTGGATTGTCTTCATCCAGGCCCTGTACTTCGCTTGACAGGCTGTCGACCGGCAGGCGGTAGGTGAAGCTGTTCGAAGGTTTGGAGAGCTCGCACTTACGCTTCTCTTCGCTCACGAGATTGAGCGCTCCTCGCAGCTTCTGCTCGATCTGCTCCAACGGGCTGATCTTGCTCTCGCAGTAGGCAGCGAGTTCATCGAGAACCTGTATGCCCTGTTCTCGCTTCAGCCTATCCTTGGTCGCTTGGGAAAACACGTTGAGGTACTCGAAGTAGTCCTGAGCGATGCCCTCAATCCTCCCTCGGGCGAACATCCTGTGGCACTGCTTCTTCAGTTCCTTCTCATCAAGGAGTTTCGACCGCCTGGCTGCCTCTAGCTTCTGACTCGACTCCGTTGCGATCTCGCTGGCTAGAACCTTGCGGTCAGCTACGAGCATGCCCATGAGCTCCTGCAAAAACTCGATTGCGTAGGCAACACTCCCTTGATCTGACTTGATGATGTCTTCAAGCTTCTTGTCAACCCTCGCTTTCGCCGAGGACTTCATCGCTTCAAGCTTCGTGATGGGAGAGCCATCCTCCGCCTCTACAGGAGTGTCGATCATTCCCTCGTAGGCCTTCAGGATCCTGGCCTCCTCAGATGAGAGCCAGCGGGAGATCTCCTTGTCAGGGTTCCTATCAGTCCAGGGCTCCTTGGCCTCCGCAGGAGTCTCGTACGTGTTCTTGCCGATGAAGTAGTCGATGATTGGATCGCCACCTTCCTCATCCAGCTGAGCTTCTCGAAGGAAGTCACGGACGGCCTTCCTGAGGCTGCCCTCCGGGCTGCCGGTTAGGAACCCGTTCTGGATTACGGACGTCAACTTCGAGAGGACGGCATGCTCGAAAATGTCTTCAATGGGCAGCTCAACGGCAGAGCATCCGATGCCTGCGTACCTCGCTGCCTTGCTGGAATCGGACTCTTCTCCGGCTCCCCTGCCGTCGAGTTCGTTGTTCCAGATGCTTGCGGCCGTGCCAACAGCAATCCCAGTGTTGATGAAGAGAGTCTTGCCGATGAACTCCTGGAGATCCCTCAGATTGTCGACAGCCTGCAGCTGCTCGTTTTGGTAGTCGACGAGGAAGATCTGATCGAGGGGGGCTGATTCTGCCCAGTCGACAGCGAATGGTCCCGGGCCGTACTGCACCACATCTTCCTGGGCATCACCGCGTTGTCCGCGGGTCATGAGGAAGTCTAGTTCCTTGATGGCAGCGTAAGTGTTCCCCTCAAGGTTTCTGGGAGCCTTGTCGGTCTCGATCCGGAAGATCTTCGGAAGCAGAAAGATCCCCGCTAGCCTATCATTGACACGATCCATGACACTACGACACAAGTAAGCAACGTCAAGGAAGATTCCCGAGCCGGTTCCCCCTGCAAGTGAGCACACCAGGTAAATCCGCACTTCGGAGCTTTGCGCAAGCTCGAGCTCCTTCTGCGTGAGGGTGCTGTCAGTCGCAGTGAAGCTCCGGACACGCGTGATTGCTTCCTCGATTCGGTCTCGTATCGCTCTGGCATGGACGAAGGCTGCGAGGCGTCCGCATGGACGAATGCAATGCGCGCCGTCAATCATCTGCTTGTAGGTAACCTGGCCCTTCGGGAACTCAGCGGCGATGTGTTCCGCCTCTAGGAGCGGCTTCGGGTCCTCAACCTTCGCATAGAGCCACTCCATTCCGTCGACAAGGTCCACTTCCCTTCCGTCTCTCGTCTTGGGAAGTGGGTCCTTCTCATCGCGGTAGTTCTTTGTGTCGATGCAGAAGAATTCGACAACCTTCGGTACTTCCCTGTAGTTGTCGAGCAGATACCTCTTCATCTGGAGTACCGACCGAACTCCCGTCCCGCCCAGACCGATGACCACTGTCTTCCTAACAATCGCTGCCATCTCCTCAGCCTCCTGTTGTTAAGAGCTGACCTGATGAGTGGATGTCATGCCGTCCACTGCCCCAGAATCGCAATACCTGCCCAAGCTACACCGGAAACCGCAAGTGCGATCCCCAGCGCGATCAGCACCCACTTCCGTGTTCGCATGAAGTCGGCGATTAGTCTCCAAGGCGGGCGTCCGGTTCCTCCTAGCCTGAACACTTGCCGGAGTGCCTCGATAGCTGTCCCGATGCCCATATACGCAAGAAGCAGCGCGAAAGGAGCAAGCCCCAATGCTCGGAGGATGATCGCAACTACGCGTAGAATCTCTGCTAGCCTGTTCTCAACGTGGAATCTGAAATGCACATTCGCGTTTCCTTCCAAGGACACGCTATCCGGGCTCGCTGCCACGATGATGTCACCCACAAGCACGCGACCTCTTGGTGCGTTGCCCTGGATCCCGACATCGTACGTCGTGCTTGCGTCGCCAAGCGGCAGCTCGTCCAAGCACACAGCCGGCGCGTCTGCTGTCACAAGGCACACGTATGGACGACCAGCATTGTCCGTCGGTCCGTCGTACTCCAAGGACAGGATCCTCTGAGCAGAATCCAGGCAATCGGTGCCTGCCTTCGGATCCACCTTCAGCGTCAGTATCGCGTCACCTCGGCGCCAGACGTCAATGTCTTCTCCATGCTTCTTGCCGATCCGACGAGGCTCGTTTGGCACAGGATCCAGATGCACCAGGGCAGTTCTATGCAGTTGATATGTGTAGACGGCTTCTCCGGTTCCAGAGACGTCTCCGCAGAAGTCCGCTGCCGGAAAGCCGGGTACGTGGAATCGAAGCTCGCCGGCTGAGTATCCAATGGGAACAGCATCGCAGTCCGAGCGTAATCTGAGAGACCAGACAAGCGTCCCAGTGTCCGGCTCCACTGTCCAGCCCACCGTGAAGTGGCCCTGGGGATTCGCAAGCTCGGTGAGAGACCTCCCGAGGTCGTCGGAATGGCGCGCCGTGACTCGGAAGATCTCTTCCTCGGCGATGTCGGCCGGACCTTCGTTGACTCGTTCCACGTCGACCTTGACGTGGCAAAGGTCCAACTGCACGGTGAAGAGGATCCGCACCTCACGGCGTGCCTCTCCATCGACCAGGAACTTCGCACACCCTTCTCCCGGATCTGTATTCGGTAGGGGCTCGTAGGTGAACACCAGCTCGCCGACCGCAGAGGCGGTGCGGTAGTCCTCGCACATCTCAAGAACATCGGGATCAGCGGTGATACAGAGTTTGCCCTTCTCGCCAACAAAGGGTGGCGGAATGGCTTGCAGCGTGAAGCTCTCGCCGGCCAAAGCCCGCTCAGGTTCATTCTCTCTATGCAGCTTCACCCCTTCTGCGCGAATGTGGATCGCCCCGGACTCTGGCGCCTCTCCGGTGTCTGCGAGCACAAGCACCTGCTCTGAGCAAACTGGATTCGCGAGGAAGGCATTCCCAAAGTCCAATCGGTCGGTCAGGATCTCGATCGAGCTACATACGTCCCAAAGATCCACCGTGAAAGGGACTCGTCGTTCATTGACACATCCGTCTGGCGTCTCGAAGCACGTGCATCGCTCATCCGTGGTCGCATTGACCGGAGGCTCGTAGCGGAACACAAGTGAACCCGTTGCGATGGGTTTCTCGTATCCCTCAGCGATGTCCAGGACTTGGGGTGCAACCGTCATGGCGAGGAAGTCCCGAATCCCGCTGAAAGGAGGTTCAAGTGTGGCGACCTGAAACAGGTCTCCCGCTACGGGCCGCGAAGGGGAGTCGTCCACTTCCTCCTCGATCCTGACCCCTTCGGCGCGAACCAGGATTCGCCCTCGCGAAGGCGCCTTTCCTTCAGACCCGAACTCGACCTGCTCTAGCGAACTGACACGATTCTCTATGGCCGCTTTCCTAAACGTGAATTGGCCATTAAGGGTCTGGATCACTCCGCAGGTCGGTAGCAGTCGGTAGTCGTATTCCCAGTCGATCTCCTTGTAGCAGTCGCCGCCGTCCCGCAGGATCACATCGGGATCTACAGGGCGGATGCGAATGTACCCTCGGTTGCAGACCACGTTCTTTGCCGCATCAGATAAGACCGGCTTCAGCGTGGCCGTCTGGTCAAGGCGGAATCCCCCTGTCTCGTCCGTCGTCTCTTCCTCTCTGCCTACCTGAACTCCGAATGGCTTCTCCAATCCTTCGGAGTCCACGACGAACAGGTGCACATACGCTTCTGTTGTCGATGGGTCGAGGTCCTCCGAGGGAGTGACTTCGATCTCGGCTAATGTCGCATCCGGGCCGACTTGGACGCACGAGGTGTCATCCCCTTGTTCCCAAACGCCGCCAAGCGGCTGGCCAAGGTCGACTTCGATCCACATCTCGCGGTACGTCAGCAGTACGGGTAGGCATCCATCGTCGTTCTTGTAGACGACCAGACGTGTAGCCTGCCCTGTCGATGGCTGAGCGGCGAAGCAAATCGCGCGGGGCGATGTAAGATCGATTGCTTCTTCTCTGCGTATCGCTTCCCACGGGCTTATGTTCAGCGTGATGACGCAGCTGCCAGGATGTGTGGAGTCACAGGTAAGACTTGGTCGAACATCGACGCCCGTGAGGCCGAAGTCAACAGCTTCCACAGACAGCTGATCCGGGTTGATTCCCGTGATCTCGAGGCCCGCAGTCAGCTTAATATCGCCGGTCGGATTGCAGTGCCACAGGTTCTCTGTGAACACGATCTCGTCTCTGCTGAAACCGACGACATGCAAATCGATGTCGGTCCTGTACACGGATTCGCCGTTGACAAGCGCTTCGGCGTTTCCTCGATGTTTGACGGAAACCGTGTCGGCATAGGTTCCGGCTGCCAGATTGTTCCGTGGCTTGAGTGTGACCCGTGTGTATCCTTCCGTCAGATGCACAACCGGGGACTCCTGAACGTCTCCGTCTACGAGAAGCTCGAAGAGCAACGGATCGAAATCGACATATACGCTGTGATCGTCGTTTCGATCATCTAGAAAGGCTCCATTGGGTTTCAGATCGAAGAAGAGTGACTTGCCATCGTTGGATGGCTCGGCCACGACATTGGGGATGTGATACGGCACACGGACCATGCCTGGGGGGATCGGTAAGATGTCATGGCTTGCAGTGCCGACGTACTCAGGCTCGAACAAGAGCTCCCCCCGAACGTCGCCCGACAGCTCCGGCAACGTAAGCACGTAGTCTCTGACAGTGTCTTGGACGAGGGCGATCTCAAGGTCCCAGGGGTCGCCGGCTCGGATCGGACTCGGCAGGACGTCGAAGCCCTCAGCAAGCTCGATTCCCTGGTCCAAGGCTCCTGGCAATCCCAGGGACAGAATGATCCGGACTTCCGCTTCCGTGTCCGTTTCGGTCCCACCGGTTGCCGGATCGACTCGATCGACGTAGCGGATCGAGCAACCCTGGAGCTTCATATCGCGGTCGTACCAAGCATTCCGGTACACTGGATCAAACGCGTAGCGTGTTCGATCCATGTGGATCGAGTAGAACGGTTCCGTGACATCGACGATCGTTGTCGATGAACAGCTTGCATCGAGGGCGAATTCGCTCGGATCCGGCGGCTCCTTCCAGAACAAGTACGTGAAGGCGACCTCGGTGCCCATGGCGGAGGAGCTTGCCGTCCTCATTTCCTCGCATAACGCCTCGACGAGAGGCCTGACGGATGCAATCCCAGTGTGCTGATCTTGAGCGCACTGCTCGTTTCGCCAGTCGGTGAGGACCGTGAGAGAGACCCGCTCGAACGGGCCGCGCGTTTGAGCCAATTCGATTGCTGTGACAATGCTGTCGAATATCGAAGTGCAAAGGCCTCTCCATAGCGGGCCATCCGCATAGGCCGTACTACCGTTCTTCACTTGGTCGACGTACATCGACTCCATTGCGACGGCCAGCCCAGGCCAATGGGTCTCATCACCCAGTCCGGGGATCGCACCAACGCGTACGTTGCTTCCCTCCTGAATCGGGTCCTCAGGGAGTGCCCGGTATGTGAAGTCCCCGCCCCGCAGGAAGTTCAGAAGCTCCAATTTATCCAAGTCGGAATGAAAGCCCTCGTCTCCCAGCTGAAATAGATACGTGCTGCGTATCGGCCCGTCGTCTGACTCGATCCCCGGGTTCTGGTCAATGTCATTGAGTGGATGGTCTGCATAGATGAAGTCTCGTCCGCCCTTTCGCCCGGAGAACAGCATGATCGCAACCGTTCCCTGATCGATGATCTCCAACCGCTTGGCCAGATAGTCGACGGCCATTGCGAGGGGCGTTGAGCATTCAGCCGCGCGTCTCCATGTCCCCGTGTCGTCCTGTTCATAGGCGCATTCCGGCACCTGAACCATGGAAGAGCTGACATCCAGAAGGAAGATATCCAGACGTTCGCCGGCATGCGGAAACACTGGGCTCGAAACGAGAACCGCAAGGACAAGCAACACGATGAGAGAAGCCGTCAATCGCATCGCCGTCCCTCCTTTAAGCTACCTTGCCCCCCTCATCACGACAACCTTATCACATGGGTCTAGATGGATACAAGGGACAGTCAAGATGCGCATATCCAGCCGAAGAGCATCTGCGCCCCTGCGAACAGACACCAGTCATGAGAGTGCCTCAATACGAGGAGGAATGGATGCAAGACTCTTGGGCGCCCAACGGGTGAGACCAAGCTTCCTTGGCTCCTCAACTGCGCTAACGCTTGAGTCCGCCGTGTCCTCTGGTAGCGGACGGCACTTCTGAGGATCTGGGCAGCAGCTGCCCGTGGTTGAGTTGCCCTGGCTAGTGCGCTCGACGCTACCGAGAAGAGGGCGCTTGTCGAATGACGCTCGTAGCTGGAACCGTCCGCGGAAGCAGCGACTGCCGATAGCCATTCGGGAGTACTCGGCGGGATCGTCGGCTGTAGATCCTCAACGGGTTGTCGGTTCGAGGGTGGGAGCAGACATCGCTGCCACCTTGAATGCCAACTCCTTGTAGAGCTGTAGCTTGCTGACCAGCAGCCTCCCACCTCATCGCACAGTCTAGGAGTGACATCAGGCGCGTTGTTTCCTCTGGCCCTGGGCACAGATGCTGGCGGAGTGAAAGGGACTGGTTATGCCCATTCCTGAGAGCAATCCTCGCCACTCAGTCATACAGTCTCACACGGTGTTCTCTGAAGGCGCAGGCGAACAGCCAAGGCTTGGACTCATCCGGTTGCAGCCGGAGAGCGATCGCCATAGGCGACACTATGTGACACTCCATACCGTGCGAACCCCTTAACCTCATTGAATCCATCTTACCAATACCGTAAAACGGAACCCATGGTAGCCAAGATGTCACTCGGGGGCTTTCGGACTAGCCTGAGACGGTACTGCAGAAGTCTTGCTTGGATGCCGAAACTGGCGAAGGCGAAGGCGATGAGGCATCCACTCTGGGCCCTCCTTTGTGCCCTCCTCCTTTCGGTGATTCTGATGGCGTTCGCGCTATGGCTGTACGACCCTGAGTCCGGTTTCGTGAGTGCGCTGATGGAAGTGCTACCATCGTTCCTGGGAGAGATCGGGGGGGGAGACGATGGTTTTGCATCTGTCATCATACTTCTTGGATTACTCGCGAGTGTAGGAGTGCTGGCGATTGTGACTGCGCTCATTGTGAATCGGTTTGTACAGTTCTGCGAACGGGGAGGGATCATCGTGAATAACGTCCGTCTGAGACAGCACATCGTCATCTGTGGATGGAACTCCCAGGGGGAACTCATTGTGGATGACCTTCTTAGTGCGAATCCAGAGATGAGAGGCAGGATTGTTATCCTCGCAGACATCGCACGAAGGCCCATCGACGATGATCGCGTTGTCTTTCTGCAGGGCAATCCAACCAACGACGCCGACCTAAGGCGTGCAAGCATGGAAGAAGCAAGCAGCGCGATCATTCTGACCGACTTCACGGCTGATCCGAACGAGGCAGATGGGAAGGCACTCCTTATCGTGCTTGCTGTTGAGACGTTGAATCCGGCCGTGCACACATGCGCGCAGATCATGAACTCCGAGAATCGGGACCACTTCCTGCGGGCGAACACCGACGAAATCATCTGTCTTGAGCAATTGGGTGGTTATCTCGCGGTGTCCTCTGCCCTGAACTACGGGATGTCCCAAGTCGTCTCGGAGCTCCTGGCATTCAACGAGGGAAGTGAGTTTTACAGGTATGACGATCCTCTGCCGGACGCGCTGTCTGGGAAGACATTCGCGGAAGCGGTGCGGATACTTGGAGAGCGTCAGATCATTCCCATCGGCGTTGAGACTGTAAGAACCGAGGAGGAAATGGCAGATCTTGAAGGCGGTCGTTGGGATGTCAGGCAGGGCGAAGGCGAGTTTCTCAAGCGCTGCTTTGCGGTCAATCCTCCCTCGACCTACAGACTCCGCAGAAATGACACGCTGTTCATCATTGCGGAGGAGCGTCCAGAAGAGCTCTAGTACACGGAGGGATTCCCGAAAGCCACCAGCACCGCTCTCATCGTCGTTATCGTGTCCACCCCCAGACATGGTTATGAGACATCAATCCTCCTCGTGACGTTGTGCGCGGACGGCGCCTCAGAAGATCTTGGTGGGTTCGGTCCGGTGTGCGGTGGCCTTGGTGGGGGTGCTCCAAGCTGTAGAACCAAGGTTCGGATCAGCGGATGTTTGTAGCCGGTGCTCCCGACGGAAGCGCCGATGAAGAAAGGTGATCCGCTAGCGGATCAGCCTCCAGCGATTTCACAGGAACCGATCTGTGTCACTGGTGTTCTGTGGGCAAGGCGTCGGTTCGGATCAGGCGGGCGTTCATGCTACACTATCCAATCCATCCAGAAGGGGGGAGACATGAAACAAAGCAGAGCTGTTAGCATCTTCATCATGACTGTAGTCGTTTTCCTGTTGCCACTTGTGGGGCACGCTCAGGACGCGACGCCCGTCGTTTCGGAACCTGTGCAGGAAGCGGCTGAGACGGCGGTGAACCAAGCGCTGGCGTACATCGACAGCGTCGCAACGTACCTGGGGCAAGGGGTCGTATACCTGCTGAACCTCATCACGAACGACCGGGTCTCTTCGGATCTGGAGAAGCCGATCGGGTACCTCGCGTTCATCACGCTGATCCTGCTATTGTTCGGCCTGTTGGACTTCGCGAAGCGGATCATCTGGATCGGGATCATCGTCGGGTGGGCTCTTCTTGTCGTCCGCGTCGTCCTGGATGCCATCGGGGCATAGCTAGTCGACTGTCTTGGCTGGGCTGACTTGCGCCCAACTGTCTTGAGCTAGCGGCTGCGGACGCACCACCTCAAATCAACAACACATCCCCGGCGATGTTGACGGCGTGGTCGCCGATGCGTTCGAGGTTGTGGAGGATCTCGACGAACAGGATCCCGGCTTGCGGATCGCACGTCCCGTCTTCGAGCCGGCGGACGTGGGCCTCCTTGTACTCGGTCTCGAGTCGGTCGACGTCCTTCTCGACTTCGAGCGCCTCGTGCGCCGCTTCCTGATCCTCTCCTTGGAGAGTACGGAGCGACAGGCGGTACAGCTCGGTCGCGCGATCGAACATGTGGCCGAACTTGTTCGTCGCTGCATCAAGTCGATGGGAAGCGGGACACTCGGCTTCGGCGGTGTCTACGTGTACGCGCTCAGCATCTTCATGAAGTTCCGCTTCCGCTTGAACTCGCGCTGCAGCGTCGCGACGTACTCCTGAAACCGACCTTCTTGTCCGTTTCGGCGAAGAAGGCGGCGGATGCTTTCGACCTGTTCGATCGCCTCCTCATACGCAGCGTTGTTCGTGAGGTTGACGAGACGGGCCACATCGTCCTGTCGGACGCGGAGCGCGTCCTCCGGATGCTCGTCCTCTCGCCGCTCGGCGAGCTCCAGCCACTGGCTGAGCGAGCATCCTCCTTTGCGCGCTTCTTCCCACGCGGCCTCTACGGCGTTCTCCCACAAAAACACCGCCACAAGAGGCGAGCCGTAGACCACCGGGCCCGACCTCCATTCGACCTTCGGCTTGAACCAATCGTGAGCCGACTCCTCGTTTTGCAGCTGGTCGAGCGCCTTCTCGCGCCATGCCGGCCAGTTGTCGAGTCGATCCACCTGTGCCTTCAGTTTCTGGTACTCTCCCAAGCCGGGCCGATCGACGAAACTGCGCCAAGCAAGATCCAGCGCGTCCTCTTCGCGTCCCAACTGGCGGTACTCCAGGACGAGGAACTCGCACAAGCGGGGATCCGTCTTGTCGGGGAACGCCTCGATGCCGCTCTCCGCCCAGGCCACGGCCCGGTCCGATTCGCCGGCCGCTTTGCACGCTTCGGCGATTCTCAGGTAGCTATCAGTGCTCGATAGATTGCGGCGCATGACCTCGATGAGGGCATCCAAGTCCCCCGACTCGGTGGCCAGCGCCTCCATGATCCCGGTCAGTCGGTACCGGTTGCCTCCAAACGTTTCGCGCTCCTGGCCAGGCCCGAGAGCCGGCACCTGCTCCCACTCGGCCTCGGCCCGCTTGCGGTATTCGGCAAGACCGGCCTCACCGAGCAAGTCGGCGTAGATCCGCGCAGCGTTGTAGAAGGTGTCCCAGTCGCCGTTCAGCTCCCAGTCGAGGATCCGCCGAGCGAGCTGGATCGGGTTCGGCTCGGCGGCAACGCACGCCGCGTGGTGGAGGGTCTGAAGTCCATCGAGGATCGGGCTCATGTGGCCGTCGGAGTCGTCCATGTGCAACAGTGCCCGCTCGACGCGACGAAGGGCGTACTCGATCAGAGGGATCGCCTCCTCCGCGAATCCCGCTTCGAGGAGCTTGCCGAGGCCACGCACGACCTGATCGATTCCCATGGCGAAGTCCCCGGCTCGGCGGTAGTCGACGAACCCTCCGGTCCGGGTCGCATCGGTGATGACGCGCTTCATCGCCTTGGTGTCGAGAGAATCCTCCTGGCTTGCCGACTCCATCATCAGCCGCTGCATCGTGCCTTCGTCCCACAGCGCTTGATCGAGGATCATCTCTTCCAGCGCGGACCGGTCCATTCCGGCGAGATGCTGACGGATGCGATCCAGATCGGTGAGCGGGTCGTCCGAGGCGTTGCCCGCGGCCCTGCCGTCGGAGCTGGCGCCCTCGATGTACGTCAGTCCCACGGCGACGCAGTGCTTGCAGAAGACGCCGGCCTTCCCCATCGGGCAAGAACAGTCCGCGAGGACGCGGTCCTCGAGAACGGTGAGGCGAACCCGGTATAGCCGCTGTCCTTCGACGGTGGCGAAGACGGTGCCACCGTCTTCGACGAGGCTGCGAACGCGGTCCTCCTCAAAGTACTCCAGCCCCCGTTCCCACGAGCCGCGATCTGTCAGGTCTCGAAGAGCTTCTTGTGTAAGCTTCATGTCGATTCCCTCGCTCGACGTGCCCCTGCGTGTTGCGCATTGTACGCCAAGGGTTAAGCCCAGTTTGCCCTCCCAATTCGGGGTCACAATTCGGGGTCTACCATTGGATTTTGTAGGGAGACGGGAGCACCCCTGTTCGTGTAGATTGGTGCCGACGGGGGTGTGGCTCATGGGGTCGGCGGTCTTTGACCGCTCGGTTCTGAAATGCCGCCCCCGTCTTGTATTGAGTCATCCAGGGTGTCTGTCGGAATGATGCCAGCAACTCGGCTGAGTTGTCCGTGGCCCTGCGCAGTAGACGAGACCGCCTGGGTGAGATCTACTGCAAGGAGGCACACGTATGGATCCCCACCTGTGTGTTGGCGTCGACGTTGGCTACAGGTCACACCGCGTTGGCATTGCTCACCCGAGCGGCTCGATCCTCGAGGAGTTCTTCCGTCGTGTCGAGGGGCATCGAGAGCGTACAGCGCTGCCGGTCGCCGTAGCGATGGAAGGCTACAACGGCTACGCACGTCCCCTCGATCGTCTCGTCCAAGAGAAGGGCTACCGGCTGTTCAACGTCAACAACCTGAAGCTGGCTCGCTTCAAGGAAGTCTTTCCTGGCGCAGCGAAGACCGATCCGATTGACACCCGCAAGATCCTCGAGCTGTTCCGCCGCAAGGATCAGCTTCCCCTCGCCAAGGGCGCGATCCAAGAAGTGGTGAGCGGACCCGCGGTGAACGAGAAGCTCAAGCGGCTCAGTCGGCGCAGACGGCACCTGGTGATCGAGAAGATGCGCGTTCTTAACCGGATGCAGGCGGATCTTCAGGCCGTGTGTCCGGAGCTGCTGGCTGCGACACACGATGCGGACAACCTGTGGTTCCTCCGCTTCCTCACCTGTCGTGAGGATCTCCGACAGCTGGCGCGTCTGCGTCACTCCACAGTGCTG
>Ga0180434_10006566_pt1 | contig 13331 bp, 9 predicted proteins | sample SS_ome_7_FD_132453 | JGI IMG/M metagenome (GOLD analysis project Ga0180434, IMG submission 132453) | Hypersaline lake sediment archaeal communities from the Salton Sea, California, USA - SS_1_D_2 metaG | ecosystem: Environmental > Aquatic > Non-marine Saline and Alkaline > Hypersaline > Sediment... | reverse complement strand
TGCACGTGGCGCTGTCGGCCCTGGGCATCGGGCCGGGCGACGAGGTCATCGTGCCCAGTTACACGTTCATCGCCACGAGTTTCGCGGTGGTGCAGGCGGGCGCCGTGCCGCGCTTCGCCGACGCCAACCGCGACGACCACTGCCTGAGCGTGGCCTCGGCCGCGCGGATCGTCACGCCGCGCACGAGGGCCGTCATCCCGGTCCACCTGTACGGCAACGTGTGCGACATGGACGCGATCATGGCGTTCGCGAAGGCGCACGGCCTGGCGGTGATCGAGGACAACGCCGAGGCGTTCGGCGGCGAGTACAAGGGCCGCAAGACCGGCACCATCGGCCACGTGGCCGCGTGCAGTTTCTGCCAGAACAAGACGTTCACGACGGGCGGCGAGGGCGGCATGGTGACCACCGACGACGAGGACCTGGCGTGGGAGGCCCGCAGTTTCCGGGATCACGGCTACGACGTGAAGGCCCGCATGAGCCTGCTGGCCCTCGAGCAGCAATTGCCGTATATCCATAACCGCGTTGGCTGGAACTACCGGATGACGGAGATGCAGTCGGCGGTGGGGCTGGCGGAACTGGGGCGGCTCGACACGTGGAACCTGCCGCGCCGCCGCCGCAACGCCCACATCGTGATGGACGCCCTCGCCGGGCTGCCGCAGGTCCTGCACATGCCGGTCGATACCGACGAGCGGCGGAACGGGTGGTACGTGTGCGCGTTCTCGCTGGACATCGAGAACATGGGGTGCGACGTCGCCGAGTTCGTCGCCGCCGCCTGCGCCGAGGGGGCTCCGTGCTGGAAGGTCTTCTGGCCGCAGTGCCACACCGAGCGGGCGTTCACCGAGCGGCGGGCCTTCGGGCGGTCGGGTTTCCCGTTCACCTCGAGCGAGTACGCGGCCCCGGCGAGCGTCGATTACGGCCGCGTGGACGTGCCGAACGCCCGTTGGCACGAGTCGCACACGTTCACGTGCTTCGCGTTCCCGACGTGCGAGGAGGAGGACATGCGGCAGATCGCCGCGGCGATCGTGAAGGTGATCAAGGCGTACAGTTGAATTAATGGAGATGCGGGCATGGCCAAGCGCAAGATCGGCATCGGCGTCATCGGGGCGGGCGGCATCGCCCGGCGAAAGACGATCCCGGCCCTCGCGAAGGCCCGCAACGTGCGCGTGGCGGCTGTGATGGACGTGGCCGGCGCCGACGAAATCGCCGAGGCGCTCGGCGTGCCGCGGGCCTACGACCGCGAGGCCGACCTGCTGGCCGACCCGGAGGTCGAGGCGGCGTACATCGCGTCGCCGGTGGCGTGCCACGCGCGGCAGATCCGCATGGCGGCCGACGCGGGGAAGCACGTCCTGTGCGAGAAGCCGCTGGCGCGGAGCGTGCGCGAGGCCCGGCCGGCGGTGGCGGCGTGCCGGCGGAGCGGGGTCGTTCTCCAGGAAGGCTACATGATGGTCTTTCACGGGGCCCACGCGAAGATCCGCGAACTCATCGACGCGGGCCGCCTGGGCCGGATCGTCAGCATGCGGGCCCAGTTGTCGTGCTGGTACCCGCGGATCGAAGGGGCGTGGCGGCAGGACCCGGACGAGGGCGGTGGCGGGGCCCTCATCGATATAACCACGCATCTCTATGGGCTGCTGGAATACTTCGCGGGACCGGTGCGGCGCGTCGCCGCGGCCGTCGGAAACCTGGTGCAGGACTACGCGTCGGAGGACGCGTCGACGACGCTCCTGGAGTTCGCCTCGGGCGCCCAGGCCACGGTCGACGGCTTCTTCTGCATCCCCGACGAAGCGAGCCGGACGCGGCTCGAGGTCTACGGCTCGCGCGGCGCGGTGCTGGCCGAGGGGACCATCGGCCAGGGGTCGGGCGGCAAGGTGGAGGGAATCTTCGGCCTCGGCGACGCCGCTTACGACGCGGCGCAGAACAAGGACGCCGCCCCGCGCTTCGGGGCCGTCCGGTACCGCGCGGTGGACCCGTACCGGGCGGAGTGCGAGGCGTTCGCCGACTGCATTCTCGAAGGCCGGCCGCCGGCCCTCAACGACGGCGAGCATGCGCTGCACATCCTGGCGCTGGCGGAGAAGGCGTACGCGTCGGCGCGGACGGGCCGCGTCATGACGTTATGAGGCCGCCCCGAGCAAGCGGGTCGCCATGCTGCTTCTGGGACGCGGCCAGGCGGGCGCGGAGGTCGGCCATCACGTCGGCACAGGCCGGGTCGGCGGAGAGGTCGCGGCGTTCCAGCGGGTCCGCCTTGAGGTCGAACAGTTGCCATCGCCCGATCTTCGGGTACCGGATGAGCTTCCATCGGTCGGTCCGGACCATGCGCTGCACGTCGCGGAAGTAGCCGAACGTATGGTCGTAGAGCGATGCGCGCTCGCGGCGAAGCAGCGGCGCGGCACTTCGGGCCTCGACCGTGGCAGGAACCGGGACGCCGGCCAGGTCGCACAGCGTCGGAACCAGGTCGCGCAGATAGAGTTGGGCGTCGAAGCGTTTGCCCCTCGGCACGCCGGGCCCGTGCAGGATGAGCGGCACGCCGATGGTGTGCTCGTACATGTTCTGCTTGCCGCGGAGGCCGTGGCTGCCCATGGCCAGGCCCTGGTCGCTGGTGAAGACGAGGAGCGTGTTCTCCCACAGGCCGCGGGCCGCGAGCGCCGCGATGATGCGGCCGACCTGGGCGTCCATGTGCGAGATGACGGCGTAGTAGACGGCCAGATCCTCACGGACGTCCTTCGGCGTGCGGGGCCAGGGCAGGAGTTGCTCGTCGCGGCCGCGCAGGTTGCCGTGATCGAACGGATGCTCGGGCAGGAAGTTGCCGGGCAGGGGCAGGGTCTCAGGCTTGTACATGCCTTCGTGTCCGGTCGGCATGAGCAGCGGGTCGTGCGGGGCCGTGAAGTTGACGTGGAGGAAGAGGGGCCGGTCGCGGGTGCGGGCGACGGCCTGGATGGCGGCGTCGGCGAACGCCGCGCTGATGTCCGGCGTCAGGCCCACGCCGCGGTCCGGGAACTTCTCGCCGGCGTCGGTCTGGAACACCCATCCGCGGTAGCCGGTGACGGGCCGGCCGTGCCAGTCCACCTGGTCCCTGGCCCACTTGCCGCCGCCTCCCGTGAAGAGGCCCACCGCCTCATCGTAGCCGTGCGTGCTGGGCCGGCCGTTGTTGTGCCACTTGCCGACGTAGCACGTGTCGTACCCGGCGGCGCGAAAGGCCTGCGGCAAGGTGGTGAGGGCGGGGTCGATCGTGCCGCCAAAGTCAAGGATGCCGTTGCGGAAGCCGGAGCAGCCGGTGAGGATTTCGGCGCGGCTGGGCGTGCAGATGGGGTTGGGCGAGACGGCCCGCGTGAAGGCCGACCCGCCGCGGACGAGGCGGTCGAGGTTCGGCGTCCGGATGTGCGGGTTGCCGAGGGCGCCGACGGTGTCGGGCCGCTGGTCGTCGCTGAGGATGAACACGATATGGGGCCGCTGCGGCGGGTCGGGCGCATCGGCGGGGGTGTCCGGGCGCGGTGCGGTGGCGGCGGGACCGCAGCCGGCGACGAGGGCCGCCGCGCCCAGGCCGGTGCTCCGGACGAAGTCGCGCCGTCGCATCCGCGTCATGGCGTGCCGCTGCTCCTTGCGTCGTGCCCAGGGGCGGGCAAGGTCCTGCGGCCTGAGGGTAGCCGGGCGGCCGATGCTTGGCAACGTCTTTCTCTGTCTCGGTTCGCGCGTAAGGCGCCGCGCCGGAGCATCGCGTCAACGGCCTGCGGCGGCTGTAGGGGGCCGTCAGGCCGAGCCGGTCAGGTCCGGCCGGTCGGCCCAGCGGGCCACGTTCCTCAGGACCGGTTCGGGGTCGTCGTACGCCTCGGTCAGCAGTTTGTGGAAGACGGCCTCTTCGGGGGAGCGGAGGTTGGCGTCGGCGTGGTCGTTGCGGTAACGGCCGGCGTGCGGCCCGGGCATGAAGTGGTCCAGGCCCGAGGACAGCAGGTCCACCGTGCCGCTGCCTTCGTCGAACTGCTCCTTGACGCGCCAGACGATGTCGGCGGGCAGGAGGTCTTCGCAGGCCTTGCGGAGGATCCACTTCTCGGCGGGCCGGCCGCTGTCGCGGCGGAGTTTCAGGTCGGCCGGCACGCGCTGCGCCAGGTCGATCATCTCCAGGTCGAGGAACGGGACGCGGCCCTCGATGGAGTGGGCCATTGTCAGCCGGTCCACGCGCTGGAGGTTGACGTTGTGCAGCGACGCCACGCTCCGGTACAGTTCGTCGTGCAGGGCGTCGGGTTCCCGCACGTCGGCGTAGTAGCGGTAGCCGGCGAACAGTTCGTCGGCGCCTTCGCCGGTCAGGATGACCTTGACGTGCTCGGCCGCCAGGCGCGAGCAGAAGTGGCACGGGATGGCGCTGCGGACCAGGTCCTGGTCGAACGATTCCAGGTGGTACAGGATCTGCGGCAACTGCTCTCGGACCTCGCCGGCCGTGAACGCGTACTCGTGGTGGACGGTGTCGAGATGCCGGGCCACGCGTCGGGCGGCGGCCAGGTCGCGGCTGCCCGCGACGCCCACCGAGAAGGTGTGCAGGCGGTCCACGTGCCGGCGGGCCAGGGCTGCGATGAGGCTCGAGTCCAGGCCGCCCGACAGGAACGCGCCGACCGGCACGTCGCTCATCAGGCGTTTGACGACGGCCCGCTCGAGCGTGTCGCGGATGCGCCGGGCGTGATCCTCGACCGAGCGATGCTGCGGGCGGCGCCGAGGCACGGCTCGAAAGCGCTTCCGGCCCAGGCGCGAGTGGAAGTACGTGCCGGGCGGAAACTCGTCGACGTCCTCCGCCACGCCCGCCAGGGCCTTCAGTTCCGAGGCGAACGCGAGGCTGTCGCCCCGCCGGCCGACGTACAGCGGCTTGATGCCGATGGGGTCGCGGGCCACGAAGAGGTCGTCGCCGTCGGCGATGGCGAAGGCGTACATGCCGTCCAGTTCCGAGGCGCAGCGTTCGGCCACGTCCTCGTACAGGTGGAGGGCCGACTCGGTGTCGCTGCGCGTCCGGAAACGGTGCGACGTATTCAGCGCCCGCCGGAGGACGGGGAAGTTATAGATTTCGCCGTTGGCGACGATGACGCGCCGCCCGTCGTCGGAGCGGATCGGCTGGTCGCCGCCCTGCGGATCCATGATGGAGAGCCGGCGATGGCCCAGCACGCCGCGGCCGCCCTCGAACACGCCGTCGGCGTCGGGGCCCCGGTGGACCATCCGGTCCATCATGAGGCGGACGGTGTTCGCGTCGGCTCGGCCCCAGAGACCTGCAATGCCGCACATCGGGTGCCTCCTCTCGTCTGCGAGGGCGTGTCCGTGTGTCGGCGTGGCCACAGGTGGAAGGAAGGTGCGCGGCGCCGGGGTCCGGCATCGGGGAGGCGCCCGCGCCTTCCGGCTACTTGTCGGGATCCCAGCGCCCGACGAGGCGTTCGTAGGCCGGGGCGGGGAAATGCTCCTTGAACAGGCGGTAGTACCAGAGTTCCTTGGGCGAGTTCAGGGTGTAGCCCTCCGGGGTGTGGCGTGTGGCGTCGGAGAAGTCGGCGGCCTCGGGCTTGGTCTCGGCCACGTGGTCCATGAAGCCGTCGGTGCCGGTGCCGGCCGAGAAGCGGAGTTTGCGCCGGCGGTAGATGGCCTCGGGCAGGAGGTCGCGGAACGCCTCGCGGAGGATGAACTTCTCGATCTTCTCGCCGCCGCGCTCGTGGATCTTCCACGAGACCGGCAGGTTCAGCGCCAGGGCCATGACCTGCGAGTCGATGAACGGCGTCCGGTAGGTGATGCGGTTGGCGAACATGGCCCGGTCGAGCCGCTGGACGGCCGTGTTGTAAGCCACGGCGATGAGGTTCTCCATCATCTCGAGACGCTCCAGCGAGGTGTCGAGGTCTTTGAGCAGGTGGTACCCGCCGAAGAGTTCGTCGCCGCCTTCGCCGCTGAGGATGCAGTTCGTCATCTGCGATGCAACACCGGAAGCGGTGAGGTTGGCGATGGCTCCGCTGACGCAGTCCTCGTCGAACGATTCGAGCGCGAGGACGGCCTTGGGCACCAGGGCCTCGGCCTCGGCCTGGGTGTAGAGGTGGACGTGGTGCTCGACGCCCAGGTGCTCGGCCACCAGGCGGGCGTTCTCCAGGTCCGGAGCACCCTCGACGCCCACCGTGACGGCCGGGATGTCGGGGTCCATCTCGTGGGCCACGCACAGGATGATGCTGGAGTCGAGGCCGCCGCTCAGCAGGCAGGCGCCCACGGCCCCGTCGTCGAGGCGGCGGGCGACGGCGTCGGTCACCAGGCGGCGGAGGAGGCGCCGGGCCTCCTCGAACTCGGCCGGTACATGGATGGACGGCAGCCGTGGGGTATACCGCGACACGCCGCTGCCGGCCGACCACGCGGTGGCGGGGGGCAGTTCCCAGACGTCGTCGGCCACGCCCGCCAGGGCCTTCAGTTCCGACGCGAAGCACGTGCCGCCCTCGGCCGCCGTCCCACAATACATCGGCCGGACGCCCACGGCGTCGCGGGCCAGCAGCAGGTTCTTGCCGTCGTACACGGCACAGGCGAAGACGCCCTCCAGGTAGGCGGGGAACGCCTGGCCGTAGCGGGTGTAGAGGTCGAGGACGACGTCGGCGTCGGCGGCGTCGCCGGGCCGGTCGTTGTAGATTTCGCCGTCGAAGAGGACGGTGACGCCGTCGCGTGTGGCGTAGCCGTCGCCGCGCGCGGGCGCCAGGTCGGCGGCGCAGACGCCTCCGCCGCAGCGGCCGTCGGTGAAGACGCGGACGCTGTCGGGCCCGCGGTGGCGGATGGCGTCGAGCATCCGGCGGACGGTCTCTTCGCGGGGCTTCGTGGCAAACATGCCAGCGATGCCGGCCATGATAAGTCTCCCTGTTTCCGGTGCGGGGTTCGTGTGCGGGACCGCCGGCGTGTCGCCCGCCGTGCCCCCGCGTGCACGGGCGGGGCGGGCGCGAGACCGGTTCAGGCTGGCGGTCCTCCCCAGAGTTGGTGCAGGCCGGTCACGATCATGTTGACGGAAATCGCGCCGACGACCAGGCCGTTGATGCGCGTCAGCACGGACACGTAACGGTCAAACAGCGTCTCCTTGCGCGCCCGGACGTGGTCGCGCAGGGTCTTGAACAGAAGGACGATGCCGAAGGCGGCCGCCACGCCGGACGTCAGCACCAGCATCCACTCCCAGGCCGCGTGGGCCTTGCCGATGAGAATGGATTGCGTGATGGTGCCGGCCCCGATCATGAGCGGCATGGCAATGGCGGCAGGCAGTTCCTCCAGCGAACCGCGAAGCAGTTCCACCGTCCGGTAGCCCTTGACGGCGTAGTTGTAGCCGACCACGAGGAAGATCAGGCCGCCGAAGACCCGCAGCGCGTCGGGCCGCACGCGCAGGACCGTCGTGAGGAACGGCTCGCCGCCGTACGCCGACAGCCAGAAGACGGCCAGGGCGAAAACGCAGGCACTGGCCAGCACCCGCACGAAGCCCCGCCGCTCCAGTTTCGCCATCGCCTCTTCCAGGTACAGGCACAGGGCGAACGGGTTGAGGATGGCCAGGAACGACACCAGCGATTCGAAGAAGGCATCCATGACCGGCTTTCACGGTTGAAGTCAAGAGGTTCGGTCGAGGGCGTCAGGAGCGCACGCCGGCCTTGTCGACCTCCAGGATGCCGACCAGGCCGTGGCCGCAGCCCCGGCCTTCCTGCAGGTTCATGACGAGGTGGCGGAGGGCGTAGCCGAGTTGCGGTTCGATGATATTCTCGCGCGGCAGGCCGTAGTGGAGCCAGCCGATGCCCTCGACGACCACGCGCATGCGCAGCATCATGTCGCGCAGCGGCGCGGGGTAGGAGGCCGGAATCCCGGGCGGCGCCGGGATGAACGTCCGCTCGTCCTCGTCGTACACCTCGATGAGGCAGTCGACGTACTCGACCAGGGTGTTCCAGCACATCTGGACGCGCTCGAAATAATCGTTGAGGAAGCCGAAGCCGCGCTTCGGCACGTAGTTGAACAGGAGCGACCCGAGTTCGGTCCGCACGCCGGTTTCGTGGAGCGAGTTGACGGCCTGGCGCAGCGGCTGGGCGTGGCGATTGTATTCGCAGGTGTCCATGTGCCGGCCCGTCAGGACCGAGCGGTCGAAGAAGGTGAGCGGCCGGATCTCGACGCCCGCGGCCTCGGACGCCCGGGCGACGACGGCCTCGGCCTCCTGCCGGCTCATCAGCCGCAGCGACAGGTGCTGCAACTGGTCGCGCTTCCGCTCGCGCTCCTCGGCCTCGTAGATGTACGAGACCACGTAATCCATGTTGCGGACGGACTCGAGGTCGTTCGTCCACAGGTCCTGCCACTCGTACGAGTAGCGTCCGAGCCAGTCGCAGACGATGATGCAGTAGTTCTCGCAGCGGTCGGCGATGTCGGCGAGCAGGCGCACCGCGGTCTCGTCGTTGTTGTGGTGCGACATCGTGCCGTACGAGGTGAAGTACAGGTCGTACGGCCGGTCGTCGCCGTCCAGGCAGAGGCCGTCGGTGAAGTCGCCCTGCTCGAAGACCAGTTTGGGCCGGTTGCCGTAGACGCGGCGCGCCTGGCGCAGGAGGTCGGCGTTGAGGTCCACGCCCTTGTAGAGACCGAGGACCTCGTCGGGCAGGAGGGCGACCTCGCGCGAGCGGAGGTCGGCGTCGCGCTGGCGGACGCCGGCGAGCAGTTCGTAGCCGTCGGCGCTGCCGCAGCCGAGGTCGAGGATGCGGACCCGCCGCATCACGGTCTGGCTGCGCTCGATGAGGCGCTGGATGTGCGGCCGGAGGTGGATGCGGGTGATCTCGTCCTCCCAGAACCGCCGGACGTTGTCGTACTTGCCGACCAGACCCGACCGTTTCGCGTACAGGCCGCTGGCGACTGCTTCGGTGTAAGCCTCCATCTGTTCCTCGGGCTCGAGTTCGCAGGTGCGGGTTGCTTCCTCGACGTTCGTGGTGGTCATGACGTGTCCCCTTCTTGTGTGTGGCCGGCGAGCGAGGCGTCGAGGACGCCGGGCACGTGCGTGCGAATGGCCTTCTGAACGTCGGCCGGCAGCGGGCTTCGCGGCCGGCCGAGGATTTCGTGATACCGCCCGTGCGCGGCCCGCAGGGTGTCGCCGTCGGGGCTCTCCAGCGGATAGGCCACGTACACGGCCTCGCGCGTGGGCAGCGGCAGATGATACATAAACGTTTTGTGATCCGTTCCCATGACCTCGCGCACGGTGGCAAGCACGTCGTCGCGCCGGTCGTGGCGGACGCCGTCCGGCCCCTGCAGGGCGAACTTCACCAGGCCCACGTGCGCGTCGTCCAGCACCGCCTGCTCCGGGCAGAAGACGTTCGTCCGCTCCAGCAGGCCGAACGCGTAGTGCACGTACTGCGGCCCGGCCGCGGGCACCGCCATGAACGTGAGCATCTTCTCGGCGGTGGCCTGGATGCCCGGCCGGTCGGTGTCGCCCACGCCGGCCGTCGAGTAGCACGGCAGGCCGTAGAACCGCGCCATCTGGGCGCAATCAATATTGTAGTGGTTGAACTCGGGCGCCCCATACATGTCGTTCAAATTGTCGAGGCGCGTCCGGACCGGCACGCTGCCGTACAGCACGGGCGCCCCGGGCCGGGCGACCTGCGTCAGGGTGACGCCCGCCAGCAGTTCGGCGTTGATCTGGGCCACCATCCCGAACTCGTCGAACGGGCCGGTGGCACCCGCCATGGGGCAACTGGAGATGACGATCGGCACGGCCCGCCTGGCCACCGCGATGACCTTGGCGGCCGTGTCGTCGACCACCTGCAGGGGGCTCTTGATGACGCATGCGATGAACGAGATGGGGGGCTCGGCGCCGAACGCCTCGTCGCCGCCCGCCACGATGCGCCCGAGGGCCAGGACGTCGTCGAGGGCCTCGAGCGTCGTCAGGCCCGCCATCACGTGCTTCCTGATGTTGTCGAGACTGGCCAGGAACTTGTTGACGTCCTTGTTGGCGTCGGTGACGGCGTCGTCCTGGATGTTGACGTTGCGGATGAACGCGTCGAGGTTCTCGAGATGGTTGCAGAGGTGGGCGCTTCGGCAGAGGCGCTCGATGGTGCCCTTCTGCCGCGCCATCTGAGGCGGGCCGGCGCCGTCGTACGTGATGTCGAGCCAGACGTTGGTCTCCGAGCCGCTGACGAACCGGACGCGCGGCTCGGCGGCGTCGAGCACCAGGCGGTTGGCCGGGTCGCGCGCCCCGAGGGTCACCGTGCCGGGGGCCGACGCGAGCGCCCGGTCGACCAGGCCGGGCGGAATGCGGACCCGGGCACAGTCGCCTTCGGTCTCGACCGCCGCGCCGGCCCTGGCGAACAGGTCGGCGGCCTCGGCGTTGTAGCAGACGAGGCCGGGGTCCTGGAGCAGGTCGCGGCTGGCGCCGTCGATCAGGCGGATCTGGTCGTCGGACAGCCGGCGCGTCGGCTGCGCGACCAGCACGCCTTCGCGCTGCGTGGTGTCGCTCAAGGGGGCTCCTCTCGTGGCTTTGTGGATCATGGTGCGTGCCGGGCGGCCGGTCCGGAAGGGCCGGGGACGGGCGGTCACGCTCCCGGCTGGACGATTTCGCTGAACGTATCGAGCACGCGGCGTCGGACGCCGGTGTCGAGGCAACTGCGCGGGTCGGCCTCGCGGACGCCACGGACGAACGCCCTGGCCCGCGCCAGGGCCGTCTGGTCGGGGTCGAACACCTCGCGTTTCTGGCGGTTGGCGAGCGTCGGCGTGAAGAACTCGCTCCGCATGTGGTCCACGGTGTGCTGCTCGCCGAGGAAGTCCTTGGCGGGGCCCTTTTCGATGAGCAGGTCGAGGGCCAGCGTGTCGTCGGTGACCTCGATGCCGCGCAGCACGCGCTGGCACATGCCGAGAATCTCGTTGTCGGTCACGAGTTTCTCGTACGAGACCGTCAGGTCGGACTCCATGAGGCCGGCGATGTCGTGGATGTAGTTTGCGCCCGACATGGCGACCAGCAGGCTCGACATGGCGCTTTCGTAAGCGGCCTGGACGTTGACGGCCTTGGCGTCGGTCGTGCCGCCGGTCGAGTAGAGCGGGATGCGGAAGTGCTGGGCCATCTGGGAGACGGCCGCGTTGATCATGGCCCGTTCGATGGGGCCGCCCAGGTGGTCCATCGTCCGCAGGTTCGTGATCGACCCCACGCTGCCGCAGATGCCGGGAGCGCCCTTGCGGACGGACTGGACCAGGGCGATGCCGGCCAGCGTCTCGGCGGTGTGCGTCAGCACGTTGCCGGCCAGCGTGATGGGCGACGTCGTGCCGCAGATCGGCTCGGTCGGCACAACGACCGGCAGGCCCTCGGACGCCAGGTAGCAGGTCATCTCGCCGTAGTCCTTGTCGATCTTCAAGGGGCTGATGACGAGGGTGATGAACGAGACGAACGGGCGGTCGCGGAGGGCCTGGGTGCCGCCGGCGATCGTCTCGGCCATCTCGACGACGCGCCGGCAGCCGGCCATCGAATACACGCCGCCCATGACGTGCTTCGTGGTGTTGTCCAGCGCGTGGAAGAACCGGTTGACGTCGATGCGGTCCTTCTCGCGGATGTCGTTCGGAAAGACGTTGATCGTGAAGACGTGGATGTGCTCCAGGACGTTGACGAGGCGGGCGTTGAGGACCACGTCGTCGGTCCGCGACGGCCGGCGCTCGCCCGTGTCGGGGTCCAGCACGTAGATGGCCGTGCCGCCCGTCCCGTAATGGACGCGGTTGGCCTCCAGGACGGCGTCGAACCGGCCGTCGCGCGAGTACAGCGTGATGGACGACGGGTTGGAGGCGATGGCGTCCTCGACCATGGCCCGCGGCAGGCGGACGGTGCGGCTGTCGGCGTCGCCGTCGGCCCCGGCGTCGACGAGGGCGCGAAAGGCGGTGTCGGAGTAGACGGCCACGCCGGCCCTGGCGAGGACCTCGAGGGCGGCGTCGGCGATGCGACCGGCGTCGGTCTGGCTGAGCGGGCGATAGACGCCGCCCGGCAGCCCCGGTTGTTCGTGTTTCAGCCGTTCGGTGGTCTGGGTCATCGTTGCCTCAGGTGGTCACGCGGTTCGTACGTGTCGCTGGCACGGGAAACCTGTGCCGGCTATCGGGCGGCCGATGCCCCCCGGATACCTACAGGTTCGTTTCTCGGCGTTCCGTTCGGGAAGGGGCCTCGGGCGTCCGGTCGTCCGGGGGTGGGTCGGACGCGGAAGAGGTACCTGGCGTGTCGGCGGACACGAGGCCCGCGAAGGATGCCGGTTCATCACCGTGGCCGACGGCTGTGTCGACGGCGGCCGCCTCGAAGCGGCGGGTCTCCATCATGCTGACGACCCGCTGGAGAACCGACAGGATTTGCGTCTGCTCCCAGTCCTGGAGTTTGCCGAGCGCCGCTGTGAAGTGCTCGTGGAGCAGCGGTGGGGCGGTGCGCAGGGCTTCGCGGCCGGGGTTGGTCAGGTGGATGTAGACCTTGCGTTTGTCGGCCTCGCCTCGGCGGCGGTTGATCAGGCCCCGGCGCTGCAGACGGTCCAGGATGCCGGTGACGGTGGCCTGGCTCAGGTGGATGTGCCGCGTCAGTTCCCCGATGGGGACGCCGTCGCGGACGGCCAACTGCTTCAGGAGGGCCAACTGGGGGACCGTCAGGCCGTACCGGTTGGCCAGCGCGTGGGAATGGAGTTCGATGGCCCGGCCGATGCGGCGAAGGGCGCGCATGATGGCCTCGGCGATGTGCTGATCGACGCCCTGCCGGGGAAGAGCCGAGGGAACCATGGCCTTATTATATCGTGCGCGAAAGGGTTTTCCAGCACAAAGTTGCACCGGTCGGCCTGCGTTGCGCTGAATCGCCCGGCGAGCCGCCGCAAACTCGCCCTGTACGTTACCGATAAACCTGGATGGTGTTTTGAGTGCGTTAATTCTCGGCCCCGTCGCCGTCTCCGCGGCGCAAGAGAAAAGGCCGCCCCTTTCGGAGCGGCCTTTTCGTGATGGTCTGCGCCGGGCCGCGAGGCCCGGGGATACGGCTCAGTGCGATCGGCGACGCAGGAGCATGGCGGCGGCGCCGAGGCCCAGCAGGGCCAGGGTGGCCGGTTCCGGCGTCGGGGCGGGCAGGCCGCCCGCCGGGGCGCCCAGCGTCTGGCCGGCGTGGGCCAGGAACGTGTTGTCGATCAGGTTGTAGTCGTTGAAGTCCACGACCGTGTCGTAGTTCAGGTCGCCTCGCTGCCAGTGCTGGTCGGTCGTGGCGCCGCTGAGGAACGTGTTGTCGATGACGTTGTAGTCGTTGAAGTCGACCACGCCGTCGAGGTTGATGTCGCCGTACCAGGCGTACTTCACGAGGACGCTGGTGGCGTCGACGGGCTCGCCCTCGAGGTCGGCCTTGCCGCCGCCGGGCCCGG
>Ga0180434_10006563_pt1 | contig 13335 bp, 16 predicted proteins | sample SS_ome_7_FD_132453 | JGI IMG/M metagenome (GOLD analysis project Ga0180434, IMG submission 132453) | Hypersaline lake sediment archaeal communities from the Salton Sea, California, USA - SS_1_D_2 metaG | ecosystem: Environmental > Aquatic > Non-marine Saline and Alkaline > Hypersaline >... | reverse complement strand
GCGACCCGGTGGACTTCGAGTTCAGCAGCCCGCCCCTGACCGTCTACACGGAGGGGTCCGGCCCCGAGGCCACCTTCAGGCTAACGGTCTCCACCCCCGACGGCTCCGCCGAGGCGACGGACGAGTTCACCGTCCTCGTGGACCTCGACGCGACCGTCGTCGACCACGCCAAGTGCGACCCGGCGACCGGGCACTGCTACGCCCTGGCGCTCCGGCCGAACGGCTCGCGGGACCTCCAGTGGTGGGACGACGCGAAGGCCATCGCCAACAGCACCTACTTCCAAGGCATGCGGGGGCACCTCGCGACGGTCACCAGCGCCGCCGAGAGGTCGTTCCTGTCGTCCGTCGCGGGCAACGCCCCGGCGATGCTCGGCGGCACCGACCGCGGGGAGGAGGACGTCTGGATGTGGGCGGACGGCCCCGAGGACGGGACGCCCATCGAGTACCTGCCCTGGGCGGCCAACGAGCCCAGCGCGGAGGTCCACTGGACCTACCCGGAGGGCGACGAGGACTACCTCCAGCACGAGGGGCGGGGCCTCAACGACATCAACGGGGCGAGGTGGTACTACATCGAGTTCGAGCCCGGCTGGTAGCGGCCGGTTTGCAGCGCGTTCGCAGGGGGGCCGCCCGAAGGGCGGCCCTTCCTTTGCGCGTTATCCGTACACGAATTTCCGTTCGAGACGGTAGTCGATGTCGCTGATGTCCAGCCAGTCCGTCATGTCGCGCAGGCACTCGTCCGCCGCCCCGCCCACCAGGGCCACGTCGCCCCGCCCCCTCAAGGCGTCGGCCAGCTCCACCATGTCCGGGTACACGTGCTGCCACTCGTGGCCGGACGACATGAATATGTCCAGCTTGGCCGCCGGGTCGTGGTAGATCACGTCCCCCTCGATCTCGGAGGCGTCCACCTCCTCGCCCGTCTCCTTGTCGACCACTCCCTTGTACGGATCTGCCCCGTAGCATTTGGCGTAGTAGGTCGGCCCGAGCTCCGCGAACATGCCCGGCTCGTCGCCCAGCTCGTCGTACACGATGTGGAACTCCGTCCCGGCCTCGCTGCACTTGCGGAGCCAGGCCAGGAAGGCCCTGGTGTCGAACTTGATGGCGACGTTGAACTCCTCCTGCACGTCGACGATCACGAGCACGCGGGGGCAGGGCGGGAGGTCGGCGTACTCCTCGCCCTCCTCCAGCACGGCCGGCCCGTACGACAGCTCGTCCGGCCCGAACGGGACCGCGGTCAGCAGTTTGCGCGCAGTGTGGTATTTGCTCACGACGGGGACAAATTCGTGAAAACCTTATCGAGTCGGCGACGCTACGGGAACCTACGCTTCCGCCTCGTTCTGAACTTGCTGCCCAGCGTCTTCGGGGGCCGCGGCGGCCCCTCGGGCTCGGGCTCCGGCGGGGGCGCGGCGGGCTTCTCCTCGCGCGGCTGGCTCGGCGTGAAGCCCTCGTACCTCGCCTCCTCGATCAGCGTGTTGACGAGCTTCTCGATTTGCGTGAGCTGGTGCCCCTCCTCGCGGGTCACGAACGTCACGGCCTTGCCGGACGCGCCCATCCTGGCCGTGCGCCCTATGCGGTGCACGTAGCTCTCCGCGTCGAGCGGTATGTCGTAGTTCACGATGTGCGTCACGCCCGCGACGTCTATGCCCCGCGCCGCCACGTCGGTCGCCACGAGGATGCGGATGCGCCCGTCCCTGAACTTCGCCATCACCCTCTCGCGGCGGGACTGGTCCAGGTCGCCGCGTATCTCCTGGGCCAGCACCCCGTCGGCCTGGAGCCTCTCGGCCACCCTCCTGGCCGTCACTCGCATGTTGGTGAACACGATCGCGGAGCCCGGCTTGTCCTGGGCGATGAGCGCCAGCAGGAGCCTGTGCTTGTCCTGCCTGCCGCCCACCGTGCAGTAGAACTGCGTGACCTCCCCGACGGTCAGCTCGTCCCGCGAGACGTCGATTTCCGTGGGGTCGGACGCGAACTCCCGGGCGAGCCGCTTCACCGGATCGTCCACGGTCGCGGAGACCAGGATCGTCTGGCGGTCGCGGGGCATCGCCCTCATTATCTGCCTGATGTCGTCGATGAACCCGATGTCGAGCATCCGGTCGACCTCGTCCAGCACGGCGAATCTCACGCACCGCGTGTCGATTGCCCCGCGCCCTATCAGGTCGAGGAGCCTGCCCGGCGTGGCGACGGCCACGTTGGCGCCGTTGCGCAGGTCCGATATCTGCGGGCGCATCGGCACCCCGCCGTAGACGGTCGTGAAGGACAGCCCGGTGAACTTGCCGAGCGAGCGGAACTCCCCGGCCACCTGCACGGCCAGCTCCCGCGTCGGGACCACGACCACCCCCTGGAGCCCGTCCTCGGGCCTCATCCGCTCCATCATCGGCAGCGCGAAGGCCGCCGTCTTGCCGGTCCCGGTGCGCGCCTGCCCCAGCGCGTCGCCCCCGTCGAGGATGGCGGGTATCAGCTCCGCCTGTATGTCGGTGGGCGACCCGAAGCCCGCCCCCTCCACTCCCCGGAGGATGGGGTCGCCCAGGCCAAAGTCCGCGAATTCGCTCATGTTCGTTCCCTTTTCGTAGATTCCCTCTTGCGTGATTGTACGCCCGGCCGTCCGCGAAGTAAAGGCTTGATTCGGCCGCGCGCGGGGCGTACAATGGGCGGATTGCCCATACCCCCCGGCGTTACCGGACCCGGAATTCCGTAGGCGTCGTCGGTTTGGGGCAGGGGATGGCATGAAGACGAAACGCCATGAAGACGGAAGCGCGACGCACACCTTCGAGGTGGGCGATCTCGTGGAGCTGACCGCGGACCAGCGAATCAGCGGCCGCGCGGGCGAGTGGGGCCGGGTCTACCGGGTGAGCGAGCCCGGAAGCCCGATCGCATTCCTCGACATCCAGATGGCCGGATACTCCCGGGACGCCGAGGCGTTCTTCGCAGCGGCGACGAGCGTGCCCTCGTGGGACGCCAAGCCCCGGGAGGCGGCATCGGAGGGTTCGGGATGAGAATCAAACTCGACGGGGATCTCCGGCGTTTTCTGCGGCGGGTCAGATCCGGACAGTCCCTCTGGCTCGGGGCTTGGGCGAGCCGCATCCTCGGCGCCGACGAGATGACGTTGGCCGACCTGGAGAAGTGCCTGAACCTCGGCTTCGATTTCTGAACTTGGAGACAACGCCATGACCGACATAGAACGATTGAGAAACGATATTCGGCGGCACGACTACCTCTACTATGTCGACGCCCGCCCGGAGATCAGCGACCGGGAGTACGACGCGCTCATGGCGCGCCTGCGGGAGCTGGAGGGCGCCTCGGGCGAGCCGATACCGCCGGACTCGCCGACCCAGCGCGTCGGCGGGCAGCCGCTGGACGGGTTCGAGACCGTCGCCCACGCCGTCCCCATGCTCAGCGTGGACAACACGTACGGCGCCGACGAGCTCCGGGCGTTCGCCGTCAGGGTGGGGAAAGCCCTCGGCGACGAGTCGTGGGAGTATGTGGTGGATCCGAAGATCGACGGCGTCGCCGTGTCGCTGCGGTACGAGGGCGGCGTGCTCGTGCAGGCGCTCACTCGCGGCGACGGCAAGAAGGGCGACGACATCACCCTGAACGTGCGGACGATCCGCTCGGTGCCGCTCAGCCTCGTCGGCGGCGGCATACCCGCCGTGCTTGAGGTACGGGGCGAAATCGTATGGCCGACCGCCGACTTCGCCGAGTACAACAAGAGGCGCGAGGCGGAGAGGGGGCAGGCGTTCGCCAACCCGCGCAACGCCGCCGCCGGGACGCTCAAGCAGCTAGACCCCGCGAAGGTGGCCGACCGCGGCCTCGTTTTCGTCGCGCACAGCCTCGGCGCAGGCGCCGGGCTCGGCGAGACGCACCGCGAGGTCTTCGCCAAGCTGGCTGGGTGGGGAATTCCCGTGAGCCAGTACGCCGATATGTGCGCCAACATCGAGGCCGTCATCGCGAAGATAGACGAATGGGACGAGCGCCGCCGCGGCCTGCCTTACGAGACCGACGGACTCGTCATCAAGGTGGACTCGCTGCGGCAGCGCGACGAGATCGGCGCGACCAGCCGCCACCCCAAGTGGTGCATCGCGTACAAGTTCGCCCCCGACCAGGCGCAGAGCGTCCTCGTCGGCGTCGACTATCAGGTCGGCAAGCTGGGCAACATCACGCCGCGCGCTAACATGGAGCCGATGGACTTGGCCGGGACGACCGTCCGGCACGCGACCCTGCACAACTGGGACCAGATCGAGCGCCTCGGCGTGATGGTCGGGGACACCGTGATTGTCGAGAAGGCCGGGGAGATCATCCCGCAGGTTGTCGGCGTCGTCACGGAGCTGCGCCCCGCCGACGCGAGGCCGATCGAGCGGCCCACCGCGTGCCCGGAGTGCGGCGGCGAGGTAGGGCAGGACGAGGGCGAGGTCGCGATCAAGTGCCTCAGTCCGATGTGCGAGGCGCAGTTGAAGGAACGCCTCATCAACTTCTGCGGACGCGACCAGATGGACATCGAGGGCGCGGGCCGGAAGCTGATCGAGACGCTCGTGGACGGCGGCTTCCTGAGGGACTTCGCCGACCTGTACCTGCTCAAGGGCAAGACGGACGCGCTGGCCGCGATCCCGGGCCTCGGGAAGAGGAGCGTGGAGAAGCTGCTGGCGGGGATCGAGGCGAGCAAGTCCCAGCCGCTGTCGCGGCTGCTGCCCGCGCTCGGCATCCGGTTCGTCGGGCGCACGGCGGGCAGGCTCCTCGCCGGGGAATTCGGCACGATGGACGCGGTCAAGAGCGCCAGCCAAGGGGATCCGGGCGTGGACGGGATCGGGCCGGCGATGCTCGGCTCGCTGAAGCAGTTCTTCAGCAGCGACGCCGGGGCGGCAGTCATCGACCGCCTGCGGGTCGCGGGCGTGAACATGACCGAGCCGAAGAAGGCCGCGCCGCCCTCGGGCTCCGCCTCGCTGGCTGGCAAGACCGTGGTCGTCACCGGGACGCTCGAAGGGATGAAGCGGAAGGAAGCCGAAGCCCTCGTCGCGGAACTGGGCGGCAAGGCGTCCGGCTCGGTGACGAAGAAGACCACGTTCGTCGTCGCAGGCGAGAAGGCCGGGTCGAAGCTGACCAAGGCGCAGTCGCTGGGCGTCGAGGTGATTGACGAGGCGGAGTTCTTGTCGAGGTGCGGAAGATGAACGCGAGCGACATGGGAACAACCGGACTGTGCGATTGGGTGCTTGCCGGACCCACCCTGCGATCGCAAGGCCAACGCAAACGCAGAGCGCTGGAAGTCATCGCCAGGAGGTACGGGATCGCACGCAAGGACGCGTTCCGGCGGGCGTTGGCGGCCAGCACGCCGAACAAAGCGCAACGCGAGTGGGCGTTGAGGTGCGGACAATGAAATTCGCCGACATCCCGCAAATGAGCAGGCCAGGGTACGCCTGCGACCATCTTCTGCACATGCTACCCGCAGCCATCAAGCAGTACCAGGATGAGGAGCTCTGCCCGCTCGACATGGAGCCCGACTTCCAGCGGGTCCACGTCTGGACCCCGGAGCAGCAGACCCGCTATGTCGAGTTCCTCCTGCGGGGCGGGAACTCCTCAAGGGACATCTACTTCAACTGCCCCGGCTGGATGGGTTCCTTCAAGGGGCCGTTCGAGCTCGTGGACGGGAAGCAGCGGCTCGCCGCGTGCCTTGGCTTCATGGCCGGGACGGTTCCGGTCTTCGGGCACTTTCGCCAGGACTTCGCCGACGAGCCCTTCAACCCCACGCTCCGCTTCCACATCAACAGCTTGGAGACCCGGCGAGAGGTCCTCCAGTGGTACCTGGACATCAACTCCGGCGGAGTGGTCCACACCACCGACGAACTCGACAGGGTTAGGAGGCTCCTGGAGGAGGCGTAGTATTGTCTTCAAGTGAAATGCCCGTTCCGGAGGTGGGGGCATGGACAGCATGGAGACGCTCAGGGGGGTGGCCCGCAAATTCTGGACCCAGTCGCGGCAAAACGCGTTCCTGGGGGCGGGCTACAATCACCAGACGAAGGCGCGACGGCTCCGAGATCTGAACTTCATCGCCGAGCGCATCGCGGGCGCCAAAAGCATCATCGACATCGGGTGCGGCGACGGCGGCACCATGATGGCGATGCGGGAGGTTTCGGGCATCTCCGAGTTCCACATGTGGGATCAGTCAAGACCCTTCATCCGGGAGCTCAGGAGGCGATGGGGGCGGCATCCCGCAAGGCTTCACGCGAGAGCCGTGGACCTGTCGCGCGACCTGCCCGCGATCCCGGAAACCGATGTGGCCGTGCTCCTCGGCGTCACGCCGTACCTTTTCTCCGACGCGGATGTCCACCGCCTGCTCGACGCCGTGCCCGCCAAGAAGGTGATACTGCGATCGCCGTGCACAATGCTACCGGAGGACGAGGTGGTGAGCACGTACTCCGAGGCCCTGGGCGCCGAATACGCAGCGATTTACAGGACGGTGCCCAATCTCACCGCGATGCTCGGCCGGAGACACAACATCCTGGAGTCCGGCAGGATATGGCCGGACGAGATTGAGAGCAAGTTCGGCACAAGGCAGTTTGCCTTCGTGCTGGCGAGGGTCAGCTAAGCATCCGCTCGACATGGGACAGGTCTTCCTCGCTGTCCATCTCGTACGCGCCGGACATCCAGAATGCGAGAGGGTAAGGCGGCCCTGACAGTATGGAGCGGTTCATCGCCCTGAAGTAGTGCCCGCCCGCGATGAGATCCGGTGAAGACCGCACCACCCTCGCGTAGTCGCCCTCCCTGTACAACTCCGCGCAGAGCCACTCCCCCGAACCCTCGTAGTCGTCAACCAGTGAGATCGACTCAACGCGCCCGCCCCGAACGCGGGCCAGGGGGGTCGTCCTCGGGCGATAGCTGCACCCCAGGCACAGCGAGGTGGCCGGCGCCGCCAACAGCCGGGCAAGCTCGGAGGGGTCCGAGAACAGGAGGTCCGAGTCCAGCCGAAGCACCTCGGAGCCGACATGCGGCAGCGACGCCCAAGCCGAGCCGAGGATGCCCGCCGAGTCCCAGAACGGGTTGAACACCAGGCTGACGCCCAGACGCGTTTCCTTGACATGCTGTTCGACGAGGTCGTGCCTGTAGCCGGTGACGACGCGCACCCTCCACGGGTCGAGGCCGGGGCAGGCGCCCAGCAGCGCCGCGACCTGACGCTCCAGCAGCGTCTTTCCGCGGAACCGCACAAGGCACTTCGGGAGTCCTCGGCCGAACCTCGTGCCGCGCCCCGCTGCGAGTATCACCACATCCAACATGCCCGTGCTGGCAGCAGGAAAACAACACAGCGTCGCCTTTTTTTGTTTTAACCCGTGGGTTTTGTGCGGAGGGAACATGCTCGACAGCATCAGAGAAGCCGCCAGTCGCCTGGCCGAGAATCGTTGCGATGGCTCATCCGTGGAACGCGGCATGCTTTACCACGATTTGCCGTTCTCGGAGCTGTCGGGCATGGCGGCGCACCGACGGGGGAACAGACACCGGTTCAGACTCATGGCGTCGCGGTACGATTTCAAAGGGAAATCCGGCATTGATCTTGGGTGCTCCGTCGGCGGGCTCTCGTTTCGCTTGGCTCTCGCTGGTGCGAAGGTGGTTGGCGTGGACTACGATCCTGCGGCGATCGATGTCGCGAACGCCGTCCGCGCGTGGCGACTCTCGGTCGGCGACAATGCGGTCGCCGGCAACACCTCGTTCGTTTGCAGGGATGTCGCCGAGTTCCATGTGCCGGAGTGCGATTTCTGCATCTGGCTTTCCGTGTTTATGTGGGTCTGGAAGCTGCACGGGCGGGACGCCGCCTTGGCGAAGCTCGCTGAGGTGTCGCAGCGGTGCGATGTGCTGTTCTTCGATACGGCCTCCGGCGCGGGAGACGGGATGGCCGGGGACGTGGTGGACATGACGCCGGAGCAGATACTGGCATGCAGCGGCTATGCCAATGTCGCGAGGCTCGGCATCCCCCGCGGCAGGTGGTTCCGGCGTCCGCTATTCATGTGTTGGGGCCGGGAGTAGGGAGCTAATGTTGACGCCGGATACATCATCCTTGTTGCCCGGACCCGTCGCAGTGGGCGGAGTCGGCGGCAGCGGCACGCGAGTTGTTGCCAACCTGATTCAGGGGTTGGGGCTGTACGTTGGCAGCGACCTGAACAAGTCCATGGACAATCTCTGGTTCACGTTGCTTTTCAAGCGCCCACGATGGTATATCGGCGCGGACGACGAAGCAAGGGGGCGGCAGATACGGCAGGCCCTGGGTATCTTCGAGAAAGCCATGACCCGCGGATTGCGGTCGCAGGCGAAGCCGTGGGAGGCGGAGTTTGTCAAGCGAGCTAGCGACGAAATCCTATCTTATCCGCAGGCTTTGGGCATGGGCGCAGGCCGTCGGCAGATCCGGTCCATCCTCCGTTCGCGAGCGCCGCAAGATTGCATCGGCTGGGGGTGGAAGGAGCCCAACACGCACATTTTCCTGGGGCACATCTGCCCGTATTTCCCAGGACTGAAGTACATACATGTGATCCGCAACGGTCTCGACATGGCCTTCAGCTCGAACCAAAAGCAACTGGAGCTCTGGGGCAGCCTGTACGGGTGCGAGATGCCGCATTCGGCACAAGACATGCCACGCGCCGCGCTGCGCTACTGGGTGCGCGCGAACCGCGTCGCGGTGTCGAACGCGCGGCGCATGCTGGGGCGGCGCTGCCATGTGATCCTGTTCGACGATCTCTGTGCCGACCCGCACCGGCACATTTCAGGCCTCGCGGACTTCCTCGCCCGTCCGTTGGGGTCCGGCGAAATCGACAAGTTGGCGGCCATGGTGCGAACGCCCCCCACAATCGGTCGTTACCGGGAGCACGACCTCTCCGCCCTGGATCCGGTTGATATCTCGGCGGTTCGCGAACTGGGCTTCGGCATGCCGTAGGGAGGGGCGAATGGCGCAGACATCAGAAATCGTGTACCGCGGCGACTTAGTTTGGAAGAGGCAGACAAGTTACCTTGAGCACGATCTCATACACAACGAGGCGCGTTGGTTGGAGAAGATCGCCGCGCATGACTCGCGAGGGCATTTCCCGAGGCTGAAGCGCCTGAATGTCAGGCGCAGATGGCTTGAGATGACCTGGTGCGGGGAGCACATCACCGCCGCCACCGTTCCGCACGACTGGCGCGAGCAGTGCAGGGAGATTCTGAAGTCCCTGCGGTCGGCGCAGTGCAGCCACAGGGACATCCGTCCCGGCAATCTGCTGGTGTCGAACGGCGTCATCAAGCTCATAGACTTCGGCTGGAGTTGCCCCGCAGGTTCGGAGGACAAGTCGCCCCACGACCCAGGGTTGGGTGAGAAATGGCGTATAGGCGGGAAGTTCGACGACGCATTGAGCCTGGAAGCGTCCATGATGTCCATTATGAGCGCCCGTCCGCACCGCGCGCCGCGCGCCGCGGCGTTGACCCGCATCTTTGTTCCGAAAAGTGTGCTGTTCGTGGTGCAGGCCATGTTCGAGACAGTGTACGACCATGTCGCGCGTTTCCTGGAGGATCGCGGCTGTGATGTGGAGATGCTCATCGTTGCGGACGCGACCGAACGGGAAAGCCATCCGGATTGTCCGGACAGCACGATATTCGCGGACAGGCGGTTCGTCAGACGTTGCCAGAATCGTTACGATGTGATCGTGCTCTGTATCCATTGCCGCAAGAGTCAGCGAATGAATAGGTTCCAGAAGCGCGTGACCCCGCGGCTGGGATATGTCTTCCTGGAGCACGATCTGCTCGCCCCGGAGCCGGAGAGGGGAATCCGGAGAAAGACTCTGGGTGTGGTGAGCTTTCAGGAAAAGCATCGACAGGCCCTGAGGCAGGCGGGCTACAGAACGGTGATGGCGAAGTGGAACAAGCTCGACGCCGACTACCCAGAGTACGCGATGGCAGGCGCATCGCCCTGGGAGGACGCCGTGCTGATCGGTTCATCCCACCCCCTCATGAGCCGCCGCATGGCGAAATCCGTGGAGTTCGAGCACCCCGGCGTCTTCAGGACCGTATGGTACAAACCGTGGAACACCTCGGATCGCGAGGTCAAGAAGGGAACCGTCAGGCTCCCCTCTATTTTCGAGTCGCCGCGCGGCGGGAAGTACTGCGCGGATATCGCAAAGTTCCACCTCTCGTGCGGCAGCAGTTCGCTCCTGGATGCCCTTCTGTTCGGCTGCATGCCTGTACTGTATTTGCCCCCGGCTGGCGGGGCGCTTGTGAGCGGATTGGGCCGCACGATCGAGTTCAGCGAGACAGCCGTGGACGAGATAGTGTCGCGAGCGAATTTCGGGGCGTTCAATCCGGGCTACGCTGTAACATCGACAGAATTGGCGCGAAAAGTGGAGATGCTCCGCAGAGACCGCGCCCTCTTCGACAGTACATTGGATCGACTCAAGGCGGAGTGGTTCCCGGATGATTACGCCTCGCTGCCCAGTACAGGCGAGGCGGTGTGGACGCTCATGGGCGAGGCGTTGAGATGATTTACATCAAGCAGTACGGCGCCAAACGCAGCGGCACCAACTACACGCGGTGGTTGCTCCAGGAGAACTTCCCCGGCGTGCAGGTGCTGTCGGAGGTGCTCGGCTGGAAGCACGGGCCGCACCCGGGCACCATCGACTGGACCGGCGCGGATTGGATCGACGTGTCCCACGGCCCCGCAGCCCAAGCCGAAAAACAGAGGCTGCTCGCGATGGTCACAGACGATCTGCGGTCAGCCGCCGCGTCCGGCGAGCTGAGGTATGTGGCGACCGTCAAAAACCCGTACGCCTGGTGGGACAGCTACTCCAGGTTCGTGGAGACGAAGCGGCCCGACCTGGCCATGGCGCCAGAGGAGGGGGTGGACCTCTGGAACTCGCTGCACACCAATTGGCACGCGCTTTCGCGGCAGCCACTCGCCGCCATGGTGCGGTACGAGGATCTGCTGCTCGATTTGGCCGACGCTTTGGATCGCATCGCCGTCCGCCTGCGGCTCGCAAAGGGCGGGGGCTATCGGAACGCCAAGGTCCGCATGGCGAGGCGGAGCGACCTGAGCTGGGGTATGGGGCAGACCAGCAAGCCGTTCGATCCGTCGTACTACACGGACCGGAAGTACCTCGGGAGGTTCGATGGCGCGCTGATGGATCTTTTCCGCAGGCGGCTCTCCGCGCCGCTGGTGAGGGCTTTGGGCTACGAGGTGTTGTGAGCCGGGAGAGACGAGATGAACTGGAACGACATTAGTGGCTGGTTTACCGAGACGGACGCGAGGTTCGCGGCACGGTTGTGCCGGAGGGTGAGGCCCGGCGTCGTCGTCGAGATTGGCGTGTTCCGCGGCAGGGCGACAGCTATCATGGCCCCATTGTGCCGGTCCGCAGGCTGCGAGTACCATGTCGTGGACAACTTTCGGGGCGGCGCCGACTCCAAAGACCCGGCCACCGTTGCCCAGCGTTCCGGGCGGGTTCTGACCGATTTCAGGCGGAACATGAAGTCTCTGAGCCTTTGGGACTACATCACCGTGCACAAGTCCGACAGCCGAGCCGCAACGGCCATCTTCGCAAACGAGTCAGTGGAAATGTGTTTCATCGACGCGGATCACACATTCGAGGGCGTCACCGGAGACATGAAGGCGTGGTGGCCGAAGATCAAACCCGGCGGCGTGATGGCCGGGCACGATTACACTTCCCGCGTTGTCAGGCGCGCCGTGAACGAGTTCGCGGCTTCCGTCGGCCTGCCAGTGGAGAACGATGTGGCGCGGCGGCCCTCTCGCCGGCACACTTGCTGGGCAATCCGCAAAGTCTGATGTGTCAGGTTTTGTCTGTGCCGGATACCCGACCGCACTCGCACTTCTCGTTGCGGCCGCACTCGCAGCGCTTGCGCTTGTCGAGCTCGTTGCCGCCGTAGTCCCGGCGTTCGCGCAAGGGGTTCAGCAGGCCGCTGACGGCCTCCCTCACTATCCGCTCGAAGTCCACGGCCTAGTCGTAGCTCAGGAGGGTTCCGCCGGTCTTGCCGCCGTCGTCCATCTCCGGGCCATTGAGCCCCGGCGATGGGTTGCCGGCCTTCTTGACATCCTGCCGGATGATCCTCTGCGCCGACTGGTTCTCGTGGTCCTTGGGGGTGATACCGTGGTCGTGCACCCTGGCCGTGTCCACGGTCTCGTGCTCGGCCTTGCTCAGGCCGCCGTCCGAGTTCTCGGGGTTCTCGACGACCTGGTCGAGCTCCGCGCCAGTGACCTTCACCTGATCGTCGTTCCTGTCCGGTACATTGACTGCCATAGCTCCTCCTAGCTCAAGCCGTCGCGTTCACGCGAACTCCTCGCTCCCATGCGCCGCGCACCCAAAAAGATCATAAGGCCGGGAGATTCCCGCCGTTCGTGTCCTGCAAACCCCACCTGCCGCCGTTCCTGACGGCTAGCTCTGGATCCCGCCGCATCCGCCGCCGCATCTTGCGGTACCGCCTCCAGTTGGGCAGGACGGCCGTGCGTTTCGGCGTCGCCCCGTGCCACTGGTGCCATGCCGCCACAGGTAGGGTCGTCAGCCTGCCTCCCGCGACCTTGACGCGCTCCAGCATGTCCAAATCCTGGCAGCCGTGCCCGCGGAACGCCTCGTCGTAGCCGCCCAGCTCTGCGTAGAAGTCCGCCGGGAACAGGATGGGGTTGCCCGCCCCGCCGTCGTGGCCGTGCGGGACGCCCCAGCTCGCGTCCGGCTCCAGTGAGTGGTCCGCCTGAGCCGCCGCCGTTTCCGCCTCGGAGAGATCCCGGAGGCCCGTCGTCGCGTAGAAGCGTTCCTTCGCCCCCGGGACCCAAGCGAGAATCTTGTGGATCGCGTCCCGCTCCAGAATCATGTCGCAGTCGATCTGGTAAAGCCACTCCCCCCTCGCGGTCCTTGCCCCGACATTGCAGAGCCAAGCCCTGTTGACCGTGTCGCCGTACGGGAGGCCGATGTATGTCGCAGGCAGGCCGGACGCGAGGCTCAGGCTCGCCGAGCCCTGCTCAACCACCACAATCTCGAAGTCGTGGCCCAGTCCGGCGGTTTGGCCCATCAGGGACGCGAGGCACCTCGCAGTGTACCCCGATCGGTCGCGGCAGATGACTATCGCACTCAGCATGCCGTGCGCCCGCGTTCGACAACAACACAAAGCGTCGGGCTTTGTATGGTTTTGGGCCCCCGGCGGCATGGAGCGGGAGAGTCCGCGCAAAGGAGGAGAGAGATGGGAGACTACAAGGGCATGGGGAGTGCGCCGGGCAACGTCCAGGGAGCCGGCCTGACCGACCAGGGCGACACGGACGGGAACGTCCGGGACGCGGTCGAGAAGACGGCGGACATGGGAGCCCAGACGACGGGCCACGCCGGGGACATGGGCACGCCT
>Ga0180434_10006562_pt1 | contig 13336 bp, 8 predicted proteins | sample SS_ome_7_FD_132453 | JGI IMG/M metagenome (GOLD analysis project Ga0180434, IMG submission 132453) | Hypersaline lake sediment archaeal communities from the Salton Sea, California, USA - SS_1_D_2 metaG | ecosystem: Environmental > Aquatic > Non-marine Saline and Alkaline > Hypersaline > Sediment... | reverse complement strand
CAGGTGAACCAGCAGCCCACGCTGCTGATCATCGAGGACATCCAGTGGCTAGACGACGAATCGCGCCAGGTGCTAGAGATGGTGAGCGCAGCCGCCACAGAGCAGCCTCTCTTCCTGCTGCTCACCGCCCGCCCCGAAACGGATTGGACAGGTAAACATCTCTCGCTCCTTCCCCTCGCCGATGGTAGCAGCCAGAAGCTGGCCGCTTTTGCCCTGCAAGCCACCCAGTTGGAGCCTGCGCTGGCCGATTGGTTGCTCGCCCAGGTCGGCGGCAGCCCGCTATTCATCCTCTCCTACTGCCAGGCGCTACGGGACGCCGACGCCGTGGTGATCGATCCCGCCAGCAGCGAGGCTCGATGGAGCGGGCCACCTCCCCGCAGGGGCATAGGCCCCAACGGAGCTACGCCATCGCTCCCCCTGTCTCTTCAGGAGACCTTGCTCGCCCAGGTGGATCGGCTGGCTCAGACGACGCAAAAAGCGATCCGGCGCGCGGCGATCATTGGGACCGCCTTCCCCACCTGGCTCCTCACTCGCGTGTGCCAGGAGTCACTGCCCCCCGAACAACTGAACGAGGCACTGGAGCAGGCGGCCCGCCGAGGCCTGATCACCCCCCCACCCTTCGCGCAGACCCACGCCTTTACCAGCCACTCGCTCCACGAGGCGGTCTATGCCACGCTCTCCCACGCCCAGCGCCGGGCCTGGCACGAGCAGGTAGGAGCTCTCCTGGCCGAGGCCGACGAAGCGACCCGCTACGAGCGGCTGGAGCAGATCGCCCACCACTACAGCCACAGCGACAAAGCCTCCAAAGCCGCCCATTTCACCCGGATGGCTGGCGACAAGGCCCGCGCACGCCAGGCAAACGGCGCCGCTCTGAAATACTACAACCAGACGGTCGCCCTGGCCGACGGAGACGCGGTCGCCGTCGAGCAACGGCTCGCCCACGAGGGCATCGGTGACATTTACGCTCCCCGCGGCGAAGGCGAAGCGGCCCGCGCCGCCTACCAGGCCGCCCTGGAAGGGGATCTGCTGGGGAGCGAGGAAAAGCGCCGCCTGCGGGTCAAAATGGCTTTGCTCGCTCCGCTGGTTGGCCCGGTCGATTCGGGTTTGTTCGAAAAAGCCTGGCAGACGCTCCCCCCCTCCGATCCGCTCCTGCCCTGGCTAGGGGCGGCGTGGGTCTGGCTCCACGCCGGGCGCGGCGAGATGGAGATCGCTACCACGCTGTGTCGGGCTTTGCTCTCCACGACCAAGGACCCGCTCGACGCCCTGCTGCGGGATACGCTGGAAAACCTGGAGAAAGGAAAACCGCTGTGCACCTACGCCGATTTCTTCTCCCTCTTTGCCTATTACTATTTGCGCTTGCCGCCGCGAAGCTAGTCGTGAGCCGGTTTCTCAAATCCCGTACAACGCCCGGTAGACGGCGAGATATTCCTTGATCAGTTGAATATAAAGACGCGGTTCGCGCAAGGTGATGAGTTCGAAGAACAGATCGGGATCATCGCCAGCGGCGTGCTCCAGCCAATGCACGGCACGGAACGGGCCGCCGTTGTAAGCTGCCAGCGCCACGTCGATGCGGTCGTCGAAACGGTCGCGCTGCTGCGCCAGGTAATACGTGCCAAAACGTAAACTGACGTAGGGGCGGTACAGGTCGGCGGTCTCATAGTCGGGCGGCCAGCCCAGTTCAGCGGCGATCTGCGCGCCGGTGGGAGGGATCACCTGCATCAGGCCGTGAGCGGCGGCGTGAGAAGTGGCAAAGCTCTCAAAGAGGCTCTCCTGCCGGATGAGGGCAAAGACCAGCAGAGGGTCGAGGTCGCTCAAACGAGCGTTCTGCAGCGCCAAGTCCTCGTAGTAGGTGGGATAGGCCAGGCGTGCGATAAAAGCGGGAGCGTCGAGAGTTGTGGTGGCGGGGGACAAAGCCACCAGATTCGTGGCGCACAGAATAGAAGATCGATAGAGGCCAATGTCGCGGAACGCCAGCGCCAATTGGTACTGCGCCAGCGCATCCGATACGGTGACGCGGCGAAGAGCCTCAAACTCCCACTTTGCCTCCTCAAAGCGGCCCAGGCGCCACAATTCCAGCCCGCGTTGCAAGCGCAGGTCGGCGGCCAAACCGGGATCGAGCTCGCCCAGATCGCCGGGGGTACCCAATCCCAGCCATTCGGCCAACCATTCCTCCGCCTCCTTCTGCTTATCCGTTGCTGTCCCCAAATCCGCGTTCTGACCCGGTGGAAAGGATGGAGCCAACGGATCGGCAACCAAATCAGCAGCACGCAAACCATAGTAACCCGAAGGATCCGCAGCAACGAGTTGCTCAAAAACAGCCACGGCCGCCTCCCGGTCCCCTTGCGCCAGACGAGCTTTGCCCAGCCAAAGCAGAGCGGGAAGACGACAGAGCGTATCAGGATACGCTGTGTGCAACGTGTTCAAAGCAGCGAGACGGCAGGAGGCGTTGGTATACGTCGTCACCAGCGTCTCCCAGGCCGTGGCCCCATCCGCAAATTCGCCCAGTTGATAGGATTGCAACCCGCTGCGAAAGAGAGCCGCAATACCATAATCGGAACCGGGATACCGGGTGTGACAATCGAGATAGGCTTCGGCAGCAGCCTCGAGGTCGTGGGCACGCTCCAGCAGTTGCGCCGCTTCCCAGAGCGCCTCCGGCGCGCGCGAGTAGCCCGGGCCGCTCTCAACGAACTGCCAATAGGTCTCGACCGCCTTGTCCACGTCCCCCTGATCGGCGTACAGCTCGGCCAGGCTCATCCAGGCGTCATCCCAGTACGCATTCCCCGGATGGGTCTCGATCAACATTTCGAACTCGCCGGCGGCCCGCCCCGGATCGCCCAATTCCAGGTAGGACAGACCCGCGTACCAATGCGCGTCGCCAGAGTGTCCTTCGAGGTCGGCGTTGATATACCGATACAAGGCCTCGACTGCCCGCTGGTAGGCTCCCCCGTAATAATCCACCTTGCCGCGCAAAAGCTCATCCACCGGGCGCTCGGTTTCTACCAGCTCGACCAGCGAGAGATAGGCATAATGCTCAGTGGGGTAGGTCTCGACGACGGCGAGGTGGCGGTTGTAGCCAGCCTCGATCTCTCCGGCGAGGAGGAGCGTCTCGGCGGCCTGGTGCCCGATGCGGGCGCGGTAACGGTCGCTGTAGCCATATATCTGCGCCACCTCCAGGCAGGCGTCGTACTGGGCGATGGCGGCGGCGTAATCCTGCAGGGCAACGCGGACGAGCGCCAGTTTCTCGCGCACGCCGACCTCGGACAGGCGGTCGGGAGCATCGGCGATGGCGGCCTCGTAGGCCACGGCAGCGGCAAGATAATCGTCGCTGGCGTAGAGGGCGTCGCCCAGCCACTCGTTCACGTAGCCGGTGATGACCGTCCCGGCGGATAGGTAAGCACGATATTCCTCGGTTGCCGTCAACAAGTTGCCCGCGCCGACCAGGGCCTCGGCCAACAGGAAATGGGCATCGGAGGTCGCGTTGCTTTCGGAATGGGCAGCGAGGAATTCGCGAAAGGCATCGGCGGCGTCAGCGTAGCTTCCGTCGCGCAGATAGGCTGTGCCCAGGCCCAGTTGAGTCTGAGCGACGGTCTCCTCGTCGAGCGCGAGGGCAAGCAGACCTTGGTAAGTTTCGATGGCAGCGTCATAGTTACCGTTGTGCATCGCTCGCTCGGCATCGGTCAATCGTTCATCTGGACTGGGAGTAGGCGTGGGCGTCGCGGTAGGGGTTAGAGTTGGGGTAGGTATCGGGGTATCCGTCGCAACAGGAGTAAATGTCGCGGTCTGGGTAAACGTAGCCGTGGCGGAGAGAGGCGGCGACAGGTCAGAGGGCGCATGGCAAGCCAACACGGCTGCGAGCAGCGCGGCGATAATCCAGAGAGCCAATTTCCGTCGTTGCATAGACGGTATTATCGCCGGGAGAGAAGATTTGTCAATAAAAAGAATGTCCGCCTACTCTTCTTGCTTCCCGCTCTCGCGCAGCCCACCGATCTCCCGCACAATGCGCCGCAGACCAGCCAAGTAACCCGACCATTTCATCATAGGCGAGACGACGCTGTGGCTGACAAACTGGGTCGTGCCGCGCACGGTCGCCATCGTCTCGTTCGCCGCCTCCAGCATCGGCTTGATCTCATCCCGCAGCAGCACCGTCAGCGACTGAATCTGGAGCGTCAGGACGATCAGGAGCATGCCGATGATCAACGTCTCGAAGGCGACAAAGATGATGGCCGCGTCTCGCAGCAGCCCCACCACGACGCCTCCAGGACTGGGACCTTCGCCCGCGTAGGCGGCCTGATAGGCGTCTATCGAAAGGAATACCAGCAACGCGATCAATCCCAGCAGTAACAGACCGGCCACGACCAGGCCCACGATGAGCCATCGTCGCGCTCGCAGTTCTGCAGGAGATCGTTCAATATCCACAGGCGGCATGGTCTCTGGCGGTGGGGATGAGGACGGCTCTGATATAGTCACAGGATCGATTTTATTTTCCATAGTGATATGATTATAGCACAGGTCTCCGCGCCCTACAAATAACTCCGCCCCCCAACACAACGTCGCCATCGTACAGCACCAGGAATTGACCCGGCGTGATATCGCGCTGCGGCGAGTCGAAGCGTACAAAAGCCCGTCTCTGCGGCTGCGGTGTCACCACGACGGCAGCCGGACGCGCCCGATAGCGGATCTGCGCCGTAGCGCGGAAAGGAGCGGCAGGTGTCTCTCCGCTGACGTAATGCATCTCCTCGACCAGACACTCGTCCCGGCCCAACTCATCCGCCGGGCCGACGACGAGCGCGTTCTCCCCCGGCTCGATGGCGAGCACGTAGAGCGGCTCAGCGGCTCCAACTCCCAGCCCCTTGCGCTGCCCGATGGTGTAGGCGGGCAATCCCTGGTGCTGGCCCAGCACGCGCCCGGAGGTATCGCGGATCGGGCCGGGCCGGAACAGGCGAGGGACCCGCTCGGCCAAAAAACGGCGATAGTCGCCATCGGCCAGGAAGCACAGGTCCTGGCTCTCGGGCTGTTCCGCCACGGGCAGGCCGCGCTGGCGAGCGATGGCACGCACCTCCTCCTTGGTCAGCTCACCCAGCGGGAAGAGGACGTGAGCCAGTTGCCCCTGGGTCAGCGCGTGGAGAAAGTAGGATTGATCCTTGAGCGGGTCTCGCCCGCGCAACAGTTGGCGCCGACCATCGATCTGGCGCAAGCGAGCGTAATGGCCCGTGGCCATACAATCCGCTCCCAGCGCTCGCGCCCGGTCCAGGAGCATCCCAAAGCGGACCGCTCGATTGCAGGGAATGCACGGATTGGGAGTGCGCCCGGCGGCATACTCGGCGACGAAATAATCCACCACCTGCTGCTTGAAAACAGCCTCGGCGTCGATCAAATGGAAGGGAACGTCGAGCAAGTCGGCGACGCGACGGGCGCGCTCCACCGCTTCGGGCGTGCAGCAGCGGTTCGCGCGGGCCTCGTCCGGCCCGCGCTCGGCCCACAAGCGCAGCATCGCGCCGACGACCTCGTATCCCTGCTCGACCAGGAGCGCGGCAGCGACTCCGCTATCGACCCCGCCGCTGAGCGCGATCACAACTCGTGCGAAAGAGCTTTGCTCCATCCCCAACCTCGCTGGCGCGCAGTTGCGCGACGATACACGGTAGAACCTCCAGCACGCGGGTCACGTCGGCCTCGTCGTTGGCGTGACCCAAACTGAGGCGCAGACTGCCGAGCCCCCACTCCTGCGGCAGCCCCATCGCTGCGAGCACGAAGGAAGGCTCCGGCTCTCCCTCGGCGCAGGCCGCGCCAGAACTGGCGGCGATCCGCTCCTGATCGAGGTTCAGCACCACCGACTCTCCCTCGACACCGCGGAAGGCAAAGCTGGCGTGGTGGGCCAACCGCTCGGTGGGGTGGCCCGTCAGACGGCTTTCGGGGATGCGTTCCAGGATGCCCTCGATGAGCCGGTCGCGCAGAGCGCGCAGGCGGACGCACTCGGCCTCGCGCTCCTCCTCCACCAATCGGAGCGCCGTCGCCAAGCCCACCGCCCCGGCGACGTTGACCGTCCCCGGACGCCGCCCGCGCTCGTGCTCCCCGCCGGTGAGGGCGGGCAGGAGCTGCGTGTCGCGCCGCGCGTAGAGCACGCCGACCCCCTTGGGGCCGTAGAACTTGTGGGCCGAAAGGGCCATCAAATCTACGTCGAGCTCCGCCACGTTCAGCGAAAGCCGCCCGGCAGCCTGCACCGCGTCGGTGTGGAAAAGCACGCCCCGCTCGCGGCAGACACGCCCGATCTCTGCGATGGGCTGCACGGTGCCGACCTCGTTGTTGGCGGCCATCACGCTCACCAGGACCGTGTCGGGCCGGATAGCGGCGGCCACGTCGTCCGGGTCCACGCACCCGTACTCGTCCACCTCCACTTGCGTGATCTCGCAATCGAACAGATCGACCAATTGATCGGCAGTATGACCCACTGCGTGGTGCTCGACGGGCGTAACGACGATGTGAGCGCCCCGCCCACTCCGCCGAGCGCCCCAGGCCGCGCCCCGCAGCGCCAGGTTATCGGCCTCGGTGCCGGAGCCGGTGAAGGCGATCTCGGCGGGACGGCAGCCCAACACGTCGGCCACTGTCTGGCGCGCGCCCTCCAACGCGTTGGCGGCCGCCCGGCCGAAAGCGTGGGACGATTCGCTGTTTCCAAAGATCTCGCTCCAGTATGGGGCCATCGCCTCGACCACCCGGGGGTCCACAGGAGTGGTGGCAGAGTGATCCAGATAGATGTAGCGTTCAGGTTTGTTCACACGTAACCCTCCGATCGACTATTCACCCTCGATGAAGCCAAATTGTAACATACGGCAAGAACGACGTCAAACTTGAGAAAACCACCTGCACGAGTCAATGTCATTAAGCGCCGTCGGTTGAGTAGCGGAAGCGCGCGCTTTTCGCGCTGGAGCGTATCGAAACCCTTGGGTTGAGCCTGTCGAAACCACGGCGCGGTCCATGCAATCGAAATTTGTTACAAGACCCGCTCGCTTGGTTTCGATACGGCCCTTCGGGCCTACTCAACCGGCGCTCGCTTCCTCAACGTAATGACATTGATGCACGAGTAACTTGTGTTTGTCATTAGTTGGGTTTATAATGGGGCACGCAGTACAGCAGGCTGTGCCTTTCGAGTAATCAACAGCGCCGCGGCGCTGTTGAGTGAACAAGTAACTTTAGCGTCGCCGTCACCCTGAGCGAAACAAAGTCGAAGGAGCCTGCTCTGAGCCTGCCGAAGGGTCTCCAACCTCGATAACAAGAGATTCCTCGACTCGCCGCGCCCGCTCGGAATGACGGTAATAGAAAATTTCCCAGCAGCAAGTAAGGAGGCGAGTGTATGCAAAAAACCTTTACCGTCCCCGATCCAACAGAGCAAACCCTTAGACAAAGGAGGAGTAAAATGCGCAAGTTTTTTCTGGCAAGCATGAGCTTGCTCATCACCCTGATTTTACTGATCGGTTGTGGACCTGCCCTGCCGGAAGGCTGCGAGTCAGGCGATCTGAAGGTCGGTATGGTTTCTGACGTAGGCGGCATTGACGACGCCAGCTTCAACCAGAACACGTGGGATGGGCTGCAAAGGGCCGAAGAAGAGATGGCCGTCTGCTCCCAGTTCATCGAGAGCCAGGCCCAGGCGGACTATGAAAAGAACATCACCGAGTTCGCCGAGCAGGACTATGATCTGATCATCACCGTGGGCTTTTTGCTGGGCGACGCCACGGCCAAGATGGCCGGAGAATATTCCGACGTCAAGTTCGCCATCGTGGACTTTGCCTACGACCCACCCATCGACAATGTGCAGGGCATCGTCTTTAACAGCGACGAGGCGGCCTTCCCCACCGGCTACCTGGCGGCGGCCTGGGCCGCCATGAAGGACCCGGACGATCCACAGGTCGGCTACGTGGCCGGCATGCAGATCCCGCCGGTAGAGATATTCATCGTCGCCTACGAGGCCGGCGTCGAGTACTATAACGACCAGACCGGCGCCAACGTTCAGGTCAAGGGCGTCTATGTCGGCGACTTTGAAGCCCCGGATCAGGGCAAGATTCAGGGCAACTCGTTGATCGACGAGGGCGTGGACGTGATCTTTGGCGTGGGCGGCAAGACCGGCAACGGTGGCCTCACCGCCGCCAAAGAGCGCGGCAAGTGGGGCATCGGCGTGGACGTAGATCAATACTACACGCTGCCCAACGAGAAGGACATCCTGATCACGTCGTGCATGAAGCGCCTGGACAATGCGGTCTACACCGTCGTTGAAGACACCCTGGCCGGGCGGTTCCAGGGCGGCGGCGTCTACGTCGGCACCCTGGAGAATGGCGGCGTCGGCATGGCGCCCTTCCACGACTATGAAAACGAGATCCCCGGCGAGGTCAAGTCAGAGCTGGATGCGATCAAGCAGGGCATCATCAACGGCTCGATCGACACGGGATGGTCACAATAATCCGAACGTAACCGTCTACATAGGAGCGCCGGTTGAGTAGCTTTGTAGCGTCAGCGGAGAAGCGTATCGAAACCAAGCGGGTCTTACCAGAGCAAATCTGGTTTCATAGAGCCGTTTGGCTTCGATACACCCTTCCACCATGCTCCAGGGCACTCAGCCGGCGCTATACCCTGAACGCTTACATCCGGACAATCAAATAGTTCGAGAGTGGTGCTGGGAGGGATCATCCCAGCACCGCTCGCTTCAAAAGGGACGACGATGGCCCCAGTCTTGCGCGCCCACGACGTAACTAAGCGTTTCCCCGGAGTGCTGGCCAATGACCGCGTCGGCTTTTCACTGGATGAGGGAGAGATCCTCGCCTTCCTGGGTGAAAACGGCGCGGGGAAGAGCACTCTGATGAACGTGCTCTACGGCCTCTATGCGCCCGACGAGGGCGAGATCGAGGTGCGGGGGGAACCGGTCGAGATTCAGGAGCCGAATGACGCCATCCGCCTGGGTATCGGCATGGTGCACCAGCATTTCCAACTGGTCCCGGTTTTTACCGTAGCCGAGAACATCGTGATGGGAGCCGAACCGACCGAGTTTCCCTTCTCCTGGCGAGCGCTGGGACTGGCGAGCGGCGCGGCGGCGCTGCTATTTTTTATCAGCAGCATCTTTGCGCCGGGCGGCCTCGGCCAGTGGCTGCTGGCGGGGCTTGCGGGCGGCGCGGCGGTCGCAGGTCTGTACGGCTTGATCGCCCTGCTCGGCAAGCTGAGCCATCGCGCTCTCCGGCTTTACGTGCCCATCGTCTTTGTGGGCAGCGGGGTCGCACTTGTGGCCCTGGCCTTGATCCTGAATATCCCGCAGCGCATCCCCCTGCTGATCGTCCTGGCTCTCCTCTTCGCCGCGGCCTCCTACCCCGCCGTGCGCGTGCTCACCACCGCGCTCGACCGGCGCACAGCCGTCCAGCGTATCCGCGCGCTGTCGGAACAGTATGGCCTGGCCGTAGACCCGAACGCGCTGGTCGAGAATCTGCCGGTCGGCGTCCGGCAACGCGTGGAGATCATCAAAACACTCTATCGCGAGGCCGACATCCTCATTCTGGACGAACCGACGGCCGTGCTCACCCCGCAAGAGACGGCGGAGCTTTTCGACATCATGCGGTCGCTGTCCAAGCAGGGCAAGTCGCTCATCTTTATCAGCCACAAGCTGAAAGAGGTGATGACGATTGCGGATCGGATCGTCGTCCTGCGCCACGGGCAGGTCGTGGGCGAGACGACGCCCGCGGAAACGTCGGGGGCCGAGCTGGCCGAGATGATGGTCGGGCGCGAAGTGACGCTGGTCGCCGAAAAGGGCCAGAGCTTGCCCGGAAACGTCGTGCTGGAAGTGATCGATCTGGTCGCCGAGGATATGCACCATCAGCGGGTACTCCGAAACGTGGGACTGTTCGTGCGGGAGGGAGAAGTGCTCGGCATCGCGGGTGTCCAGGGCAACGGCCAGACCGAGCTGGTCAAGGTGCTGACCGGGCTTGAGCAGGCCACAGGCGGAACTGTCCGCATCCTGGGGCAGGATGTGACCAATGCCTCGCCCCGCCACATCACCGAGCTGGGCGTCGCACACATCCCCGAAGATCGGCAAGGCGATGGCCTGGTGTTGCCGTTCCCCGTTTCCGATAACCTGATCCTGTGTACGTATTACCAGCCGCCCTTCGCCCGCGGCGTGAGCCTTGAATTCGACCGGGTGCACGAGTACGCAGAGCGGTTGGTGGAAGAATTCGACGTCCGCCCGCCCAACGTCGATCTGACCGTCAGCGATCTATCGGGCGGCAACCAGCAAAAAGTGATCGTCGCCCGCGAGTTCTCCCGGCCCATCAAACTGCTCATCGCCGCGCAGCCGACCCGAGGGTTGGACGTCGGCTCGATTGAATACATCCACCAGCGGCTCCTACAGAAACGAGACGAAGGGTGCGCCATCCTCCTGGTCTCGGTGGAGCTGGACGAGATTATGGCGCTGTCAGATCGCATCGCGGTGATGTACGAAGGGCAGATCGTGGGCACAGTAAACGCCGACAAAGTCACCCGAGAGGAGTTGGGGCTGCTGATGGCTGGCTCTCGACTTGAAAGGGGAAAGGGAGCTACAGCCATTGAGTGAGGAACGAGGCTTGCAGAAACTCGGCCAACGGATCGCTGCGTGGCCGCGCTGGGTTCAGTCCGCCTTGCTGATCGTAGTGGTCGGCGCGCTTGTCCTGCTCAGCAAATGGCTGATCCTACTCCTGCTCGTGGCGCTGGGGCTTTGGCCCCTCATCCTGCTGATCGCGCTGGCAGCCCTGGCGCTGATCTCGACGAGGCGCGGCGGCTGGCCCTGGATGCGCGAGTGGCTGAGCGCCCGGCTGCAAGGACTCGTCGTACCGATCCTCTCCGTCGTCACGGCGCTCGTCATCGGCGGGTTGGTCATCATGTTCACCGATCAAGCCGTCTACACCGCCCTGGGCCAAGGGCAGATCGGTCGCGCCCTGGGGCTGGCCTTTGGCAACCTGGCGCGGGCTTATGGGGCGCTGTACCAGGGCGCTCTGAGCGATCCCTTCACCATCCTGGCGGCGATTGGCCGCGGGCTGGGCGGCGGCGGCATCCGCCCTATTGTCGGCGCGGTGCGCGGCCCCAGCGACAGCCTGGTCCAGTCGGTGCCCTACATCTTTGCCGGGCTGGCCGTGGCCGTGGGCTTTCGGGCCGGCCTGTTCAACATTGGCGCCGAGGGGCAGATCGGTATGGGCTGGTTGGCCGCCGTGATCGTCGGGTTCTCGTTCACCAACTTCCCCGCCGTGATTCACCTGCCTTTGTCCATCCTGGCCGGAGCTGTCGTCGGGGGGCTTTGGTCGGGTATCGCCGGCGTCCTCAAGGCCAGGACCGGCGCGCACGAAGTCATCACCACCATCATGCTGAACTATGTCTCCTTCCGTCTGAGCGACTGGCTGCTGTGCGGGCCGCTCGAGTTCGTCCAGGGGACCTGCCGCACGCAGGAGATCGTCCCCAGCGCCTACCTGCCTCGCTTCCTCGATCACCCGGTCACGCTGCACTGGGGGTTCGTGCTGGCGCTCGTGGCGGCGGCGGCGACCAGTTGGTTCCTGTTCAAGACCACCTGGGGCTTTGAGCTGCGCACGGTCGGCGCCAGCCCCGAGGCGGCTCATTACGGCGGCATGGCCGTGACCCGCACCTGCGTGCTGGCGATGTTCCTGAGCGGCTGCCTGGCGGGGCTGGCGGGCGTGAGCCAGGGGTTGGGCATCACGCACAACATCGCCCTGGGCTTTAGCGCGGGCTATGGCTTTGACTCGATCGCGCTGGCGCTGCTGGGCAACAGCCGACCGGCGGGCGTCGTGGGGGCCAGCATTCTCTTTGGCGTGTTGCGAGCTGGCGCAGCCCGGATGCAGTCCGTGGCCGGCATCCCGACCGAGATCGTGCAGATCGTCCAATCGCTGGTCATCGTCTTCATCGCCGCTCCGGCCATCATTCGGGCCGTGTATCGCTTCCGCCAGGACCGACGCGAAGAGATCGAAAGCACCATCTTCTCACGCGGATGGGGCACGTAACGGGGAAATCTATGACTGCTCAAACGGAACCCGCGAGCAATCCGAAATCGTCGGGCTTGAACTGGAAAGACTTGCTCATCACGCTGTTGATGCTGCTGGCGGGCGCCCTCATCCTGATATTGGGGGGCTTTGGCACGCTGCCCGGCGAGCGCGCCACGTTTACCGACCGCGCCTTGGGCACGCTCGTTTCCCTGCCCGCCGGAGTCACGCTCTATATCATCGGTGCGCTCTGCCTGCTCGTGGCCGGGCTGCGACTCTATCGCGGGCTGGAATCGATCCGCTCGGCGCTGAACTGGGGCGTGGCCTTTCTCGTCGCCTTTGGCTTTCTCGTCTGGATGACCAGCGGCACACAGTTGAACCTGTCGGGCATGCTGCAAAGCACGCTGATCGCGGCCACGCCTCTGACGTTGGGGGCGCTGTCCGGGATCCTGTGCGAGCGATCGGGCATCATCAACATCGCCATCGAGGGCATGATGCTCTCCAGCGCGTTGGCCGCCATCGCGTTCGCCAGCATCTTTGGCACGCTGTGGATGGGACTGTTGCTCGCCAGCATCATCGGCGGGCTGATGGCCGCGCTCCACGCCTGGCTGTCCATCGAATACAAGGTCGATCAGATCATCTCGGGCACGGTGATCAACATTCTGGCGGCGGGCGGAACCCGCTTCCTGAACCTGCGCCTGCTGGAGCCAGCCGGTTTGAGCACCCCCGGCCATTTCGACGCCATACGCATTCCCTTCCTGGCGGACATCCCCATCGTCGGGTCGATTCTGTTCAACAACCCCCCGACCGTCTTTATCATGCTCATCCTCGTGCTGGTGATCAGCTATCTCGTCTTTTTCACGCCCTGGGGCCTGCGCATGCGCGCCTGCGGCGAGCACCCCCGCGCCGCCGACACGGTGGGCGTGCACGTCAACCGCATGCGCTACGTCAGCGTCATCGTCGGCGGACTGATCGCGGGCATCGGCGGGGCCTATTTCCCCCTCGACGCGGTCGGCACATTCGAGGATAACATGACGCGCGGGCAGGGGTTCGTGGCGCTGGCGGCCATGATATTCGGCAACTGGAATCCCGTCGGCGGGTTTCTGGCCGCGATCCTCTTTGGCTTTGCCGACGCGCTCCAGGTCAAGATGCAGATCCTCCAGCCGGTGCTGCCCTTCCTCAACGTCTCCATCCCCCCCGAGTTCTTGCAGATGGTGCCCTACGTGCTGACCATCGTCGTCGTCGCCGGCGTCGTTGGACGATCGAGGGCACCGGCGGAGGAAGGGAAGCCTTACGAGAAGCAGTAGGAGATCGTCACCCGCGAACTCTCGTGCTCGAGATCTCTGAAT
>Ga0180434_10006561_pt1 | contig 13336 bp, 13 predicted proteins | sample SS_ome_7_FD_132453 | JGI IMG/M metagenome (GOLD analysis project Ga0180434, IMG submission 132453) | Hypersaline lake sediment archaeal communities from the Salton Sea, California, USA - SS_1_D_2 metaG | ecosystem: Environmental > Aquatic > Non-marine Saline and Alkaline > Hypersaline >... | reverse complement strand
GACCACCAACGTCATCAGCGAGCTGGCCATCACGTTGACGAGGTTGTTGAGGACGAGGAGCGCGGTGATCAGGTCGTTCGGCTCTTCGAGGAGATGCGTCAAGGCGCGCTTCTTCCGGCTGTGCGCGTTGATCAGGTAGCGGAGCCGTCCCGCGGCGAGCGACGTGATCGCGGTCTCTGTGCTGGAGAAGTACGCAGAAGCGGCGATCAGGAAAAGGAGCAGCGCAAGTTGTGCGCCTATGGACACAGTCTCGTTCACCTCACGGTTCCGTATTATAGGTTCGGGGTCCCTGGGTGCAACAACGCTTGGGCCGTTGCTGCGGCGGCGGGCGTCCCTGTACAATGGCCGGCCTCGCGGAGGGAAGAACGTGGAACTCGATCAGCTTCAACAGATCATCCGGTTGCTGAAGGCGGAAGGTCTCAGCGAGATCACCGTCTGCGAAGGGGACCAGCGGATCACCGTGAAGCAGGAGCTCGTCGGTGCGGCCGTTCGACCTTCCTCGCCGTCGATCCACGTCGAACCGGAGTCGCCGGTCGCGGGGGAGGAGGAGTCGGACGGTACGTTCGCCGTCTCGGCGCCGCTCGTCGGGACGTTCTACCGACGAGCGGCGCCGGACGGCGAACCGTTCGTCTCGCCCGGAGACGTCGTGGATCCCGGAGACACGCTCTGTTTGATCGAGGCGATGAAGGTGATGAACGAGATCAACGCCGAGGAGGCGGGCCGGGTTCGACGGGTGCTCGCCGACGACGGTGAGGCCGTCGAGTACGGCCGACCGCTTTTCGTCTTCGAGCGTCTATGAGTTTCCACACCGTCTTGATCGCCAACCGCGGCGAGATCGCTCTCCGAGTGATCGAGGCGTGCCGCGAGCTCGGCCTGCGCAGCGTCTGCATCTACTCCGAGGCCGACGCCGGGATGCCGTACCTGCGCATGGCCGACGAGTCGGTCTGCGTCGGCCCGCCGGAGCCGGCGAAGAGCTACTTGAACATCCCGGCGATCGTCAGCGCGGCGGAGCTGGCCGAGGCGGGCGGGATCCATCCCGGGTACGGCTTCCTTGCCGAGAATCCGCATTTCGTCGAGGTGTGCGAAGAGCACGGGCTGACGTTCATCGGACCGCCGAAATCGGTGGTGGAGCTGCTCGGCGACAAGCTCGCGGCGCGGGAGACGGTCGCTGCGGCCGGCGTCCCCGTCCTTCCCGGCGAACCGGCTCCGGAGGACCCGGCCGGACTCCTCGCGGCCGGAGAACGGATCGGCTATCCGCTGATGATCAAGGCGGTCTTCGGCGGCGGCGGGCGCGGAATGCGCCGTGCGACGAACCCGGACGAGCTCGTCGAGAAGGCCTCCGCCGCGTCGGAGGAGGCGAAGGCGGCGTGCGGGGACCGGGCGCTCTACCTCGAGAAGTCACTTGCCGAACCGCGGCACATCGAGGTCCAGATCATCGGCGACGGCGAAGGGAGCATGGTCCATCTCGGCGAACGGGAATGCTCGATCCAGCGGCGGCACCAGAAGCTGATCGAGGAGTCTCCGGCCCCGAGCCTCAGCGACGACGTTCGTGATCGCCTCCGGGAGGCGGCGCTGTGGGCGGCGCGCGCCGTCGGGTACCGGAACGCGGGAACGGTTGAGTTCCTGCTCGCGCCGGACGGGACTTTCTATTTCATCGAGATGAACGCGCGGATCCAGGTCGAGCACCCCGTCACCGAGGTCGTCTGCGACGTCAACCTGATCAAGGAGCAGATCCTCCTCGCCGCGGGGAAGCGGCTTTCGTTCGCCCAAGACCGGGTCGAGCCGCGCGGTCACGGGATCGAGTGCCGACTGAACGCGGAGGACCCGAAGCGGGACTTCCTCCCCTCGTGCGGGACGGTCACGATCGATCAACTTCCCGGCGGGCACGGCGTCCGGCTCGACACCGCGCTTCACAGCGGGATGGACGTCCTTCCCCACTACGACTCGCTGGTGGCGAAGCTCGTGACGTGGGGGTCGGATCGGGAGGACGCCCGCCTCCGGATGGCCGCCGCGCTGGAGCGGTTCGAGCTCTCCGGCATCGAGACGACGCGCGACCTCCTGGCGGCGATTCTCGCGCGGCCCGAATTCAAGACCGGCGAGTACACGACCGCGTTCCTCGAACGGCTTCTCGCCGGTTGATCGGCTCTCCGGCGGACCGTACCCTTGCCGGACCCCGTTCGGACGGAGAGGTACGCGATGTTCGAATCTCTGACCGCCAAGCTGACCGACGTCTTCGCGCGCTTGCGCGGACGCGGGATGCTGTCGGAGGAGGACGTCGCGTCGGGCCTGCGGGAGATCCGACGCGCCCTGTTGGAGGCCGACGTCCACTACAAGGTCGCCAAGGAGCTGATCGAGCGGATCCGCGAGAAGGCGGTCGGCGAGGCCGTCCTCGAGTCCCTGACGCCGGGACAGCAGCTGATCAAGATCATCCGGAACGAGTTGGCCGAAACGATGGGCGGCGGGCGGGCCACGCTGTCGCTCGATCGACGACCGGCGGTCGTCCTCCTCGTCGGGCTGCAGGGGTCGGGGAAGACGACGACGGCGGCGAAGCTGGCCGCGCTGCTGAAGAAGGAGGGGCGCAAGCCGGTCCTCGCGGCGGCCGACGTGGTTCGCCCGGCGGCGATCGACCAGCTGGAGAAGCTCGGCGCACAGGTCGACGTGCCGGTCGTCTCGCGCCCCGGGTTCGCCCCGCCCGAGATCGCGGCGGCGGCGGCCGACTGGGCGGCAGGCAGCCTCTGCGACGTCGTCCTCGTCGACACCGCCGGCCGGCTGCAGATCGACGACGAGATGATGGGCGAGCTGGAGGCGATGGTCGCGAAGACGGAGCCTTCGGAGGTCCTCCTCGTCGCCGACGCGATGACCGGCCAGGAGGCGGTGAACGTCGCCGGCGCGTTCGACGAGCGGCTCGGGCTTACCGGCATCGTGTTGACGAAGCTCGACGGGGACGCCCGCGGCGGGGCGGCGCTGTCGATCCGCTACACGACCGGGCGGCCGATCGTGTACGTCGGAACCGGCGAGAAGATCGACGGGATCGAACCGTTCCACCCGCAGCGGATGGCCGATCGGATCCTCGGGATGGGCGACGTCGTCACGTTGATCGAACAGGCCGAGGAACGGATCGATCGGGAGAAGGCCGACGGGCTCGTGAAGCGGCTCCGCAGGAATCGCCTCACCCTCCAGGACTTCCTCGAGCAGTTGGAGGAGATGCAGAAGCTCGGGCCGGTGTCGACGATCCTCGAGCGCCTTCCCGGGGCGGCGAGGCTGAGGTCGTCCTCGGACTCCGACGAGGAGGCCGAGATGAAGCGGGCCCTCGCCATTCTCCGCTCGATGACGGTGGAAGAACGGCTCAACCCGTCTATAATCGGGGGTAGCCGAAAGAAACGAATCGCTCGCGGCAGCGGGACGAAGGTGCGAGACGTCAATCGTGTCCTGTCGCGATTCGAGGAGGCCAAGCGGGCGCTGAAGCTGGTTGGAGGGCGTCGGGGGAAAGGTCGTTCGCCCCTCGACATGCTCGAGGCCTCGTAGAACCGTCTTTCGTTTCACGACAACATTCGCACTGAGGTGAAGCCATGGCAGCGAAGATTCGGTTGAAGCGGGTCGGCCGCAAGGGGCAGCCGTCGTATCGCGTCGTCGTTCTCGACGGCCAGAAGCCGCGGGACGCGAAGGTCGTCGCGGATCTCGGGTCCTACGATCCGAAGACGAACCCGCCGACGTTCGAGATCGACAGCGAGACGGCGCTCCAGTGGCTCCTCGATGGAGCGAAGGCGACGAGCGCCGCTCGGAACGTCCTGGCCAAGGCCGGGGTGATGGAGGCGTGGGACGCGGCGAAGCGCGGCGAGACGATCGCCATCCAGCCGAAGGAGCTGAAGCCTTCGACCAAGCGGAAGAAGAAGGAAGAGCCTCCGGCGGAGGAAGCAAAGGCCGAGGAACCGGTCGAAGAGACCGCGGTGGAAGAGCCCGAAGCCGAGGAACCCGCGGAAGAGCCCACCGAGGAGACCTCGGAGGAAGAGAAGCCCGCCGCCGAAGAGGAAGCCGAGGCCGAAGAACCGACCGACGAAGCGGCGCAGGAAGAGACCGAAGAGGCCGCCGAGCCCGGGGAAGAAGCCGAAGACGCCCCGGAGGAAGAGCCCGAAGAGCCGGCGGACGACGAGGAGGAGGCCAAGGAAGAGGCCTGATCCGGGAGGCGCGGTGCTGTTTCGTCTCTGTGAGTTTCTCGTCCATTCGCTCGTCGAACATCCGGATCGAGTCAAGATCGACCGGATCGAGACCGAGCGGGTAGACGTCTTCTTCCTGCACGTCGGCAAGGAGGATCGCGGGCGGATCCTCGGGAAGAGCGGCCGCACGATCGGCGCGCTGCGGACGTTCCTCGAAGGGGTCGCCGCGAGACTCGATCGAGAGGTCGTGGTCGAGATCCTCGACTGACGACCTCGCCTAGAGAGATCCCATGCGCTTCGACGTCCTGACGATCTTCCCCGAATCCCTCCAGGGATTGTTCTCGGTCGGCGTTCTCGGCCAGGCCGTCGAGGCCGGCCAGATCGAGATCCACGTCCACGACCTGCGGGACTTCACCGACGATCCGCATCGCGTCGTCGACGACCGCCCGTACGGCGGCGGCGCCGGGATGGTGATGAAGGTCGAGCCGTTCGTCCGGGGGATCGAGGCGATCCGCGCTGCGTGCGGCCCGAGCACGCGGACGGTTCTCCTGTCCTCGCAGGGGCGGCTCTTCCGTCAGTCGGACGCTCGCCGATGGTCGGCGCTCGACGGGCTGATCCTTCTGTGCGGACGGTACGAGGGGATCGACGAGCGAATCGTGTACTTCGTCGACGAGGAGATCTCGATCGGCGACTACGTCCTGACCGGTGGAGAGGCCGTGGCGGCGGTCGTCGTGGAGGCGACGGCACGGATGACGCCGGGCGTCGTCGGCCGGTTCGACTCGGTCGAGAGCGACTCGTTCTACGACGGGGGCAAACGGCTCGGTCCGCCGCAGTACACGCGCCCGCCGGTCTACCGCGGGTACGAGGTGCCGGAGATCCTCCAGTCTGGAGATCACGCGAAGATCGAGGCGTACCGCGAGGCCGAGGCGTGGAAGAAGACGATGCGGAACCGCCCCGACCTTCTCGGGCTCGATCTTGAGGAGACGGGCCGGGATGGGTAACCTGTACGTCGGTCTTCTGCACTTCCCCATGCGCAACCGCCGTGGGGAGATCGTTGCGACGTCGACGACGTCGATGGACGTTCACGACATCGCGCGGTCGGCACGAACCTACGGTGTGGCGCGGTACTTCGTCGTGACGCCCCTTCCGTCCCAGAAGGCGATCGCGTGGCGGATTCGCGGCTTCTGGACCGAGGGAGAGCGGGCCGCCGAGGCGAGCCGACGGGGCGAGGCGATGGAGTACGTCGTCGTGGCGGAGGACTTGGAGGAGACCCTCGCCTGGATCGAGGAGGCGGAGAGCGCCCGCCCGCTCCTCGTCGCGACGTCGGCGAGGACGACGGAGAAGGCGGAGATCTCGTACCCCGAGCTCCGTCGACGATTGAGAACCGACCCGGGTCCGGTTTATATTCTGCTCGGGACCGGCTGGGGGATGAGCGACGAGTTGATCGAGGTGTGCGACGTGATCCTTCCACCGGTGATGAAGGACGGAGACTTCAACCATTTGTCCGTCCGCGCAGCGGCGGCGATCCTTCTCGATCGCGTCGCCGGGGACCGGGACGAACGAGGCCGACGAGGAGGAGCAGATGGATGACATTCTGCGCGCGATCGAGAAAGAGGAGCTGAAGGAGCGAGGGGAGTTCGCACCGGGAGACGTCGTCCGCATCCACGAGCGGATCACCGAGGGGACGAAGGAGCGGATCCAGGTCTTCGAGGGGATCGTTCTCAAGCGAAGCGGCGGCGGAACGCGCCAGATGGTGACCGTCCGCAAGATCTCGTCCGGCATCGGGGTGGAGAAAACCTATCCGGTCCACTCGCCGAAGATCGAGAAGATCGAGGTCGTCAAGCCCGGCCGCTCGAGACAGGCCCGGCCGTATTTCCTCCGCCGCCTCCGGCGAATCCGCTGAATGCGCCGGACGCGCCCCTGCGGGTTGGCTGAACCCTTGCCGTCGTAGACTGTCGCATGACCGATCGCGTCTGTGAGCTTCTCGACTTCGATCTGGCGCTTTGCAGGGCGCTCGTCGAAGGGCGCCGCTTCCAAGAGCTCGAACTTCCCGCCGTTCCCCGGGCCGGTCGGTCAGGGGCGGCAGGCCCGATCCGATTCGTCGGGTTCGACGAGGCGGGACGGGGCGCGCTCGCCGGACCGGTCGCCGTCGCCTGCGTTCACCTCGACCTGCCGAGCGCCCGAGGCTCCTCCGGACTCGACAGGGGGGCGATTGCGGCGGTGCTCGCCGGGCTCGACGATTCGAAGCGGCTGACGCCGCGACGCCGTGATGCTTTGTACGAGGCGATCGTTTCCGTCGCAGATTGGGGGATCGGGTGCGCCTCGGCGTCGGAGATCGACTGTCGGGGGATCGCCCGCGCCTGCCGGATCGCCGCACGACGGGCGTACGCCAAGCTGCACGTTACGCCGGATCTGGGGCTGTTCGACCGGGGGCTCTCGCTCGCCGGGGAGGGGATCGGCATCGGCCCGGCGGAGGTCCAAATCACTCGCGGCGACGCGCGCTCGCTGCACGTCGCTGCGGCGTCGATCTTGGCGAAGGTCGGCCGCGACGCGATCATGGAGAGGCTTGACGGGCGCTTCCCTGGCTACGGGCTTTCGGGGCACAAGGGCTACGGAACCGCGGCGCATCGCGACGCGATCCGCCGCCTCGGTCCTTCGGTCGTCCACCGGCGGAGCTTCTGTGCTCGGATAGAAAGCTCGGAGAGCTAGACCCGTTGACACTTTCGGACACGATCCCTATACTCGGTGCAATTCGCAGTGCAGAGGGGGTTCACCGATGAGAGGGACGAGACAGATGCTCATTATCGGGGTGGTGATCGTAGCGCTGGTCGGCCTCGGTGCGGTCGGTCAGACCGGGAACGGGCACGCCGAGCCGCCGGACACGGGAGGGCTGTTCACCGACGTGCCGCGCGACCACTGGGCGTACGAGGATTTGGAGTACCTCGCGGCGAGGGGGATCATCACCGGACTTCCTGGAGGACAATACAACGGCGACGATCCGCTCGACCGCTATTCCGCCGCGGCGATGATCGCGCGAGCGATCAAGTACATGCAGAACAATCCCGAGTCCGTCACGCCTGAGGATCTCGACGTCTTGAAGGATTTGATCTTCGGGGTCTCGGATGAGGTCGCTGCGCTCCAGGGGAGCGGGGTGTCGGGCGACGCTTCGGAATTGGCGTCGCGGGTGGCGAGGAACGAGCAGTCCATTGTGGATTTGAATAGCCGCGTTGAAAACATCACCACTTCTGATGCCTCCGCATTGACTAAGCGAGTGCAGGCCAACTTCATCATTTCGCTGACCGCCCTGCTGATCGGAATCATCGGCGTGGCCTTGGCTACGCTTGGGTTGTGAATGTGACGTGCGTCACTTGACAATGGCGTTTTGCGGCACTATGATGAGTGTCAAGATCTAGTGGAGAGGCGAATCTTCAAGCGAAGGAGGTGGTCGCTCAACGCGCAACGACTCTCTCTTCTGGAGGGCACGCTTCTTGTCACAAAGTGATTCACGGAAGACTGCGTAAGGAGGTTAGTCAATAATGAAAAGAGCTCTCGCATTCGCTTGTGTGCTCTTGCTGGGCGTAGGATTCGCGTCTTTTGCCCAGTTCTCTGGAACGTGGGAAACGGAGGTGGATTTCTATCCGGCCGCGCTCACGTTCGGTGAGTTCGCCGACTTCAGCAGCGAGCTCGACGTGACCTACGAAGTCAGCGATTGGGCATTCACCATGGAAGCTGAGTTCGACCCGGCGGGTCTGACGGGGATGGACTTCGAGGTAGAAGGGATTCTCGGCGCGTTCACGCTGAGCGCCGAGGTCGGCTTCATTCCGATGTTCGTCACTGCGTACACCGTGGAGTACACCGGTCTGCAGACGAAGTCGGCTTGCGGCGACTTCTGCGGAGTTATGTACGACACCGTCGAGGAGACCACCACGACCGTGCCGCTGTTCGACGACCTCGCGATCGAGGCTGAGGTGTCGATCGCCGGCGTCACGTTCGGTGGGATGTTCAGGCTCTACGGTGAGATGGAGACCGACGTGAGCTACGGGTACACGTACTTCACACAGACACCGTCGTGCACGGCACCCTTCGCCATCGATCCCAGTGTGGATCCGCTGGTCGTCACGTCGACGGCCGGGAACGGTGCCGGTTGGAAGTTCTGGGGGTCGGGCTCGATCGGTGGCATGGACGTCACCGCCCAGGCGTGGTTCAATCTGTATGACCCGTTTGGCAGCCTCTACGTTTTCTACGGCATATACGTCATGCCGGCTCCGCCGCTGTCCTACGGGTTCCTCGATTCCGGCTACTATTCGCTGGTGTGCGAGGACTGCATCGGCCGCTTTACCGAGTTTGACCTCCTGCTGGAGGGCTTCTCGTTCGCCTGCACGGACGTGTCGATCTTCACCACGTTCGACTGCTGCGGCTGGAACGGCATCTACTTCTTGCTCGAGGACATCGGGCTGGGATGCTGCTGGGATCTGGAGTTCGACATGATGATCAACTTCACGGCAGCGTCGAAGTCGGTCACATTCCAGCCGGACCTCACGATCGCCAACGCGTGCTTCACGATCGAGGCTGAGGTCGCATACACCGGTGGTACACAGGCCGGATTCTCCATCGACGGGATCAACATCCTCGGTGTGGGGCTCTCGTACACGTGGAACGGCATCACGTTCACGTCGATGACGAGCCTCGATATTGCGAGGAACCCGATCCTCGGCGACCTCTGGGAGGGCTACATCGAGAGCCCGAACTACGTTGCGGTCTGGTCGGCGGTGGAAGAGGCGACGGCGGACTGGGCGATCGACGCGGATGGCAATTGCGTCGCTACGAACCAGGACTTCAACCTCGATGCTTCGAACGCAGAAGGTTGGTACGAACTGAAGCAGTTCGCCTGTGAGCGCGCGAACATCTGGGAGTACTTCGAGATCGCCGTTGACGGCGACGGCTGCTGCGGCGGTGGGTTCGACCTCGAGGCCGCGTTCTACTTCGGCGACCTCCTGGCGCTGACCGACCTCGACGGCACGTTCTACTACGACGCCGACGGCTCCGGCACGTACGACGCCGGCGAAGGCATCCAGATCTACGGCGATGAGGCCGCCACGGGCGCGCGAATCACTCCTTGGAGTGAAGGGTGCAACTGCTGCCCGTGCGACGAACCCTGCTCGCAGGAGCTCGTCGAGATGGAGTGGGACACCGAGTACACGGCCATCGGCGATGCCCGGCTGTTCGACTGGGTGAAGACGACGATCGAGGGATCGATCGGCATCTCCAGCAACTTCGACCTGACGTTCGGTCTGGACGTCAGCACCTGGGGCTGGGAGTCGCTGACGGTCGGCTTCGAGTTCTCGTTCTAACCTAACGGGCGTGACGTCGTAGCAACATCGAAAAGTGGACGGCTCCGGTCCGAAAGGACCGGAGCCTTTCTTTTTCTGCAGCGCTCGTTCGGGCGCGCGAGAGCCCGGGACCGAGGCACGCCCCGGATGCGGGCGTCCGATTCGCAACGGAGGTCGGATATGACAAGACGTATACCGTCGAAGGCGATCGCGGTTGTACTTGGTGTACTCGGAGGACTCCTGGCGAGCGTCGTCGCCGTGGCGACGACGGGGCAGCTGACGGCGGTCCTCGAGGCATACGATGTCGCGGTCGCCGCGGTGGCGCTCACCCCGGACGGGGAGACGCTGCTCATCGGATCGGAGGAGGGCGACCTCACGCTCTGGCGAGGTGCGCCGTTCCGCTATGGGTCGGCGCTGGCCTCCTCCAGTGCGGCGCGGATCAACGAAATCGCGATCTCCCCCGAAGGGGAGCTGGCCGCTGTCGCCCGGGACGACCGCCGGGTCGACCTGTACTCCCTTCCGTCGGGGGCGCTGATCGCGTCGCTGGACGCGCCGATCGGGGCGGTCAAGTCGATCGCCTTCGGCCCGGAGGGGAAGCGCCTCGTCTGTGGGACGGACCACAAGCGCGTTCTGATTTGGGACGTGGAAACCCGTGCACGAATCGGAGAGGTCCGTGAGACGATGAACTGGGTCACCGCGGTCGCCGTCTCTCCGTCAGGAGAAGCCTTGGCGACGGGCACCATGGGCTGGATCGCCGTCTGGCGGCTCGTCGACGGACAGCGGATCGCGGAGAGCGAACTCCATACCAGCACGGTCAACACGATGGTCTACAGCCCCGACGGCCGCTGCGTGGCGTCCGGCTCCGCTGACAAGCGGATCTACCTGACCGAGACCGGGACGATGCGTTCCCTTCTTCTGCCGACGGACAGGACCGGATACGTCTGGGCCCTCGCGTTCCTCCCGGACGGGGTCCACCTTCTGTCGGGCGAGCAGCCGACCTCCCCCGAGTGGCAGGATCGGCGCCTGCGGGTCTGGAACACGCAGGACCGTTCGCTCGCAGCGACGCTGGTCGGCGGTCACCGGCGCGCGGCGGCCGTTCTCACCGTCGCCGTCGCGCGGAAGGCCGACGGATCCGTGCTCGTCGTGTCCGGTGGATCGGACGGCCGTGCCTGCGTCTGGGACGTCACGGACCTCGACTGACCCCATCTCAGGAGCGTCCTGCAAACGGATCCGAACGAGTGGAAGGGCGCGTCGGGGGGGGTGATGAGTCTAGTTGCAGCCGCAGCCGCCGGACGGACGTGAGTCGGGCTCTTCAGGCTTCGCCACGATGATCTCGGTCGGTTCCGACGCAGCGGGGCTTCCGGAGCCGTCGACGACGGTCAGCCGGACGGAGTACGCACCGGGCTCCGCGAAGCGATGCCGGACGCGCGCGGTCGTCGACACGAGCGACTCTCCGTCGCCGAAATTCCAGACGTAGAGGACGATGCCCCCGTCCGGATCCACGGACGTGAACGCTGAGAGCCAGACCGAATCCCCGGGCTCATGCGCGATTCTCCTCGTGCGATCGATCTTCGCGACCGGCGGGTCGTTCGCGCCGATCGGGAGAACGAAGTCGTAGGTCACCATACTCGCGGCGAACGGGGACGGCCAACCGGACGGCTCGACCTCCCAGGCGATCCGACCGAGCACGGTCTGGACCTCCCCTTCGGACGGGATCGCATCGACCGGAACCCACGCGATGCGCGTCGGCAGATCGACGGCGACGGCCAGCCAGATCTGGGCTTCGCCGTCGGTGGTGTCGCGACCCACGAGGGTCACTCGATACCCGAGGGACCGTAGGATCCCCGCGCTGTATCGAGCGAACTGCTCGCGTTTCCATCCCCTCTCGCTGTGCTCCATCCGCGATCCCCACGGATGGGTGGCCAGCAGCTCGTCGAGTTCCTCCACCGCCCTTTCCAGCAGGGCGATCTCCTCGTCGGAGAAGAACTCAACGGTCGGCTGGAGGAAACGGGGCGCCTCTTGGGCTTGGGCGGCTGTCGCGAATGCGAAGAGGAGCGCGCACAGAAGGAGAGCCACGGATCTCATGAGTGTACCTCCACCTCGTCTCAAAGTATACCTCCAAGTCAGCTTTCCTCAGAAGTATACACACGCGTTGCCGGCGGGTCCACGGTTCGGCTCCGAACACAACGGGTCCAGCGAACCGACTTCTCGGATCGCTGCGTTTGTCCGTGGGCCGAACCTCCCGCACAGGGAGTGGCGCGGGAGGTCCGGCTCCGCATCGTCGCACTACTCGATGACGATCTCGATCGACGCCGTATCGCTGGCGCCGTCGTCGTCCGTGACCGTCAGGGTCACCACGAAGCGTCCGGAAGCGTGGTAGACGTGACGTTTCGTCCATCTTGTCGCCGTGGTGCCGTCGCCTAAATCCCACTGCCATTTGACGATCTCGCCGTCCGGGTCGGACGAGCTGAGCCCGTTGAAGAAGATGCTCGTGTTCGGACCCGGATCCGACGGGCGGTAGTTGATGACCGCAGTTGGCGGTTGGTTCCCGGTCGGCGTGGCTCCGACGACCTGGAACCCGAGCTCATCGAACGTCCGATCCCCCGCGGCGAAGTGCGACCGCATCGTCGCCAGGATGCCATCGCGGAACGCGGTCGGGTCGTCGCTCAACGTCGCGAACGTCTCGGCGAAGTTCGTCGGAAATCCGGGGATCGGCCCGGTTGCAGCGAACAGGTACAACGTTTCCGTTCCGGTGGGCTCGCTGATCCGGAATCGGTACGGCGCCCCCTCCGGCGGAATCCGGTGCTCCCCTGCGGCCAGCTGGCTGTTGGAGTGAACGCCGTTCGGGTACAGCAGCGTCACCGTGCCGTCGGGCGAGACGTCGCAGAGGTAGATATACGCAGAGCGGTTCAGGGTGACGGTGATCACGATGGTTTCGTCCACTTGGTACGTCGTCTTCGGCAGCGAGAGCTCGGCGACCAGATCCGGCTGCGGCGCGGCCGACACGGTCGCCTGCGCGGTGTCCGTCGACTGCCCTCCCGGTCCGGTGACGGTGAGCGTCACGATGTACGTCCCCGGGCTTCCGTAGACGTGGCTCGGGGTCGGACCTTGCGCGGATCCTCCGTCGCCGAACGTCCACGAGTACCCCGTGATCGAGCCGCTCGAGCCGGTTCCGTTGAAGCCGATCGGGCTTCCCACCTGCCCCGAGTACGGTCCGCCGGCGTTCGCCACCGGTGGGCTCGGTGCGGCTGCGGTCACGATGACCGAGTCGCTGTTGTTCCCTTCGTTCGACTCGACAACCTGGCCGAGGTCGTCCACGGTGAGCGTGAAGGTCTCGGGACGGGTGGTCAGCGGAAGGGCGAGTGAGATCGAACGGCTTGCCCCTGCCGCCAGTCCCGACACGAAGGTATGGGTCGACGACGCAGCGCCTTGCAGCCGGACGCGGAACATCCCGGCCGAGGCCGCGCCGACGTTGCGGATCGTCGCGGAGACAGTGACCGGCGCCCCGATGCTCGGCGACGACGGCGAGTAGGTGATCGCCTGGACGGTCAAGTCCGGCCGGCCGGTCGTCTGGACCGGCAGCCGTCGCGTTGCGGTGTCGGACGCCCCCCGGTCGTCGGTCACTGTCAAACGGACGGTGTACGTTCCCGCGGAGCCGTAGGCGTGCTGCGCCGTGCTCCCCGATCCGGTGGCGCCGTCGCCGAACTGCCAGGCGTAGGAGACGATCGAGCCGTCGGGATCGGCGGAGCCGGAGCCGTCGAACTGGACCCAGACGCCGGGGGTCGGCGACGAAGGCGAGACGGTGAACGAGGCGGTCGGCGGTTGGTTGGCCGGCGCGCCGACGGGAATCGT
>Ga0180434_10006560_pt1 | contig 13338 bp, 15 predicted proteins | sample SS_ome_7_FD_132453 | JGI IMG/M metagenome (GOLD analysis project Ga0180434, IMG submission 132453) | Hypersaline lake sediment archaeal communities from the Salton Sea, California, USA - SS_1_D_2 metaG | ecosystem: Environmental > Aquatic > Non-marine Saline and Alkaline > Hypersaline >... | reverse complement strand
ATGGTCCTTTGATGTGGATAGGTACAGTGAGTTGGGTAGGAAGTTTGAATGAGAGTGGTAATCACAGCCATAGTGTTTGCTTTAATTTTTGTGGTGATACTGGTTGCGGTGACGGGAGATCCGACAAAGGGTGGTCCTTCGGGATGGTAAGCAAGCATGTATGGTACTGGATTTATGTGATATGGCGGCTTCCGCGGTTTCTGTGCGGAGTGGTGGTTGATTTCGGCAGATGTGCGCAACATGACCTGAATCTGTTCTGCCAGTACGTGAAAGGGCGATGGAATGGGCAAAATGACTGTTGATTTGGACAATCCGGGGAAACGTTTTTTGAAACTGATTACCAAGCCGCCTGACCCCCGAACCGGTCTCATTGCACAAGAATTGTGGGAAGAAGCTGATACCCAATGCAAAAAATTGTTGGAATGGACTTACGAAACCAAGGAAGAAGGGGTTAAAAACGCATTGATGCAGCTTGGCTGGACACCGCCCCCCTTTGATGTGGATGGGAAACCAACCAAATCGGTTCGGACCTGCGACCGATGCAAATTCTTCAAATATGGCTCTGAATGCACGAACGAGAAACTTGAACCAGGCGGGGTCTCGGTTGTTACCAATGACGATTGGCTTACTGGTGGGGGGCACAGTGGGTATGGGGATTACATCACAATGGGGCCGAAGTTTGGTTGTATTCACTGGGAGCCCAAAGAAGACAGCCCGGAAAAAAATTTGCCCGAGAACCGACCAAATGCGAGACCTGATAACGATATTGGGGGATAAATGCCACTAACCAAAAGCAAAGGAAACATGTATCCGTGGGTGACACACATGCACTCTCATTTGGGCGGTGAATGCTCGCATAGGTGTAGGTATTGATAAAGAACATCAATAAGGCCGGTATAGAAATCCGGCAGAAACGGAATCTGGAAAGGCTTTTGAAAGTATGACCTGGAAACTCCAAGGAGGGCAAAGAGTACCGGATTTCGATGGTGACATGGCGGGTTATTGGAACCCGATGTATATCATAGGCTACGGAATGCCGTTTTTGCTTTTGGAGTTGGAGGAAGCGGGGGTGATGAAAGTACTCAAACGATCCACAGCGACCTGGGCAATGGTAGACCACATGAATTGAAGTCAAAAACTGGGTTGGGAAACAGAGAAGGAAGGAGAAATAGTATGAGTTACAATGTGCAATGTGATGTATGTCCGAACAAGGCAGAAGTGGGGCCGCAAGGCGAGGTCCCGAGCGACTGGGGTATCGTGATGATTGAACACTTTCCGAAGAGCATAGATCCTGGTGGGGAAACCAAGATTGCAGAAGAAGAGCCCCGGGCGGAAGGAATAACGCTGAAAATGCACCTTTGCCCGAAGTGCAACGAGACCGTGGAGGCGATAGGTCCCAATAACCTACTCGATCAGTTGCAGTCCGCATTGTGTCAAATATTGCTCCCCACGGGGACGTAAAAGAAAGGAATTGCCCTGCTGGCGTGTCGCTGGATCGCGGTGGAACACACAAACCCACGCTAATAATCCAACATGGATAGACATAGCAACTTGGTGAGATTCTACCCCATAGCGCACGTCGGCCGGGCGAATTGAGAGGTACATGCCTCATGAAAACGAAGAACACTCCAAAGAAACTCAGTTGCGCGGAAATTCGACGCAGGTACAAGGACCTGCTTAACCATAACAGCCAACTCGGTGTATTTTGTGAGGACCTGCTTAAAGTAGTCAAGATGGTTCATGGTCTTGCGGCAAAGCAACACGACGCTATGAACTTGCTCATTTCCCCTTCGGCAAGGAAGGCCCGAGAAGTGCTGGCCGCGATCTGCGAGTCCCTTGGCCCATTCTGCGTAGAGGTATCTCCTGAAGCCAGGGCAAAGGGGGCTCTGTGTGAACTGGTCAAAGACGGGCCTGAATTGAAAGTCAATGATTTAACCACGGAGAAACCTGAAGATGATAAATCCTGAAGACAGGTTTTGGATGGTAATCCGAGCAGACAGACAAACAGGAACCTCCACATCTAAGCGACACCATAACTACTACACCGCTACCGTAGAGGCGCAACGACTGGCGCGGAAAGAAAAAGCGGATTTCATAATCTTAGAATCAAAACGGAAAGTATCGGCGACCGTGCACATTGACGTTGAACCGATATGAAGCAAGCACCAGAGCTTTACACAGACGTAGAACCTATCATCTACAACCCGGAACCTACACCCCGGGCTTTCCACGCTTGTAATAAATTCTACCGAGCCATAATGGGGCCTATCGGGAGCGGCAGTAGTACCGCTTGCGTCATGGAACTATTTACCAGGGCCCGGGAACAGGAACCATACAACAATGTTCGTCGTACCCGGCATGCCATTATTCGCAACTGCTATGACGATCAGACCGAAATTCTGACAGAAACGCGAGGATTTCAGCTTTTCAAGAATCTCTTACCTAACGATAAAGTAGCTACTCTCCAAGAAGGGAAATTGGTCTATGAGTTACCCGATGGTGTTTCCGTCAGCGATTACAAGGGCGAGATGATAGGCTTCGAAAGCGAATCCGTAGACTTCCTAGTTACTCCGGATCACCAAATGTGGGTTAGCAGGGCTCACGGACGAAAGAAGCTTTTTGACGATTTTCACATGGAGTATGCCCAAGATGTTTACGAGCGCGGCAGGAATTACCCACGTTATCGTGTCCGGAAAGATGCTGACTGGGATGGTGAGCATGATGATTGCTATTCTGTGCGGCAGTTTGAATTTTTGGGATACTGGTTTGCAGCGGGCATGGCATCGGTCTATTCTCAGGGACGTCGGCATTGGACGCTGACAACCACTGATGATATCGAATATGTCCATGAGCTTCTGATATCTTGCGAAATACCATATCGTATAGCTAAAAGGTCGGACGGAGGTCTGAACTTCTACATCGAGATCGCTTGGGATGATTGGCTTTTCGGTGAGTTGCTTCAATGTGGAAGAGCAGCCTCAAAGAAAGTTCCCTTTTGGATGAAGAATGCACCAAAAGCGCATCTTAACGCATTTCTGAGGGGATTTCGTAAGGGTGATGGATCAACCCGTAGAGAGGGTACGGTAACGCTTTATACTAGCTCAAAGGTTCTTGCCGATGATTTACAGGAAATTGCTCTGAAAGCTGGTCGAGCTGCAAATATTCATTCGAGAGACCGCCGCGGTAAGAAAGTGAAAATAGGAGAGGCTGAGGGCAAGATCAATTCTATTGAGTACATTGTCACGATCCTTGGCAAGAAAAAACACAGGCCGTATCTTTACGTGATTCCAAAGAACACGAATCACTTGAGAGGTTGGTACAAACAGCACTACGAAGGGAAGGTGTATTGTGCCGAAATGTCGATTCCCACGGTGTATGTCAGGCGTAATGGGAAGACATTTTGGTGCAACAGGACATATCCGGAATTGATTTCGACAAGCATGAATACCTGGAAAGATTGGGTCCCGGAGAGTATTTGCCCAATCAGTATGGCTACCCCGATTACGGGGCGGATGCAGATGCCTCTATCTGACGGAACACTCATGGACATGGAGATTATCTTTCTGGCGTTGGACAAAGACGATGATGTCCGGAAGCTGAAATCGCTTGAATTGACTATGGCATGGATCAACGAGGCGTCAGAAATCTCTCAAAACGTAGTCCGGATGGCGGGAGGTCGCGTTGACCGTTTCCCGCCAAAGCGACAAGGGGGAGCTACGTTTGCAGGTGTTATCCTGGATACCAACCCTCCCGACGAAGACAGTTGGTATTATATGCTTTCGGAGATAGAAAAACCCGAAACATACGCATTCTTCAAACAACCCCCTGCTTTGCTCCCGCTGCCTAAGCAAGACCCGAATGCTCCACAGCTCTACGTACCGAACCAAGGCCAGGGACAATATCCCCCCGCAGAAAATATATCCAATCATACCAGTGGGTTTGAGTACTATATGCGGCAGGTTCACGGGGCAAGTGAAGAGTGGATAAAGGTCTTTTTGATGGGGCAATACGGGACCATCAGCGACGGGAAGCCGGTTTATTCGGAATACAACGACAGTATTCACTGTGCCACAGAGGAAATAACTGTTTATAGGGGATTACCCATAATACTCTCCTGGGACTACGGAATGACTCCAGCGTGTGTTATCAGTCAGCTTTCCCCCAGGGGTCAATTTCGCGTAATAGATGAGCTGGTATCCGGCATTCCAGAGGCTCAAAGACTGAACATGGATCCTATCAGATATGTAGGTGATATGGGGATCCGGCAGTTTTCCCGAACCATTGTAAAGCCGTATCTTATCAACAACTATCCAGGGATTTCCTTTCACAGTGTAGGAGACCCGGCAGGGAACGAACGTGGTCAATCCAATGAAATAACCTGTATGCAGGAGTTATCATGGGCTGGCATTCCTACGGAAATGGGCAGAACAAACAAATTTATTGCACGGAGAGAGGCCGTTGCGGGTTTTTTGAACCGAATGGTAGACGGAAACCCCGGCTTTCTCCTTTCCCCGCGATGCAGAATGCTTCGAAAGGGGTTCAATGGACATTACCGTTATCGCATGATGAGAGTGCAAACGGGCGAAAAGTACACAAATGAGCCTGAGAAGAATATCTATTCTCACTGTCATGATGGGCTTCAGTACGGTGCGATGTACGCAGAAGGGGGAGGGGGCGGAGAAGGAGTGACGCTTACAGGAGAAGCGAGCGCAGCAAAGCCTATACAGCAGGTAGATTCGGGCGGCTGGACCTAGTTTTTTGCCCCGAAACGATTATTTTCTTGACTTTTTCCCGCTTTTGGTGTATGGTATTGTAGTTTTTGGGTAGAGAAATATACATAATTGGTCTTTTGGTGTGTCATGTGAATGAGCGAAATACATTGTAAATAAAGGCAAAACCGCGAGTTTGGCCGACTCGCGGTGAATTACTTTCGGAAAAGGGCAGTATCGGTGCCGATACCACTGATACGGCCCTTTTCTTTTGCCGTGAAAGCACATGGAAGTTACCGATCAAGATTATCTGAATATCGCGCCTACCTCCCGGAATGGCCTTATCAACATTGTTTCTAACTCCGCAATTATGGAGATGGAGCGCAAGGCCGCGGAGACTGAACGTGAGCAAACAAGGCCCGAAATCACAACATTGTCTTCTTATATCAGCGAATGCTATGCGCGGAATAAGCGGCAACGGGAGGCGTCCGGAGTAGAGTCAGAAATGATTTCCTGTCTTGAAGCGCGAAACAGCGAATATAGCGCATCAAAACTGGCAAAGATTCTAAAACAGGGCGGAACGGAAGTATTTATTGGCCTTACCGGTGTCAAATGTCGAGCTGCAGAAGCCTGGTTGGGTGACGTGCTTTCTACAAAACCGTGGCGATTAAAACCTTCTGCCATCCCCGATCTCCCCGTTGAAGTTGAATCCGTGATCGTGAACCGGGTAATGGCGCAGTACCAAAAGCAATTGATGGCCGGACAGAACATGAACCCGGATCAGGTTTACCAAATGGCTTCCGATTACCGGGATACGATTGACGAAGATATGAAGCTGGAAGCCGAGACCCGGGCCAAGAAGATGGAAACCAAGATTCAGGATCAAATGATGGAAGGTAAGTGGGAAGATTCCTTCGATGCTTTTGTAACAAATGCAGTAACGCTGAAAGCCGGATTTATCAAGGGGCCGATCCTCAAAAAACGGAAGAGGCTCAAATGGAAGAAAGCTGCATTTGGCGGGAAAACCGTACCGCAGGTTGTCGATGATGTCCAGTACGTCTACGAAGCCCCAAGTCCATTTGACATGTATCCGGAAGACGGAATGACCGATTGCCAAGACGGGACGTTAATTGAGCGGATGAAACTCAGCCCGAAACATCTCGCCGCGATGAAGGGTGTTCCTGGATACGATACGGAGGCCATCAACCTTGTTCTTAGCCGCTACGGGCAAGGTGGATTGAGGTCTTGGACGGGGATTGACTCTCTCAGGGCGAGTCTGGAGGACAAAGGAGATACCCTTACGGCGGGAAAAGACCTCATTGAAGCTCTTGAGTTTTGGGGATCTGTCCAAGGGAAATTCCTGATAGAGCGCGGGATGTATGAGGATCTGGACAAAAAGCCCATTGATCCAATGAAGCTTTATGAAATTAACGCCATTCAGATAGGCCCATATCTCATTTACGCTCAATTCAATCCCGATCCGCTTTCCCGAAGGCCCTATTCGCATACAGGATGGGCAAAAGTGCCGGGTTCATTTTGGTTCAAGGGTATTCCCGAGTTGATGAAGGATCTCCAATCTATCTGCAACGCTACTGTCCGTGCCCTTGTCAACAATCTTGCCATTGGGTCCGGCCCCCAGGTTGTAATCAATGACATTAACCGTATTGCAAAGGGCGAAAACGTCAGCTCTATGTTCCCGTGGAAAATTTGGCAGTTCATCAATAATGCCAGAAGTCAGTTGAAAGCAATCGACTTCTTCCAACCCAAGGTATACGCGAAAGAACTGCTGGCCGTCTACGACCAGTTTGCCAAGTTGGCTGATGATTTTACCGGGATACCAGCCTATGCGTATGGGAATGACAAGGTTGCGGGTGCCGGCAGAACCGCAAGCGGCCTATCCATGCTGATGAACTCCGCAGCCAGGGGTATTAAGAAAGTCATTATGCGGATTGATCGGGAAGTACTTAGGCCAACACTCCGCAGGCAGTACGACAACAACATGCTCTATGACGAGGACGAATCCATCAAGGGTGATGTTGAAATCCAGCCGAGGGGCGCTCTTGCCATGATCATCAAAGAACAAATGGCCGCGCAGCGAATGGAATTTCTGAATGCAACTGCGAATCCGGTTGACTCTCAAATCATGGGCTTGGAACGCAGGGCAAACGTCTTACGACAAATAGCTGAACCTCTCCAGATGGAAGAAGAGGACATTGTTCCGAGTAAACAGGAAGTGAAGATCATTGAGAACGAGTGGAAGAAACAACAGGCCATGGCTCAACAGGCAGAAATGGAAAAAGTGGCCGCATAACAGGAGGAAAGCGATGAAGAGAATATGGGCAATGGTGGCAGTGGTACTGGCAGTGTGTGTTGGGGGTGTTTTGGCTGCAAGATACGAAACCCTCACGATCACTGAACTTCAGGTAGATACCATCAAAGAACTGAATAAAGGTGACGGTATAACGGTTTCTGACCTTGTTGATTACAGTTCAAACACCCAAAAAGTTGATGTTATCAACGAAAGCACAGCCGGTACCGGTGTTACGATTGAAGGCGTCCTTCATAAAGATGGATATTTGTCTTTCACCAACTCTGCATCTATCGTTCCAAATGCGTCAGGCACACTTGCGCTTAGGGAAGCAGCAATAGAGATAGCAGACCAGGCCGGAACGGGTGGAGGCGTGTTGTCTGCCGTTGCTGGTCAGAGCATCACCCTGGAAAGCGTAACGTTCGACGGTGGGGCCATAGGTTCTATCGTTAGCGGTACGTTCACGAACAGCGCAATCATAGACTGTGCCGATGCTGATACACTCAGGATCAAGGAAGCGGCTATCCAGATTACCGATGCTGCAGGAACGGGTGACGGTACGATTAACGCTGTCTCTGGTAGGGACATCGTTATTGAAAGCGTAACGTTCGACGGTGGGGAGATTGGTTCTATCGTTACTGGTACGTTCACGAATGGCGCAACCATTGTGTGTACCGACGCAGATACCTTGACCATAACCGAGAATACCGTTGCGATATCGGGCGCATTGACAGCAACCAGTTTCGGTGGGATTTCGTCTGCTAATCTGTTGGATAAGTCGGCGAGTGAAACTGTATCAGGCGCATACACCTTCGGTGCATTGGTAAGCGATACATATACCAATGGCGCGACAATAGTTCCTACTGGTGCAGATGTTCTGACAATCACCGAAACGACTGTTGACATTGACGGTGCAAGTACGGCGTCTAGTTACGCTTCTGATGCGGGTATTACAGCCGTAACAGAGGTAACGATTGATGGTAAGTATTCGGCTGTTGGTCCCGATGCGTCTACCGGGTTAATGGTAGACTATGGCACGGGCACGATATCGGCTAATGGAAGTGTTACACAGGCGTTCACGGTAGCGTTTGCATCTGCACCCGCTGTTACGTTCAGCTACACTGAAAGTCCCGGCACATACACTAACTGGGTTGACAACATCGGAACCAACTCATTCCAAGCCCACGGTGTTGCCAGCAAGACGTTCAACTTCATAGCGGTTGGGCCAAGGCCGTAACTTCTAACATTTGGTTTGGGGTGGGGCGTCTTATTCGTCCCATCCCTTACCTTAAAGATAACAGCGAGTAGGATTGGTAAACGAAAAGCATTCAACAGGATACTCAAACGCAGCGAGCCTTGGCGATGTTCGCCAGGGCTCCATATGGCAAACACATTATCGAGTGGTTTAAGGATTCTTTGGAAGAACAGAGAGACAAGAACGATAGTTTGAATGCACCAGAGGTATACCGAGGTCAAGGAATGGCCCTAAATATTAAAGACTTTCTACGTGAAGTAAAGGAGGCCCGGGAAGCCGAAAGAAAGGGACTTTTAGGCTAAACGGATACCTGCCTTTTTAGCGAGAAGGAAAAACTTGTCGAGATACCCGGAAGGGCCTCGACGCAAAGCAGATACCCGGAAGGGCCTGCAGGAAGAGAGAAGTAATGGACTTAACACCACAGGAACTAGCAGACTTGCCACCAGCGGTACGGGCACAATACGACGAGGGAGAAAAGCTAGAGGAAGCGGCTCTGAAAGAGCCCCCTCCCGAGCCTTCTCCTGAACCGAACCCGGAACCCGATGGGGGCTACAAGTCACTGTTAGAGTTGGCCAAAGAGGATCCTCCGGAACCAGCGCCACAGGAAGTGCCGCCGGAAGTCTTGGCAAAGGGAACGCCGGAACCAGGCAAAACCCCTGCCCCAAGCGGAGAGACTATCCCAAAGACCGAATATGACAAACTCATGGCGAGGTTTACTACCCTGCAAGGGAAGTATAACGCTGAAGTTCCTACGCTAAGTCAACAGATTTCGGAACTCCGAAATGAGCTTCGAAACATCTCAGAGCAATCGAGAAAAACGACACCTGAGATACCAGCGCACCAACGTCTTCTGAACGCTTCCGAAAGGGAGGATTACGAAGACATGAATGATGCTTTGGGTGTATCCGGAAAAGCGGCCCTTGGGATTTCTCAAGCCGAACAGGAAAGACTCAAAGCGGAGTTTGATGCGCGGATGCATAAGATAGAGGAACAGCAACAGGCCCTCGCGGCAAGAGAGGCACAACAACGCCTCTTCGCCGAGGTTGATAAGTTATGTCCTGGGGCAAGTTCTATCAACCAGATGCCGCAATTTGACCAATTCCTAAACACTGTAGACCCGGTGACGGGCAGAACATACAAGGTTTTGGGTGAGGCTGCGGCCAATATTGGTGATATCCAGCGTGTCGCTGACATAGTGACGGTATTCAAGACACAAGCCGGGATGGAAATTCAGGCACCTCCACAACCCATCAAACCCGAAGTGTCAACGAGTGGGCCTCCTCCCACGACACAGGCCGAAAAAGGCAATAAACCGATTCTGAAAGCGAGCGACATTGAAGCTTTTTATCGGGATCAGATTAAGGGCAAGTACGGGGAGATGCCGCAAGACCACCCGGAAGTCAAGAAGATTCAAGCAATAATAGACGATGCGGAGCGTGAAAACCGGATTGATATAGCCGCATAACCAGGTGTTTTTTTGGCCGAAAGGCGGCCATAACTGGTAGTGCCTCACGCTAATGGTTGTTCAGCTCTCGCGTCACAAAGAAAGGAAGGTACAAGCATGTATCCAACTGCCGCGGGAGTCCGCAATATAGCTGCAACGACCATGCGCTACGTGCCGGCGATCTACTCCGGTAAGTTATTGGTCAAATTCTACGCTCGAAGCGTAGCTTCTGCGATCTCGAATACGGATTATGAGGGCGAGATTAAAGAACAGGGTGATACGGTCTACATCAGGTCTACGCCTGACATCACGGTCCGTGATCACACCAAAGGGCAAGCGCTTGTCCATGAACAGCCGAGTTCGTCTCCGGTTAGTCTGCTTATCGACAAGGGCAAGTACTGGGCTTTCTCGACCAACAAGGTCGATGATAAGCAAACGGACATCAAGAAGTACACCGACAAGTGGACTGACGATGCCTCTAAACAGCTCAAGATTGCCATTGATACGGCTTTCTTGGGTGATGTTTACAGTGATGCTCATGCCAGCAACTACGGCGCAACTGCTGGTGCAATCTCCGGGGATATCAACCTCGGTGCGGACGGTGGGACTTCCGTAGAGCTGACTACCGCCAATGTACTCACAAAGATTGTTGAGTGCGGTCAGGTGCTTGATGAGCAGAACGTTCCGGAAGAGGGACGCTGGATGGTTATTCCTTCTTGGATGGCTTCCCTCCTGAAGCTTTCCGACATCAAGGATGCCAGTCTGACTGGTGATACTGTTTCGCCTTTGCGTAACGGTAGAATTGGGATTGTGGATCAGTTTACGCTCTACAAATCCAATCTCCTGACCACGACCACGGATGGTGACGGTGATGCCGCCGCATGCATAATTTTCGGCACCAACCACGCTATCACGTTTGCTTCTCAGCTTACTGAGAACGAGAACATGAAGAACCCCTGGGCTTTCGGGACGCTGTTCCGTGGTCTGCAGGTTTACGGCTACAAGGTTGTAAAACCAGAAGCCCTTGGCTGGCTCTACGCCAAGAAGGGTTGATGGCACTGATTGTGCGCGGGGGCGTCTAGTTCTGCCGCAATAAATCAAGCGGTAGCAACGGCCCCCGAGCCTGAACATCAAGGAAGGAGTAGTGAAACATGGCTACAGTTCATACGGATCAAGACACGATTGTTAAGAAGGGTGCATTTGTACCGCTTCCGGCAGTCGGGTGGATCGAAAACAACATCACGCTTGGGGGTGTTACCGATGCTGCCAACGAGGCAGTTGAAATATTCACCTTCGAAGACGACACGATTGTTCTTTGCACCGTCTTGGAAGTTGTTACGCCAACTACCAACAGCATTACTGCATCAATCGGAACTGGGGCAGGAAGTGGGTCTGCTACCGGGTGCATGGGCGAACAGGATGTTAGTGCTGCAGCGGGAACCAAGTACCTGAGTGACGAGGAAAAGACTTTTGTTCTTGTCGCTGCTAGTGATGCCCTGGAAATCGAAGTTAGCGGTGACGCTGGTGCGGCCGGTGAAGTGCGCGTTAAGTGCCTCATCGCATGTGCTGAAGACATCGACGGTAGTTGAGCATAGCTCATACCTGAAATTACAGCCCGGGGCGGGTTTCAGCCCTGCCCCCGGGCCTTTGAGGGGAGGGACTATGCTACGAGAAGGACATATCCATTTTTCCCCTGCTTATTGTGTTCATCCGTCGCGGGAGAGGCACAACCTGACTTTGAAACAAACAGAAGGAGAATACTCATGAAGAAACACGCGAAATTACTGTGCTGTGCGGCTGTATTGATTGCGGCTTCAGGAGCAGCCCTGGCTTTGTATGGAAGCGGTTGGGGCAAGGTGGTCAGCGCGACAACGACACCGCAAATCATTGATGGGTTTACCGCCAACGAAGTGAGTGTCTACAATTCGGGGACAGAACGGGTGTTTGTTTTGGCAAACACGACCACCAACACCATGACGAGCGCGATTGCTACAAATATTGCCATACCGATTAACGGCGGGACCAGTTACACATTTGACGCGAATGCCCGAGATCAGATATCCAACGTTGGGGTAGCAACCACAAATTCTACGAGCACAGTTTTAATCGCTGCGTACTAAGGAGGTACAGCCATGAAGCGGAACGGATACGCAATACTGATAGCGATTCTCGTTGTGGGTGGTTTGATGTTCTGCCTTGCTGCATACGATACCGGGGGACTCTCAGCGCGATGGGGCTGGATAACGGGTACAGTAACAGACCAGGCGGACCTAGTCACGGCCTATGAAGCTGCAGACACCGTTGTATCAAATGGGGTTGTTTCTGGATACACGGCTGCCGATACAGTTGTAAGTAACGCACTTAATTCTTCCAAGTTGTCTCTTAGTGGAGGGACAATGACCGGAGATATATACATGAACAAATCCATGATATGGGGTTTTGGAAAGCTAAAGTCCACAGGCTCAAATCTCGATGCGCCAAATCAGGGAAATATAGGTTTTGGTGCTCATGATGCATCAACACTAATGAAAACGAACTCAATAGGTTGTGGTGTGTTTGGAACCATGCAAGGCAACATAACTTTTACGAATACCAGTGGCAGTATGCTGATGGGTGACATAGTTGCTGGCGGCGTTAATAGTACAGAGATTGACATAAAAAATTGTGATGCGGCATTGTTGATGCTCGCGTTAACTGACACAGGTGGGGATTGTTCGATTCTGAATACTGGTTCAGCATCATTGATGATGGGCCTAGCAGACAATGCAATTGTTACTAACACTGGCGATGGTAATCTTATTATTCTCAACGATGCCTGTGGAACAGTTAATGTCTCGGGCAATGCTGGCTTGACCATAGGCGCAAATGTCACAAACACTCACGACAATTCCGTTGTGATTGGTTCGGGCGTCAAATCAATAGCCGACGATAGCGTTAACATTAGCGGGGATTACTATAAAGCAGGCACGAGTCTCGATAGTTACTACCTTGAGATAGATGGTTCCGGTGCCATGACAGGAGAGATAGATGCAATAGATATCAACTATTCCGGTTATGTGTACCAGGATGTTATTTATACGAATACACTTGTTGGAAGCACGAATGCAGTTATTGATTTTACTAATGGAAATTATCAGGCTGTTATTCTCACTGGCGACTGCAAAATGTGGGTGACCAATATACAGTCTGCATCAGTTACCCTCTACGTTCAGCAAGACGGTACAGGCAACAGGTTGATGGTGTACGATACGTCTAGAATAGATTGGGGTGATGATGGAGAACCAACATTGTCAACAGCCGGCGGCGATGAAGATGTAATCTCAATCATTGGCCGTTCCAGCACCAAGGCGTATTGTGCGTCAAAGGGAGGCTTTACTCCGTGATAAGGTGGATTCTTATAGTATTCTTTTGTGCAACTGTAGCGCAGGGGCAGTTTTCACCGTTTGCAACGTGGGGGCAGAGCGCATCAGAAGGTGTAGAGTATAGAGATCCGTTTGTCCAATATACGTTTGATGAGCCGTATGGCCCACTTAACGACGCGTCTACGAATCGTAATTTTATGTATTACGATACTGCAACATTTGAAACAAACAGACCTGGTGGGCTGTCCGGTGTATCGCTT
>Ga0180434_10006557_pt1 | contig 13340 bp, 10 predicted proteins | sample SS_ome_7_FD_132453 | JGI IMG/M metagenome (GOLD analysis project Ga0180434, IMG submission 132453) | Hypersaline lake sediment archaeal communities from the Salton Sea, California, USA - SS_1_D_2 metaG | ecosystem: Environmental > Aquatic > Non-marine Saline and Alkaline > Hypersaline >... | reverse complement strand
CCGTCAGGGAGCGGTAGCCGTGGCGCTCGGCCGCTCGCTCACGCTCGCGGCTCGGATAAGCGCGAGCCGGGGCGCCGCGACCGTATGCCGTCTCCGAACCGCGACCGCGGGCCGTCTCCGAGCCGCGACTGCGGGCCGTCTCCGAGCCGCGACCGTCAGGGAGCGGTAGCCGTGGCGCTCGGCCGCTCGCTCACGCTCGCGGCTCGGATAAGCGCCGTCTCCGAGCCGCGACGGTATGCCGGCTCCGAGCCGCGACCGTCAGGGAGCGGTGGCCGTGGCGCTCGGCCGCTCGCTCACGCTCGCGGCTCGGATAAGCGCGAGCCGGGGCGCCGCGACGGCGACACCGGCACCTGGAGTGCATGAACCGGACGCCCCCGCGTCCAAGCCATAGCGCCTCCGAGAAGGATCACCGCGATGCACCGAATGACGCTGACCGCCCTCGCCCTGGCTGCCCTGGCGGCCGCCGGCTGCGCGAACCCCTCCAAAGACGGCGGCACGAAAGCCCGGACGGCCCAGCGCATGGTCCGCGCCAGCCGCGGCGTCCTGGCCCCCGTCTATGCCCCGCTGGCCGAGCAGATCGTCAGCGATTTCCACCTGGCCGACGCCAAGGGGGTGGGCATCGACGTGGGCAGCGGTCCCGGCACGCTCATCATCGAACTCTGCAAGCGCACCAAGATGCGGTGGATCAACGCCGACATCAACGCGGAGGTCTTCCCGGCGTTCTTCGCCCTGGCCGAGGAAGCGGGGGTGGCCGACCGCGTCGGCGCCATTCAGGCCGACGCCAGGCGCCTGCCGTTCCGCGACGGCTTCGCCGACGTCATCGTGTCGCGCGGCAGTTTTCCGTTCTGGGGTGACGCCGACGAGAAGCGGCAGGGCTTCGCCGAGATTTACCGCGTGCTGAAACCGGGCGGCACGGCGTATATCGGAAGGGGGTTCTCGCGGAATTTTCCCGTCGAGACCGCCCGGGCCATCCGGGCCAGGCAGGGCAAGAAGATGCAGTACGACCGGCAGAAAGCCGCCGACGAACTCCGCGGCTTCATGAAGGACCTCGGCATCCGCGACTTCCGCGTCGAGGTGCCCGAACCGGCCGGCGCCGGCGGCCTGAACTACGGCGTCTGGGTCGAGTTCCACAAGCCCAAGGCGGGGGGCGAGTGAGATGGCGCTGCGCCATAGGAGCATCAGGTTGGACTCGTTGCGAGCCGCGAGCGTCAGCGAGCGGTTCCGCTCCCTTGCGGTCGCGGCTCGGATGCGGCGCCTTGTCGCGGCTCGGATGCGGCGCCTTGTCGCGGCTCGGATGCGGCGCGGTCGCGGCATGGCCCGGCTGGTGCTTCTCGCCGCCGCGCTCGTGGCCCTGCCGCCGGCCCTCGGCGCGGGCGAGCCGCCTGCTTCCGTGCCCGACCGGGTCCAGGCCGACCTGGCGGCCGCCCACGAGGCCCGCCGGCAACTCGCCAGGGAGGAGCAGGATTGGGCTGCCGAGAAGGCCCGTCTCGAACTCCTCCTCTCGGCCGTCCGCTACCGGGCCGAGCAACTCACCTCCGACGCCGCCAAGGCCGACGCCGACCGCGCCGACCTGCAAGAGAAGGTTGATACGTTCACCGCCCGGACCGACCGCCTGGCCCGCGTCGACGCCATGCTCGATGCCCTGTCCGAGCGGCTCGAGAAGGCCATCGACGCCCGGGCCGACGAGGCCTTGCCCGGCGTGGTCCCGCCCGACACGGCGTCCGGCGTCACCGAGCCCGCCCGGCGGTTCGACGCGGCCGTGGCCCGGTTGGAGGAGACCGAGCACCGGCTCGCGTCGGCCACCGTCGAGATCGTCACGGGCCGTCTCGCCGGCCGCGAGGCCACCGTCAAACTGCTCCGCGTCGGCGGGGCCGCCGCCTGGTGGGTGACGCTCGACGGCGACCAGGCCGGCACCGCCCGGCTCCAGGACGGCCGGCTCCTGCTCGACCCGGCGGCGTCGCCGGAAGACGCCGAGGCCGTCGCCCGCGCCGTCGCCGTGGCCGAGGGACGGGCCGCCCCCGACTGGGTCCTGCTGCCCGCCGGCCAACTTCAGGCAGGCGGCGAGTAGCCGAAATCTCTATGGCAACGCGCAAGCACAATCCGAGCCGCGAGCGTAAGGGAGCGGAACCGCTCGCTGACGCTCGCGGCTCGGACAGGGCGCGACCCTGGCTCGGGATGGTGGTGCTGGCCCTGGCGGCCGTCCTGGCGGCCGGCCCCGGCCGGGCCCGCGCTGCAGGTTCGAGCCGCGATGCGACGCCGTATCCGAGCCGCGACCGTCAGGGAGCGGTAGCCGTGGCGCTCGGCCGCTCGCTGGCGCTCGCGGCTCAGATAAACAGCGACGCCGCGACGACGCCCGACGACCTCGCCGCCCGCGCCAAGGCCGCCCGCGCTACCGCCGAGGAAGACCTGGCCGAGGCCCGCAAACGCCATCTCGACGAGCGCCGCGCCCTGGCCGAGCAGTTGCAGCAGGCGTACGACGCCCTCGACGCCGCCGAGACCCGGGCCGACAAGGCCACGGCCGCGCTCGCGGACCTCGCGGAGAAAGCGAAGGACCTGGAGCGCGAGGCCGCCCTGGCGTCCGTCCAGGCGCAGCGGCGCGCCCATCAGGCCGCCGACGCCGTCGGCGCCGAGGTCGACCCGACCGGCCCCGTGCCCGGCATCGAGGAAGCCGTCTGGGCGAAACTCGACGCCCGGCTCGAAGGCCTCGCCGCGCGCAGCCGCGTCCGCATCGCCGACGCCACGGTCGTGTCGCGCGACGGCCGAGAGGTGACGGTCCCCGTCCTTCGGCTGGGCGACTTCGCGGCGTACGCGTGCGGCCCGGACCGCCAGTCGGTGGGCCTCTTGCGCGACCGGGCCGACGGCCCGCCGCTCGTAGCCGGACCGTACCTGTCGGAGCGCGGGACGGCGGCCCTGCGGTCGGCCGCGGCGGGGCGGCTGGCGTATCTGCCGGTCGACGTCACGGGCTCGCTGGCCGAGCGGTCGGCCGGCGGTCCGCGGACGCTGGCGGCCTGGCTCGAGGCGGGCGGCCTGTTCGTCTATCCGATCCTGGCCGTCGGGGCCCTCGGCGTCGTCCTCATCCTCGAACGCATGCTGTACCTTGTGCTGACGAAACCGAGGCCGGGCCTGCTGCGCGACGTGCTTGCCCACCTGGAAGACGGCAACGTGGCGGCGGCCCGCGAGGCGGCGTCGCGGACGCACGTGCCCGCCGGCCGCGTCCTCCTGGCCGGCGCCGACACCGTCGGCAAGAGCGAGGAGGAACGCGAGGCCGCCATGGAGTCGGCCCTGCTGGCCGAGGCCCCCAAACTCGAACGCTCGCTCTCGCTGCTGGGGGCGCTGGCCGGCGTCGCCCCGCTGCTGGGCCTGCTGGGCACCGTCTCGGGTATGATCGCCACGTTCGACACGATCTCGACCGTCGGCACGGGGAACCCGCGGCTGCTGTCGGGCGGCATCAGCGAGGCCCTCATCACCACGCAACTGGGCCTGATGATCGCCATCCCGCTGCTGCTGGCCCACGCGGGCCTCGAACGATGGGTCCAGCGCCGCGAGGCGATGCTCGAACACCAGGCCATCCAGGTCTTCGGCATCCCCGAAAACGGTGGTGCCGCGGCGCGCGGCCCGGACGGCGCCGCAGCGGGCGAGGCGGCCGGGGGGGCGGCGTCATGACCGACCTGGGCGCCATGGCCGAATGGTTTACCGCCGGCGGCTGGGTGATGGCCGCCCTCGGCGCCGTCGCCTTCGTCCTGGCGTACCTGGTGGTGGAGCGGTTCCTGGACATCCGGTCGGAGATCCGGGCCATCGAGCGGTCGGGCGTGCCGGCGGGCCGGCCGACCGTCGGCGTCGAGGTCCGCGGCCTGCGGCGCATCGGCCTGGTGCGGGCGTGCGTGATGGCGGCCCCGCTGCTGGGCCTCCTGGGCACCGTCACGGGCATCATCCAGACGTTCGACAGCATCCTGGCGGGCGGGTACATCGCCGAGATGGGCGAGGGCATCCGCAAGGCCCTGCTGACCACGCAGTACGGCTTGGCCATCGCGGCGCCCGGCCTGCTGGCCGAGCGGATGCTCAACCGGCAGCAGCAGCGGCTGCGGCGGCTCCTTCGGACGGCCCGCCGCGGCCTGGAGGAGACGGACTGATGCGCCGCGGCACCCTGACAGGACGGCGCGGCCGGCGGAGCGAGGCGGCCATCCAGATGGCCCCGCTCATCGACATGGTCTTTATTCTTCTTATTTTCTACATCGTATCGACCAGTTTCGTGCAGGACGCCGGCGTCCGGATCGACCGGCCCCTCAGCGCCGCCGCCCGCCAGGTCACGCAGCGGTACCTGCCGGTGGCGATTACGAAGCGCGGCACGGTGCACGTGGCGGGGCGGACCATCCGGGCCGACGACACGGGCGCCATCGAGGCCGCCCTCCGCGACACCGACACCCGGACCGTCGTCATCCAGGCCGACCGCGACGTGCCCACGGGCCTGCTCCTGCGCGTGTACGATACGTGCTTCGCCGGCGGGGCCGAGAACGTCAACGTGGCCGCTTTGCCGCGGTGACGGTTGCAGCGCGAACAACGGCGCAACGACAACTACATTTAGCCGCCGCGCTTGCGCGGCGCGTGTTTCTGTGATAGGCATCAACGCATAACTATGACCACCACGCCCGCCAACCCGGCCCACCGCTCGCCCGCCCGGCAGGCCTCGCGCCACACGGCCGCGGTCGCGGTGGCGCTGGCGCTGAACGCCGGGCTCGTCCTCTTCATGGTCACGTGGCTGGACCGGAGCCGGTCGGCCCGGCCGACGACGGTCCCGGCCGTGCCGATGGCGGTGCAGGAGATGGAGCCGGAGGAGATGGAGATCGCGAAGGGCCCGGCGTCCGAGCCGGTGCCGGCCCCGCCGGCGGTCGAGCCGCCGCTGCCGCCGCCCGAGGTGCTGGAGATTTCGGCCCTCGACCTGCCGGCCCCCGCGCCGGCGCCGCTGTCGGTCGATGCCCCGGCGACGGCCACGTCGAGCCTGGCGGTGCCGGCATACGAGGCCCAGGCCCTGCCGGCCGCCCCCGCGCCGCTGCCGGCCGCCGGCACGGGCGAGGCGGCCCCGCAGGCGGGCCCGGTCCGGGCGTCGCGCGGGCCGGTCCTGCTGCGGCCGCCCGACATGTCGGAGTATTACCCGCGTCGGGCCCGCATGCGCGGCCTGACGGGCACGTCGCACATCCGGCTGACGGTCGACGCCGACGGCCGCGTGACCGACGTGGCGGTCGCCGATTCGTCGCCGCCGGGCGTGTTCGAGCAGGCGGCCCTACGGGTGGGCCGGTCGCTGGCGTTCCGGCCGGCCCTGCGCGACGGCGAGGCCGTGCCGGCCCGCGTCACCCTGCGCCTGATATGGAGACTGGAGCCGTGAGGCGTGTTATCGCGATAAGTGCGTTATCGGCATGCGTGATGGCATGGGCGCCGCTCGTCTGCGCCGCCCGGGCCGCCGAGTCGGTCAAACTGCCGCCCGCGATGGCCGAACTCCTCTCGGCCGCCCAGGCCGACCTGCGGGCCGACCGTCCGGCCGAGGCCGTCGCCCGGCTCCGCACGCTGCCCGGGGGGGTCGAGGACCACGCCCTGCGGCACCTGCTGCTGGGTCACGCGTACGTCCGGCAGTCGTCGCTCGAGGAGGCGGCCTCGGCGTACCGGCAGGCCCTGGGGATGGCCCCATCGATGACCGAGGCGGGGCTGGGCCTGGCGCAGGTCCGGTTCCGCCAGGAGCGGTGGCGCGACGCCGCCGACCTGCTGGGACGCCATGTCGATACCTCCACATGCGAGGCCGACCTGCTGGTCCTCTATGCCCAGGCGGCCATCGAGTTGGACGACACGGTCCTGGCGCGGAGGCTCGTCGAGGTGGGCGTCCTGCGGTTCCCCGGCGACCTGCGGTTCCGCCGCCTGGACCTGGCCGTCGCGGTCGACGAGGACGACGCCGAGGCCGTCCGCCGGGCCGTCCGGTACCTGCTCGCGCGCGATCCGACCGACGCCGACCTGTGGCAGCGGCTGGCGTGGGTCGAGGCGGGCGGGCGGGAGGACGCCGGCCGGCTGGTCGCGCTGGAGGCCGCCGCCCTGTGCGAGCCGCAGAACCTGGCGTATCGGCGGGCGCTGCTGGCGGGCGAACTGGCGGCGGGGAACTGGCCGACGGTCCTGGCAAGGGGGCGGGCCCTGCTGGCCGGGCCGATGGCCGACCGCGCCGCCGCCGACGTCGACCTCATGGACGTGCTGGTCCGGGCGGCCGACGCCGCGGCGGCCGACGACACGCTCCGGGCCTGGATCGACCGCGCCCCCGAGGCCAAGCGGACGCGGGCCATGCAGATTGCCGACGCCCGGTTGGCGCTTCGGCAGGCCAAACCGGAGGCGGCCCGGGCCATCCTGGGCCGGCTCATCGCGCTGGGCGACACCGACCCGGCCGTCTTCCTCTGGGCCGGGCACCTGGCCGAGCAGGCCGAGGACTGGACCGAGGCCCGGACGCTCTACGACCACGCCCGGACGCTCACGGGCGCCGACGCGCGGCTGGCGACGCTGTACCTCGCGCGGCTGGACATCCGCCGCGGGCGCGAGGCGGAGGCGGCGCGGCTTCTTCGGTCGTATCTGAATACGTACCCGGAGGATGCCGCCGCCCGGTCGCTCCTGGGGCTCGTGAAGGAGGACGCGGGCGGATAGCGCGCGGCGCGGGTCCTCGTGTGGCCCGGCCGGCTTGGCCGGCCGGGGGCAGGCCTTCTACTTCACGCCCTCCACGCGGATGTAGCGGAAGCGGACGTGGTGGTTGAAGCACGGCTCGTCGCCGGCGATCTTCAGGGCGATCGGCCCGCGGGCCGGCGGCGGGTCGTCCAGCGTCACGCCGGACGCCTTGAACGTGGTCATCGGCTTGCCGTTCAGGTACGTGCGGATGACGGGCGGGTCGCCCTCGACGGTGATGCGCAGGTCGTTCCAATCGCCGTTCTTCCATGCGTCTATCCATCCTTCGGCCTTGGCGTGGACGGCGTCGAAGAGGCCGCCGGCCTTCACGCCGCCCACGTCGCCGCCGTCGCGGCACCGCAGGGTGACCTCCCAGCCGCCCTCGAATCCGCTCGTCCGCAGCAGGACGGCCGCCTCGGCGGGCCGGTCGCACCGCACCTGCAGGTGCAGGTCCACGTCGCCGAACGCCTGCCGCGTGACCAGCATGCCGACCGACCCCGGCAGTTCCTGGACGCCGTCGATGGCCCCGTCGACGACCTCCCACGCGGCGCCCGAGGCGTGGCCGGGATGGTTCATCGGCCGCCAGCCTTCAAGCGACCGGCCGTCGAAGAGCGGCTCGATGCCGGGAAAGTCGCGGGCGAGCAACGGCCAGACGCGGGCGAAGCCGGCCTCGCCGCCCACCACGGCGCGGGTCTTGCCGTCCAGGCGGAGGGCCTTGCCGACCTTGCCCTCGACCGTCTCGACCCGGCCCGCGGCGGCGGCGTCGTGGTCGCGGCCGGTGGCGTCGGCCAGGCCGTCCTCGAACGGCCAGCAGGCGGCCAGGCCCTTGGCCGACTTCGGGTCGACGCCGGCCATGGCGGCCCGGACCTCGCCGTCCGACAGGGCCCGGGCGAACAGGCAGACCTCGTCCAGGTCGCCCGTGAATGCCGACTGCGGCCGGGGGAAGTTCGCGCTGGTGTCGCCGAGTTTGACGACGTGGTCCGGCACGTCGGGCTTGCCGGCGAGCGAACCTTCCTTGTCGCGCCGGCCGTCGACCAGCAGCCGCAGCGCCTTGCCGTTCTTGACGAGGGCCACGTGATGCCACCGGCCGTCGGCCACGTTGGCGGTGCCGGCGAGTTGACCGACCCATCCGATGTCGTACGCCAGGCGTCCGCCGCGGACGAAGAAGGTCTTGCCCTGGGGGGCCCAGTTGCCCTCGGCGGGGGCCTTGGCGAGGATGGTCCCGCCCTTCTTGGTGCGAATCCAGGCGGTGACGGAGAAGTCGTCCTTGCCGAAGTCGGGCAGCGTGGCCCGGCGGGCGTCGGGTCGGCGGGCGGCCTTGGCGAAGGCGTCGCGCGACGCCTCCAGCGTCTCGACCCACGTGCCGCGCTTCTGGTACCACGGCGGGTCCTCGTCCTGCTTCGGCCCGGCGGCGTGGAGGACGGTGGCGGCAGCGGCGCCGGCGAGGGCGACGATGGCAGTCGCGGTCAGAAGCGTGGTGACCTGGGCCGCGCGGCGGATGAGGGTGGAGTGACGCATCGGGGCCTCCTTGCAGGCCGGGCGTCGGACCCGGCACGTGTGTACTTATCGGGCGCGGCAGGCCTTGTGTCAAGGGAAGCGATTTCGGATTTCGGATTTCAGATTTCGGATTGACGGAAACGACAACGGCACCCGCAGGCGGTTCGTTGACTTCCGCCCGCCCGCGGCGTACGGTGGCGCCCGGACACGATGGTCCGGAGGGGAAGGAGCACGGCATGCGGGCAGCGCGGGGTATTGTCCCACGGGCACCGGCTTCGCGGGCCGTGGCCGCGGCGATAGCGGCTTGGGCGGTCCTGGCGTCGGCCGGCTGCGCCGCCGCGGGCAACTGGTACGAGGACAGTTTCTACCTCCTGCACGAGGACCATCACACGCAGGGCCGGGTGGAGGTCGGCCGCGACGCCGACGCCGCCGAGGCCCGCCGCCTGGTCGCCCTCTCGCGGCCCGACGTGGTCCAGATTCACGCCAAGGGCAACCCGGGGTGGACCACGTATCCGACGACGGTCGGCCACGCGCCGCCGAAACTCGCGCGCGACGTGCTCGCCCTCTGGCGCGACCTGGCCCGCGACGGCGGGTACCACTGGTCCATCTATTACAACATCGGGCGCGACGGCGAGATCGAGGATCGCCGGCCCGAGTGGAACCGCTCGCGGCCCGACGGCTCGGAAATCGAGCACGCCCTCTGCTACCACTCCGGCGTGGCCGAGGCGTACCTGTGGCCGATGATCGACGAGATCATGGCCGGCTACCGGCCCGACGGGTTCTGGTTCGACGGCTCGTGCTTCACCGTCCGCAACTGCTACTGCGACGCGTGCCGCGCCCGGTTCCGGCGCGAGACGGGCCTTGCGCCCCCGAAGAAGCCGGCCGAGGCGGGCTGGGCGGCGTATAAAGAGATGCAGCGCCAGGTCTATCGTGAATTCGTCCATGCGACCGCCGAGCGCATCCGTCGCCGCGACCCGAAATGCCTGGTGGCCGTCAACTGGGCGTACTCGCTGCGGATGCCCGAGCGGCCGGACGCGGGCATCGCGTACGTGACGGGCGACATCGGCAACGGCGTCGAGGGCCTCTCGCCCGAGGCCCACTGGTACGATTGCACCGGCCTGCCGTTCGACCTGATGACGCAACTCAGTACGCTGCAGGAGAAGGAGGAGGGCGGGCGGACGGTCCGCGCGATGGCCCCCAAGCCGCCGCGCCAGATCGAGCAGGAGATGGCCGTCATCGTCGCCAATGGCGGCCGCTACTTCCTGTGGGACAACCCGACGCCCACGAGCGGCCTGGTGCCGGAGCGGCTGGAGTTCGCCGGCCGGGTGGTCGCGCCGTTCCTGCGGGCCCGCCGGCCGTGGTGCGTGCGGACCGAGCGGGTGCCCGACGCCTCGCTCCTGCACAGCGCGGTCGCCCACTACGCCGCCACCGAGACCGACGCCGCGGCCTTCCCGAAGCGCGACAACCGCATCGACGGGGCCGCGGCCGCGCTCGCCCGGCTCCACCTGAACTACGAGTTCGTGCCCGACTGGCGGCTGGCCGACGGCGACGTGCGGAGCCCGCTCCTGGTGGTCGAGCATCCGAAAGTGCTGACGAAGGAGACCGTGGACGGCCTGCTGGCGTACGTCCGCGGCGGCGGGGGACTGCTCGTCACCGGCATGGGCCTGTCGCGCGACGACCGGCTGCCCGGTCTGCTGGGGGTGCGCGCGGCCGAGGGCGGCACGAAGGGGTCCGAGCCGCTCGCCGTCGACGTGGCCGGCCAGGCGCACCGCTTCACGCACTGGCTGACGCGCCTGGCGTGCGACGCGGCCGAGACGGTCATGACCGTCCGCGACGCCGCCGGCGCGGTCCATCCGTTCCTCACGCGCCGCGCCGAGGGCCGGGGCACGGCCTGGTACGTGCCGGTGCCGCTGCTCTCGCTGCACGGTTCGGACGTGGTGCCCGAGGCGGTGCTGCGCCGGGTGTTCGAGCACGTCCGCCCGTCGGCGGAGCGGCATGTGCGGACGACGGCGCCGGCCGACGTGGAGGTGGTCCTCCGCCGCCGCGGCGACGCGCGCGTCCTGCACCTCGTGAACATGGCCCGCGGCGAGCGGGAGGTCCTTAAGACCGACCGCCGACGGTACACCCTGATCACGCGCCTGCCGCCCGCGCCCGCCTGCCGCGTGAGCGTCCGCGTGCCCGCTCGGCCGGCGCGCGTCCACCTGGAGCCCGGCGGCGGCGACGCGGAAACGTGGGAGTATGCCGATGGCTGTGCCACCATCGACGTGCCCGCGTTTGCGGTCCACCGGATGATCGTGATCGAGGCGGGCGAGTGACGGCCGTGCTGTCCGGCGCGGGAAAGCGCGGTGCGGAGGCGCCGGCCGCCGGGTTCAATCGGCACAAGGAGGCGATGGCCATGCGGACCCTGCACGTGGCGGCCGTCATGCTCGCGCTGCTGGTTGCGGCGGCGCCCGTGCCGGCGGCCGGGGCGCCTGCCGGCGACGTCCAGGCGACCTATCCGCCGCGCCTGCCGGACGGGGCCGAGGCGGCCACGTTCACCGGCCCCGATCTCCTGGAGCGGCCGGCCACCATCCAGGACGCCGACGTGGCCCGGTCGGCCCCCACCGTCGATTTCCTCTACTACCCGTGCCAGACGTACGCGGCGCCCACGTGGTCGGCGTGGGGCGACGGGTCGGCGCATGGCGATACGTACTATTCGGCGATCGGCGACCACGACGGGCCGCGCGGCAACGCGTTCGTCTACGCGTACGACGCCTCGGCCAAGCGTCTGCGGCTGCTCGCGGACGTGGCTTCGGTCCTGGCCCTGCCCGAGGGCCACTACGTACCCGGCAAGATCCACAGCCGCCTCGATCTGGGCGGCGACGGCTGGCTCTACTTCGGCACGCATCGCGGCAAGACCACCGTCACGACCGACGCGTATCATTACGGGGGCGACTGGATTCTGCGGACCCGCCCGGCCGACGGCCGGACCGAGGTCGTCGCCCGCGGGCCCGTCGGCAAGCAGTGCATCCCGGCGAGCGTGCTGGACGCCGACCGGCTGATCTTCTACGGCGGCACGGCGGCGGGCGACCGCGCCGACAAGCGGATCCTGTTCTTCGCCTATGCCGTGCGGGCCGGCAAGGTGCTGTACGCGGGCGAGGGCGGCCCGTCGCGGGCGCTGATCCTGGCCCGGTCCACCGGCCGGGTGTACTTTGTGCCCCGCGACCGCGGGCCGCTGCACCGGTTCGACCCGGCCGAGGGCGGTCCGCCGAAGGCCATCGGACCCGAGATAGGCCTGCGGGCGGCGACGGCCGAGACGCCCGACGGGCACGTCTACACCGTCGGCCCGAAGGGCGATCCGGTCCTGTGGCGGCTCGACGTCCGGACCGAGAAGGTGGAGCGGCTTGGCCTCGCACCGGTCGGCACGCAGACGTACATCACCTCGCTCGACGCCGACCCGACCGGCCGGTTCCTCTACTACGTGCCGGGCGCGCACGGCGGCAGCCAGGACGACGGGGCGGCCGTCGTCCAGTTCGACACCCGCTCGCGCCGCCGGAAGGTCGTCGCCTTCCTGTATCCGGCCCTTGAGAAACGGTTCGGCTACACGCCGCTGGGCACGTTCAGTTCGGCCGTGGGACCGAAGGGCGAGCGCCTCTTCATCACGTGGAACGGGAACACGGGCGGCCGGCGGCGCGGTCGGTTGACGTGGGACGCCTGTGCCCTGACGGTTCTCCACATCCCCGAGTCGGAGCGATAACGGATGGCGCGCGCGCGAATCGGTGTGGCTTCAGCGGTGGTCTTCGCTCTCGGGTTCGGCATGGTCGCCGGCGCCGCCGAGCCCGTCCTGCGTTTCGAGGACGCCGCTGGGCGGATGGGCTTGGCGGCGCCGCTTCGCGGCATGATGGCGCACGCGGCCGCCTGCGGCGACGTGGACGGCGACGGCGACCTCGACCTCTACGTCGGCGCGTTCTGCGACCGCCCGGCCGACCGGTACACCGGGGCCGACGGACCCGTGCCGAACGTCCTGCTGGTGCGCGACGGCGAGCGGTTCCGCCCCGCCGACGCGCCGGCCCTGCGGTTCCAGGCCCGCACGTCCGGGGCCGTGTTCGTCGACCTCGACAACGACGGTGACCTGGATCTCTACGTATCGAACAACTCCAAGGCGAAGGGCCTGCGGGTCGCCAACCGCCTGTTCGAGAACCTCGGCGGAGGCCGGTTCAGGGACGTGAGCGACGCCAGCCGGGCCTGCCCGGTCCACGGCGGCCGAAGCATCGGCGTCCTGGATTGGGACGGCGACGGCCTGCTCGACCTGCTGGTGACCGTGGACGGCTGGACGGGCGGCGGCACGCGCCTGTTCCGGAACGCGGGCGGCCTGGTGTTCGAGGACGCGACCGCCCGGGCCGGCCTGCCGGAGAAACTGGTCGGCCTGGGCGTCGTCACGCCCGACCTCAACGGCGACGGCCGGCCCGACATCGTGGTCAGCCAGTCGAACCGGATGTTCCTGTCGCAGGCCGACGGCACGTACCGCGAGGGCGGCTCCGACGCGCTCCAGTACCCGCCCGTCAACCGCGAGGCCGTGCCGGCGGGCATCGCCTGCGGCGACGTGAACCGCGACGGCCGGCTCGACCTGGTCGTGGTCGACCACGCCCAGCCGGCCCGCGTCCACCTGTTCCTGAACGAGGGCCTCGACGGCGGCGTGCCGCGCTTCCGCGACGTCCGCCGGGCCGCCGGTCTCGCCTACGACTTCCCCGAGTGGACGCCCGAACGCCTCCACCTGAAGCACGCGCACGTCCAGGTGGCCGACATGGACCTTGACGGCTGGCCCGACATCGCCGTCGCCGCCACGTGCGACGCGGCCGGCGCGGCGCAGCCGTTCATCCTGCGGAACCTGGGCGCGGGGCCGCCGGAGCGAGGGCCGCGGTTCCACGTGCCGCCGCTCCAGAAGGCGACGGCGTACTTCCCGTGCGGCCCGGTGGCCGACTTCGACGGCGACGGTCGGCTCGACGTGTGCCTGACGGCGTGGTTCCCGGCGATTCCGTCGCGGCTGCTGCTGAACCGCACGCCGCCTCGGCACTGGCTGGCCGTCCGCGTCGAGGGCCGGACCGTCAACCGCATGGGCGTCGGCTCGAAGGTGCGCCTGTACCGGGCGGGCCGGATGGGCGAGGCCGCGGCGCTGCTGG
>Ga0180434_10006556_pt1 | contig 13345 bp, 5 predicted proteins | sample SS_ome_7_FD_132453 | JGI IMG/M metagenome (GOLD analysis project Ga0180434, IMG submission 132453) | Hypersaline lake sediment archaeal communities from the Salton Sea, California, USA - SS_1_D_2 metaG | ecosystem: Environmental > Aquatic > Non-marine Saline and Alkaline > Hypersaline > Sediment... | reverse complement strand
TGGCCAGCGAGCGTTGGTGCATGGTGAGAGTTGAGGGTTGAGGGTTGAGAGTTGAGAGTTGAGAGGTGAGAGGTGAGAGTTGAGAGTTGAGGGTTGAGAGTTGAGGGTTGAGAGTTGAGGGTTGAGGGGGTGGCAATTCATTGCCACCCAATATTGCACTTCGGGTCAAGTGGCTGCACTCCCCCGCTGCCGGACTAAGGCTTCCAGCCGCTCGACCACCTGCTCGAAGCTCAGCCCGTCCGTACAGACCTCAACGGCGTCCGGGGCGGGGACCAAAGGGCCGACCGCCCGGGCGGCGTCCTGGCGATCTCGGGCTTGCTGGGCAGCGAGTACCTCTTCTAATTTAGCTTGTTCACCCTGGGCGCGTAGATCCCTAAGCCGTCGCCTTGCCCGTTCTTCCGGGCTGGCGGTCAGGAAGATCTTGCACGCCGCGTCGGGAAAGACGACGCTGCCCTGGTCGCGGCCTTCGGTGACGATCGGCTTGCCCGACGCAATGGCTCGTTGCTGCTGGACCAGATGCTCGCGGACCTGCGGGTTGTCGGCGGCGTATCGGGTGACGGCGGTCACCTCCGAAGTGCGAATCTCCTGCGAAACATCCTCGCCGTCGAGCAGGATATGGCTGTCCTGCACTTCAAGTCGCAGTCCTCGGGCCAGCTCGGCCAGTTGCTCGGGCCGCTGCCAGTCGACCTTGGCCCGCAATCCCGCCAGGGCCACCGCGCGGTACATCGCGCCGGTGTCGAGGAAGTGGAATCCCAGGCGTTGGGCCAGCGTTCGGGCAACACTCGATTTGCCCGCGCCCGCCGGGCCGTCGATGGTGACGATCATGGGTCTACCCTCCGTCGTCGAACCGCGCTTCAACCTCGGCCCATTCGTTCGGGGCCAACGGGATGACTATCCGGTCGCCGACGACGGCCAACGACTTGGGCTTCCCGCCGTCGCTGTGCTTCTCGGCCGCGCCGACCGAGCGGAAGGCGCGAAGCCCGACCTCGACGGGCCACCCGTCGGTCTCCAAAAGCCGCACGCGGAAGCCCTCAACGCGTCCGGCCGCGACGATCGGCTCCCAATGGGTTGTCAGCACATTGCGGGCATCGATGTGAAACAGCCAGCCGCTCGGCGCCGGCGGCATCGGTGTGTCGGGGCGGACAGTCGGCGGGGCAAGGAAATGCACGCCCGCGGCCACCGGATGGGCGACGTCGATGCCGATCCCCAGCCGGAACCGGCGAGTTGTCTCCCCGGCCACCACGAGTAATGTGTCGAGCTTTCGCAGCCCGAACCGCCGATGGAACGGCAAGCCGCCGCAAAGCAGTGTGGTGCGAATCTTCTCCGAACGGATGTCGAGGAAATGCGGCGATTCGACCTGTACGACGTCGGTCGGGCAACTCATCAGGCCCACGCTGCGGTACAGATCGGCCGTCGCGTCGTTGAAAGCGAATCGGGCGCAGTAGTACGAACTCCACGGCTCGGGGTCCGGCAGCACCTCGGGCTGCAATTCGATTTCCACCTCGATCACCCGGCTGTCGCGCCAAACGCGGGTTGTTTGCACAAAGCCGGCCAGCCGCCGCGCTTCGCGGTCGACCAGCCGCCCACGGCACCGCATCTGGCCGCACATTGGCGCCGGGCAGGAGGACTCCATCGCATCGGCCACCATGATCGAATAGTGCCGCTCGTCGGTTGGATCGTCGTTGGTTGGCTGCGGTCGACGCAAGCCGACCTGCTGGGCGAGCCGTGGTCCGCGGCTGACATAGTCGGAGATCCCTCGGATCGCGCCGGTGTAGGGGTCGAACTGGATCTCGCAATACGCGTTGCGCAGCATATTCTCTTCGGCCAGCGGCGGTGCCTTGACGGCCTTGCGGCGGCGACGCGCCGGTTTGGCGGGCACAGCCGGTTCGGCCGGCATCGCGGCCGGGTCGACCCACGCGAAACCCAACGGCGGCACCTCGACCAACCGCGGGCCGTGCTGGCACGACGCCGTTCCGCCTTCCCCGGCCACCACCCGTTGCGGGAAGTTGGTCGGATTGGCCGCGAGCCAGCCGGCGTTGTCCTGTTCGTGGCTGCTTTGGCCCGCGCGACCCAGCGCGCGGCGGAACCGATCGAGGCTTTCTTCGAGCATGGCCTGAAGCGGCGGGTCGAATGAGTCTTCGCGGTCGTCGTCGGCTTCGAGCTGCTGGTCGATTTGGTCGAAGGACCGCTCAAAAACGGTGGGCGAACCGGCCGCCGTCGGCTCACTCGTGGGGCCGCCGATCAGCGCGGCCATCGTGGCGAGGGTTTCGGCCGCCTCGACGGTCGCCCGTCGCCGGTAGTAGCGGTGCCACCGGGAAATCGGGTCGCGCTGCCCGGCGGCCACCGCTTGCCGCAGATAGGGCGAGCGGTACTCATCGGCGGTGTAACGAGTGGTTTGGCCGGTCAGCGCCGTTTGTCGGAAGTATTCGTCGAGAGTGGTGAACTCGCCGAAAGCCGTCGTGTACTTGGCCAGACGCTGGAAGTCCTCGAACCACCGGCTCGACTGGCCTGGCCAATGGGCAAAAAGCGTCGTCGAGACGTAGTCGAGATCCATCGAATCGCCCAACTGCTCCGGCAGCCGCAGGAAGCTGTCGGCCCGGGTGATGTCGATCGGCACTCGGGCAAGAGCTTCGATCGACGCCGCGCCGCAGCCCTGCCACTCGATGCGGCTTTGATTGGCCAACGGGAAGCGGCCGTCGTCGAGTGTGAAGTGCAGGGCCGCCTCGAAGCCGAGTTGGCGGAGGATCCGTGGCAACACCGGCGAAAGCCCAAACCGCCGCCGCCCGAAGACCGTCGGTCGCCGGCCCAAGTGGTGCTCGTACACGGCCAAGCCACGCTGGAGACTGCGGCGGATGGCTTCCAGCGGCATCAGCGGCAAGGGGCCTTCGCGAAATTCGCCACCGACCAGGCTGACCCGATCCGCGTCGATTGCCTCGCGCAGGGCGGCCAGAGTGGTCGGTTCCTGCTCGGCCATCCGCTGGAGGGTCTCGGCCGAGAGTAATAGGGTGCGGGCGGGAGCTTCCCGGGCCAATTCGGCCCGAAGCGCTGAGCCCAAGGTGGTCGGGGCGACCAGGGTGAGGTCGACCAGGTGGGCTTCGACCGGGTAGAAATACTCCCGGGCGTCGCGCAGCAGGTCGAACGCGGCGGTGAGCCGGTGCCGAGCGGCCTCGTCATTTCCCTCGGCGGCTTCGTCGGCTGCGGCCAGCAGTTCGGTTTGCAGCGAGGTTTCGTCGAGGGTGCTCATGTAGCGCAACTTCCGGGTGAGCAACTCGACCATCCAATAGCAGAACCCCAGGCCCAGAAAATCGGCGACCAGCGCCGGGGCAATCGTCGGCGGAGAGGCGTCCAGGCGGCCGAGGGCGGCCGTGATGAGCGAATCGCGGTCCTGCTGGCCGCGTAGAACCACGGTCCCGGCCGATTCGGCCGTGGCAAACCAGCCGTCGGGCGCCATTGCGGCGCTGCAGTCGGGCACCACCAGGAGCATGCCCTCGGGATCGGCCGGCGGCTGGTCGGCGGGGAACCAGGCGGGCAGACGGCCGGCGGTTCGGAGCAAGGCCGGATGCCACAGCGCGGTGCAGGCGGCGAGCAACTGCTCGGCATCGCGGGCGCTGCGTTTGAGCCCTAGGTCTTCCAGGCTCTGGCAGGGCAACAGGATGGCGAGTTGGGTCGGTTTCATGGCGTCCAGAGAACGGCACGCGGCAAACAATCCAACCCGTCATGGTATTTCGCTTTGCAGCGGAAGTCGAGCATGGGGCACAAGCGGGGGGTGCGGTTGGTAAAACCGGCACGGGAATTGCTGGCCATTTGGCGGCCCGGCGGTTCGTTTGTTGACAAACCACTAGCGGCCACTATACATTGGAACAATAGAGAGGCCGTGCGGGCGCTATTTCCGCCGAGGGCATGGCCTTCCTATCTTGATAGAGATACCCTCGATTCGGGGGATCCCGGTTCAGGGGTTGCAGGGAACAGAGAAACACCGCCCGTTCTTCGCGGATGTGGCGATCTGGTTCGTCGAAAGCAAGGGAACCATGGCCAAGATCAAAGGTGTCTGGGGCATCGACGTCGGGCAGTGCGCGCTGAAGGCGCTGCGTTGTCGGCCGCACGAGAAGGAAGATCGGGTCATCGCCGACGCCTTCGACTATATCGAGTATCCGAAGATTCTTAGCCAACCCGATGCCGATCCGGAAGAGTTGGTTGCCGACGCACTGAAGGAGTTTCTTGCGCGCAACACTGTTCGCGGGGACAAAGTAGCCATCTCCGCTTCGGGCCAAAGCGGCTTGGCGCGGTTTATTAAGCTTCCGCCGGTCGAATCGAAGAAGATTCCCGACATCGTTCGCTACGAAGCCCGGCAGCAGATCCCCTTCGACCTGAATGATGTGATCTGGGACTACCAGCGGATGGGGGTGGAAAACGAGGAGGAAGGTTTCGCCCTGGAGACGGAGATCGGTCTGTTCGCGATGAAACGCGACGCAGTGTTGAACGTCTTGAACCCGCTGATGAAGCAGGGGATTCAGGTCGACGTTATCCAACTGACGCCCCTGACGCTCTACAACTATGCCGTCTTCGACCAGCTCCGCGACTTGCCGCCGCCGGAGGAGTACGATCCGGAGCATCCGCCCGAGTCGGTCGCCATGCTTTCGCTGGGGACCGATGCGACCGATCTGGTCGTGACCAATGGCTATCGGGTGTGGCAGCGCAGCATCCCCATTGGCGGCAACCACTTCACCAAGCGGCTGACCAAGGAGCTGAAGCTCACCTTCGCCAAGGCCGAGCACCTGAAACGCAACGCCACGGCCTCGCAAGACCCGAAGGCTGTTTTTCAGGCGATGCGGCCGGTCTTCAACGATCTGTTGACCGAAGTGCAGCGCTCGTTGGGCTACTTCGGCAGCATCGACCGGCATGCCAAGATCGGCCGGGTTCTCGGCTTGGGCAATGCCATGAAGCTGCCCGGCTTGCGCCGCTACCTTTCGCAGAGCCTCGGGCATGAGGTGATTCGGGTCGACGAATATCGGGGATTGGTCGGCGCTGAGGTGCTCACCTCGCCGGCGTTCCGCGAGAACTTGCTGAGTTTCCCGGTCTGCTACGGTCTGGCATTGCAGGGTCTGGGCCGGGCCAGTTTGCGGACGAACCTGCTGCCGCGCGAGATCGTCAAGGACCGCATGGTTCGCGAGAAGAAGCCCTGGGCCGTGGCGGCCGCGGCCGTTTTGCTCTTGGGCTTCACGATCAGCTTCGCCATGCTCTCCAGCGCGCTGAGTTCGGTCGCTCCGGACGCTTGGCAGTCGGCCGAAAACGAATCACAACGTGTTTCGACCAAGGGCCAACAATTCCGCGACCAGAAGGAAGCGGCCCTGCAACAGTTCCAGGCCATCCGCGGGATCGGCGACAACCTGGTCGGCAACGTCGAAGGGCGCATCCTCTGGCTCGAATTGCTGCATGCCGTCAATCAATGCCTGCCGGCCGACGAGGGGGAGAAGGACGAGGACATTTCACAGCGGAACGAATTGCACATCCGCAACCTGCAGTGTACCTACGTGCCGGAGTTGTCCGTGTGGTATGCCGGGGTGGGGAAGTGGGATCAGTCGGAGGAGAAAGCGGCCGCCGAAAAGGCAGCAGCCGCGGGAACTGCTCCCAGTGGCGCCCTGCCGACCGGAGGCATGCCGGCCCCGGGCGCGACGCCGGGCGCGGGCACACCCGGCGGCGGTATGCCGTCCATGGGAGGCGTTTCGCCGATGCCGCCCTCGCCGGCTGCCATGACGGGAGCCGGCGGCACGCCCCGGGCGAACACTGGGTATGGTCCGTCGGGGCCGGGTTGGGTCATCCAGCTCGAAGGGCACCACTTCCACAACCTCAACGAGGCCGGCGCGCTGAACGGCGCCCAATTCGTCCGTAGCAAGCTCATCGACAACCTTCGCGAGAGAAAGGTCGTCTTGCCGACTGGCGACCGCCAGGCCGTCGAGTCCGTCTCCACCAAGGAACTGGGAATCGGCTATCCGGTGCTGGTCAATCCGCAGAAGATCCGCGAGGTTGTGCTCCAGAACCCCAATGTGCAGTCGGAGGCACCCGGCGGCGGCCCGGGGCGCATGGGGTTTGGCGGTGAGGGGGGCGCGGCCTCGGCCGAAGGTTCGGTGCCTCTACGGCGGTTTGATTTTGTCGTCCAGTTCTGCTGGAAGCCCACCACACCGACGGAGCGCAAACAGCAGGAAGAGGCTCGTGAACAGGCCGAGGCCGAAGCCGCCGCGGCGGCCGGTATGGCCCCGGGCATGGCACCTGGGGTCGTCCCCGGTGGGACGCGCGGTAGGACACTGACTCCGCCAACGGGGCCCTGAGAGGCCCGGCGTCCCGACGGAACCGCGGCGGATAACCCACTTCGGGAAGCGATAGGATACGGCAATGTACCAATTCAAAAAGACGTTGGCCGCGATTCAGAAGCACCATTTTTGGGTACTTTGTGCCCTGATCCTGGTGATCGGATCGGCCGTTTGGGCCATGGGCTCGGCCGACTTGAGCAACCGCTTCGAAAGCCGCCGGACTGAACTGGACCAGGACTTCCAGAAGTCGCAGTACATCAGCGAACAGGAGCCCAACCACCCCAACGAGCGCGTGATCGCGGCGATCCATCAACAGACCGAGGAGCTGAAGGAGAACGTCCTGGAGGCGTGGCAGTTGCTCTACAACGAGCAACAGGAGAAAAACCCCTTCCCCGAGGTCTTGGACGCGGATTTCAAAATCGTCTTCGAGTCGCTCGACCCGGAAGACGAGATTCCCGGCCACTACCGCGAGCGTTACCAGAACTTCATCCGCTACCATATCCCGACGCTCTTTGAGCGAATCGACTACCTGCGGCCGGCCGAGAAGGAGCCGGGGGCGGAGGACGTCGGCGCGGCCGACATCGGCGAGGGCATGGGCCCGAGCGGTTATGCCCGCGGTCGAAGTCGAGGGCAGGGTCAGCCCGACCTCAGCGATATGGTCGGCGTGGTCGATTGGGACCAGGCGGATCGCCAGCGGATCGAGCAGCAGTTCGACTGGCAGACGCGTCCGTCGACTTTGCGCGTCCGACTTGCCCAGGAAGATCTTTGGGTCTACGAGGCCCTGGTGCGGATCATCAAGAACACTAATGACGCCATCGGCGCGACCACGAACTACAATGCGGCGGTCAAACGCATCGACGCTTTGCAAATCGGCCAGGACGCAGTCGATGCAAGCTCCCTGCAGTCGGGCTATGGGGCAGGCATGGGCATCGAAGGAGAAATGGGCGGCATGGCGGGAGAAGGCGCTGGCGCGATGGGCATGGCGGGAGAAGGGGGCGGTGGGATGGGCATGGGCGGCATGGCAGCACCGGCCCCCGGCGCAGTCCCGGGGGTGCCTCCTAGGGCTCCCGGCGCGATGCCGGGAGATCCCATGCAGCCCGCTTCGCCCGAGCAGGCCGAGAAGACTGCCCTGCTGCAATACCGCTACGTCGACCAGAACGGCCAGCCCTTGGCGGCCGGAAGCCCCCATCCCTATGCCGAATTTAAGATGATGCCCATCCGGATGCGGGTGACGATGAAGCAGTCGGCGATCCCGCGGTTGTTGGTCGAATGTGCCGACTCGAACATGCCGATCGAGGTGCGTCAAGTGCGGTTCCGGCCGGGCGAGGGAACGCCGATCGAGATCGCCCAGCCGACGACCCCTCAGGGGGCCATGTCCGGTATGGGGCCCGCCTACGGCACGCCACGGATGCCATACCGGCCGGCGCCACGGCCGACCGACGGAGGCTATGGGCGTCGGAGCCGCGACACGAAGGCCAGCTCAAACGATATTCCGGTGGAGATCCAAGGAGTGATCTGCATCTACAACGCCCCGGACCGCGACAAGTTGGGAAAAGGCGCGGCGGGCGATCAGGCGGCTGCTGGCATGACGCCGGACGGCTCGGCCGGACAACCGCCGTTGGCAGCGCCGATGTCGCCAACGACGCCGCCTGCCTCTCCAACGCCGACGCCGCCGGCGGCCGCGGCTGCGCCGCCTGGCCTGGCACGTCCCGCGCCCCCACCAGCGCTCGGTACCCGTCCCACAGCTCCGGCGACGGGGCCGACCGGGCAGGGCCCTGCAGGCATGCCGACTGGAGGAACGAATCCATGAAGCTGAACCTCGACAAGCGAACACTCCAGGAGTTTTTTCTCCAGCACACCGAAAAGCTGGTGTTCGCGGTTTTTGTGATTGTTTTTGTCGCCTTGGTCTACCAGGCCCTGGGGCGGGATGACTACCCGAAAACGCCCGAGCAACTCGCTCAGGCGGCGCAGAGGGCCGAACAGCACATCGAGCAGACCGAGCCGAGCGATACGGCCGAGGAGATGAAGGCGCCCGACTACACGCAGATCGTCGCGGTCAGCCGGACGCCGTTGAAGGTCGATCCCTACAGTCACGACAAGCCGTGGGATCCGCCGCTTTGGCAGCAGCGGCGTCCGCGGGGCGAGCCGCCGCTGTTCGCGGTGCGGGAGCTTCGCGGCGAGGCGGGGATGGGCCCGTTTCAGATGAAGCAAGCGGCCGCCGCCGCTGTTCGCCCCACCGCCGGCGGCAATCGCGCGCATTCCACCAAACAAGACGTTCAGGGGCAGCGCTGGGCTGTTGTCACCGGACTGGTACCGATCAAGAAGCAATTGGCGGCCTTCAAGGAGTATTTTAAAGACGCGCAACAGCCCAACCCTGAAACCGACGTCCCGAGATACTATCTGTATCGCGTCGAGCGTGCCGAAGCGACCGGTTCCGGCGACGGCCATAGTTTGCGCTGGAAACCGCTTGACGTGATCCAGCAGTATCGAGATGCCTTGGGCCGTTGGAACAATACGCTGCCCGACGTGGTCGCCGCGGAATACCTGCACGAACGATTGGTCTTCCCGCTGGGGCCGCTGCTCGATCCCGAGAAGCCGGGCCGTAGCGGCGGAGGCTACGCGCGAGCGGGGCGGCCGGGGCAGAATGAGAGTCCCTGGGGCGAGGAGGCGGCCCATCCGCCGGAGATCCCACTTCTGGCCGACGAACTTGCGGCGGAGGCTACGGAGACTCCGGACATGGCCGAGCCCGGCCCCGACGGGCTGATTGACGATCTGCCGTTCGACAATTTTGGCGGCGCCGGCGGCCGACGGGGGGCGGCGCTGCGCCGAACGCCCGGCCGTCGCCCCGTCCGGCCCAGGGGCCCAGAAATGCTCGGTTCGGAAGGAGACGCGGGGCCCGAGTTCCTTCTATTCCGGTTCTTCGATTTCCAGGTGGAGCCGGGCAAGTCGTACCGCTATCGCGTGCGGCTGATCTTGGAAAACCCGAATTACGAGGTCGACCCGCGTTTCCTCGAAAAGGAGGAGTTGGGCAAGATCAAACGGATCGAGAGCGGCTGGTCCACCCCAACCGACGTGGTCTCCGTGCCGCGCGATACGCGTATGCTGGCGGTCGACGTCGCGCAGCCGAGACGTCTGGGCGACGAGCCTTCCGCGAGCGTGCTGATGATCCAGTGGGTGAAGGAAAACGGCCGTGAGGCGTACCAACAGTTCGATCGGATTACTCGCGGTCAGGTGCTGAATTACCCCGGCTGCCAGTTCCCTCCGGACGAGACGAACGGTCGCTCCCGACGACGCGACAGGGACGCCGACGAGGAGGATGAGATGCTCGCCCGACGAGCCATGCCGGCCGAGCAGACCAATTCGTTCCCGGTCGACTATATGAGCGATGCGGTGGTTGTCGATCTCCGGGGCGGGCATCGGCTGCCGGGGCGGGATCGGCTCGATTCGCCCGGAGAAATCCTCTTGTTGGATGCCGACGGTACGCTGGTCGTTCGCAATGAGTTGGCCGATGCCGAGCAGTACCGCCAGCGCACCGTCGAAGAAGAGCCGGCGGAGCCCTTGGAGTTCGAGCCGGGGATGCCGATGATGGGCGAGGAAGGCCTGCTATTCGCGCCCTAAGCGACATCTGCCAAATTTCCGCCAGCCCGACTTCGGAGTGCGGCGGCCTGACGCCGCTTTCTTGTTTTCTTTCCGTAACACTTCAGCCAAGTGAAGCTGCCCGTTTGCTACGAGGCCATTTTCCGTCATTCCCGCGCAGTCTGTCATGCCGCTTTTGCGGCACCTGGAATGATGAAAATCCGCACTACTTCAGCGGCGGCAACAGCCAACCGCGGAGCGGTTGTACTCCCCAGCCTAGGGTCGCGCAGCGCACCCTAGGAACCGGAACGCATGGCCCCCATCAACCGCGAAGCGGTTGTACTCCCGCTCGGGTCGGGAATAAAACCCCTTCAGGGTTTTGTGCCTTTGGGCCCTACCGACTACCGACCTAGGGTGCGCTGCGCGACCCTAGGCTGGGGAGCATTACGCCTTCAGCGTATTCCGCCGCAATCTCTCAAGTGGCCTTCGTGCTCTTCGTATCCTTCGTGGTTGTCTTCCGCCTTCTATTTTCGAGGCAGGCGGGAATCCAGTGCATGACGCTAATCGCCTGGATTCCCGCCCGCGAGGGAATGACCTATTTCAGATGGCTCAACGGTTACCTTCTTCTTTGCTTTCGCCGTCTGTTGCCGCCGGGGGAAATTTTCCCGGATTTGGCGGAAATTTCTGGAAGTGCTCTTGACCCGAAACGCCCTGACCGGTATTTAACCGGCCTCTTCCATCGGGTTGATGGCTTACTCAAGCCAAAGGGGCCCGTTGTGCGGAGAATCTGCGCGGGGTCTGCGCCCCGCGTTGGGAGAACGGACAACTTGGGAGCCAATCGCGAGCGGTTGGGGGCTTCTCGGCAACGAAGGATCGACGCCGGCAAGTCCTCGACCTGACCCTCGCCGGCGGATTCTGCGAGTCTCGAAAGGAGAACCGTGTTGAAAACCATCGCCAGAATGTGCTTCGGCTGGGCCCTCGTCATGGTTTTATGGACGAACCTGGCGTGGGCAGGGCAGTATTCCACAGCCCCGGCAGTCCTGCTGTCGACGGCCGCCATCGGCCAGGCCGACTCGTCGCAGGCAAGCCCCGGCGACCAGCGGCAGCAAGTGGCCGACCTGCTGCGTCGTGCCCGACGGGCCATGGCGGAAAACGACTTGGAGGCGGCCGAAAAGCTTGTCGCTTCGGCGGAGTCGCTACAGGTCAGCTTCGGCTTGTTGCACTTTGGCGACACCCCGCAGAAGGCCCGGAAAGCCCTGCAGCAGAAGATGCAGCAGGCGGGTGGTTCGCCGAAACGCCCCAGCCAGCTCTTCTCGCAGTTGGGGTTGGTGGGCAAGGCCGATTCGAAGTCGCTGCCGCAAGACCCCTTTGCCGGCCGCGCGGACAGCAGTTCGGCCACGACGACGCCTTCCGGCAGTCCGGCCAACGGCACCGGCCTGACCAATCCGGCTCAACCGTATTCTCTCGATCCGGCCTCGCCGATGATCTCGCCTTTCGGGCGGCGGATGGAGACCGAGCCTCCGGCTGATCCCAACGCAGGCTTGCCGGACGCCTTGCGGCGCGAATCGCAATACAATCAGGGTCGCGTGCCCACAGGTTATTCGGCCGGCAGCATCGAAGCCGATCGCTATCCGACGCGCTCGGCAGGCCTGTTGCAGCAGGTGGCCGCCGGTCGCGCGTCGGGGCAGCCCGCCGGCATGCCGCATGAAGACAACAGCATGGCCGGCACTGCCATGGTCGGGGATATGCCATCGGCCGCCGAGTCGGTCGGTCGTTCGGGCAAGGCCGAGGTGGCCGCGTTGGTCGGGCAGGCACGCCATGCGCTTGCCGCCGGCCGCTTGGGTCAGGCGGAGTATCTGGCTCGCCACGCTGAGCAGCTTGGGGTGCCTGACGGGGCGTTCGCCCCTGCGGAGGATCGTCCCGGGCTGGTCTTGCTGGATATCCAGCGGGCACGTCATGCCAACCCCGTCATGGCTGCCGGGGTTGAGCTGATGGCCGTGGCGACCGACGAGGACGGTCCGGATTATCGAGCCACTCGGGCGCTGTACGACGCGGCCAATGACAGGACTCAGAACGTGCCGGCCGCTTACGGCCAGCTCGGCGCCGACGGCCGTCTCAGTCCGTTGGGCGATATCTCGGGCAATGCGATGCCGCTGGAACCGACCCTGGCTCCGCCGCCGGCGCCTGGTGCTCGGCCGCCGGTCGGGCAGCCGTCGCACGGATCGGCCGACGCGCGGCAACTCTTCGAGCAGGGCGAGGCAGCACTGAGGGCTCATGACCCGCAGCGTGCCTACCAGCTCTTCCGCCAGGCCGCCGAGCGCATCCAGGAGCTGGACCCGCTCACCGCCCAGCGACTGCAGAACAAGCTTCAGATGCTCTCCGCCCCGCGGACGGCGCAGCCGGCAAAGCCGGGCCCCTCGCCCATGGACGAGGCCGCCGCCCAACAGCATACCCTGTCGCGTCGAATCTCGGCCGACGTGGCCATGCAGGTGAGCAAGGCCCGGGCGCAGCAGGAGAAGGACCCCAAGGCGGCCGTCGCCCTATTGGAGCAGGCGCGGCGGAACGTCGAAGGCTCCGGGTTGGAGCCGGCCACTCGTCAGCGGCTGCTGGCGCGGGTCGACTTGGCGCTGAACGACATGCGCCGGTACCTCGAACAGAACCAGCCTCGCATCGAGCTGGAGGAAAAGAACCGGCAAACCGAGGACCAGATCGAGCGTGAACAGCAGTTGAAGCTCGAAATCCAGGGCGAATTGGCCCTGATGGTCGACGACTTCAACAAGAAGATGGACGAACAGCGCTGGCTGGAAGCCGAGGTCGTCGCCAAGCGTGCTGCCGAACTCGACCCGACCAACCCGGTCGTCCTGCAACTACTCAACCAGGCCAAGTTCGTCCGCCGGTTCGTCCGCAACCAGGAACTCCAGGACGCGAAGGAACGCGGCTATTGGGAGCAACTCGACGCCGTCGCCGATTCGAGCGTTCCTTTCGACGATCGGCAGCCGTACCGTTTTGGCGACGTGAAGGAATGGGAGCGGCTCAGCGACAGCCGGCGTCGCCTGATGGCCGAACGCGACCGCAACCGGACGCCGGCCGAAATGGAGATCGAAAAGAAGCTTCGCACACCGGTCTCGCTGACCTTCCAGAACGAGCCGTTGGCCCGAGTCCTGGAGACGTTGGCCCGTATGACCAACGTCAACCTGCACCTGGACGAGCATGGGCTGGCCCAGGAAGGCGTCAGCACCGATACGCCGGTGAGCATCAGCGTGCAGCGCGAGATCATGCTCAAGAGCGCCTTGAACTTGATCCTCGAGCCGCTGCATTTGAGCTACGTGATCAAGGACGAGGTATTGAAGATCACCAGCGAACAACTTCGCGAGGGCGAGGTCTATACGGTCATGTACAACGTGGCCGACCTGGTCGTGCCGATTCCGAACTTCGTCCCGACCCCCAGGATGGGTCTGGCC
>Ga0180434_10006554_pt1 | contig 13347 bp, 16 predicted proteins | sample SS_ome_7_FD_132453 | JGI IMG/M metagenome (GOLD analysis project Ga0180434, IMG submission 132453) | Hypersaline lake sediment archaeal communities from the Salton Sea, California, USA - SS_1_D_2 metaG | ecosystem: Environmental > Aquatic > Non-marine Saline and Alkaline > Hypersaline >... | reverse complement strand
GGTGATCCATGTTGCAGACAGATCCCTGAGCGCCCCGATCCTGGAGGCGGCCTGCATGCTGACCTCCGGCGGATCCGAGGCCGAGAAGCATTTTGATGAACAGACGCTCGACGCCGCCGCGCGACGCTATCGCGGCGGGATCGGCCTACAGGAGTTGCTGCTCGAAGCGGCCTGGTCCAACGGCTACACCGGACGCAGTTTTCGCGACAGTCGCGAGGTGCTGCGTTACGCCTTCGGACGCCAGGTCCAGGCGGGCTTCTCCACGATCGACGTCGGCGGGATCCTGAGCAACGTCTCGAACAAGTTTCTGTTGGAAGGTTTCTTCAGCGTCGAGCGGGTCTGGCGGAACATCTGCGCCACGCGCAACGTCAGCGATTTCAAGACGGTCACCAGCTATCGGCTGATCGGCCGTGACCAGTACGAAGAGATCGCCCCGGGCGGCGAGTTCAAGCACGGCACGCTGGGGGAAGAGAGCTACACCAACAAGGCCGACACGTACGGCCTGATGCTGACGATCGATCGGCGCGACATCATCAACGACGACCTCGGCGCGATCACGACCGTGCCGCGTAAGCTGGGACGGGGCAGCGGGCTGAAGATCAACGACGTCTTCTGGACGGTGTTCCTTAATAACGCCGACTTCTTCAAGGCGGCCAACAACAACTACCTCGACGGCGCCGACACGGCGCTGGGTATCGACAGTCTGGACCAGGCCGAAGTGGCCTTCATGGACCAGGTAGATAGCGACGGCAAGCCGATCGGGATCATGCCTTCGATATTGTTGGTTCCTACTGCTCTGAGCGCCGTGGGGACGACGCTCTACAAGTCGCTGGAGATCCGCGACACGAACTCCAACCGGAAATACCCGGTGGCCAACCCGCATACGGACAAGTTCCGTCCGGAGGTTAGTCGTTACCTGTCCAACAGTCAGTACACCGGCGCCAGCTCCAAGGCGTGGTATCTGCTGGCCGATCCAACCGACTTGGCGGTGATCGAGGTTGCATTCCTGAACGGCCAGGAGTCGCCGACGATCGAGACGGCCGAGGCTGACTTCAACGTGCTGGGGATCCGGATGCGCGGTTATCACGATTTCGGTTGCTCGCTCCAGGAGCCCAAGGGCGGCGTCCGTGTGAAGGGCGAAGCCTAAACCAAGTTAACCAGAGGCCTTAACGGCCAGAGGAGATGAAACAAATGGCTCAGGCACACAAAGCTAAGTATGTCGCCAAAGCGGCGAGCATCGACCACACACCGAGTTCGGCGGTCGCCGCCGGCGACGTCGTCGTTCAGGGACAGATTGTCGCGATCGCGAAAACCCCTATCGCGGCCAACGCACTCGGCGCGCTGGCGACGCGAGGCGTATTCGACGTCGTCAAGGCCTCCGGGGCGATCACGGCCGGCGCGCGTCTGTACTGGGACGCTGACGGCGACCCGGTCGGCGGTACGGCCGGCACGGGCGCCGCGACGACGACCGCAACGAGCAACCAGTATTTCGGCGCAGCGATCGCGGCGGCCGCCAGCGACGACGAGACGGTGCGGATGATGCTGATCCAGGACGGCGACGTCGATTCGTAGAGGGTGATCCAGTGACCGACCTGCTCGAACAAGGCGTTGATTGGCTCACCCACCAGCGGCACGCACACATGACGCGCACGATTACATATCAGCGCGATGTGGCTTCGTGCGAGCTGGCGGCGACGATCGGCGACAGCGAGTTCGAGCAGGTCGACGATCACAACATCGTTCACAAGCTGGAGTCGCGAGACTTCCTGATCCGTACCGCGGATCTGATCCTCGGTGGCTCGCAGACTCTGCCGCAAGCCGGCGATCGGGTCCGCGAGACCGTCGAGAGTCAGGTCTTCGTTTACGAAGTCATGGGGCCGGGCGGCGAGCCGCCTTACCGCTACAGCGACCAGTATCGCAAAACGCTACGGATCCACACGAAGCACATCGACACGGAGGTCGCATGAATCCGGACATCGCCAAGTTGACGGCCGGCCTGATGCTGGCCGAGACGACGAGACTCGACAATCCCGCCGCCCAGTACGGCCTGGTCGGTTTGATCGCCTGGATGGTGGTCCGTGAATGCTTCGGCCTGGTCAAGTGGGCGATCGGACGCAAGAAGAGCAACGGCGCCTGCGGCGACCATGACGAGCTGGTACGCCTGCGCGCCGAGGTCGAGAACCTGAAATCCCAGCTTCGCGGGGAGCGGCGGCCATGAGCAGCGCCATGATCAACGTTGCTTCCGCTGTAGTTGCCGGCTTAAACGACGGCGAGTTCAGCCAGGAGTTAACGGCCGAGCGGAAATATCAGCCGGCGGTCGAACTCAAGGATCTCAAGACGCTGCACGTCACGATCGTTCCGAAGTCGCAGACGATCACGCCCGCATCCCGATCCGACAGCGACTTCGACAGCACGATCGACATCGGGATTCAGAAGAAGCTGGACTCCGCCGACGCCGACGAACTCGATGCGTTGATGACGTTGGTCGAGGAGGTCGTCGATTGCCTGCGTTCGATTCGGCCGGTCGGCGCCGCGTTCGTCGCGATCGAGAACGAGCCGGTCTTCGACCCGGATCATCTGGACACGCAGCGCGTATTCACAAGTTTGCTCACAGTCACGTATCGCGTGAGGAGGTAATCGATGGGCGCCAAAACAGGCTTGGACGCCGTACTCAAATACAAGACCGGTGGCATCTCCGGCGGCGGGTCGTGGATCATCCTGACCAACTGCAAGGACGTCACGCTCAACCTCGAGAAGAGCGAAGCCGACGCGTCTTCGCGCGCCAGTCGATGGAAGCGGATCAAGGCCGGCATGAAGGACGCCTCGATCGAGTGGGAGATGGTCTGGGATACTAACGACGCCGGCTTCACGGCGATCAAGAACGCGTATTTCGACGATGCGATCATCGGGCTTCAAGCGCTCGACGGCGGCGAGGACGGCGAGTCCGGCGAGGGATTGCAGGCCGATTTCGAGGTGCTGAATTTCACGCGCAACGAGCCGTTGGGCGACGCCATCACCGTCTCGGTCTCGGTCAAGATCGCGTATTCCAACGATCCGCCCAGCTGGATTGGAGGCAGCTGATGTTCACGAGCAGACTAACGATCAATGCCGATATCGCCGGCGTGGTTATGAATTCGTCGATCACGCGTCAGGCCGAGGGACAGATCGCGCACGCCCCGGAGTTAGCGGCGGCGAAGGCCGGGACGCTTTCGACAAGAACCAGCGACACGGTCGGTACGTTGACGCTGGGCGCCGGACACGGGATCCAGACGGCCGACAAGGTCGATCTCTACTGGACCGGCGGCCGGCGCTACCACGTGGTCGTCGGCACGGTGGCCGGTACGTCCGTCCCGATCACCGCCGGCGCCGGCGATGCTCTGCCTCCGGTCGATACCGCGATCACTGTCCAGAAACAGCAAATAATCGACACCGACTTCGACGGCGATCGACTCGAAGCGATCGCGGCGCTGTGCGCCCAACGCGGACATGTCGGCTTTTATGACTCGACGACGCTGGAACTGTCGCTCGACCTGGTTGCCGGCGAGTTGTGGCATTGGCTCAACGGCGGGGCGGCGACCAACCCGCTGGCCGGCAAGACGATCACGCACGTCGTCGTGACGCAAGCCGCGACGGCCGCCGCGTCGCTCAAACTCGGAATCCTCTACGACTCTACTGTGTAGGAGCGATCGTGAAGATCTTCAAGGACAACGAACAACGCGAATGGTCGCTGGCGATCAACGTCAGCACGATCAAACGCGTACGCGACCTGGTCGGCGTCGATCTGCTGGAGATCGCCGATGGGACGTTGCTCCAGAGACTCATGTCCGATCCGGTCCTGCTCTGCGACGTGATCTACGCCGTGTGCAAACCGGACGCGGACGAGCAGGAAGTCGCCGACGAGGATTTCGGCCGCGCAATGGCCGGCGACGCGCTCGACCAGGCGACCAAGGCGCTCCTGGAGGATCTCGTGGATTTTTTCCCGAGCCCGAGGGATCGGGCGAATCTCCGGACGGTGTTAGCGACGACCTGGAAGGCGATCGACCGGGCGGGCGATCTGATCGAGCAAAGACTCGCCGGCGGCGAACTGGAACGGGCCGTCGATCAAGCGCTCGCGAGTGCTGGCGATTCATCTGGCAATGCGCCGGAATCGTCGGCGTCGATCCCGACCGGCTGACGCTGCACGAACTCTACACCATGGCCGAGGCCAGGCAGCGAGCGGAATGGTGTCAGACTTCGGCGTTGATGGCGCTACTCGCGAACTGTCATCGTGATCCGAAGAAATCGCCCGTGAAACCGGCCGACTTCAACCCGTTCGCGACCAGGACCAAGGCGCCCAAGGTGGGCGTCGGGATTTTGAAAGACATATTCATTAATAAAGGCAAAACGCCACGGAAGGAGAAATGATGTCTCGGATCAACTATTTACTCATTTTGCTTGCAGGGATGCTCGTGTTCGGCGGATGTGCTCAGTCCACGCATACGCCGTTCGCTCAACAGCCGGTGCAGGATGTGCTCACGCCGACCAGTTCGGAACAGGAGTCGGCGACGCAGGGGTCGACCGTGAGTATTTGGGTGCTCAACGCGCCTGGACGCGCCGGTACGCCGGCGACGCCGCAAACCGCGTTGGGAGACGGCGGGATCGCCCCTCTGCTCGCTCAGATCGAGAACGCCGAGGGAAAGGCGGACGTCGCCGGGGCCGGTTATGCGCAGAGCGGGATCCATGTGACCGTCACCACTGGCGGGACCACGCCGACACAAACCGGAACGGCGACAGGCACCGCGACGGCCACCGCCAGCCCGGTTGGTACGCAGACGGCGTCGCCGGTGCAGGACGTCAAGCCGGAGACCGGTGTCGCCGTGCCGATCGCCGTAGCACCCGGCGGGATCGTCGATCAGGCTGCGTCGGCGTCGGGCGGCGAGGGATCGGCCCAGCTCGACAAGGCCAGTACGAACGATCTACGACTGGCTGAACTGCTCGAGGGCAATCCCGACCTGATCCAGGTGTTGCTGGCGCTGTTCAATCAGCAAACGCCTCCGGTCGAGGCGGAAGGCGGCGGCGATGGCGCGGGTGATTAACGCACAGCACGCGACGTTGATCGGCACGCCGGAGCGGTTGCGCGAGTTGCTGACGCTGCTACGCGGGCGCACCGGCGCCGCCGTGGTCGATCTGCGTTTTTCCAACATCGTCGTGCTCGATCGTCCGCTGGACGGCGAGCAGTTCCGGGACGCGATCGCAACGACACCGAGGTCGGGCTGATGTTCACGATGGATTGTAAAGGTTTCAAAGGCCTGTTTTTCGATCGCCAGCGCATCACGGCCGCGCTCAACAAGGCGCGGCGTCGTGCCCTGGGTCGTGCCGGGGCGTGCGTCCGGACCGTGGCCAAGCGGAGCATCCGCAAGCGGAAAAAGTCGTCTGCGCCTGGTCAGCCGCCGAGTTCGCACGAAGGCAGTCTGCGGCAGTTGATCTACTTCGGGTATGACGCTCGCGCGGATACGTATGTCGTCGGGCCGATCGGATTCAAGAAGTCGGAGGCGCCGCACGCTCTTGAGCACGGCGGTCAGGCCACGATCACAAAATACCGCAAAGGCAAGAAGGTCAAAAAGCGAATAACGATCAAACCCAGGCCGTTCATGGGGCCGGCGCTCGAGAAGGGCGAAGACCGCCTCGTCAGAGGCTGGGCGAACAGCATCAAGGGCTGACATGGGCAATGCACGCGGGATCAAGGCCGGTCGGGCGTACGTCGAGTTGGGGACGCACGACAGCAAGCTCATGCGCGGTTTGCGACGAGCCCAAGCGCGTCTGAAAGCGTTCGGCGCCGGCGTGAAGTCGATCGGTCTCAAGATGGGCGCCATCGGCGGCTCGGTCCTGGCGCCGTTGCTCAGCGCCGCGAAGGTCTTTGCCGCCGCGGGCGATCAGTTGCACAAGATGTCGGCGCGTACCGGCGTCAGCGCCGAAGCCCTGTCCGAACTCGGATTCGCCGCTGAGCAGTCGGGATCGAACCTGGAAACCGTCGAGAAGGGACTGCGTACGATGGCTCGGACGGTCAACGACGCCGGGCGCGGCCTCTCGACGGTGACGGACGCACTCTCCGACCTTGGGCTTGAACTAAACCAACTGGAGGGGCTGTCGCCTGAACAGCAGTTCAAGCTGATCGGCGACAAGCTGAGCCAGATCGAGGATCCAGGTAAACGCGCGGCTATAGCGATGATGATCTTCGGTCGGGCGGGTACGCAGTTGTTGCCCATGATGCAGGACGGCGCCGCCGGCATGGAGGAACTGCAAAAACAGGCGCGCGACCTCGGCTTGACGATCTCATCGGAGACGGCCGCCGACGCCGCAGCGCTCACTGACGCGATGAATGTAGCGTGGCGCACGTTGAAAAACGTCGCTGTTGTCGTGGGTAGTGCTTTGGGACCGACGTTGACCGACCTGGCGACCAGGGCCGGCAAGGTCACCGCGACGATCACGAACTGGATCAAGGAAAACAAAGCAATCGTACTCACGATCGCCAAGGTCGCGGCCGGTGTCGTGCTGGCCGGCGGCGCTTTGCTCTCGATCGGCTTTGCCGCCCAGGCGGCGGCGTTCGCGATTGGGGGGATCATCACAATCCTGTCAGCCACCGGATCTGTCGCCGGCGTGGTCGCCGCCGCGATCGGCGCAATGCTCTCGCCCATCGGCCTGGTCGTCGCCGCGATCACCGGCCTGGGCGTCACTATGGCGATCAGCACTGGCGTAGCCGGCGAGGCGATCGATTGGCTCGGTAAGCAGTTCGGCCGATTACGTGACTTCGTCGGGACCGTCGTCGGCGGGATCTCCGACGCCCTGGCCGCCGGAGATATCGCCCTGGCGGCGAAAGTGCTCTGGTCCGGCCTCAAGCTCGCGTGGGAGACTGGGATCCAGCCGTTGCGCACGCTCTGGAACGATTTTCGCTTTGCATTTGCCAGTATTGGCATCGAGGCGTTTTCAGCGCTCAAGAAGGGCTGGATCGAGGTCTCCAACTGGCTCTGGAAATCATTCCCCGAGACGACGGCGTTCATCGCTCGGACGTGGGCGAATCTCGGCGCGACGCTTCAGAAGGTCTGGTCAAAATTCCAGAACTGGCTTTCCGATCGTTGGCTCGACGTGATGGGCATGTTCGACGATTCGCTCGACGTCGAGGCCGCCAAGCAGATCGGCCGGGACGATCTGAACAGTCAACTAACCGACATCGAAACTAATCGCCAGGCGGCCGTCGCCGAGGCCGATCGCAAGGCCGGTCGTAGCGACGCCGAGCGTGAGGCCGAAAAGGCCGCCGCGTTGGCCGAGGTCGAAGCTGAACGCGTACGCGCCCTGTCGAAACTTGAGGGCGAGCACGCCAAACGTGTCTTGGCCGCCGAGCAAGCTCTGGAGGCGGCGCGCGAAGCACTAAAGAACGCCCTGTCGCATGCGAAACAGGCCAAGGCCGACGCCGGCGAGGATTTGAACACCGGCAAGCTGACCGACAAGATCGCCGACGCCGTGGCCGGCGTGACGGCGGCCGCTTCAAAGGTCAGCGTGGTCGGCACGTTCAATCCCGCCGCGATCCAGGGATTCGCGGCCGGTGGCGCCGCTGATCGCACGGCCAAGGCGACCGAGCAGACCGCCCGAAACACGAAACGCATCGTCGAGCAGGGACGCGGCGGAGGCGCGTTTACGTAATGGCGACTTTCGACGTCATCGAAAAACCCGACTCACGCGCGATCACGGTCGGCCGGAGTCCGTCCGTCGAACTGCGGTACGCCTTGATCCAAACCGACCTGGCGCCCGACGCCGAACCCGACGAACTCGAAGCACGTTTGGAGCTTGAATCACAAGTCGAACCGTTCTTCGACATGTTCGACAACGCGCTCGTGATGCTGCCGTTGGCTTCGATCACGATGACGCCGGAGGAGGATGTTCTCGGACAATGGGAAGCGGTCGCTGTGTCCAAGGATGATCCCGCGGCGCAGGCGAGCTTGCAGGCCGTCCTGAAGGAGTACCAGAAGTAACCGCATCCGCATTGAATCAACATCGCGGCTTCTACACGCCATCTGAGATGCCAGATGTGCGGGAACGAAGTTTACAGCGAAATCTGAGCATCTTTAACGGCGCCTCCGAAAGCGAGTTCGTATCCGCGGGCGAGTGAAATCGCGCTCCCAGGCAGGCTGCGCGAACGCGGATCTCCCGGCTCGGTTTTCTCGCTCGGTTAGTCCATCGCACGCCTTCTTAATGCATTCTTAATGCGGCGCTAATACTGATTTAACTCCTGCAGTCCAACATCCTTCGCGTGCAGGTCGATCGGCGCGGCGTTGATCGGCTGATGCGCAGCATCAACGGACGGCATAAGCCGCACCGGAAAATGGCCCGTATTGCATGACGGGTACTGTGTTCAAACTGCCTAGGAGGAGAATCATGAGAAGCACTTTTGTCTTGAGCCTGATCTGCGCTCTATTTGTAACGGCCGGCACCAGCGCCGAAATGTACATCACCGAGTACCTGTACTCCGGCGAAGGCGACGAGTACATCGAATTCACCAACGTCGGCGACGTTGCGGTCGACTTAACCGGTTGGAGCTATGAAGACGCGCATCATCCCGACGATGATCCCGAATATCTCGATCTGTCGGCCTTCGGCGTCGTCGCTCCCGGCGAGTCGGTCATTATTACCGAGGCCGCGACGGCCGAGGTTTTCCGCGCCGATTGGTCGCTCGACGCCGCTGTCAAGGTCATCCCGGGCCTGGGTGACGTCGGCGGTCACAACATCGGTCGCGCGGACACGATCCACCTGCTGGATGCGGCGCTGGAAATCGTCGACGTCCTGGAATACGGCGACGAGGCCTTCCCCGGAACCATCCGCGCCAAGGATATCAGCGGCAATCCGGCCACGCCGGCGGCCCTCGGCGCCAACGACATCTACCAGTGGGTGCATTCAACTGAAGACGACGTTTTCGGCTCTTACTACAGCAGCCTCGGCGACCTCGGCAATCCCGGCGTCTACGTTCCGGAGCCGAGCGCTTTGGCGCTGCTGGTCCTCGGCGGCCTGATCGCCGCCCGTCGTCGCGCCTAGGCGAGCCGACGCGACGAAGACGCGTCGCTCCGCCCTGATGCGGACGTGACGCGAACGACTTACGCCGGCGAACGGACGGCGAAAGAAGCGCAGTATTCGGAGCCCGGCGGGTTCGCGCGCAGTGAGGAAAGCGGCGCGTGAACCCGTCATCCGCATATAACAAGCCGCCTCGGCTGTACGAGGCGCACACGAAAAACCGAGGTCGAAATGCACCGCACTCTCCCGACCGGAGCGTGCCCCGCGGCCTTCAAGCTGAACGGCCGACGCCGGGGCTTTACGCTGATCGAATTGCTGGTGGTCGTCGCGATCATCGCGATGCTGATCGCGATCCTGCTGCCGAGCTTGAGCAAAGCGCGCGCCCAAGCCAAGGAAGTCAAATGCCGGGCGCAGTTGCGCGACTTGGGACTCGGCGTGCTCGCTTACGCCGCCGAGGAACGCGGCTTCACCTGCAGCGGCGCTTTCGATCCGGAAGTCTCGAACGGTCGCGACGGACCGGTCGACAAGATCGGCTGGGTGGCCGATCTGGTCAATCGCAAGCTGACCTTCCCCAACGAATCGCTCTGTCCCACGAATCCGTCGATGTACAACCAGAAGCTCGGCGAAGACGCCGCCGGCGAGGATTCATATGCGCCCGAAGATGCGCTCAATCTGATCGAGCAGGGCTATAACACGAACTACACCCAGTCGTGGTACATGGCCCGCACCGAATGGAATCCCGGCTCCCGCGATTACAACCTCAAACGCGTGTCCTCAACGATAGGGCCGCTGAGACTGGGACGCTGGCAACGAGTCGTCGAAAGCCTGATCCCGCTGCTCGGCGACGGACGCACCGACGCCGACAATCTCGTACTCGGCGAACGCGCAGTCAAAACCATGACCGACGGGCCGTTCGGCGGGCCCTACGGCACCCAGAATTACGCCGACTTCGGGCCGGCGCACGGGGCGGGCGCCTGGATCTCCGGCGTGAAAGACCACAACCGCATACGCGCCAACGTGCTCTTCGCCGACGGGCACGTACGCGTGTTCAGCGACGACGATCACGACGGCGAATTCGGCCTCGACGACGACCGGATTCCCGCTGAACAGAAAGACCTGCGGCCCAACGTGGTGTTCGACGGCGTGTTGAGCATCGGCCGGCGGTCAGATGAAGAAGCCGCATTACGTTGAAACGAGAGTAGATTGAGTGCGACGTCGGCGACGTCGCTTACACGAACAACCTGGAGGGAAGAATAGTGAGAATTTTGGCGACTGCACTGGCTTGTCTGGCGGTAATCAGCGCGGCCGACGCCGCCGTGATAATCAACGAAGTGTTCATCAACCCGCCGGGCAGCTACGACGATACGCACGAATACGTCGAACTGCTCGGCACGCCGGGCATGAAGCTTGACGGTTACGCCGTCGCTTTTTTGAACGGCTACGACAGGAAGTTCTATCTGCTGGGCAGCATCCCGCCGCGCCCCGTCGCCCAGGAAATCGACGAATTTTTCAGCCTCGACGGCCTGGTGCTCGGCGCCAACGGCCTGCTCGTAATCGGCGTCGGTACGCAGGCGCGCTACTCGACGCTGCTCGACGACGCCAACTTCCAGCGCTGGAACACGATCTGGAACGGCGGCTACGACACGCCCGGCAAGCTGCAAAACGACGGCAGCAACACGATCATGCTGATCCGCAATCGCCCCGGCGAAACCGAAGCCGATCCGAGTAATCCCGGCGGATTGCGCTGGGGCAAGGACGTCGCCCATGACGCCGAACTGATCACGCCGGTCGAAGATCCGCAGGAACCGGGCGTTTTCAAGGACCAGTGGGGCAACGGCGCGCTCGACAAGGGCCAGTACGACAACATCGACCGCGACACGATCGACATGCGCGGTTACCTGACCTTCGAGGACGTCAGCGACGACCTCGAAATCGTCGACGAACTCAGTTACGAGCACGATCGCGGCTGGGAATACGATCTCGATTCGCGCACCGTCGATATCGACGGCGCCCTTCCCGGCCTGCCCGAGCGCAAGGTTCACGCTCTCGACGATCCGCAGGGCCTCAATCCCGACGTCCTGACGCGCGTCGACTATCGCACCAAGGGCGACGGTTGGGCGCCGGCCGGCGGCGGCACGGGACAGATGGGCAACGGCAATAACTGGCAGGACACCGCTAGCGAACAGTGGATTCGCGGCGAATCGATCAACGGCAGCGGCGGCGAAGGCGCCTCGCCCTGGTTCTATTACAGCAACGCCGACAACGACAACCCCGACGCCATCCAGCCTTACGAAACGCAGACGCCGCTCTGGCTTGACGACCAGGTCGGCGACGACTTCGACTTCACGACCGCCCAGTACTACCAGATCATGGCCGGTCGCGTTAATCCGCTGGCTGTGACGTATATTCCGGGCGATTGCGATCGCGACGGCGATTGTGACCAGGAGGACATCGACAAACTCGCCGCCGTCTTCGGCGACGACGACTGGGTCTTCAGCAACAGTTTCGCCGACGCGCCCGAGGGCAAGGACGGCGACCCCGCCGAGCAAACCCGCCCGTGGGACGTGGACGGCACCGGCGACAACGGCGTCGAGGCTTCCGACATGCAATGGATCCTGAATTTCCAGGGCGACGCAACCGGCCGCATCGTCGGCGTGTGCTACGACAGCATGACGCCCGCCGCTGAAGGCGTCGTTGTGAACGATAACGACGGCGTTACGGTCGCCGTCACCGCCGCGCTTAACATCCCCAGCGGACACGCCGCCAGCGAACTGGTCACCGGCGAAGTCGTCGAACTGAACGTCTACGCGCAGGTCGCCGCCGGAGCTGACCTAACCCCCGGCCAGGAAAACGGCGTCATGCAGTACGTGCATGACGTTCTGATCGGCGCCCCCGGCGTGATACGGACGATCGGCGTCGAAGCGCTGGGCGACTTCAACGTCACCCGCGCCGAACTGCAAACGAGGCTCGGCGTCGACGGCGACCTCGGCGTCGAAACGGTCAACGGCTACGCCACGGCGTTCGACGCCGGTTTGGCCGGGCCGACCGCGCTGTACCGCGTCGTAATGAAGGCGACGGATCTCGGCTACGCGACGATTACTGTCTCTCCGGCCGGCATGCCCAAGTTCGCCGACAGTACGCCCGAAGGCGTTAAGCTCGGTCATACGAACAACAACGGCGATCCGGCCGACAGCATTTATCCGCCGCTCAACGGCGTCGTCGTGTCCGCGGAAGGTCTGCTGGGCGATTTGGATTTCGACGGCGACGTAGATCTCAGCGACCTGGCCGCCCTGCTTGCGCCCTATGGCGCCTGTTTCGGCGATCCCGATTATCAAGCCGCGGCTGACATCGACGGCGATGGCTGCGTGAATCTGTCCGATCTGGCGGCGTTGCTGGCGAACTACGGATGCTAGCGTACTGCCTCAGAAACAACTCATCGCTATCGAACGCAGAGCCCCGGGCTTCAGCCCGGCCGGTCGTGCGTTTTTCGGTGAGTTCCGGCAATAGTACAGCAAACAGCCAATCCGTCCCGCGCAGGGAACGCACGGGCAGCGTCGTGCCGCCAGACATCATGGAGACTCAGAATGACGCGTAGAGCGACGTGGTTGATCTTTACATTTTGTCTCGCTTCCGGAGCGGCTTTGGCCGGCGACAAGATCGCCAGATTCCCGGAAGTTTGGCGATCCGCCGGCGTCGAATACGACGACACCGACTCGCTCGCCGCCTGTCGCAAAGCCGACGGCGCCGTCGAAGTCTTCGCCACCGCCAAGGAGGATAATCGCATCGACATATTCGACGGCAGTACGGGCGCGTTCCTGCGCAGCCTCGGCGGCGGCGAACCTTCAGCGGACGTCGGCCGCTTCGCCTATCCCAACGGCGTAGTAGTCGTCGATTTTCCGGCGGGCAAAGCCGGCAAAAAGCAGACGCGAACCGCACTGCTCGTCATCGAACGCGACAACGCCCGTGTTCAGGCTTTCTGGACCGACGGTGATTCGCACGCCGGCATATTCGGCGTCGGCGAGTTGAACCGGCCCTACGGCGGCGCGATCGATTACTCGACGGGGGCGATCAGGCTCTACGTCACTGATACTGAAATCCCGGGCGACAAGACCGTCAAAGTTTACGAACTCACGATCCGGAACGACCAGATCAAAGCCCGGCTCGTCGCGACCTTCGGCGAAACGACCGGCCCCGGCGCCGTCGTTGAGGCCGAATCGATCGCCCTCGATGAGCGGCAGAAACGCGTGCTGCTCTGCGATGAGCACAAGTCGCAACGCAACGTCAAGGTCTACGCTCGACGGCAAGTTC
>Ga0180434_10006551_pt1 | contig 13351 bp, 9 predicted proteins | sample SS_ome_7_FD_132453 | JGI IMG/M metagenome (GOLD analysis project Ga0180434, IMG submission 132453) | Hypersaline lake sediment archaeal communities from the Salton Sea, California, USA - SS_1_D_2 metaG | ecosystem: Environmental > Aquatic > Non-marine Saline and Alkaline > Hypersaline > Sediment... | reverse complement strand
TCGCTGGTCTCGCGCATCACATTCAGAGCCTCGTGCATGCGGTTACGCAGACGCTCAAGACGACCTTCGAGCAACGTTTCATCGGCGCCGCTTGTTTCTTTCAAATCATTCGCTTCGGCTTTGCGGGGCGGTGCTATTCGCTCGACGGATTCGTCCGGGATGACCGGCCGTATAACCGCGGCGCTGGTCTGTACCGGGGCGGGATGCACGGCGTGCTCTTTTAAGCGCGCGTCGTACATGGCGTCTAGAACATTTACAACATCACCCGACGTGACGCGCGTACGCTCCTCGCTATAAGCCTCGATCAACGCATTATCACACAGCTTGTTGATGCGCCCGGGCACGCCGCCCGCCGATTTGATTATCTGTACGAGTGCACCAGGTTCGAAGAGCTCTTCTGCCGAGCCGCCGGCGATATCGACACGCGTCCCGATGTATGCCATGGATTGCTTGCTCGAAAGCGTATCGAGCCGACACGCCCGGAATATCCGCTGCCGTAAGCACTCCATTTCCGGCTTGGCAAGCAGTTCGAGCAATGCGGGCAACCCAAACAACAATACGTTCACCGGCTTCGGATAACGCACTTCGTTAGTTATCCAAGCCAACACGTCACGCCAACCCTGCGCGGGCAGCTCATCGGCGGCATCGACAACCAGTAAGGGGGGATCGGGCAGGTAACGCGCTACCTGCGTTTCACTGCGCAGGGTAGTCTCGACGACTTCGGCGTTCTTGTCTGGGCGATCGAAAGTCCGGGGCGGGAAAATACGCACGTTCGTCTGGTTATCGGACTGGCCGCCGCCGTGAACCCAGAAGACCGGGGCGGTCTGGTTGATATTTTCGGCGCCGATCCTCGCCAGGAGCGTTTTGCCCATCCCCGACTGTCCCACGACCACGCAACAGCGCTTTCTGTAACGCGCGACATATTGCAGGGTCGCTAACGCTTCTGAATGACTGGAAGCGTCGTAGTAAAAAGCCTGTTCCGGGGCTGGTTCGAAAGGCGGGAGTTTCAGATTGAAATTACAGTAAGCGGCCATACGCGCTCCTCATGCCTCTCGGGCACTTAGTAACACCGAGCACATCGGCTGAATGGCGCGGCTTCTATAGAAATCGCTGCCGCGCTTGACCCCAAAATCCGAGGGAATTCCAGAATTGAGGAAACTCGTTTTTTATGACCACCCTGGATTCGTCGATAACCCATCTGGATGCACTGAAAAGTGACGTCTTTAGTCTTGGACAGTAGGTCGGGAATTCGGACGTGACATGATGAGTCACCGCATACAGATACAGTTCGGAGCACTCTCGAAATTTCGAGCTTACGCCGCGCTCTGTTTGCTCTACGCGATTACGCTTTCGATGCTTTCCGGCTGCGCCGCAACCACTCACGATCAGATGGCCGCCTTCCTGAGATCGCACGAAGCCTCGGTGTCAACGGGGCACTACACGGTTAATCCGCCGGACGCGATTGTAATCCACGCTCCCGGGGCCGGAGAGATCGACGGGGCTGTTCAACGCGTACGCCCGGACGGCAAAGTGTCTCTGCGCCTGCTGGGAGAGGTGCAAGTCGCCGGCCTGACGACGCAAGAAATCGCCCACAAGCTGAAGGCGCAATTGTCGCGCTATTACATCGAGCCGGAAGTCGTCGTGGAAATCGCGAGTTATCGAAGCCAGATGTATTTTGTCTTCGGCGAAGTTTCAGCTCCGGGGCCGAGGCCGTTCACCGGACGAGACACGCTGTTGATGGCGCTGGCGGAAGCCTGCCCGACCTACTTGGCCTGGCGCTCTCAAATTCGCGTCACGCGACCCGATCCCCAGCTCGGCATCAGCAATACCATCGTCGTCGATCTTGATAAAATGGTGCGCTCCGGCGACGCCGAGCAAAATATCCTGCTGCAACCCGGCGATATTATCGAAGTGCCTCCGACGCCCCTGGCGTGGGTCGGGTTACGCGTACGCGAATTGCTGTACCCGGTTACGCCGGCGCTCCGGCTCTGGGACAGTCCCTCGTCGGCGCTCGACACTTATGACACTTACGACGAACGCGGCGCCAGCGGCGGCGGAAACAACGGACCGGCTTGGAGCAACTGGAGGAAATAATTCTCTAACCCGGTTGGCGAACTCCGGACGGTGTAATTCGACAAAATTAGTCGGCGGATATAATGAGCGATCATCAGGACCATACCTTTGAAGATCTGCGCAACACGGTGCACGAGTACGCGCGCATCATGCGACGCCGCTGGCGTCTGGGACTGCTGGGACTGACTATCGTCAGTTCGGTCGCCTTCTGGATCAGCCAGTATCTCCCGCGCGAATACGGCACTACGACGCTCTTCGAGCGGCGCGACGATGTCGTGCTGCGGAACCTCGTGCGCTCCAGTTCACCCTATAATTTTGGTCAGTTGAGATCCGGGCTCGCCCTCGACATCGCCGGCTCGCGCGCCCTGGCCCAAGCGGCTATCACGATCGGCCTGCTCCCGGCTGACGCGATCAAATCTGAAAAAGCCCTGACGAACGAGGAACTGCGCAAAACCGACGAAGCGCTGGGCAAATACAAACTACGCGCCTCGGTGCGGCTGGTGCAGAGTTCGCCCAGCCTGGATACGATCGAGCTGAGTTGCACCGCGAACGATCCGACGGCGGCGCGCGAATTCATCATCGCCTTGCGCGAAGGATATATCCGCCGGGCGCGCAAGCATATCACCCAAGTGCTCACCAGCACGCGCGATTTCTTCGAAAACGAATTGCAGCGATACCAGCAACAGATCAATGAAACCAACCACAAGCTGCAAGTGCAATTCGCCGAGTTCCACGGAATCACGCCGACGAACACCGCGAGCGCCAGCGCGCGACTGGACACTATGGAATCCGACTGCATTCGGTTGGCGCAACGCGTTTCGGAACTGGAGGCGCAGGTCTCGGCCCGCGAGAACTTTCTCACCTCACGCACGATGTGTGATTCGACCGAGACCGTAAGCCCGACAACCGGCCCGACGCCCGTCGCGGCCCCGCCGGTCTTGAGGGACACTGATTCGAAAATCGACTTGGCGATTCGCGACGTCGAACAACAAATCGCAGACGCGATTCTGATGGAGCGGATGACCAACGAACACCCGCGCGTCATAGGCTTACGGCGTAAACTGGACAACTTGATCGCGGCACGCGAATCCATGCTCACCTCGTTCGAACTAACCAGGGCCGAGCAGGACGTCCCCGCGTCGTCGCCGCCGTCCGCCTCGCGCCGACTGATTAAACGAGATCCAGTGTTGGCCGGCCACCGCCTGCGGATCGAACTCGAACTCGACGCGCTGCACGCTCAAATGGACATCGCCAGAAAGCACCTGGAGGAGGCCGCAACGCGTAAAATGGAGTTCGCGACTCTCTATGAGCGCATGATCAACGAGGGCGATACGACACGGGAACTCGAGGGCAAACTCGCGGAAGACCGAAACAACCTCGCCGTCTGGCAACAGCACTCCACTCAGTTGCAACGAATTCTAGCGGCGAACAGCGAGGATCGCGGCACGCAATTCTCGCTGATCGAGGCGCCCAAGGAGAATCCTCTCGCGCTCAAACCTCAGGCCACGGCGATATTCGTCGTCTGCTCGGGTTGCGGGCTGGCGGCGGCGGCGCTGCTGATCGCGCTGGCGGAGTTGACCGATCGCTCGTTCCGATCCGCCGGTCAAGTGACGCGCTCGCTGGGATTGCCGATCCTCGAATGCATCACCGTCATCAAGACTCCGAAAATTCAACGCAAGCAACTGCTGGCGCGACTGGTCTGGACGCCGGCGTTGTGTTTACTGGTTTGCTCGCTAATCGTAAGCGCGTCGCTGGCATACGTCAGCCTCGAACACCCGAACCTCCACGACCAGGCAATATCAAAAATCGACGGCGTTCTGCAAGCCGTCGGCGCGCCCTCGACATCGCTTGAAAAAGTAAACCAGGAGTGAGGTAAGCCCGTGGGTTCGATGCAGAAAGTCATGAAGAAGCTCAGGGCCAAGCCGCTCGAAGAGGCCTCCGAGACGCTCGTGCCCGCGGAGACGGCGCCTGACCAAGCGGATTCGACGCCGACCGATCCAGCTCCCGGCGACCAGACTGCATTCGCGCCGGATCCGGCGGCGATGCAAATCCCGAATGAAACCGAACCCGCGCCGGCGCCAGATTCGCCTGCAAACACTAGCCGCACTGACGACGAATTGCTCATCACGAATCGCACCATCGAGTGGGACGCGAATAATCTCGATCCGTCACTCGTCACGTATTTCGAGAAATACTCGTCCACCAGCGAACAGTACCGTTCCCTCCGAGCCCGACTGCTGAACATGAATTCGCAGCTCGACCACCAGATGATCGGCGTCACGAGCAGCCTGCCGCAAGAAGGCAAAAGCGTCACCACGCTCAATCTCGGCATGGTGATGGCGGAAGGACGCGACCAAAACATCCTGGTGATCGACGGCGACTTCCGCCGCGCTTCAATCGCCCACATGCTGGGCATTTCACCAAAACCCGGGCTCGCGGAGCTGATTCGAGGTGAAGCCGATCTCGCCAAAGTAATCCGTCCCACGCACAATCCCAATCTCAAGATTATTACCTGCGGCGGGATCGCCGATAAGAACTACGGCGAATTGCTCGGCGCGGCGTCCGTGGGGCCCGTACTGAAACGCCTGCGGCGTCTCTTCGACTACTCGTTCCTCGATACGCCGCCGGTGAACACCGTATCGGACGTAAGCATGCTGGCCCCGCATTGCGACGGCGTGGTGCTTGTGATCGAGATGCGCAAAACTCCCGAGCCCTCGGTGCTAGAGGCCGTTCGCACGCTGCAAACAACCAACGTGAAAATCATGGGTTGCTTGCTTTCGCATTACGACGACCAGCGCGGCCATTATTATGAGCGGTACTATAATTACTACTACCATAACGGGTGACCCCCGACCGCCGCTTGCCCCCGCGCCAACCGTCTCGATTCTTCAAATCCGTGACGCTCCAGCACGCGAGGCTTGGGCGAACTACGTCGAACATTCAGCCGGTGGAACGCTGTTTCATCATCCGGACTGGTGTGACGCCGTTCGAGACGTCTTTCGACACGAACCCTTGCACTGCCTGGCCGCCAGAAACGGCAAAATCACAGGCGCCCTGCCGCTCTTTGAGGTCAGCAGTTTTCTGGCCGGAAAACTGCTGGTCAGCGTGCCCTACGCCGCCTTAGGCGGCGTCCTGGCCGACGACGAGGCCGCACGTTCCGCCCTGGCCGAATACGCCCGCGCATTGACCGTGCAACGCGGCGCGCGGTCGCTGGAATTGCGCAGCGCGACTGGCGGCGTTCCCGAACTGACCAACGACGACCGTTACGCGGCTTTCACGCGCGACCTGCCTCTACGCGTGGAGGATCTGGCGACCTATCTGCCGCGCAAAGCCCGCGCCGCCGCACGCCAGGCTCGTCGTCGCGAGGGACTTACCGCACGGCACGACGCCGCCTTGCTGCCGATCGTCTGGCGGCTGTACGCCCGCGGCATGCGGCGTCTGGCCTCGATTAACTATCCGTACCGATTCTTCGATGCCCTGGCGAAACGACTGGGGCGGCGCGCGTGGACGACGGTCGTCTGGCGCGACCAGACGCCCGTCGCCGGGCTGCTCAGCTTCGTATTTCGCGATACGGTCTATCCATATTTTGTCGGCGTCGACGAACGAGTACGCGTTACCGGGGCGGCGAACCTGCTCTACTACTCAGTCATGGAACGCGCCGTTCGCGCCGGCTTGCGCCGTTTCGATTTCGGCCGCAGCCGCAAAAACAATCTCGGCTCGTACCGATTCAAGAAAAATCAGGGTTTCGAGCCGCGTACGCTGGGCTATCAACGCTATGTGCCTGACGGCTGTACGTCCCCCGATCTGACGCCCGACAATCCGCGTTTCTCGCTGGCGCGGCGCGTGTGGCCGCGGCTGCCGCTCGGCCTGACTAAACCACTGGGAGCGTGGTTGTCGAAATCTATTCCTGGATAAACTCGATTCATATGAACATACTCATGCTAACCCCGCGTTTCCCCTACCCGCCCGATCGCGGCGACACTGTTCGTTCGTGGTACGAGTTGGAATATCTCGCGAAACGGCACGACGTCTGGTTGGCAAGCTTGAACGAACGTGAACCCGAACGCGCCGATCTGAATAAAGTACGCGACATCTGCCGAGACGTCGTCGTTCTCACGCGCCCGCCCTGGCGATCGCTGCTGGCCGGCGGTCTTAGCCTGCTAGGCGGAAAAAGCCTCATCGAGGGATATTTCACGGACAAACGGTTCCTTGATCTCATACGACAATTGGCGCGATCTATAAGATTCGACGCCCTCCTCGCGTTCACGACCGTCATGGGGGCGGCGAGCGAGCGCGTCGACGCCCGCCGCGTGTTGGACATGTGCGACGTTGACAGCGGCAAATTCGAGACGTACGCGCGCCGAAGTCGCTCCCCCTTACGACTGATCTACAGCCTGGAAGCGCTGCGCCTAAGGGCCGCGGAAAGACGACAGGTGTCGTCGCACGACGCAACGCTCGTGGTAAACCGGCGCGAGAGACAAAAATTGCTCGCCCTGATGACGCCCCGACGTGTCGAGATCGTCCATACTTGCGTGACTCCCCCCCCGACGTCGTCGCCCGTCCCGGCGGCGCCCGTCCCGGCGGCGCCCGTCGTGGGTTGCGTCGGCTCGATGTTCTATCCTCCTAACGTGCGGGCCGTGAATTGGTTCGGATGCCGCGTCTGGCCGCAGGTAAAAAAACGCCTGCCGGCGGCGCGCTGGCTGATCGTCGGCGCCCGACCGACCCGCTCGGTCCGACGTTGGTCACGACTCCCCGGCGTAGAGGTGACCGGCTACGTCCGGGACACGCGCCCGTATCTAGACTCCATTCGTGTCTTCATAAATCCCGTGGACGGCGATATCGGCGTGCAAAGCAAATTGCTCGGCGCCATGGCTGCCGGCAAGCCGGCCGTCGTCACGCCCGACACCGCCGCCGGCATCGACTATCAACAACCCCCGCCGTTTCTGATCGCCGACTCGCCGCAAGCGTTCACGGATGCGACGCTGAGTTTACTTACGGACGACGACCTCGCCGCGGATATCAGCGTTCGCGCGCTACGGACCGTCGAAGAACGCTACCTGCCGCACACGCAACTTTGGCGCGTCGAGCAGGCCTTGCAAGCTGAATCACCCGCCCCGGCTTCGGTCCGTCGCGACGCGATCATGGCGGAGGAGGAGGTCGCTGCTCTGCCATGATCCGCGATCACATCATCATCGGCGTGGGAAGCAACTGGGCTGCTCATCCAACCAGCAAACACCACGTCATGCGCTTGCTGGCGGAGAACAACCATGTGATCTGGATTAACTACCACGCCTCGCGCCGACCGCGGATTAACTGGACAGATTTCAAGGTCGTCCTTCAACGTCTGCGACAGAGCGCGTCGGGAAACCGCCGGAGCGAACCGAACATCGACGTGCTCTCCCCCCTGCTGCTGCCGTTTCCCGAATCGCCGATCTCGCGATTTCTGAATTCGCGACAGCTGTTGCGGCATATCAACAGCGCGTTGAAAAAACTCCCCGCGCTCCCGATTCAATTGTGGCTGTTCACCCCGGACGTGCCTGAGTTGATCGATCAACTGAAGCCCGAGCAAGTCGTGTATTACTGCGTGGACGATTTCGCGGCTTTCAAACACTTTAACGTCAATCTGATATCCGGGCTGGAAGCCCGAACCTGTCGCCGCGCGGACCATGTGTTGGCGACATCCGAGAAGCTGTTTGAAAAATGCCGCCGACTCACCCCGCGAACGCATCTGATCATGCATGGCGTGGACTACGAGCACTTCGCCGCGACCGCCTCCGTCTCGGTCGAACGCACGCCGCCCGATATCCGCGAAATTCCCAAGCCGGTGCTCGGATATTTCGGTTTGATCAGCGACTATGTCGACGTCGATCTGATCGCGGACGCCGCCCGCCGCAGACCCGACTGGTCTTTCGTGTTGATCGGCTCGCATCGCTGCAACATCTCCATGCTGGCCGAGCTTGGCAACGTGCACCTGCTCGGCCCTAAGTCATACGAAGAATTGCCGCGGTATTGCCGGGCGTTCGACGTCGGTCTGATTCCGTTTCGCATGAACCGGCTGACTCGCGCCGTGAATCCGATCAAGTTGCGCGAGTATCTGGCGGCCGGATTGCCGGTCGTCTCCGCCCCCATGCCGGAAGTGCTGCGCTACGCTCCCGCGGTGCTGACGGCCGCGACGTCGGCGGAATTCCTCGCCGCGTGCGAAAAGGCGCTGACGCCATTTCAGGCCGGCGGCGCGAATTCGCGACGAAAGCTTGTGCGCGATGAAAGCTGGCGCGCCCGGATCGAACAGATTTCACGCATTATGTGCGCCCCCCTCGGAACCCCCGGCGACGTCGAGCGGACAGTGCTATCTGCCGCCGCGGACAGCCGAGAGCGAGCGCCTCACGCGCACAATCGGGGACGTCAATAGCCTTATGCGTTCGGCACGGGGGATCGGTACGTTACGTCATACATGGGGGGCGGATGCGAGACGCTGCTATTGCATAATCCACAATAGAAATAGAATCAACGCCACCGCGTAAAGCATGATCGTGAACACGACGCTGTCGTGCCGATTCGAGTGACCTAAATTGCGGTAGCGATTCGAGGTGCTCGCATGCCGATCATGAGGAATAAGCTCGATTGCGCCCATGTCGAGGCACTGCCCGCAGTGTCTGCACAACGGTTTCTTGTCGCGTTGGCTGAAACGTACGCGCTGCGTGGTATGGCAACGGTCGCAGACGATCGTGACATTGTGCGGGATCGCGTTGGAACGTCCGCATCCGGGGCAACGCACGCGCCGCGTCTCGCCGCTCACGGCAATCGTGGTGAAACAATGGCCGCAGTGACATGCCGCATATTCGTGCAGCTTGCTTACATGCTGGGCGGATTGCGCGTGAGGAACAGCCATATTCTATTAATCGTTACAGGACTGGAGGGAGATTAGAAACAAGATGCCGCTAAAGAAACAAAATAACGACTTATTTTATACGCCCGTTCCACGTTGTCCGATAAAGCCAGTATGAGCACCCCCGGCTGCGCCGAACACGCCCCTCCGCCCGCCAGGCCGGCGACCGCCGCGCGATCCCCGACGATGAATTGCTTTAGCGTGGATGTGGAGGAGTATTACCATGCGGAGGTGTTCCACCACCGTCTGACTGTGTCCGAACGTGACCGGCTGCCGCGACGAGCCGCGCTATTTATCGAGCAAATCGCCGAATTGTTGGAGAGCCACGAGAGCCGCGCGACTTTCTTCGTGCTCGGCGCCGCTGTCCGATATCTGGCGCCGCTGCTGCGCAGCCTGGCTGAACGCGGTCACGAAATCGCTTGTCACGGGTACGATCACCAGCACTTGTCACGGTTGAGTCCCGAGGAATTTCGCGAGGATCTGCGCCGGGCGCGCGGAGTGCTCGAAAACGCCGCCGGAGTCTCGCCGCGCGGCTACCGCGCGCCGACCTTTTCCGTAACGCACGCGACGTCGTGGGCGCTGGACATAATCATCGAAGAGGGATTCGAGTACGACGCCAGTATCTTCCCGATCCGGCACGACCGCTACGGCGTGCCGCGCGCCCCCACCGAGCCTTTCTGGGCCGAGGCGCCTTCGGGCGCGCGGATCATCGAGTTTCCGCCGCTGACGTTGAATTGGCGCCTGATGCGCCTGCCGGTGGGCGGCGGCGGCTATCTGCGCTTGCTGCCGGGCTGTGTCGTGCGTCATTGCGTTGCCGCCCGTCAACGAACCGGCACGCCGACCATGCTCTACGTCCACCCGTGGGAGCTCGATCCGGAACAGCCCCGGATTCCGCTTCCGCTGAGCTCGCGGTGGCGCCACCGCGTAAACCTCCACAAAACCGAAGATAAGCTCCGTCGCCTGTTGGAAGCGCACCAATTTGACACGGCCGACAACATTCTACGAACCATTCGGCACGACCGCGCGAACGCGAGTTATTCCTTGAAATAATAGCTGAAAAAGCCGTCGCCGCGGCCTTGTGATGATCCCGCTGCACGCTTAAGCGTACTGCCAAACCTGAATCCGCGGCTTTGTCAGCCATTGCTCAAGAGCAAAGGCGCATTAGCCCGTCAATTGGGAACTGGCGGAGCGCTGGATATATTCGCCTTAGCGCACGACCCGCGGCCATGCAACCGACGTTGTTGTCGTCGCCGGCAGTCGCTAGAATGTCTACAACTACTTCGGGAGACGTCTAGATGCCTGGATTGCTCGCGGCCTGTTGGAAAAGGGGCCGGCTAGAACAGGCTCGCGAGTTGTTTGCACAAGCCCGCGACGCCTACACGCGCCTGAAGGGGCTGCCTTGCACTTCAGAGATGGAAGACGGCGAGTGTCTCCTGGCGCGCCTGCCGGCCTCCTCTTCCCCATACCCGGAGATTTACCGGGATCCTGTCAGCGGCGTCATCACCGCGGCCGCTGGTTGGTGGTATGACCCCGACACGCCCGAGGATCGCGTCCCCTGCCTGAGCGATTTCGCGGTGTGCTGGCGTCAGGAGAAGCATGCGGTGTTCGATCGCCTGCAAGGACACTATCTAATCCTGGCCCTTGAACCGCGGGAAGGCGAGTTGGCGGCATCCGTCGATCGCCTCGGGGTTTTTCCGGTTTACGTAGCCCGGAGCGACGGGATCGCGTGGCTGAGCACGTCGTCGCTGGCGCTCGCCGCCGCCCTGCGCCCAGAACTCGATTTACAAGCGCTGGCGGCCTTGTTCATGGACAATCTGGTTCGCGGTCCTCGCACTGTGTTCCAGAGTATCCGGCGTCTCCAAATAGGTGAGCAGGTGACCTTCCGTGACGGGAGGATGAATACCAGTCAACACTGGTCGCCTTTCCGCAAGCCGGGCGGCTACCGCAAAATCGAGGAAGCCGCGGATGATGGAATCGATCTTTTGCGGCGCGCGTGCCGGCGTGCTCAAAACGTCTGGCCTCGTCATGTATGTGATCTGACGTCCGGCCTGGACTCGCGCATGCTGCTCGCCGCCATGGCGGAGCCAGACATCCCGATCAGCGTCTCGGTCCACGGCGACGACGACAACATCGACGTCACCGTGGCGAAGATGATCGCCCGACGCTTCGGGTGGCCGCTCGAACACATGACGCGGGGACCGGATTGGGGTCAGATCCGATGGAACTTCTTCAAACGCGCGGTCGCGCTGGGTGACGGAGAATGGTCCGGGGGCGTTCACGACAAGTTGGTGCGTACAAAGTATCACCTCAAGAAGATGTTTGACGTCAGTATAGGCGGCGGGGGCGGGGAACTCTTCCGCGACTTCATCTGGCAGCAGGAGTTCCTGAAAATCGGCAGAACATCCACTCTGGATATCCCGCGCTTGATCCGATACCGGTTCTTCCTGCGCCCGCCGGCCGACATGAGCATATTTCACGGCGATTGGCGTTCCGAGTATGTCGCCGACCAGGTCCAGACGATGGAGCGGATCGTGGCCGCGGCGCCCGACGCACTCAACACCGCCAAACTGGACGCCATTTACCTTTGGAAATATGCCGGATCCGTCGGCCGCGCGGTTGGCGCTCTCTACCCGGTCATCACCACCTTGCATCCCCCCATGACCGCGGCATTAATCGAATATGCGTTAACCGTTCCCTGGAAATTCCGCATACGCAGCCAGTTGGCTCGCCAGATCATCACGCGCGCGTATCCTGAACTGGCGGCGATGCCGACGTGCTACGGCAGCAACGCCAAGCCGCTAAGTATCAGGCGTCCGCTGCAATACTTCCCCCATGCGGTCACGGCCGGCAAAAAGCTGATACGCAAGTTTGTCCATGTTGCGTTCGGACGCACGGTGTTTCAACCCATCCAGGAGCCCGCACGCCCGGAATGGCGCCGTGATCTCGTGTCCGTCCTGGAAAGCGAAAGGTTGCTCAACCCGGACAACTTGCGCAGCGCCGAACTCTATCAGGCGGACGGGCTTAGGCGATTTCTAGTAAGCGCCCGCGCGGAGGACTTCAGTGCATTCAGCCAACTCTCCGCTCTCTTGTCAGTCGAGCTGATCTGCGAGCATTGCGGAATAACTCCGACACGCCAAAAAATGTGACCGAAGTCGCCGCTTAACGCCCGTGATCAGGAACCGTGCGGGCGACTTTTGTCCGGGTATTCGGGCGGGGTCGGCCACTTTATGGGATAGGCTTCGAGCTGCGTCGTTAACAAGTGGATCGCCTTGTCAAGTTGTGCGTCAATGCCGCGCAACACGTCTCCCGGCTCGTTCTGGACGTCAAAGTGAGGCTCAACCCCGCGTCCCTCGATGATCCATCGGCCGGCCAGGTTGTAGAGTCCGAATTGCGGGGGCGTGACGCCGCCGCCGTCGATTAAATCCTGATGCGGTTCCATTCCGATCGATCCGCCCCAGGTGCGCATGCCTATAACCGGGCCCAGGCGTTTCAGCTTGATCGCCTCGGCGAACATTTCGCCGTTCGAGCCGGTGTCTTCGTTGATGAGCACGGCGAACGGGCCGTGGAAGACTCGCTCGGGATCGCGCAACACCTTTCCTTCACGGGGCTGGGTTAATCCCCAAATTCTGCGTTCGAGGCGATCGATTATCATGTCGCCGGTGAAACCGCCGCCGTTATAGCGGACGTCGATGATGAATCCTTGCTTGTAATAATGTGGATGCCAGACCTTGGCGAATTCGATCAAGCCGCCCTGGCCCATGTCGGGCACGTGCAGATATTCTAGAGCGCCAAGCGTCTTCTCATCGACGTATCTGCGGTTGTTTTCAACCCACTCGCGATAGCGGATGGCGCGTTCGCTGCCTAGCGTACGCACGCGACGGATTCGGGCGCCGTCCGCGTTCGGCTCGTCGTTGTATGTCAGGGCGACGATCCGACCTCGCTTGTTCTGCAAATGCCTATATGGATTGTCGGCGGTCGTGACGGGTTCGCCGTCGACGGCGATCAGGTAATCTCCCTCCTTGATCGGGCACCCGTGTTCGTCCAGCGGGCTGCGGTGTTCGGGGTCGCCCGGCGAGTTCGGCACGATGTGGGCGATGCGATAGTAATCGGCGCCTTCCTCGGCGACGAAGTCCGCGCCCAACAGCCCGGTGGCGACGTTCTTAGCGTTGTAGGCGATGTCGCCGCCGCCGACGTACGTGTGTCCGATGTTTAATTCCGCGATCATTTCGCCGATGAGGTAATTCAGGTCGGAACGCGTACCGCAGTAAGGTACGAACCGGGCGTACTTGTCGTGGATGGCGGCCCAATCGTGACCGTGCATATTGGCGTCGTAGAACCAATCGCGTTCGATGCGCCAAGCTTCGTTGAACGCCTGCATAAATTCCAGGGCGC
>Ga0180434_10006548_pt1 | contig 13353 bp, 6 predicted proteins | sample SS_ome_7_FD_132453 | JGI IMG/M metagenome (GOLD analysis project Ga0180434, IMG submission 132453) | Hypersaline lake sediment archaeal communities from the Salton Sea, California, USA - SS_1_D_2 metaG | ecosystem: Environmental > Aquatic > Non-marine Saline and Alkaline > Hypersaline > Sediment... | reverse complement strand
CACTACCCTGATTACAGGTATCTGTGGAACTATACGAATTATGATATTGGGTTAGTATCACAACTCATAGTAACGATCCTCAATATTACTGCCTTGGATGAATACACAAATCCTGGGGTGGTTAATTACGGTAATAATTTCACAATAATCATTCAGAAGGAGGATCTTGAAGGCCCTGAGATAACCTTCGAGTCGATGCCCCTTTACACCGAAAGTGAGGACCACATGTTCATCAGGGCTGACGTCCAGGATCCTTCAGATGTGGCCAGCGTAAAGCTTCACTACGAGGTTGACGATATATGGTACCAGTCAAACATGAAATTGAACGAAGAAGTTAATCTTTACGAGGCGATAGTTGGACCTTTCGAAACCGATACAAATGTGCGGTATTATGTCAACGCCACCGATCTCTCACCAAATCACAACCAAGCCTCAACACTCGATGAAAACGGGGACATGATGTCCTTCGTCGCATCTCACAAACTAAGGTTCGAGGGAAAAGTTGATCAATCTGACTATCTTCAGGTTCCCGAGCTGCATAGGTACCGCATGGGAACCCCCAATGCAGTCATTATTTATGAGAACTACATATTCGACCTGGAACTGAGCGAAACCGGGATCCTCCACGGGGTCATTAACGTCTCCGACAATGGCTCCCTTAGCAACCTAGTTAATTTTGATCTGGCAGAGAAGAGCAACATAATCATAGCCGACGAAACCACGAAGGACGGTGTCGTATACGACTTTAACCTCAAATATCTCTCATATGATTCAAATGATAAGAGTGCGGAGCTGGAAATTAACCCGAGGCAGAAACTTGTCTTCGAGGGATACGAGATATTATCATCCATCACCAAAGACTCGGGAAGTGACACGACCTTCGTTGGTCGGGATGGTGGAAATTGGACCGTTGAAATTACTGTGAAGCAGGGTTACAACAGCGTTACACACACCTTTACATCCAGGAATCAATTCATAGAGTTCTATATCGGAGATAGTAGAGATATTCAAATAATGTACCTGGGCGAGGAGTTGGTTGAGGGGGACATACTCAGGTACCAAGCCAGGCTGAGGGTCTACAAGTTCCAACCCCCAATATTCAAAGTAATCAGCGATGTACCGACCGGTAGCCCACCGGGTCTATCAGAAGGACAGATTATCTACAACGTTTACGCAGGAGATGAGCTCGAACAAAAGGTGATTGCCCAAAATACGGCTGGGTCCAGGGCATATAATGTCGATATCCAGGTTGAGAACGAGACAGGCGGGCTGGTGATCTTCCCCGGTGAGTTAACCTCCTCACTGGGATCCGTGTATCGCGAAAAAAACCTCGGTGGAACGATCATCAAGTATTACCTAACCTATGGGATGCTTACCAAATCCCTGGACCTGAGAATACCGACAGGAATAACAGTCAGGGAAACCGCGACATTTGATGTTATTGTTTCGTACACTGATGCCCATGATAATTTTCACCAAATCAGGATACCAGTTCTGTTTTTGATCTATCCCTCTCCCCCAGATCTCCAGGTGACAAAGACCCTGCTCAGGCAGCCCCATCAGATAGGTTTGGAATCACAAGCCAGAATAGAAATTCTAAACACAGGTGGCTCACCTGCCAATAATGTCACAGTCACCGATAACACACCCCCGAATCTAATATCGGATTTCGTTGATAGGGATATTGGAAAGGTCCAACCGGGACAATCGAACAAGGTGTCCCTGAGCTATAAGGTCAAGCCGACGACGATAACTAAGCCAGGGCAGGCATCATATGGATTCGTTACAGTAAACTGGAAAGGAGTCTGCCATAAGCCTGGAGTTCGTATAGATGCCAATACTATATCGACCCAGGTATTCTACTTTGAGGTAGTTGGTCCATATCTCGAATTTATCGAATTTTCCGCCGATAGATCGATAGTAGAGCAAGCCGGCCAGCAGATGATTTTCATCAATGTCGGAGAGAGGGTAAAAATTGATGCCAGGGTTAAAAATGATGGGAACCGAATAGCCAAGAACCTTTCCCTGAGTTTCCCGGGATTCATAATAGAATCAACGGACTTTCCGGAGGGCACTGATATGGAGGTCGATCAGTACCTAAACTTCGAGGCCACTATCATTGCGGTGAATGAGGGCATACTCCCGTTCCAGTTGAAGATCACCCATGGTGATGAATACATAAGCCTCGGTAACATTTACGAGGTTTATTCAGATTACATACTGGCCCAGACCTACCTTTCTCCGATAGTAGTAAACTATATAGAAACGCCTGAACAGATTGCAGCCGGGGAGACTGTTTGGGCTTCGCTTTCCATAAGGAACATCGGCAGAAGTCCTGTAGAAAATGCTATGGTACTGCTGGACCTTTCTCGCGGTCTTAGGCTCGAGTACGGCACCTACATCGCTTACGAGGGAACCTTGGGATCTGAGGAGGAAGTAATAGTAAACATACAGGTCAAGGGCACGGAATTCGGTTTAAACAAGATAACTGCCACGGCCTCCGGCAGGGAAATACCCGATATCGACTACGTGTATGAAATAGAGGTCCTATCCCCAAATGTTGAGATCGTTAGGACGGTTGATGATGAGTATCTCCTGGCGAAGCAGGATTACTGGCCAAGGAGCTCGGAGATTATCAGCTGGGTGACTCTGAACCTGACTAACACCGGTAACGACGATGCACTGATGCTCGTACTTTCCGAGACCCTTCCCACGGGAATTATCAGCTGGGATAATCTGACCTATGGAACGAACCTGATAATATGGGGGGAGATGGAGGACCTCAGCCTCGCCCCTAATGAGACAATGGTATTAAGGTATCCGATCTGGAGCAAGACCCCGGGTCACTTAATATACCAGCCGGCTTCAGCCGAGTACAACAATGGTCGTGGCAACCTTTTCGAAACCGAGTCAAACCAGCTCGATATCTGGGTGCTCGCAAACCGACCCTTCATCGTTCCGGAGGGTTCTGTTGAGGTTACGGATGAATTTGGAAACCCTCTCGTAGGAACAGTATCCTATAATGACACTGTTACATTCACGCTTTCCATCCTGAATATCGGTAATGACGAGGCAAGATCCCTCGATATTGGGGAGTGGACTGGAAATCATATCTCAGATATCGATTGTGTGGTCCTCAACAAAGACGAGATAACGGGTCTCCTTCAGGGGGGGATTAAGGCAGCAGAGATCCTTGAGCTTCCGATTAAGGTGTCGGTCAGAGAGGATGTGCTGATAAACCAAGCATTTCCCCTGCAGTTTAAGGTTTCATATCTGGATGGAGATGGGAGGGCCTTCGCACAGTACTTCGAATCACAGATCCAGGTAAGGCCGACCACCGTTCAGGTTACTTTCACGAAAACATTCTGGAGGTCGGCGATCGCGCCGGGTGAGAGACCCAAGCTTAGAATACAGGTCACCAATGTTGGAGATACAGATTTATTTGACATCAGGGCAGTTGTGGGCATACCTGCTGACCTCATAATAAGCGAGTCACCCATAATCGAGACCCTCAGGGAGGGTGAGTCCGGTGAAATAGAGGTCCTTTTCGATCCTGTTCTCCTCCCTGAAGGCGAAGTCTATGAGTCATATCAGGGATTTATTACTCGGGTTGAGTATCAGAGCTTCAGAGGCCCGGAATCCACACCCGATGACGGCATATTCATATCCCTCTCGATTGCGGAACCCTTCATAGAGATCACGCGTTCAATTACATCTTCAACGATTCTAGCACGAAATGATGATTGGCCATTCTCCGATCAGATTAGCGAAAATGTTACCATCACCCTGACAAACAGGGCAGATGTTAAGGCCGAAGGTATCATGGTTGTGGAGACAATCCCGGATGGGCTCTACACCCTTGACGAACTGGGAACTAGCCAGATTGTATGGGGAGATAATGGCGGCATAGACCTTGACGTTGGAGAATCGATCTCCTTCACCTATCCGACCTGGTCATTCGAGGAGGGTATTTCTAACTTCAAACCAGCGATTGCATCCTACAGGGATCCCTCTAAGAACGAGTATCAATCCTTCTCGGTCGGCCTGGAGAGTGTAGAAACTGTGTTAAACAGGCCATATATCATATGGGAGGATTTGGTCCAGGATCCAGCTGGATCCCTCACCTTCAACGATACGTTTAGCCTTACCTTTTCGATTTCTAATATCGGGAATGGTAGGGCAACAAGCATGAACTTGACGGATTGGACGACTGGAGATATATCTGAGAGTTGGGTGGTATTGAACCATGAAATCCTCAAGAGTGACCTCGATTCGGGTCTTTTCGCAGCCACCGAGGGAGACTACACTATTCGATTGCGGATCCTTGAAGACGTAGAATCCTCAAGGAGCATCAGGATACCCCTGGTAATTTCTTATTCGGACGAGGTGGGCGAGATATACTTCGCCGAAACACAGACCGAGATTTTGGTGAGGAAACCCCAGATCAAAGTCTCGACAAGCCTTTTCGATGGTCATTATGTGCTGATGCCATTCGAATCAGGCTTCTTCAACATCAGCATTACTAATACCGGTGACACGGATCTCTCCAATTTCACTATTATTGCTGAGAATCCCGAGGGTTTGAATATCCGGGATTCAGGTTCGATAGCAATTCTCAGGGAAGGCGAGTCAGCAAATATCTCAGTTATCTACGCGGGCGTTGATTCTGGAGAATCGGTAGGTAGGCTTTTCGATAAGATAAACCTGAGTATATCTTACACGGACTTCCGTGCAGGGCAAAAGGTCAGGAAGATAGGCACAGTAAACCTGAGCGTGAAACGACCGATGCTTGTATTCAAGACCTACGATCCTAAACTCAAGACCAGAATAGGTGGGAAATTCTTACTTTCCATGATTATTGGGAACGATGGATCCTATCCGGCATCGGGCATTAGGATCCTACTTGGAGGCCTCGCGGGTTGGGTAACCGATATTTCCGCAGAAGGTGTTGCGATAAATGGCGACGAGCTTATCATAGACGATCTGAATTCGCTGGATCAGCAGGAAATAAATCTTGTTGGAAAGGTATTGGAGAAAGGTGAATTTTCAGTCGTCCCAAGAGTAGTCTATAGAGATGGTGCTGGAAATGAGTATGAGCTACTGCCGGATTCATTCGAGGTAAAATCTGGAGAAATGCTATACAAGATGCTGCTTCCATTCATACTGTGGGCTGCCGTTGGGATAGGAATAGCGGGGATATACTATTACGAGACCCGAATAGCTGAAAAGATAAAGGGCCACCAGCTTGGATCCCTCGCAAGCTCGGTTATTACCCATGTTGATGCCACTCAGATGGTTCCGCCCCTGATACCTTACAAGAAAAAGAAGCTCAGTCTTGCGGAATTCACCTACCTACTATCACTCTATCTGACCAAAGTTAACTCGACCAGCGTAAAGAAAGCGGATAAAACCACCTTCATTATATCCCATCCCCAATCCAGACTGGTTCCAGGACAGTATTTCAGGAACCTGGTTGTGGTCAAGGATGCGTACATGCTGGTTGCCCAGATGATTCAAAACAGGGTAAAGTCTTCACAGGTGGTTCCACCCACATTTCTTGTTCAGGGTTTCAAGGTCGGGATCTCAGACCTCGCTTTCATTCTTTCCTTGGCTGTGGCGAAGGTCAGGGCAGAGGGTACACTGCCACGGAGCGTAACCGTGCCCGGGGCGACAAGGGTCTCGGCGGGGGATGTTGAGAAGAGGGAATCAGAACCCACTGAACCGGCTTCGGGGGAGAATCTCGATGCCGAGGAGGAATTCAAAGAAGAGAAGGAGGAAAGTGAAGCAGAAACCGTAAGTGAGATGGTTCCCATCTCCGATGAAGAGGATTCAAGTAATCCCGATAAGAAGTGAGAGAAAGTGGGATTTGACAGAATAAGACACATAGGAGGAGATTTGTGATGGAGGATGTAAACAGAGAGGTCCAGATGCTTGTATCGAAGATAGACAATTTGATTGCCGTCTTCGAGCAGGTATCGACCGTTGAGGAGGAAGAGCAGGAGGCGGAGGAGAACTCCGCCCAGGAGCTTCTCGAGGTTGCAAAGCATCTGGATGAGGAAGTCAGCAAGGGCCTCCAGCAGCTCAATGCGAAAATGGACGAGTTGATATCCCTCTTGGACAGTCTACCTGCTAGAATGCCCAAGTTTGGTGCAGCTTTAGCAGAAGAAGGTCCTGAGGATATCCTTGGTACAGCTGAGCTGGTGGCCGAAGAGGAAGTGTAATTGAGAATAGATCGAGGCACTGGAGGAAATTATACCAATAACTGGTTAAGGTGAGTTGGCTTGGAGAAATTCAGATCAAAGAGAGTAAACGCCAAATTCCTGAAGAAGATGAGGAAGGCTCTCGGAACCCTTCCCGATGTGGGAACTCAGGAGGAGATCGAGAAGAAGGCCTATTTGAGGTACGTTCCTGCATCGGCTCGTCGAAGACTCGAGATGAAGGAGAAGGGAGCGGATGAAGAGGCGCTTGGACTTTTCAAGAAACTCGGTGTGAAGGACCCGAATTCCGAAGCTCAGGATGATTCTGCGAAGAACCTTCTCGATCTGGCGGCCATGCCAACCCAGGAATTTGCCAGGATCGCTGACGAGGATCTTAAGGTCGAATCCCTCGACGAGGGATCGGTGAGAAATGCTATGGGGATCACCGTTGCGGAACAGGGACCCTTGAAATTCCTTTCTGCGGAGGCGGTTTCGGGAGCCCATTTCGAAACACAGATACCGGAGGAGTTCTTATCAATTCCAACACAGTGGAAAGATAGCTCACTTCCCGGGATCCACAAAGAGTACTGGCTCCAGAACCCCTTCTCAAAGGCCGTTATAAGGTGGGACGAGGAATCCAAAGAGGCGATCTACTCCGTAATCGAGCCAGATCTTGATGAGCATGAGACGGAGATACTAAACAAGATAAAGCAGATAGTCCAAGAGGAGATAGAATCAGATTTCTACTCCCTCACAGAGCTTGGAAAGGCCGAGGAATATTTTGATGAGAAGGTCGAGGAGATTCTGGATGAACTACGCATATCCACAGACAAGGCACAAAGGGAGAAGTTCTCATATTACTTAAAGCGGGATATGCTTGGTCTGGCGGTGATAGAGCCTTTCTTCCATGATTCTGCCATAGAGGATATTTCATGTGACGGGGTTGCGATACCGGTTTACGTTTATCATAATCGACATGGTTCACTGAGGACTACGGTCGGGTATGGTGACGCTAAGTCCCTGGACGAATCCATACTTCGAATAGCACAGAAGTGTGAGATGGATATTTCGGTTGCAGAGCCAGTTCTGGATGGTCGTCTACCAGATGGTAGCAGGGTAAATGCTACTTTTGGATCCGAAGTTACAATGCATGGCGGGACCTTCACTATAAGGAGGTTCAGGGAGGAACCCCTCACGCCGGTTCATATGGCCGATTGGAACACCTGTTCGCCCACAATCCTCGCTCTTACATGGATGGCTCTCCAGCATAAATACACCGGGTCTCTCATGGTATCTGGAGCAACGGCCTCGGGTAAAACTTCCATGCTCAACGCGTTAGCGATGTTCATTCCCCCGGAATCAAAGGTGGTCACGATCGAAGATACCCAGGAGCTGCAGCTACCGATAAAGCATTGGTTACCCGCGGTCTCTAGGGCAGGATTCGGTCCAGCCGATAGCACGGGAAAAAAGCGGGGAGAGGTAAGCATGTTCGATCTCCTAAGGGCCGCCCTACGACAGAGACCAGATTATATGGTCGTCGGAGAGGTTCGAGGTGAGGAGGCTTATGTTATGTTCCAGGGAATGGCAACTGGTCACCCTGCCCTCGGTACTATACACGCTGACTCTGTAACCTCTTTGCTACATAGGCTGGTGACGCGCCCAATTAATCTCCCACCGAGCCTTCTGTCCCATCTCAATACTCTGATGATACAAGGTGTGATCGTTACTGGTGGAAGAAAATTGAGGCGAACGCTCAACCTAACAGAAATCGTTACCGTTGATCCCAAAACCGAGACACCCGTTACCAGACAGCTCTTCAGGTGGAATCCCAAAACGGATACCCACGAATTCGTGGCACGGGAGAGCACCCTCATCAGCAAAATTGCATTCATCCGCGGAATGGATGAAAAAGAGGTCTGGGATGAGATCACCAGGCGGGCGCTTTTCATAGACTGGATGCGGCAGGAGAAGATCTTTGATTTCAAGAGAGTAGGGGAGCTAATATCCGAATATTACAAGTCTCCCGATATCGCTTTGGAGAGGGTGTTTAGATCAAGAAACCAAAAGAGAGGGGAGGAAGCTGTTCCGGAATCAGTCTGATTCAAAGACGCAAGTAACAGCCCAAGGAGAAGGGGCAAAAAAGCTCGATTACAGGTCCAAGAGAGGCTCTCTGGCAAACTACTGCAAGAGGACTCACAGGTGGATCGGTAAGTGGGTTGATCCGAGGATAGAAAGCATGCCCGATTTTACAGTGGGGCTCAGGCAGGGTGATGTGCCAATAAATACGGGAGCTTATGTAAGCGCGGTCTTCATTACCATGATCATTGCCTTCATAGCAAGCCTCGTGACCCTGGTTATTCTCGGGATGATACTTGGCATAGAGTTCCTCTTCATATTCTCCTTCATGGCCATCCCTATAACTTTCGGGGCTTTCTACATGTATCCATCCTACAGGGCATCAACCCGAAAAGCAAACATTGAGGAGAACATGCCCTTCGCCGTTACGGCCATGGCAACAATGGCAGGCTCGGGGGCAAATACCCTCGAGATGTTTAAAACTATAGCACAGGGAAACAGGTACGGGGAGATGTCAAGGGAGGCACTTAAACTCGTCTCCGACGTCGAAAACCTCGGATATACGATTAAATCTGCTCTGGAGAGGGCCATCGAGAGGACGCCTTCCTCCAAGCTCAGGGCTCTGAACTACAAAATCATTAGCACGATGATGTCCGGAGGGGACCTGAAGAACCTGCTTATGATACAGGCGGAAAAGGTGGTCGATGACACCAAGAGGGAACAGGAGGCTGCCGTTGAGGCCCTTGGAATGGTTTCGGAAGCCTACACGGTAATTCTCATACTCGGACCGGTTCTAGCGCTAGTCATGAGCGTGATTATGATGTTGCTACTGCCCACTATGGAGCCTATGATGAAGCTGCTGCAATTCGCCCTGCTCATGATGGTTCCCGTCGGATATGTTGTGTTTACGATAATGACCAGCGCTATTAAACCCAATCTGTAGTGATAAACATGGTAACAAAAACAAAACCGCTGGTTGTGAAGAGATCAAGGGGACTTTTCCTAGATTCCCTGGCATATATACATCTTGGACTTACCAGCCTGATGGTCGTTGGATTCGTTGCCCTGATGCTTATCTACTTTATGTGGCCGGATGGTCGTATTGCTACCTCGCTACCGGGAATTGTAAAGACCATTGCCACAAAATATTACATGGAGACCTTGATTATCCTCTTCTTCGCTGTCCTGGGCCCATACGTTTGGCAGAGGAACAGGGCGTTCAGCAGACTTCTAGATATGGAGTCAAGGTTCCCAGAGTGGCTAATCGACGTGGCGGAATCTAAGGAGGCCGGCATGACTCTGGCCCAAGCAGTATACTCGACGGCTTCATCGAACTACGGGGCCCTAACCAAGGAGGTCAAGGGAATGGCAACGGAGATATCCTGGGGACGCTCCTTCGAGAGAGTTCTATCAGATTTTGCGATAAGGTCAAAAAGCAAGTTTATAGCCTCAACCATCTACACCATCATCGCAGCAAACAGAGCCGGCGGGGAAATAACGATAACCATAAGGTCAGCCGCAGAAGCTGCTGAGAAGCGACAGGAAATCAGGAAAGAACAGGCAGCAGGGATGAAGCAATATGTCTACATGTCATATTTTTCCTTCATGATATTCGTAGCGGTTGTTTACATCGTATATACCTCATTCCTGCAGGAGCTTGGGACGATATCGATGGGTGGGTTCTCATTCTCCGCAAACACAAACCAGGAGGCAGCGTCAGAAGCGGCGAGGGCAGCAAAGATGGCCCATTACCGTTTCGTCATAAAAATCCTGATGATAGAGTCCGCAATCGGTGGTGGCCTATACGCGGGTGTACTTGAGAAGGGTTCTGCATATGCAGGACTGAAACATGCCGTGGCTCTCTTGGCCGTGGCCTATCTGGGGCTTTTCGTTACCTTTGGGATGTCTATCATTTAGTGGAGGAAGAATAATGGCCGATGTTGATCTGGAAATATCCGCGATGCCCTCGAAGATGGTAAATACCGGAAACTGCAAAAGCAAGATACTGGTCTCACTGAAAGAGGATGGAAGGGGCAGGAGCAAAGCATGGCTATATTTAGGAGCAAACGGGGGTGAGTTTTATGGTCTTGAAGACACCAAAACTAGTGAGGAAAAGGACGAAGAGTTCGTTCTAATAAAGGCGAGAACGAACAATGAAGGTCATGCTGTCTTAGGTCTTAATCTCCCGAACAAAGTAGGTATAATCAGACTGGTAGCTGCACTTGAAAAGGAAACTGTAAAGTCTGTACTGGTAGATGGAGAAGTAAAAGATAAGGTAGCCGTGGCAGTAGTAAATCTTGAATCTGATAAGCCAAACAAGGTAGTTCTTGAGGCTGGCGAAAGTCAGGTGGTTGCGGATGGGGTATCAACAACTAAAATTACCGCAACAATCATGGACCAGCATGGAAACCCGATAAAGGGTGAGGAGGTATCTTTCGATACAAGTCTAGGTAGCTTTGATACTGAAAGCATGAGCACAGTCACTAATGGGAATGGCCAAGCCTTCGCAACCATAATGTCGGAGAGTGTAGGACCTGCAAAGATTCAGGTTATTAACAGATATAAAAGTTGGATCGAGGACCTCGTGCCTGGGCTTCAGGAAAAGGAAACCCGTATAGGCAATCCCTTTAAAAATAAACCAACTGCAACCGCCAAAGAGGGCCATCCTACCAGTGAAGATGCTCTCATGGCTGAGATGGAAATCGAATTTGTTCCCTCGTACGCATCCAATATTATTCTGGGTGTTGACAATAACCTCGTGCCAGCAGATGGAAAAACAGAGGCAATAATATGCGCGCAGATAAAGGACGAGTTTGGTAACCCCGTCAAAGGAAGCACGGTAGTCTTTGAAACCGATCTTGGAGAGATAGGTCCGGGATCACAGATGATTACGGACTCGGAGGGGAGAGCTGAAGTTGTCCTGACCTCCACCCAGGTAGGACCGGCCTCCGTTAGAGTTCAGATGGAGGGTCAGGAACGCCTTCTCTCCGCCACACAAGTGGTATTCGAGGCAGCCTCTCCCGCAAACATCTCCCTTTCAGGAGGCTCTGAGGTGGTTGCGGCAGATGGGCAGAGTGAGTTCCTTATCCGGGCAGAAGTAATGGATGAGATGGGCAATCCGGTTCCAGGTAGGAACGTGGAATTTGAAACAAACCTCGGATCAATGATACCCAGCGAGATATGTCAGACGGACAAGGCAGGGGTTGCAGAGGTTCGCTGTATCTCGAGGAACGCTGGGAAGGCGAGGATTAGGGCTACGTGCAATCAGGCCAAATCTGAAATCGGGGTGGTGTTCGAGGCTGGGAAGGCGAGTTCCGTGGCAATTTCCCTCAACCCAACCGTAGAGGAAGAGTGGAGAAATAGAATTCCAGGCGAGCACTGGAAGAAGATGAAGGAAGCCATTGGCCATCTTGAGGAAAGACGTTTTTCCGAAGCCATCAACATCTTAAAAACAGAGGAGGATAAGAGCGTCGAGATATCTGATTTCCCGGCACTCTGCAACCTGGCGTTTGCTTATCAGCAGTCGGGACGGGTGGAGGATGCAGAGAGGATCTACCGATCAATAATTGAGGGAAATGGCTCGAGGAGAGAAATACGGGTCAAAGCAGACGGGATAGAGGAGGTTTTTGGGGTGGTCCTGCCCCAGGTCAACGGAAATGACAGGAGTGATCTGGAATTTATTGATATCTCCCCCAGGGATTTCCTCATAAATGTGGTTGTAACCGATTTACATGGAAATCATATACCTGATTTAGAAGTGGAATTCTCGGCCAATTTCGGCTGGGTACCTGAGGATTTCAAAAAGGGAAAAACCAATGTTGTAGGGGCAGCTAGTTCACTGGTCACTACCTTTTCGCCTCCAGGTTCATCAGAGGTTGAGTTTGCATGGGTGAATTTGGGAAAGATGAAGGAAAACTCCTTGGATTACACGGGTGCAGAGGAGTGCTACAGGTGGGCCATAAAATCCATGTCAAATTCAACAAGGGGACTGGAGGCACTGGCCTCCGTTTTGGTAAAAATCGGAAATTCCGATGGGGCTAAAAAGTGCTACTACAATCTGGCGAGCAACTACTCAAAGAGAGGTCAGCTAAACAGGGCTCTTGAATACTATGGAAAAGCCATAGAATTGGATCCGAAATATGCGAAGGCCCTCGCAGGGTATGGGGCGACATGCCTCAAGGTTGGAGAAATGGATCGGGCAAGGAGATATCTGGAGGAAAGTGTAAGAGTAGACAAAACCCTCAAGGCTTCATTGGCAAATCTTGGGCTGGTATATTACTTAACGGGCAATTTTGAGGATGCTGTTAAGTCCAACAGGAGGGCTCTTAAGCTCGACCCCGCATACAAGCCAGCACTTCTGAATATGCATCAAATTCACATGGCCAGGGGAGAAAGGGACAAGGCAGTGGAATTCGCCACCAAGATAAAGGCCCTTGGGTGATAATTTGGCAACCGAAATCACAGGGCAATCCGGGGAAAGAAACCTGTGTCAGCTTGTCAGCGTGTTCTCAACCTCAACTAGGCAGAGAATAATTCGGCTTCTTTCCTCAGGGAGTACATACACCTTCACAGATATACTAAATCATCTTAAATCCTTTGATGATAATGTAAAGTCCAATAACCTGAGCTACCATCTGAAGGAATTAGGGGATCTCATAGAGCAGAATGATCAAGCAGAGTATCAAATCACCCCCAAGGGACAATATGTCAAGGAGATTCTTGATGATCTGGAGGCAACTGCAGATTTGCCGAAGCAGGGATTTACCATTACTGAGGATGAAATGCCCCTTAATAGAGGTGTCGAGAAAGTTGTCGTGGGGGGAATGCTAATCAAGGTTCCCCCAAGAGATTTCGTTACCCTGGTCAATAGGAAGGAGAGTCTTGTTGTCCATAGCAAGATCGGAACCTTCAGACCCAAGGAGATCTACTTTTCCTGCATAGATGGCATGACGATTTACTGTAAAAGCAAAACACCAATAGGGAACTTAGAACAGGTTGCCGAAGCATCTAGGATTGAGGTTCCCAAGAATATGATCGTTGATATTTAGTCAGATCTTTTTGACAATTCCTAACTTGAAAT
>Ga0180434_10006547_pt1 | contig 13357 bp, 24 predicted proteins | sample SS_ome_7_FD_132453 | JGI IMG/M metagenome (GOLD analysis project Ga0180434, IMG submission 132453) | Hypersaline lake sediment archaeal communities from the Salton Sea, California, USA - SS_1_D_2 metaG | ecosystem: Environmental > Aquatic > Non-marine Saline and Alkaline > Hypersaline >... | reverse complement strand
GCCCGAGGGCGGGTTGTGGATGCCGACCGACACCCCGTGCGAGTATTGCCTGGCCACTCACCGCGTCGAGCAATTCATCGACGTGTAATCCACCAGACCGAGAGAGAGGAGATCAACGAAATGACGACCGACACGCAGACACTCATGCTCCGCGAGCAGGGGCAGCAGCAGCAGGCCCTCCAGGCCGCAGCGCCGCAGGGCCTCGTGCCCATGGCAATCGAGCAGGCGGTCGAGTCCGTCCGCTACCTGGAACGTGCTCTCCGCACAGTAATGAAGGACGGCGTGCACTACGGGAAGGTGCCCGGCTGCGGGGACAAGCCCACTTTGCTCAAGGCTGGCGCAGAGAAGATCGGCATGCTCTTCCGTTTGGCGCCCGAGTTCGACGTGAACGTTATCGAGATGGCGAACGGGCACCGCGAGTACCGTATCGGCTGCAGGATGACGACGGCGCAGGGCGCGTACCTGGGCGAGGGCGTCGGGGCCGCCACGACGCTGGAGTCCAAGTGGCGTTACCGGTGGGACGACACCGGGCGCGAGGTGCCGCGCGAGTACTGGGACGGGCGCGATCCGCTCGTGCTGGGCGGCAGCGACATGGCGCCGCGGAAGGTGAAGGGCACCTGGAAGATCTACCGGAAGACGGAGCACGACAATCCGGCAGACTACTACAACACCGCGCTGAAGATCGCGAAGAAACGCGCGCTCGTCGATGCGGTGCTCACCGTGACTGGCGCCTCGGATCTGTTTGAGCAGGACATCGAGGAGATGGACGAGGCGATGCGCCGCACCGCGCACCTGGCGCCCGACGTGCGTTCGGCAGACCAGGGGCAGGCGGAGCAGGGCCCGGCCGATCGCGCCTCACGGAGTAGTGGGTCACGCATTCCGCGCCAACAGCAGGGCCCGATCCACCGGGGCGACAAGCGCCTCGATGACCTGCGAAAGACCCGCAAGGCCCCCTCGCGCGCCCGCCAGACCCCCTCTGCGCCCCCGTCAAAGGCCCAGGACACCCCGTTCGACGGGGACGACGCCCCGGCGCAGCCCGCGCAGTCCGCGCAGACCTGGTCGGATCAGCAGGTGCGCAGCGCAGCGCGCCAGATCGAGCGCACCGGCATTGCCCGCGACGACCTGGTCCGCTACCTGGAGGCGACAGACTGCCTGGGCGAGTCGCAGGACGGCGAGCGGGGCGTGGCGCGCCTCAAGCACGCGCTGCGCGAGCGTTTTGTGACCAAGCCGCAGGACGTGGCCGACGCGGCGACCGAGTGGCTCAAGGCGAATCCGGCCAAGTAGGCCGAGCGCAGGTGGCCCCCTCGGGCGCGCCAAGGGGGCTCAATCCACGGCAGAACGAAAGGAGAGAGAGATGCGACGGATCAGAACCACAATTGCGGCGGTCTTCGCATGGATTGCCGCCCGCCTGGCGCCGGCCAGCACGGCAATCGTGGAGGAGCCGCCCGCCACATCCCATCCGGTGATGACGGACGAGGAGGTGGCCGAGTACCGCGCCGCATGCGAGGTCATCGCGGAGGCCGGGCAGCATGTCGGGATGTCGCTCGACGCGCTGGCCGCGCGACTGACGCAGACGTGCGTTTGGCGCGAGTACGGGGCGCAAATGTACGGGCGCGCATCACTGCGCCGCATGGTGTCCCGCCAACTGCCCTACCATCACCCCAACATGACAAAGGTACGGCGCCTCGGGGAGGCCGCACGAGAGTTCCTGGCGGGCCTGCAGGGCCCGGCGCGGGAGGAGGACCGGCAGTCCGACGCCAAGCCGCCGCAGCGGCCGGCCTATGCCGCCGCAGTGGACGCCGTCACTGGCGCCCTGCAAGCGATGGGGCTCGTGAGGGAGTCTGGGGCTGCGCATAAGGGCGCGTATCGCCTGGTCGCGTATCTGATTACTCGGACGTGGGCATGGCGAGCCACCGGCCGCGAGCCCTATTCGACCGACACCCTGGCGCACCTGCGCGACACGGACAACGGGCTGGCCCCCGAGGGCCTGCAGGCCCTGTGTCGGGCGGCCGCGGAGGTGAAGGCGTGGGCCTCTCCGCTGAAACGCGGGCTCGAGGTGCGGGAGATGGCAGTGGCGGGCGTGCGTGCGCTGGAGGCTGCCTGCGCGAACCGCACCGAGGCGATCGATCGATTGATTGCCACCTCGGCATATCGGGCCAGCGGGTTCAAGCGCCCGCTCGACGGGCGATGGGCACTGTACAGGGCCGGCGCCGACCGTGTCGGCTCCGTGACCTGGCACTGGCTACTGCTCGCCGCCAAGCAGGCCTTGCGGGCGAAACGGCGCCTGGACGATGCCGACCGGCAGAAAGGAGGCACACAAGGAGCAACGGGTTGACGATCGACCGCCGCGCCCCGACACGGGGCCGACCGCAGCAACCAGTCGGGGCGCGTCATTCGGCAGTCAACGCGGGAGAGATGGCATGGACAATTTGCAGTACGGAGAACGGACGACACGCAAGCGGCATACATGCTGGCATTGTCGCGAGCCGATCGCGATCGGCGAACGCGCGCACTACCAGGTCAACGCCGACGAGGGCCAAGTCTACACCATCTACATGCACCACGAGTGCCATGCGGCGTGTCGCCGCTGCGATGCGTACTGGCATGCGGGCGACTGTACCGGAGGGGAATGCCGTCGCGGACAGGAGGCCCCGTGATGTGCGCGGACAACGCTGCCCCCGCTGCAACTACGGGCCGACCGAGGTCTGCTGGTCATGCCGGCATGAGGCGCGGGTTTGCCTGCGCTGCCATCTCCGAGCGCCGCAAGCTCGGCCTCCCGCGCGGCCTGCGCGATCGACTGGAGGCGCTCGGTCGACGCCGCGGGTTCGACCTGGGCGAGGTGATCCGGCGCGCCCTGCGCCAGTACCGCAGCGGTCGGCTGCGTGTAGCCAACGGCCCCCGGCGCGTCGTGGCTACACGCGAGAACCGGGTCGTGATCAGCTACCGAGCGCCGAGCAGCTTGGTTGGTGACCTGACTGGGGCGGACATCCGGCGGGTGCTGGATGCCGCCCTGCGCCAGGCGGAGCGCCGCGAGCGGGTGCTCGTGGCCAGTATCGAGATCGCGCCCGAGGACGCGGGCGTGGCGTACGAGGAACGAGAGAGAGGAGACGACTGATGGGCAAGACACGGTACATCATCCGACACGCCGAGCGCGGCCTTTGCGGCGAGACATTCCCGTCGCTGCCGATGTGCCTGGACGCGCTGAAGAAGGCGGCTCGCGGCCGGCTCAATCCCGCCTGGTGCACAACCTGCGATGCGGAAGCGTGGACCGCGCAGATCGGGCACATCCCCTGCACGACGCCCGCCCCGACCGACCAGGACCGGACGGCGAAATGCCCGGGCCAGCGCCACGTCGTGACCGGCCTGGACCCAACGCTGTTTCTGGTGCACGCGATCGAGGGCGACGACGAGCGGCCGCTGAATGCGAGCGAGCTGCTCCAGGTTTTGCAGTACGAGCGGCGCGTAGAGAAGGGGAGGTGGGTGTCGTGAGCACGGACCGGCTACATACGATGCCGGTGAAGGTGGAGTCGTTTTTCTCGTCGAGGAAGGTGCGCACGATGCGCTGGGACGAGAAGGGCGCCTACCTCCTGCTGCTGGCGGAGGCCTGGCTGGACGGCTGTCGGCTGCCGAATGACCGCGCGGAGATCCGCGCCCTTCTGGGCGTCGACGACGACGACGATTGGGCGCGTATTGATCGATCGATCATCGATCGATGTTTCACCGTGTCGGACGACGGGAAATGGCTCGAAAACAAACGGCTGATTGAAGAGCGCGACCGTGTCTTGCAGGCGGTTGAAAAGCGCAGCGCGGCGGGCCGAAAGGCGGCCCGTGCTCGCGAGGCAAAGCGCGCCAGGGCAGGCACTTCCGGCGCCGGCACGACCGCTGCACGATCGACGCGCAGCGCGCCCAACGATCGATCATCGATCGTTCAACAGTCACAGTTACAGTCACAGTCATATCCGGATACCCCCTCCAATCCCCCACAGGGGGGCACATCGCGATTCGATGCGTTTTGGGATGTCTACCCCAAGAAGGTCGGCAAGAAGGCGGCAAGGGCGAAGTGGAAGTCGCGGAAGCTCGACCGGATGGCGGACCGGATCATTGCGGACGTGAAGGCCCGGTCGGCCCGGCACAGACAGTGGCTCGAGGGATTCGTTCCGAATCCGACGACGTACATCAACCAGGACCGCTGGGAAGACGAGATCGTGGAGTTCGGTACGACGGAGCGCAAGCCGCAGGGGGGCGGCGGCAATCTGTTCGCGACGGGAGGTGATGCATGATTACCGCACCCCCCATCACAGAGGCCCAGATCGCGGAGGCATTGGCGGACTGGGGCGAGTTCTGGGACATGCCGTGGCGACTCCGCAACGGCGGCAACGTCGATGCCTGGCGCGAGCGTTTCCGCCGGGGCGTTAATCGGAGCGGGACCGCCCGCAAGCACTGGGAGGCGGCACGCCAACAGGTGTTTGCGACCTGCGAGCGATTCCCGTGGCCGCGGGACGTGATCGCCGCGGCGCACCAGATCGCCAGGGAGGAGGACGTTGCGCGAGACGAAAAGGAGGCGCGCCGGGCCCGCGAGGTGCCAATCGAGCGCCGGCCAGTCGCCCGTGTCCATCGCATGGTCGAGGACTTTTGCGCCAGCAACGCGGTGAACAGGAGGTACGATGAGCAGGTCAGAAAAGCAGCTACAGGCAGCTTGCGAGCGGATTTGCGCGATGAACGGGTTTCGCCGGCGAACGACGCGCATGATCAACGCGGGCCCGCCGCCCGGCGGATGGTTCGTTCATCTGCCCAGGGCCCGGGGCAATCCGTTGGTGCTGGACCTATTGGTGCTCCATCGCGACGGACGATACCTGGAGGTGGAGCTGAAGACCGCGACGGGGCGAGTCCAGAGACATCAGAGACAACTCGTGGAGCAGGCGCCGCACCATCACCTGGTGCGCAGCGCGCAGGAGTTCGCGAACCTGTTGGGAGCATGGAGGTGAGGTCATGAGGACGGAGTTGTGCAGCGAATGCGGGCGCAGACCGAGGGCGTACGGCTCACGGCTTTGCGAAATGTGCTACGAGGCGATCAACGGCATGTGCGAGCCGGACCTGTTCGCGGATCGACGGGCGAACGCGGCGTCGGCAATGTGTGGCCGCATGGCGGCGCGCCTCGAGGCTGGGTTTGCGATGGCGGAGGGCCGGTAGTGTACTGCGAGCCGGCGCAACTGGCTGCGGCGCTGCGGGCCTCGCGAGAGGCCGGCGAGATCACCGAGGAGCTGGCACTGCTGGCGCTCCGGATCTTCGACCGGTACTCGCGGTCTGGCAGATGGCAATCCGTCAGGCTGGCGGTGCGTCAGGATGCGCGCGGCCGCTACAGCGAGCGGCTGATGGACTGCTGGCGAGACATAGATCCTGCAGGGAATCCGTTCGCCGTTTTGACGCAGCGGGCGCGCTATGCCCTGCTGATGGAACTGCGGTCCATCTCGACAGAGACGAGGAAGCGCGCAGTGCTGGCTGAGGCGGTAAAGGGCGTCGGGCAGTACACCCCCGAGCCGCAATGGGGTCACGTCTGGCCGGGCGAGCGCAACGATCCAACGCACAAATAGGACGATGGCATGGCAAGGCGAGCACGCAATTCAGCGATTGAGAGATTCCTGGCGCCGTTCCAGGCGATCCTCGATGACGACGCGCGGCTTGAGGCGATTCTGCGGCGCACCAACCGCCCCCGGGGGGCCGTGTCGGTAGTCTCCTCGGACCTTACCGGCGAGCGCTACGAGGGCCGGCTGCACGCGAAGGCAGGCAATTGACGGGGGGCGGATGGGCATCGACGGCGGGCAACGCCGCGCGACGGCACCGCGCCGGACCTGGGTTCGACTCCCAGCGCCTCCACCAACTACCAGGGAGATGTGATGAGCGAACAGGAAGCATTGACGCGAATAGACGCCGCGATCGGCGAGTGGGAGAAACTGCGGCGCCTGGACACCAAGGAGTGCGTGCTGCTGCTCGGCAGGGAGGAGAGGGCCGCGGTGAAGGAGCTGGCGTCGGCTATGCGGCTGCGGGCGACCGGTCGGCTGCCGGTCGATACAGCAATGTGGGTCTTGGGACTGCGCGTCGTGCCCGTGGACGAGGCGTCGTACCTGGCGATCGCAAGTGAAATGGTGGCCGAGAATGGCGACTGAACGGCGCGACAGTGAGTTCCCGGGCCTGACGGAGCGGCAGGGCGCGTTCCTGCGCAATCTGGTACGCGGCATGTCCGCCGCAGAGGCAGCCCGCGAGGCTGGCTACAGCGCCCGCAGCGCGGCGCAGACCGCGAGCCGGATGCTGAGAAAGGATAACATCCAGGCGGCGCTGGCGACGTTGCGGGAGCGCGCGGAGGCGGAGGCGATCGCGGAGCACGTCGAGTGCTGCAAGGCCGCAACGGAGATCATCCGAGCGCACCTGACCGCGGTCATCGAGTCTGACGGGACGATTGACATCTCGCGTCTGCCGGAATTGAAGCGGGCGCTGAAGAAATTTCGCCTGCAAGTGGTGGATTTGCCAGAGGGCGGGCAGCGCACGACAACGGAGATCGAGCTGCACGATCCGCTGAAGGCTATAGAGCGGTTGGCGAAGTTGCGCGGCTATGATGCCCGCGAGCGGCACCTGGTCGAGCACCAGGGCGAGGAAGAGCACGTCGTGCGGTTCGTTTACGAAACGCCCGAGGGCGGCACTATCGAGGAGGTAATGCAGGATGACTGACGACCGAATGAAACTGGAACCGCCGAGCAAGTGCGCCGCGTGCGGCAGGGCCCTGCCCAGGGTCGAGGATCGTATCGGCGTCATTGTTGACGGCGAGCTTGTGGTGCGCTGCAAGGCGTGCCATGTGCGCCAGGCGCACGACGAGCTGGCCGTGGCGCACTGTGAGACGTGCCCGGCGTGGGACGTGAAAGGTTTCTGCCGTCTCGGCCCCCGGCAGTTCCTGGCGACAAAGAAGGGCGTGCTCAACGCGCTGGCGCCGGCCGCGCAGCATGACTGGTGCATGCAGCATCCCGGCAACAAACACTTGATGGACCTTCCCGTGCAGTTGTGACCGACGCCGACACACAACCGACCGTCACGACGACGGCGCTCTTTTGGGCGCTGAAGCGGAACGACAAGCCGCTGGCGATCCTGGAGGGCTCGTCGGGCTCATCGAAGACCTGGTCGATCCTGCAGTACCTCATCGACCGCATGCTGCGCGAGAAGGTGCGCGTCTTCGCCGGCCGCCACGATGGCGCAACGTGCGACGCCTCGATCGTGACCGACTTCCGCGACGTGATGCAGGGGCAGTTCCAGCTCTGGGACCGCAAAAGGTGGAACGCCACGAGGCGCACCTACACCTTCCCGACCGGCGCCGAGATCCGGTTCGGCGGCACCAAGGACGAGCAGAAACTGCACGGGCCCCGGCAGGACATCCTCTGGCTCAACGAGGTGATGGAAATCCCGTATGAGTCCTGGGCGCAGCTCACGATGCGAACGCGCCTGTTGCGCATCCTGGACTTCAATCCGAGCCTGACGCGCCATTGGGTCTTCGACCGGCTGATGTCGCGCGATCCGGACGAGTACCTGTACCTGCATTCGACGTTTGAGGACAATCCCTACCTGGCGCCCGACGCGAAGGCGGAGATCTTGGCCTACGAACCGACCGCGGAGAACGTGTCGCGGGGCACGGCCGATCCGTGGCGGTGGAAGGTCTACGGGCTCGGGCAGCGCGGCGTGCGCGAGAACGTCATTTACCGGCTCTGGGACACAATCGACGAGTGGCCGGAGCCGCACTTGTGCCCGCGTTGGGGATTCGGATTGGATTTCGGCTATTCGGCGGACCCGAGCGCCCTGGTCGAGTGCTGTATTTGGAATGAAGACCTTTGCCTGCGCGAGCATCTGTACGAGCCGGGCCTGGTGGCGAACGTGAGCGCCAGCGTGCCCGACTTGCCGAGCATCGAGGGGCGCATGCGCGAACTACAGATCCCGACAACGCCGCGCATCTGGGCGGACTGTGCCCGTCCGGAGGCGATCGCCGGGCTGCGGGCCGCCGGGTGGAACGTGGCCCCATCCGAAAAGGGCGCCGGGAGTGTCGTGGCCGGCATTGACCTGGTGCGGCAGCACCGCATCCGCGTATACCGGGCGTCACAGAACCTGCAGGCAGAGCTGCAGCAGTATCGATGGCACAAAGACCCCTCCGGCCGGGTGACCGACGAGCCGGAGGATGAGTGGAATCATGCGCTGGACGCGGTGCGCTATTGGGCCCTCGGCGATCTGCAGCCGCGAAAACGGCACGGCCGGAGCCGGGCCCGGGTAGTGCGCAGTCGCGTCGGGAAGCGGAGCTGGTGATCGATGGATGTTCTCTGCATAATCGGGCACCCTCGGAGCGGGACGACGTACACAACCAGGTGCCTGCAGCGCCTGGGTCGGCGCATCGATCACGAGAGCATGGGCGAGGACGGCACATGCGGCGGCAATGCCCTCTGGCTGCGGGCCGCAGCGGGCGCCCAGAAACGGTACATCCTGCAGGTCCGGCAGCCGGAGAAGGTCATCGCCAGCCTGCCGTGCATAGGGCAGCGGCTCGTCCTGAAGTGGGCCCGGCGCCTGGATGGATGGCGCCAATACCAGACCGCGTGCAGGACGGTGCAGCACGCAGCGAGCTGGGTGCTGCATACGCGCCTGGCTCTGGAGCACGCCGAGTGGCACTACCGCGTCGAGGATCTCGGCGTGGATCGCCGCGTGACTGGCCGCGTCCTCGAGGCGGCCGGGTTGCCGGGCGATCTGCGGTGGCCCACCATCTCGCGCCAAACCAACTCGCGTCGGCACGGGCCGGCGGATCTCTCGGTCCTGCCGCAGGAACTCGTGGATGGCATAGCGGAGCTGAAGGAGGTGCTCGGATATGAGTCCTGAGATCCAGATGCTGGGCACGGTGTTTGTCGCGCTGTTGCTGGTTGCGCTGTTCGGGCTCTGCTGGCGCATCGAGCGTATCGAGCGGGCACTGAAAGACGTGGGAGTGATGCATGAGGACGATTGAGGAACTGGACGCCGCGGTGGCGTCTACCGCGAAACGCCACAATACCTGGGGCGCACGGCGCATTGCCCGGGCCCTGGGCGAGGGTCGCGGTCGCGTGCACCGGGCCCTCCGGCGCCTAGGCCTGGTCGGCCGACCGACTGCGGCATCGCCGACAACGCCACCGCCGACGCCGGCCGAGGCCGAGTCGGCAGCCATGCGACGGGACGAGGCCGCCGCGCTGCGGGCTCGCAATCGGTATCTCCGCGAGCAACTGCGCGACGCCAACCGAGCGCTGCGCGACGCCCGGTCGATTGACCGCGGCGCCTATCGCATCGAGTACCGGGGCGCCCCCTCGCGCCGCGACGAGGTGCGCGTCATGGCTGGAGACATCCACGGCTACTACATGGACAGGTCCGCGGTCGGCGCATTCCTGGGCGACATGCGCGTACTGCAGCCGGATGTCGTCGTGCTATTTGGTGACCTGCTCGACTGCGGCGGCTTTCTCGCGCAGCACCAGGTTTGGGGCTACGTCGCCGAGGGCGATTACACGTTTGAACAGGACGTGGCGGCAGTAACGCACTTCCTGGACGAGCTGCGCGCCGCGTGCCCGTCCGCGCGCATCGTGTACCTGGAGGGGAATCACGAGCACCGCCTCGAAAAGTGGTGCATGACGCAGGCGCTGCGCCAGTCCGAGGACGCGCGCTTCCTGCTGGACAGAGTCGGGGCGCCGAGCGTGCTACAGCTCGACGACAGGGGCATCGAGTGGCGCGCCCAGGGCGAGTATCACGACGGCTGCAGTGTCCGCGGCACGATCCGCCTGGGCCCGGCCGATGTGCCGGTCTACGTCACGCACGGCTTTACCGCATGCAAGCACGCCGCGGCCAAGCATGTCGAGAGGTTTGCCGCCAACGTCGTATTCGGTCATACTCACCGGGACGATTCATATACCATCAATACGGTGTCGCAGCCATTGCTCGGCGGATGGTGCCCCGGTTGCCTGTCGCAGCGCGTCAGGCTCTGGAACCACAATCAGCCAGACAACTGGACGCACGGCTACGCGCTGCAGGTCGCAACGCGCACCGGGCGGTTTCAGCATACGCAGGTCAAGTTGGTCGACGGCGAGTCGCTGTTGCTGCCGTTGATCAACGGCGATGGAGGCGACGACGCATGATGGACTCACTTGCTCGACTGGAGGCCTCCATTGGCCCGGCCGGCGAGGCCCTCCGCGCGGCAGTGCGTGACCGGGAGGCCCGCAAGGCCGAGTACGGTGATTGGTACGACCGCGAGTTGGGTATGGGCGCCCGAAAGGCCCTGACTCGCGCCATGGTGCTGGAAGAGTGTCGCCTGCGGACCGCCCTCTGCAAGGCCGAGGAGGCGGTCCTGCACGCCGCCCAGGCGTTCGCAGATGTACTGGAGGACTTGTGACGGTTACCGAGCACATTCGGGCGCATTTCCTGGCGGAGCGCGGAGTTTTTGACGTTGAGCCGCGGCCGCCGCTCGCCGAGTTGCGCCAGACCGAGTGGTCTGCGCGATTTGAGGAGCTGATGCGGAATCGTCTGCTGATGGGCGCCTACCGATACGGGCGGTTCGCGGAGCCCGGCAAGACCGCAGGCCAGCGCATCCAGGCCTCCATTGCGGCGCGCCTGGACCGGTATCGACGCACCGGGAACTTGGAGTGTCTCGTGGACGCCGCGAACTACTGCCTGTTGGAATTTGAGCACTCGACGCATCCACTGGCGCACTTCCGCGCCGAGGACGACGAGGTGCACTCGGTGTCGGCGTAACGCGGAGATGAGCGGCGGCGGTAGCCCGTCCGTCTCCATCGCCTGGCTGGGCTTTGGGCTGGCCGGGCGAAAAGGACAGACATGAAGATGACACACACAAACCGGGGATTCGCCAAAATCGAGGTCACCGACACGCGGGGCTGCATCTGTCGCGTGCAGCGGTCGTCCGCGGCGTGCGTCGATGCGGTCTGGATTTTCTGCGACGATCCCAACGGAGCCTATCAAGACGGCAAGCCGTCTCCGCATCTGGACGCGGATCAGGCGCGTGAGGTTGCGCGTGCTCTGCTGGCGTTTGCGGATAACGCAGATTACGAAGAGGACAACATGTCAACTCTCGCGGAGCAACTGCCGAAAGAACAGGCGCGATGCCGGACCCTGCTGGCCGAATACCGAGCTATCGGCCCTGCCGGAGCGTTCGGGGCGGCGATGATCGAGCACGCATTACAGCGAGCGGACCAAGCCGTGCTAGGCGGGGGCGTGGCGGCCATGATCCGCGCCTACGAAGAGCTGCGGACGATTGAGTAGCTCCAACACGGGGTTCACGGGCGGGCGGCGTTCTGCGCCTGCCAGAAACGGTTGGCACGCGAGAAGCAGAACGCTGAAGCTGACCTGCCGGTGAGTAGCGGCAGCGGATCACCGGTCAGGCCGAGCGCCTTGTTGGGGCGCGCGAACAACAACCGCACGCTGCCAAAACGGAGGCCCACGATGGGTGAACGCATGTTGAAGTGGTTCGAGTACAAGCACCTGCCGGAACACCTACAGGAGGTGTCGCGGCCATTCTGGGAGCTGGCGTGCACCATCGAACGGCTTGTGCCGCAGGGACCGGAGCGCACGGTTGCGTTTCGTAAGCTGCTCGAAGCCAAGGACGCCGCTGTACGCGCAAAGCTGCACCCCGGCGGCTGACGAGAACCGGGCGGCTGGGCACCGCGCTCAGTCGCCCCAACGCGGACATCTCTGGCGAGCGCCAGTGAGTCCAGGGTATGGAGTGGTTGCGCTACGGTGCGCGCATGACAGGGAACTTGCATCCGATGATCATTCGCCGTGACTACTTCCGCCGGTATCGGTGGCATCGATGGTTCGCCTGGCGGCCCGTGGCCCTGGACATGTCGCGCACGGTCTGGCTGCAGCGCGTCTGGCGCCGGCGCATCGAGGGCGTCGCAGGCTCGATGTGGGAGTACCGGGCGTGCGACGCGCGGCCGCGGGACGCGGAATGGACGAGCAAACACATAAAGGAGTCCCCATGCTGATCAGAACCGTCCGAGTGTACGTCGAGCCCGATCCGATGTCCGATGGCTGCACTCGCCTGGAGGCGCGCGTCTGCTGCCGGGGGCGCGAGTGGACTACTGCGCGCGTGGTGCCCACCAACCACTTTGTGGCGATGTTTGACCAGGTGTTTGACATGGTTCGCGAGCAGCTCAGAACGGCTATCGCCGATGACCTGCGACCGCGCGGCGGCGGGGAGGCCAGTGGTGCTGACGATCCTGCCAGTCACGACTGATCCGGAGCTGCGGGCCTTGTACGTCGCCTGCGGCGGGGCCCCGGTGATGCGCCGGTGGCTCCGCCTCCGCGACCTGGAGCATAGCCCGGCCGGGTTCGCTGCGTTCGTTCGGCGCAACGCCTGGTGCTACGCCGGCTACGAGGCCCAGCGCCCGGTCGGCTATGTCCTGTTCTGCTTCCTGGACGCCGCCCGGCGGCGCGCCGAGGTCCACTTTGGCGTCGTTCCTGGCTTCTCCCGCCGTGCCTTCCTGCGGGCCGCGCGCGCCACGATTGACTGGGCCCGCCCCCGATTCTCGGATCTCGTTGCACAAATACCAGTACACAGGCCAGACGTGCAACGCCTCGCCGACCGCCTCGGGTTCGGCGAATGGGCCCGACAGGGAGACGTACTACATGGGCGACTCAGGTGCGAGCTTCGATCTGCCGCCGACTCCACCGCCTCCGCCGCCGAGCGCGCCGCCGGTGACGCGGACTGATCCCACCGTGCAGCAGGCCGCTGACGAGCAACGTCGGCGCCTGGCTCGCCAATACGGACGCGAGGACACATTCCTGGTGCAGCTCCCGTCCGAGGACACCTACAAGCCGCTCGTGGGAGTGTAATGGACGCACAGGCTCTACTCGACGCATTCGACCAGTTGGTGCAGGCCCGGGACCAGGTGTGGTCCGGCCGGTACGCAGACGCGGTCCACTACTTTTTGCCGCGCGCTTCGCACGAGGTGACCGGATCGCCGGACCTGACTCCGCCGGTCAACGGCGCAGGCGAGTACGCCGCGGAGACTCTGGCGCTCGATCTGTACGCCAATACCGTGGCGCTGGGCCACGAGTGGTATCAGCTCCGCATGGTCGAGGACGACGTGAATCAAGACCCCGAGGTGAAGGACTGGCTGCAGCGCGCTGCCAAGATCTCGCGACAGTGCATCCAGAACAGCAATTTCGCCAACGAACTGCAGACCCTGCTCAACTACTTCGCGGTGCTGGGCACCGCCGTGATGTTTGAACGCTGGAATGACGAGCGGAAGCGGCTTGAGTTCAAACACTTCTCGGTCTTGCATTGCTGGGTCGCGGAGGACCACAACGG
>Ga0180434_10006546_pt1 | contig 13358 bp, 14 predicted proteins | sample SS_ome_7_FD_132453 | JGI IMG/M metagenome (GOLD analysis project Ga0180434, IMG submission 132453) | Hypersaline lake sediment archaeal communities from the Salton Sea, California, USA - SS_1_D_2 metaG | ecosystem: Environmental > Aquatic > Non-marine Saline and Alkaline > Hypersaline >... | reverse complement strand
CGCCACGAAGTGGAGCAGGCTTCAGCAGGTGACATTATTGCCATTACCGGTATTGAAGGTCCCAATGTCTCCGATACCTTATGTGATCCTGACAATGTTGAAGCACTGCCGGCATTAAGTGTCGACGAACCAACGGTTTCCATGACCTTCCAGGTCAATGCCTCGCCTTTCGCTGGAAAGGAGGGCAAGTACCTGACTTCGCGTCAGCTCAAGGAACGTCTGGAGACAGAACTGATTCACAACGTGGCGCTGCGCGTGGAAGAGGGTACTGATCCTGAAAAATTCAAGGTATCAGGTCGAGGCGAGCTTCACCTGTCGGTATTGCTGGAAAACATGCGCCGTGAAGGCTTTGAGCTCGCAGTTTCCCGTCCGGAAGTGATTTTCCGTGAAGTCGATGGTGAAGTTTGTGAGCCATACGAACAACTCACTGTAGACGTGGAAGAATCCAGCCAGGGAGCCATCATGGAAGCGCTGGGTGAACGCAAGGGTGAGCTAAAAGATATGTCACCAGATGGAAAAGGGCGTGTGCGCATCGACTATATTATCCCATCTCGGGGTCTGATTGGTTTTCAGACCGAGTTCATGACAACGACTTCCGGTACCGGCCTGATGTACCATGTTTTCGATCACTATGGCCCGGCCCAGTCAGGAGGTATTGCTCCCCGTCAGAATGGCGTGTTGATTTCCAATGGGCAAGGCAAGGTTCTGGGATATGCACTGGCTGCCCTGCAGGAACGCGGCAAGCTGTTTGTTGACCCGGGTGATGAAGTCTACGAAGGCCAGGTCGTCGGCTTGCATTCCAGGTCCAACGACCTGACGGTGAATCCCTTGAAAGGCAAGCAGTTAACCAATGTGCGTGCCTCCGGAAAAGATGATGCAATTCAGCTGACGCCTCCTGTCAGGTTCTCGCTGGAGCAGGCACTGGAGTTTATCGAAGATGATGAGCTGGTAGAGCTGACTCCTGGTGCCATTCGTATCCGCAAGAAACATCTCAAGGAACACGAACGCAAGAAGGCAAGCCGGGAGTCAAAATAAAGCATCCCTTCTTGTCTGCTTGGTTGCCAGAAGGTTGGGCAGGATATTAGATACGTCTATAATCAAAGGACTGTATGCAAGCCTATGGAAGGCCGATGAATAATAAAATCATTCCCGTTGTATTATCCGGTGGCTCAGGCACGCGCATGTGGCCGTTGTCCCGCAGTCATTATCCCAAACAGTTTTTACCACTGGTTTCTGAAAAAACCCTTTTGCAGGAAACCGTATTGCGTCTGCCTGCACTCGATCATCTTTCATCACCCATGGTGGTGTGTAATGAAGATCATCGTTTCATGGTGGCAGAGCAATTACACCAGCTCGGTATTGATCCCCGGGCTATCCTGCTCGAACCATTTGGAAGAAATACCGCTCCCGCCGTGGCATTGTCTGCACTGGCTGCACCATCTCCTGACGATATTTTGCTGGTGTTGCCGGCCGATCACGTGATTACTGATCATCAGGCTCTGGCTCAGGCCATTGAAAAAGCGGTCGAACTGGCTGATACAGGACACCTGGTCACCTTTGGTATTGTGCCGACCGCACCTGAAACCGGCTATGGCTATATTCATCGTGGCGACGAACTCGGATCAAAAAATGCATTCGTTGTTGATCGTTTTGTAGAGAAACCGGATTTGCAAACGGCCCGGAAATACCTGGACGATGGCGCTTATTACTGGAACAGTGGCATGTTTGCCTTCAAGGCAGGTAGTTACCTCGATGAACTCGAAAAGTTCAATCCGGAGATTCTTTCAGTGTGTAAAAATGCTAGTGAAAAAGGCCTGAAAGACCTGGATTTTTGTCGAATCGATCCACAGGTTTTTGAAACATGTCCATCGGATTCCATTGATTATGCAGTAATGGAAAAAACCGATCATGCTGTTGTGATTCCCCTGGATGCCGGATGGAACGATGTGGGGTCCTGGTCTTCACTTTGGGAAGTCAGTGATAAAGATGCCCAGGGCAATCGTGTGCATGGCGATGTTATGACCCTGGATACTCGTAACAGCCTGCTACATTCAGAAAGTCGCCTGGTTGCTTCAATTGGTCTGGATGATATTGTCGTTATTGAAACTGATGATGCAGTCATGGTGGCATCCAAAGAGCGCGTACAGGACGTCAAGAAAATTGCCGAACGTTTGAAAGAAGAAAAACGAAGCGAAGCCGAGGCTCATCGCAAGGTTTATCGCCCATGGGGGTGGTACGATTCGATTGACATCGGGCCACGTCACCAGGCCAAGCGTATTGCAGTCAATCCCGGCTCCAAACTGTCATTACAAAAGCATCATCACAGGGCTGAGCACTGGGTAGTGATAAAAGGCACTGCCAAAATTACGAACGGTGACAACGAGTTTTTACTCACTGAGGATGAGTCAACCTACATCCCGATTGGTACCATGCATCGTCTGGAAAACGTGGGCATGATTCCCCTTGAAATAATTGAGGTTCAAACCGGTAGCTATCTGGGAGAAGATGATATTGAACGCTACTCTGATGATTATGGGCGCCAGGATGACAAGTAGATCTGAGTAAGCGTATGAAACACATAAATATTGCCAGTCTGATGTCAGATTCAGGTGTTGGTTTCGGTACCAGCGGGGCACGTGGCCTGGTTTCCAAAATGACTGATGAGACCTGTTATGCCTATACCTGCGCATTCCTACAGTACCTCAAACTGCAAACAAGATCTGGCAATATTCATCAGGTAGCCATTGCGGGAGACCTGCGTCCCAGCACTCATCGCATCATACTCGCTGTGATTACAGCAGCTGAAGCAATGCAAATTGAGCCTGTATACTGCGGTCTGATCCCATCGCCAGCCATAGCCTTGTACGGTATTGTGCATCAGCTGCCCTCCGTTATGGTGACCGGCAGTCATATCCCGGATGATCGAAACGGCATCAAGTTTAATACGGTCCATGGAGAAATCACCAAGCATGATGAGCAGGGTATTCGAGAACAATCGGTAGCAATTGATGAAGCGCTGTTTGATGAACAGGGGATGTTTATCGAACTGCGCCAGCTGTCGCCAGTCAATAACCAGGCAATATCAGAATACCAGCAGCGATATACCAGGTTTTTTGGACAGGGAGTGTTGGAGGGAATGACGGTCGGTGTTTATCAGCATTCAGGCGTTGCCAGGGATTTACTTGTCAGGTTATTGCAGGACCTGGGAGCCAAAGTCATATCCCTGGGGCGCTCTGAGATCTTTGTGCCGGTCGATACCGAAGCGATCAGGAACGAAGATATGCAACTTGCCGTGAAATGGGCCTCTGAACATGAGCTTGATGCCATTGTTTCTACTGATGGTGATGCCGACCGGCCGCTTATCAGCGATGATAAGGGAAACTGGTTGCGTGGTGATGCCGTTGGGGCTTTATGCGCCAGGTTTCTTGGAGCTGATTACGTTGTGACGCCAGTCAGCAGCAATACTGCAGTTGATAAAAGTGGCTGGTTTGCTGAAGTCCGCAGAACCCGAATTGGTTCGCCTTATGTGATTGAAGGCATGGAAAACCTTGAGCAGGCAGGATATAAAAAAGTTGTCGGTTATGAAGCCAACGGTGGTTTTCTTCAACAGGATGAAATTAATCTAAATGGCCGTGTGCTTCCTCCATTGCCCACCCGGGATGCCGTCATCGTCATCCTGGGTTTGTTGGTCAGCGCAAAGCAACGGGGAATAAAGCTATCCCGTTTGGCTGCTGATTTGCCACAACGTTATACATTCAGTGACAGAATCAAGGAAATACCAACAGCAAAAAGTAAATCATTGATTGCCGGGCTTGCAGGCAGTAATGGGAAACAGGACAAAAAGCAAATCGGCGATTTTTTTGAGCAGAAATTCGGTGAAGTAGAAGCTATTGATATGACTGATGGTATGAGAATCACATTCAGCAACAAGGATGTCGTGCACTTCAGGGCTTCTGGAAATGCTCCCGAGTTACGTTGTTATACAGAATCAGAGAATTTAGTAAAAGCCAGGGAAAATAACCATTTAGCGCTGGAATTAGCTAGGCAGGCGCTAAGCTGACTAGCATCTGAAAAAAAGAAACCCCAACCAATCCGTGGCCGGGGTTCCGCGTGTCGCTGCCTGGTTGGTATTAGGCCTTTACATCCCTGCTATTCACATCCTGGTGGGTTGTTCATCCATGTCGTCCATGGTGGCGACATGTTCAATATACACAAAGCGAAGAGATTATTTTGTAGGATTTTTCTGAAAAATTTGTCTGGAACAAATTTTCACGAGCAAAGCGAGCCCAGAGGGTGAGTCCCATGGATGGGACGAATATTTTTACCAATCCCCATGCCATCTTTTCTTTGGCTTGGGTGCAACATAAAGTTCAAGGTCAAGCACTGACATAAGGTTCATCAATTCCTGCAGACGCATATTCTCAGGCCGGTTTTCCAGCTTTGACACCATGTCCTGTCGGGTTGCTGTTTTTTTGGCTACTCTGGCTTGAGTCAGGCCTCGTTGTTTGCGATGCAGTCTGAATAATTGCGCGATATCATCGGGTTTATCAATCAACATATCTCTCTCCCTGAGTAAAGAAAACCCCCAACCAGTTGGTTGAGGGTCTGTGTCGCAGTACTTAATAGGGTTGGTATTAAGGAACAGGAGATTGTTCTTCCCTGAACATTCATAATCCGTATGATTTGTTACTTCCCTGTCGTCCTTGCTGCGACGGTTTTTTATTATACGGAAAATAATAATTTTGTAATGTACTAATTAAAGGTTTTCCTTAGTACCTGCGCTGATTTAGAAAATAAACTTTATAAAATAAATATAAAAAACAATGTGTTAATATTTATTTTGCTATGAAATTGATTATTGTCAATAAGTGAATTAAATTCATAATTGATCGGTTTTTTGCATTACCGGTCAGATTTAACAGCCGCAGCTAAAACAAAAAATAATTGGTGTCTATAGTTATCAACATGATTGCCTTGATTCAACGGGTTTCCAGCGCTTCGGTGGAAGTCAAACACAAAAATGTCGCTCAAATTTCCAGCGGTTTGCTGGCATTGATTGGCGTGCAGAAACAGGATAATGAAATCAAGGCGGATAAGTTGTTACAAAAACTGTTGCACTACCGTGTGTTTGAAGATGCTGAAGGACGTATGAATCTCAGCGTTGCTGCTATCGAGGGGGGACTGTTACTGGTGCCTCAGTTTACCCTGGCAGCTGATACCGCGAGTGGTTTACGCCCGGGTTTTTCCAGCGCTGCGCCACCAGAAGAAGGCAGGCGTCTTTTTGATTATCTTGTTACAGAGGCCCAGGGACAGCTTAAGCATGTGGGTTCCGGTGTGTTTGGTGCAGACATGAAAGTTTCACTGGTCAACGAAGGGCCCGCGACATTCTGGCTGGAAGTGTGATTTTCACAAAATTTATCTTATAGTACCGTTTTTATTGGGTTTATTCAGAAACCCTGAATAGGAGCCAGTCAGGATAAAGGATGGTAAAGAGTGCAAGTAACTGGGAATTCGCCAAGCTGATAGAAAGCAAAGCGGTGCTGGTCATCGATGATTTTGGTGATATGCGCAATATGCTGGTTAACATCATGCGTATGCTGGGTGCCCAGAAAATAGATTCTGCCATCAATGGTGAACGTGCCATTGAATTGATGGAAGAAACCAGATACGACATTGTACTGTGTGACTATAATCTGGGGGCCGGCAAAGATGGTCAGCAGATTCTTGAGGAAGCCCGTCATCGTAACCTCATCACCATGGCTACTATCTTCATCATGGTCACTGCAGAAAGCAGCAAGGCCATGGTCATGGGGGCTATTGAGCACGAGCCTGACAGCTATGTTTCCAAACCTTTTTCCAAGGATTTGATCAAAGCTCGCATCGAAAGGGCAATGGCGCGCAAAAATGACCTGGGAGAAATCTATAAGGCAGTCGAAGCACGCCAGCTGGACAAGGCGATTGCGCTGCTTGACAAGAAGATTGAACAGAAGCCGAAAAACCTGGGTGATCTTATGCGCGTCAAGGCCGAAATCTGCTTTCAGGCGGGCAAATACGATTGCAGTGATGATATCTATAAACAGGTTCTGTCGCTTCGTGATGTGCCCTGGGCCAAGCTGGGCCTGGGTAAAGTGTTGTTCAAGCGCAAGGAATACCAGAAGGCGTCGGAAATTTTTCGCGAGCTCAGTACCAACAATCCTGATTTTACTGTTGCAATGGATTGGCTGGCAAAATGTTTCCAGGCCCTGGGGCAGATAGAGGAGGCCAAAACCGTACTTTCCAGCGCCCTTGAAGTTTCACCACGCGGTATACTGCGCCAGGAAATATTTGGTGATTTGAACATGCAGACGGGCGATTTTGAAACGGCAGAAAAAGCTTTTGGTCAGGCCGTGAAACTTGGAAAAAACTCGGTGCATAACCATCCGGTATTTTTTGCCAATCTGGCCAAATCCCAGACCAGCCAGAATAAACATGATGATGCGCTAAAGTCACTGGGCAGGATCCACAAAAATTTCGGGGATGCCAAAAATGCCGATATCTATACGGCAGCCACAGAAGCTCTGGTGTATCACAACAAGGGTGACAGGGAAAAGTCACAAGAAGCCATGAAAAAGGCCAGTGCGCTTTATGACATTTCCAGTGAGTCGGCTGATAACAAACTGACGCTTGAATTGGCCAAGGTGGCTTCCGACCTGGGAGATACCGCCAAAACTGAAGAGCTGCTCAAAAAAGCCATTCAAAATAACCATGATGATGATGATTTCCTGAATGCTGTGACTGCAGTACTTAATGCCTCTAACCTGGATCATGATGCAGAAAGCTTTGTTTCCGGTTTACGCAAGGAAGTAATCGAAATGAACAACCGTGGTGTGCAACTGTTACAGAAAGGCAAGCTGGACGAAGCAGTCAAGCTGTTTGAAGAGGCTGCTCAAAAGATGACCGGCAACGCTATTATTACCACGAATGCGACCCGGGCCCTGCTCATGCGCATGGAAAACAAAGGGGCAGACAATAATGATCTGTTTACGGTCAGGCAGTACCTGGACAGGCTCAAGCGTATCGATCCGGGTAATTCCGCCAACGCAGCAAGCTACCAGAAACTGGTCATCAGGCTGAAAAAAATCATCGAGAGTGCCTAAAGAATGAGATATTCCGATATTTTTGCTTCCGTTGTTCACGATATTAAAAACTCCATGAGTGTGATTTCCAACCATATTGACGAAATCCAGATGATAGAAAGTCTGTCTGATGACATACGTGCAAGTGCCAATGTCATGCATCAGGAGATGCGTCGTGCCAACAACCAGCTGGTGCAGATATTGACACTGTACAAAATGGATAATCAGCGTCTGCAGCCGAATATCATGGAACATAACGTCTATGATTTTCTTGAAGAGTTGATGATCGAAGAAAATGCGCTGGCCGAAGCCCAGAATATCGATATCCAGATTGAATGCGATGAATGGTTGTCATGGTATTTCGATGCGGATCTGATCCGTGGCGTGCTCAGCAGTACCATAGGTAATGCAAAACGCTATACCAAAGACAGAGTGCTGCTCTCCGCCGTGGATGAAGACGGCTACCTGGTATTCAGGGTTGAAGATAACGGTGCAGGGTTGCCGCAGAGTTTCATTGAATGCCACTTTGACGGTAGTAAACAGCAGCAGGATGTTGGCAAGGCTTTCAGTGAAGGGCGAACCCAGCTGGGCTTCTTTTTTGCCACGACAATTGCCAATGCCCACGTCAATCGCGAGAAAAAAGGCTTTATCACGCTGAAAAATGGCCATGAACTGACAGGTGGCTGTTTTGAACTCTGGCTTCCTTAACAGCAGAACGCTGCTCTCATGAGCGAATTTTGAAAATCGAAGCACTTTAAGTTTCACCCTTTTGAATGAATCTAATACAATACCTGCCTGAAATTAATACAGGATCAGCTTTTCATGAGCCGTACAGCACAAGTTGAAAGAAATACACTGGAAACGCAGATTTTTGTCGACATCAATCTCGATGGTCAGGGAACTGCCAGCTTCGATACCGGCGTACCTTTTCTGGAGCATATGCTCGACCAGGTTGCCCGCCATGGCATGATCGATATGAATATCAGGGCCAAGGGTGATTTACATATCGATGCCCATCATACGGTAGAGGACCTGGGTATTACTCTGGGTCAGGCTTTCAACCAGGCTGTCGGCGATAAAAAAGGCATTCGCCGCTATGGTCATGCCTACGTACCGCTTGACGAGGCGCTTGCCCGTGTCGTCATCGACTTTTCCGGTCGTCCCGGGCTGGAAATGCATGCGGATTTTCGTCGTTCGATGATTGGTGAGTTTGATGTCGACCTGTTTTATGAGTTCTTTCAGGGTTTCGTCAATCACGCCAGCGTGACACTGCACATCGATTCCATCCGCGGATCCAATGCACATCATGTTGCAGAAACCATTTTCAAGGCATTTGGACGTGCTGTGAGAATGGCATTGGAAGCAGACCCGCGCATGGCTGGCCAGATGCCCTCCACCAAGGGATCGTTGTAAATCACATGAGCCAGCGTATAGCAGTACTTGATTATGGCATGGGTAACCTGCGCTCGGTGTCCAAGGCCATAGAACATGTTGCCGGTGATGCCGAAGTACGTGTTACTGACGATCATGAGTTTATCCGCGCAGCTGATCGCGTTGTTTTTCCCGGGCAGGGGGCTGCACGCGACTGCATGATAGCCATCGGTGAACATCATCTGAACCAGGCTGTTCTTGAAGCGGCCCGTGATAAGCCGTTTCTTGGTATCTGCATGGGGCTGCAGGTGTTAATGCAGCACAGCCAGGAAAATGACGGAACTGACCTTCTGGGGCTGTTCGATGGTGATGTAGTGCGTTTCGATGGCAAGGCCATCGGTGATAATGGTCTGCCTCTGAAAATTCCTCACATGGGCTGGAGCCCGGTTGATCAGTCTGATGATCATCCTCTCTGGAACGGGATTGATTCAGGCAGCCGTTTTTATTTTGTGCACAGTTATCATGTGAAGCCGGAAGATGCTTCACTCACGGCTGCAACCACTGATTACGGTGTAGAGTTTGTCAGTGCTATCCATCGGGACAACCTGTTTGCCGTACAATTTCATCCGGAAAAAAGTGCTGAAGCAGGATTAAAGCTGTTAGAGAATTTCGTAAATTGGGAAATTTAACTTTTAGAAATCCCATTTAGTCCTATTGCGAAGAGACTGTAGGGTTAAATGCGAAGAAATTTTTGCAACAGGGATGCTGCAATAAACTCCAGGGATGGATTTACGTGTTTTCGAAGCATTAACCCTTCAGGCTCTAATTGAAAGAGAAAATAGAATGTTACTAATACCCGCAATTGATTTAAAAGATGGCCAGTGTGTTCGCCTGCGCCAGGGGCGTATGGAAGACGATACAATATTTTCCAATGACCCGGTTGAAGTGGCCGGTCGCTGGGTGGATGCCGGTTGCAGGCGTCTGCATCTTGTTGATCTAAATGGAGCCTTTGCCGGCGAACCCGTTAATGGCGAGGTGATCCGTGCGATTGCGGATAAATATCCTGATTTGCCGATTCAGATTGGTGGAGGTATTCGTGATGAAGTTACCATCGAAGCCTATCTGAAAGCCGGCATTACTTATTGCATTATTGGGACCCAGGCAGTCAAAGAGCCTGAATTTGTTGCGCGTGCCTGCAAGGCATTTCCGGGGCATGTGATAGTTGGCCTTGATGCCAAAGACGGCATGGTTGCAATCAATGGCTGGGCTGAAGTAACGGATCATCATGTGATTGACCTCGCCAGGCAGTTTGAAAATGATGGCGTAGTATCGATTGTCTACACTGATATCGGTCGTGATGGCATGATGACCGGTCCCAATGTTGAAGCCACGGCAGAACTGGCCAACAGTATAAATATTCCAGTTGTTGCTTCCGGTGGAATTACCAATATTGGTGATATCGAAACACTTTGCAAGGCAGACACCAGCAATATCATGGGTGCCATTACCGGGCGTGCCATTTACGAAGGAACCCTGGATTTTGCCGAAGGCCAGAAACTGGCTGACGAATTGAGTTGATAACGTTATGGGTCTGGCTAAACGAATTATCCCCTGTCTTGATGTAGACAATGGCCGTGTGGTTAAAGGCGTAAAGTTTGTTGATATCCGCGATGCCGGTGATCCGGTTGAAGTGGCCCGGCGTTACAACGAGGAAGGTGCGGATGAAATTACCTTTCTTGATATCACCGCCAGTTCAGATGATCGTGAAACCATCGTACATGTTGTAGAGCAGGTCGCTTCCGAAGTGTTTATTCCGCTTACCGTGGGTGGTGGCATCCGGAAAGTTGATGACGTGCGCCGCATGCTGAATGCGGGCGCCGACAAGGTGGCAATCAATACAGCAGCTGTTTTTAATCCCGAGTTTGTCAAGGAAGCGACCGATAAGTTTGGCAGTCAGTGTATTGTCGTGGCGATTGACGCCAAGAAGGTCAGTGCTGAAGGCGAGCCATTGCGCTGGGAGATTTTCACTCATGGCGGCCGCAAGCCTACCGGTATCGATGCCATTGAATGGGCAAAAAAAATGACTGAATATGGTGCGGGTGAAATCCTGCTAACCAGTATGGACCGGGACGGCACCAAAATTGGATTTGATAACGAGCTGACCCATGCCATAGCCGAGGCAGTCAGCATTCCGGTGATAGCATCCGGTGGTGTGGGTAATCTGCAGCATCTGGTCGATGGTGTAAAACAGGGCGGCGCAGATGCCGTGCTGGCGGCTTCCATTTTTCATTTCGCGGAATATTCAGTAGGTGAAGCCAAGGCATTTATGGCAGAGCAGGGCGTGGAAGTGAGGCTGTAAAATGAGTGACACATTAAACAAACTGGCTGAAGTGCTCGAAGAGCGCAAGCAGGCGGATCCGGACAGTTCCTACGTGGCTAAACTGTACAGCAAGGGGCTGGATGCCATTCTCAAAAAAATCGGTGAAGAAGCGACCGAGACGGTAATGGCGGCTAAAGACGGGGAAAAGGACAAGATAATCTACGAAACAGCCGACTTGTGGTTCCATTCCATGGTATTGCTTTCGCAGCAGGAACTTTCGCCCCAGGATGTGCTCAATGAGCTTGAGCGGCGCTTTGGTCTTTCCGGGCTGGAAGAAAAAGCCAGTCGCGGTGACTGAATATTCACGGTATTATCAGAAAAAGTATTATACAGAATTATTTTCGGAGGAAAAAATGGGTTTAGGTGGAATCAGTATCTGGCAACTGTTGATTGTCCTGGCAATCGTGATTTTGTTATTTGGGACCAAAAAACTGAAAAATATCGGTTCTGATCTCGGTGGGGCCGTAAAAGGTTTCAAGGGGGCGATGAAGGATGCCCAGGATGCTTCCAAGGATAAGGATGACAGTCCCGAAAAAATTGAAAAAGCCGATGACAAGATCATCGAAGGTGAGTCTACCCGCGAAAAAGACAAAGTCTGAGTCTGTTCTGGTAATTCTCGATGTTTGATGCAGGTTTTACAGAGCTGTTGCTGATTGGCCTGGTGGCGCTCGTGGTGATTGGTCCGGAGCGTCTGCCTGGTGTGGCGCGTACGGCTGGTAAGTGGCTGGGCAAGGGCAAACGCATGCTCACCGATGTAAAGGCTGAAATCGATCAGGAGATCAAGGCCGAGGAACTCAAGAAAATTCTGGAAGTTCAGAAACAGAATAAACCACTGCAGGAACTGATTGAATCAACCACTGAATCTATCACTGATATCAAATCAGATACCGAAAAAATGATTGCCGACCTGGACAAGGCATCCCAGTCTTCGAAAAGCACTGAAAAATCATCATGAGCGATACTGAACAGGCTGGGATAGAACAGCCTTTTATCTCCCATTTGCTGGAACTGCGCGATCGTCTGCTGCGTATGGTTCTCGCGGTTCTGGTGTTTTTCGTGGCGATGTTTCCGTTTGCCAATGATATCTATGTGTTCATCGCCGAACCGCTGATGGCACACCTGCCGGAAGGTACCAGCATGATTGCCACACAGGTGGCATCGCCGTTTCTTACGCCCTTCAAGATGAGCCTGGTGGGCTCTCTGTTTCTGGCCATGCCCTATATCCTTTACCAGTTCTGGGGGTTTGTTGCTCCCGGGCTTTACCATCACGAAAAACGTCTTGCCGTGCCATTGATGGCTTCCAGTATCGTGCTGTTCTACCTGGGAATGATTTTTGCCTACTACGTGGTGTTTCCACTGGTGTTCGCCTTCCTGACTGGAACCGCGCCGGAGGGTGTGGCAGTGATGACGGATATCGCTGCTTACCTGGATTTTGTACTGACCCTGTTTTTTGCCTTTGGGCTTGCCTTTGAGGTACCGATTGCCACCATAGTACTGGTAGCGATGGGCGTTACGACACCGGAAAAGCTGCGCCAGAAACGTCCTTATATCATTGTTGGGGCTTTTGTTATTGGCATGTTCCTCACTCCGCCGGATATTATTTCGCAAACCTTGCTGGCGCTGCCAATGTGGATACTGTTTGAGTTTGGCGTGTTTTTCTCTGCGGCTTTTGTCAAAAAAGATGACAACGAAGAAGAACAGGACGACACTGATGAAGAAAACACCAGGCCAGAGGTAACAGAATCGCCTGTAGCTAACAGTGAATCGAAGAACACCATTATGCCTGCAGCCGCTGCTGCAGCGGCAGACGCTTCTTCTGCGACGGCCGATGAACAGCTTGCCGCTGCTTATCCGGAAGATTATGTGCCACTGAGCGATGCGGAAATGGAAGCCGAACTGGATCGTCTGGATGAAGATGATGATGAAGAATATGACTACGAAGATGACGAGGATGACATCTACAGTGACCATGATGATCATTCTGGTGATGGTGGCAGCCAAGCCTCAGGTGAAAATCTCGTAGATATCAAACTGGCCCAGGTTATGGAATACCGTGAAGAGGAAAATCTTCAGGCCGCCAGGGCACTGCTCTATGAAGTGCTTGAAGAGGGTAATGATGCGCAGATCAAGGTAGCAAGGAATATTCTGGCACAACTGGATTCGGATGATTAAGATTCTACTCAGCACTCGCATGAGGGAATCTTTAAGAATCAGGGCTGCTATCTTATTTTTATTGGCTTTTTTTTATATCCAGGTAGCTCAAGCTGGTCAGTTAACCAACCAGCTCCAAAATCACCCTTCTCCCTATCTTGCCATGCATGGCAGCGATCCGGTTCACTGGCAACGGTGGGGTAAAAGCGTTATTGAACAGGCGCGTCAGCAAAAGCGCCTGATCTTCATCTCTTCCGGCTATTTTTCCTGCCACTGGTGTCATGTGATGCATCGGGAGAGTTATTCTGAAAAGGCGATAGCGTCATTTCTGAACGATAATT
>Ga0180434_10006544_pt1 | contig 13366 bp, 11 predicted proteins | sample SS_ome_7_FD_132453 | JGI IMG/M metagenome (GOLD analysis project Ga0180434, IMG submission 132453) | Hypersaline lake sediment archaeal communities from the Salton Sea, California, USA - SS_1_D_2 metaG | ecosystem: Environmental > Aquatic > Non-marine Saline and Alkaline > Hypersaline >... | reverse complement strand
TCCGCCCAAGGAAAAGCCGACAGGATGTCGGCGTTTTCCGGAAAGCCAGCCGTCGGCGTTCTGCTTAAGGCCAGCAGCCACCCGGCGACAGGATGTCGCCAATGGGGACCTGCGGAGCTATGAAAACCTCGGCTTTTCATAGCTCCGCCCAAGGAAAAGCCGACAGGATGTCGGCGTTTTCCGGAAAGCCAGCAGTCGGCGTTTTCCGGAAAGCTAGTGCCGGAAGTGCCGCCTTGAGGTAAAGACCATGGGCAGATCGGCGGCGTCGGCAGCGGCGATCACCTCGGGGTCTCGTTTCGAACCGCCCGGTTGGATCACCGCTGCAATTCCCGCCTGCCTGATCAGGTCAATCGAATCGGGAAAGGGAAAGAAGGCGTCGGAGGCGAGCACCCCGCCGCGGGCCCGCTCTCCCGCTTTCTCCAGTGCCAGTTTGACCGCGTCGACCCGGCTGGTCTGGCCGACGCCGGCCCCGACAAGACTCGTGCCCCGGCAGACAGCGATCGCGTTGCTGGTCAGCCGCCGGACCATCGTGAAGGCAAAATCGAGTGGCTGGGTCAGTTCCGCCGCCGGCTGCACCCGGGTCACCACCCGCCAACTCGCCGGATCATCCGGGGTCTCGTCCGGCCGCTGGGCCAACAATGCCCCGGCCACGCTTCGCAGTTCGAGTCCGGATGTCGGCGCCCAAGGATCGCCCGGCGGAACTTCGACCAGCCGCACGCTTGCCCGCCACGTCGGCCGCGTCGTCAACGCCTCGACGGCATCCCGGGTAAAGGCGGGGGCAGCGACCACCTCGACAAACAAACCCGGCTCAAGCAGCCGCTCGGCGGCGGCAGCATCAAAGGTGCGGTTGACCGCCACGATCGAACCAAAGGCGCTCGTTGGGTCAGCTGCCATCGCCGCTTCCAGCGCCGCCTCGACGCTCGTCCCGCTCGCTGCGCCGCAGGGATTGGTGTGTTTGATCACCACGGCACCGGGATCCTGAATCAGCCCGGCGAGCCGAACCGCGGCATCGAGGTCGAGCAGGTTGTTGTAGGAAAGCTCTTTGCCCGAAAGCTGCTTGAGACCGGCCAGCCCGAGATGGGTGTCGGCCGGGGCGAACATCGCCGCCGTCTGGTGGGGGTTTTCTCCATACCGCAGGGCGAGCCGCCGTTCGAGGCTCAGGGTCAACCGAGCCGGCAAGGGCGGCTCGTCGGTGTCAGCGGCCGCGGCGACGGGCGGCGCGGCGGCAGCGACCAGGCCCGCGTGCCGGGCCATCCAGCGGGCGATCACGGCGTCATATTCGGCCGTCCGCTCGAACGCCCGGGCTGCCAGCAGCCGACGATCAGCCAGCGTGGTTCCCCCCCGGCCGACGGCAGCAACTGCCTCGTCGTACTGATCGGGCCCGGTCACCACCGCCGTGAACAGATGGTTCTTGGCAGCTGCCCGGACCAGGCTCGGACCGCCAATGTCGATCAGTTCAATCGCCTCAGCCGACGTGCAGCCGTCGCGGTCGATCACGCTGGCGAAGGGGTAGAGGTTGACGACCACCAGTTCGACACGCCGGATGCCGTGCTCGGCGAGAACGGCGAGGTCTTCGGGGTGATCGCCGCGGGCGAGAATCCCCGCGAAAATGTGCGGATGGAGGGTTTTGACCCGGCCGTCGAGCACCTCCGGAAATCCGGTCACAACCGAGACGTCTTCGACGGTGACGCCGTAGCCCTTCAACGCCCGCGCCGTTCCACCGGTGCTGACCGCGACGATGCCGGCGGCCTTCAACGCGGCTGCCAGTCGGTCGAGGCCGGTTTTGTCATAGACACTCACCAGAGCCCGCCGGATCGGCACGATACCGGTCCCGACATCGCCGTCGGGTGACAAGCCGGGGGTGGAACCGGAAACCTGCGGACCGGGCTGCGACATCGAAATCCTCCACCTTGCGACGCTGCTGACGGCGGGCCGGGCCCGAGGCGGAACCGGCTCGGTTCCGATTAGAACCGGCCGGCAGCGATCTCGGAAGGGTCGGCTGCCACCGGCAGTTCGACCTCCATCACCGTCCCCTGCCGGGCCAGCCGGCTTTTGATCAGCACCCGGCCGCGGAGTTGCTTGACGATCGACTTGACCAGAAACAGGCCGAGGCCGGTGCCCGGCGTTGCCCGCTCTAGTTCATTCCCGAGGCGGACAAACCGGCGGAACACCTGGGTCCGCTGAGCCAGCGGGATCCCCGGACCATTGTCGGCGACCCGCACCAGCGCCCGCCCGCGGCCGGTCCGTTCGAGCTCGATCTCGACCTGCGATTCGGGGAGGGAGTATTTGACGGCGTTGTCGACCAGATTGTTGACGATGATCTCAAGGTCCGCCCGCCGACCCTGAGCTCGCAAACCGGCCGCCCGTTGCGTCACGGTGACGCTGATCCGTTCCCGGGGCAGACCGTGCCGCTGAGCCGCGCGGTCGGCGGCCTGTTCGAGAATGGGCCGTAGTTCGGTCGCCTCCGCGGTTCGCGGCTGGGATCGCTGAATCGTCTTGGCGGCATCGAGCAGATGATCGATGAGCGTGTCGAGTCGTTCGACATCCTGGAGCATGAACCGATGGAAATCGGCCTGTTCAGCCGCCGGCACCGGTCGGCGAATGAGGGTCTGCAGGTAGAGCTTGAGCGATGCCAACGGGCTTTTCAGCTCATGGGTCACGCTGTCGATGAAATTGCTCTGCCGCTGCGACAACGCAATCGCCTTGACCGCCAGGGCGAGATACACGATCACCCCCACGAGGACGAGCACCAGCAGGCTGACCCCGACAGCCAGCACCGCCCAGTAGAAGGCGGCGTTCTTCGAGCCGAGGGCCGCGGCTATACTCACCAAGACCCAGCCAACCCCGAGGGCGATGATCGACCCGATCAGCACGACCCCCAACAGGATCGGCCAGCCGAGAGAGCGGCGGGGTTCCACGGCAACACATCCTTCCAAGAAATCTGGAGCCGCCGTGAGCGTACCGGACCCGCCGCGGCCGGAAAACAGCTGGCCTGATCGACGCCCGGCTCAGCCAGCCCCGATGTGTCGAGCCGACCGCGATCACGGCCTGCCAACGCGCGGGGGCATATCGCCACCCCGAAACCCCGGGTGTTTTCGGGAAAACCCGGACTGAAAAAAAGACCATCGAGAGCTTTTTCAGCGGGTCCCGCGCAAGACCCTCGCGGCGATCACCTCATCGCCGGCGGCTGCGAGCGATTCGTTGTGGCTCCCCGCTTGAGTCGGTGACATTCCATGCGGTTTGAATTTCAATCGCTCAAAAATCTGCGGGCACACTTCCTGAAAGCCTGTTGGCGAGTCCGGGGCATCCCGGCCCCCCGGGCAGCCTGCCACGAGAAAGCCCCGCAGCTCTTGGTCGAGGAAGCGGTTCAACAGACATTTCCTCGACGCACGATGCTCGGCCACGTCGACAAGGTTCCCAAAGCAGTCGCCGAGATGTTTCAGTCGGGGCTCATCAGTGCAGAAGACCGTGACTTTTGGGACGGGCAATCGACCGTAACGCATCCACCGGGTGGTCTTTCCTTCGTTGATGCGGGAAGCGTTGTGGGGAAGCGGGGCATTCTCATCTCGCCAGCGGCGGGAGTGCTCGACCGTCTTGGGGGCGGACCGCTGGCGTCTTTGTTGGGAGAGGGACCGCAACCAACGCATCTCCCGCCACCCAAAAAAGTTGGCGGAGATCTCCTCGTGCTGACCCGCGGAATCGCGCAGCGAAACTATTTTCACTGGACGTTCGAACTGCTTGCGCAGCTTCGGTTTCTGAAACGTTCGGGGGTTCATTTCGATTATGTCGCCGTCCCCAAGCGGCATCGGTTCGCCAAGGACTCACTTGAACTGTTTGGCGTGCAGCCGCGGAAAATCCTCCGGCTTGATCGCTACACCCATCTCGCGGGCGACAGGCTGATCGTTCCCAGTTGCAGCGGCCGGTTCCCACACCCCGCCGGAGTTGCCTACCTTCGCGAAACCATGCAGTGTCAGTCTTGGTCGCGTACCGGAGATTTAAAGCGGCTGAGACTCTACATTTCTCGGGGCAGGCTGACGCTGCGCCGAGTTGTCAATGAGCGGGAACTTGTCACGGCACTCCGCCCGCTCGGCTTCCAGAGCGTCAGACTCGAACGGCTTTCGGTGAAACAGCAAATTCAGCTCTTTCAGCGTGCCGAGGCCGTCGTCGGCCCCCATGGTGCTGGGTTTTCCAATCTTGCCTACTGCCGTCCTGGAACACTCGCATTAGAAATTTCCGCGACGTCACGGCCGCGGCTCTATTTTTATTATCTTGCCGCCACCAACAAGCTTCGGTACGCGATCTACTTTGCCACGCCGACCAACCATCCTGATGACAGCTCGAACATCACCGTCAATGTGCCGGACCTGATGCATCACCTTTCCCGATTGCTCGAGACGACGTGAACCCATCCCTGATGACCTGCTCACGACTGGTCAACGTGGCTCACGAACGGCCTTATCCAGCGACCACGAGACCTGTGTGATGCCCCAGCCCGACGCCTTCCTGCCCTGCCGACAACCGCCTCCGACTGACAGACAGTCGCAGTCGCTCAAACTTGCCAGCGGTCGACTGGAAATTCAGTTTCTCCGCCAGGCGGGCCGATGGGGGCATTGCGTCACTGTTGACGCAATCCCCCGCTGGCAATCAGTTGAGGGCGACCTCCCGCGAGGGGCGGGGGGCTCACCCTGCACGACCGCTGACTGGCCTGCCTCGCCCGTTCTGGCCGAGGTGGATCGGGTCGAGACGAACATCGGCGCCGCCCTGCTGGCTGTCGGACAAATTGGGCGGTCGCACTTCTCAGCGAGCGTGCGGCCGCTGGAAACCGACCGGCTGTTAATTGAAATCGCCTGCCGAATCCACCGGCCGCCCGGCTGGCTGGGTTCGGTCTATCGGTCGCTGCACACCGCCGGACTGTCCAGGACTGCGGCCGACTGGCTCGCGATCACTCCCGGCAAACTCAATCGCCCCACCCTCCCCACGACGGTCACCTGGGCCTATGAACTGACGGTGAAGGGGATCACCGCCAGTGCTCCGGCCTCTTGCAAACCGCTTTCATTTCAGTCAAGGTAACTCGTCATCAGCGGGTGAGATGACGGTGGAGAAGACGATGTCGCGGTGAGGTGGCGATGTTTGACGTGATTGAGCGGCTGAAGACCGAGTGGACCGACAAGTACGTGGTGGTTGCCTCCGCCGCCCCCGAACTCGCCCGGTTCGCCGAGGCGACCGGGACCGTTCGCACGGTCAACATGAACGGTCGTTGCCTGGTCGAGTTTGACCAGTTCAACAATATCGGCTGGTACGACATTGATCCGGCGCATCTGAAAATCGTCACCGAACCGCGGCCAAAGCCGGAAAAACCGGCCGCGGCGAAAAAGGCTCCAAGTGCCGCCGCCGGCGCGGCGGCGAAACCGGCAGCAAAAAAGCCGGCAGCCGGCAAGCGGCCCTCGACCGCCGACATTCTGGCGGCCGCCCGCGGCGGCGGAAAGCCCGCAGCCAAGCCCGCAGCCAAGCCCGCGGCCAAACCTGCCGGGAAGCTCTCGACGGCCGAAATCCTCGCTCAAGCCCGGGCCGGCAAGGCTGCTGTGTCGCCGGCGGCTGCGCCGGAAGCGGCCGAACCCGAGCCGCCGCCAGCCGCACCGCCGGAGCCGACGGTCGCAGAGACGGCGGCGGAAGTGGCTCCCGAGCCGGCACCGCCGACGCCTGCGGCTGATTTGCCGACGACCACGGCGGAGAAAATTGCCTGGTGCCGGCAGCACGACGCCAAGTAGGCTCCGCAGGAGGAATCATTCCGCACTGCCGCTTCGGGCGGGCAGCGGCCCGAGGCTTCAAGGAGGAACTGCCATGCCAGCGGTGGACCGCTTTCAACGGCTCTGGCTCTTTCCGGCGGTGGCTGCCCTGCTTCCGTGCGGTGTCGGCTGTTCCCGGCTCGGTGACCATCCCCTAGTCGCCGTCGCGCAAGAAGAGGTCGGTCTCAACGAGCGGTCACGGGCGATGCTGGGGCAGCCGCTGCAATGGCCGGGACCGATCACCGGCCGGACCAACGAGGTCGATGGCATCGCGGCGATGCAGATTCCGGTCGCGGGGTCGGAACGTCTGGCCACGGTGATCGTCGAAGGGAAAAAATTTCAGGGCGAATGGGGCGTGACCCGGCTTGAAGTGCAGCCAGCCGACGGGAGCGACAAACTTTCACTCACCGCCGATCTCGCCGCCCGCACCGGCGTTGAAACCCCCGCATTCGACCCCAACGCCGCCGTCGGCGGGCCAGTCACCGAGACGGCTCCCCCGCCGGCAGAAATCACGATCGACCTACCGCCCGGCATTCCGGGGGCGAACTGATCGCGACCGGCTGCCGGGGTGAGCGGGGGCCCTCAGGTCATTTCGCGAAGCCGGGCCAGTTCCTCCTCCCGGCCGATCACCAGCAGAATCTGATCCTCCATCAGTTTCACCCGGCCCTCGGGAAACATCGTGAACTGTCCCGACGTCACGGCCTTGAGACCGAGGACAAAAACGCCCACCCGGTTCCGCAGATCGGCCTCGGCGAGCGTCTTGCCCTCAAGCGACTGCGGAATCGTGATTTCGACGACACTGTACTCGGGGTCGATCGGCAGAAAGTCGAGTACGTTCGGCCAACTCGCCTTGTCGGCCAGTTCGCGGGCGACCTCCTCCTCGGGAAAGACGACGCGGTTCGCCCCGAGATGCGAAAGGATTTTCCCATGCTCTTTCGTCACTCCCTTGACGACAATCTCGCGGGCTCCGAGTTCTTTGACATGGAGCGTCGCCAGGAGGGATTTTGAAATCGTCTCGCCCAGCGAGATGAAGACCGAGGTGGCATCCTTGATCGGCAGGTTTTCCAGCAGCTCGCGGTCGGTGGCGTCGCCGATCATCGCCTCGTGGATCGTGTTTTTGACCGCATCGATCCGATCCCGCCGCGAATCGACCCCGGTGACGCGGCAGCCGTTGTCGGCGAGCCGCGTGGCGAGGGCTGAGCCAAAAGATCCCATGCCCAGCATGATGAAGCGTTTGCTACTGGTTGATGCCATGACGAATCAGCCGACGAGCGGCTCCTCCTCGGGATAGGCGGGCTGATAGGCGGGTCGCTGCCGCGACAGGGCAACGGCGACGGTGATCGGGCCGAGCCTGCCGAGGAGCATCAAGGCGATGAGGGTGCATTTGCCGGCGATCGACAGGTCGGGAGTGATCCCAGTCGACAGGCCGACGGTGCCAAGGGCGGAAATCACTTCGAACAAGGCATCGAGGAACCACCGGGGACGGGTGACTGCCAGGCCGTCATTCTCCACGACTAGCAGCACGACGAGCGCGGCGATGGCGATCGCGACAAACACCAGCGCCGTGACCGTCGCCCGACCGACCGCCTGCTCGGGAATCGTCCGCTTGGCAAAATTGGCCCGGAGCTGGCCGCGGAAACTTGCCCCGGCCCGGGCCAGCAGGGTCATGAAGGTGCTCACCTTGAAGCCACCGCCGGTCGAGCCAGGACCGGCTCCGACGGCCATCAGCAGGATCGCCAGAAACAGCGTCGCGCTCGACAGACTTCCGTAATCGACCGTGTTGAAGCCGGCCGTGCGACAGGTGGTGGAGTGAAACAGCCCGAGCAACAGCCGGCTGCCGAGGGGGCGTCCTGCCAGGACGCCGTCCCACTCGAGGACCCAGAAGCTGATCGCCCCAAAGGTGAGCAGGCTGGCGGTGCCGAGCAGCATCAGCTTCGAGTGCATGTGCAGCCGCTCCCAGAGGGGCTCCCGCCGCCAGAGTCGAGACGCGATGTCGAAGAGAACGGGAAAACCGATTCCCCCGACAACAATCAGGCTGCAGATGATCAGATTGAGCACCGCGTCGTCGGCAGCCGACATCAGACTGTTGTCAGCGAGGGCAAAGCCGGCGTTGCAAAAGGCCGATACCGAGTGGAAGACCGCCCGCCAGATGACTTCCAGCGGCGGACGACTGCCCCAGGTCGACACCGTCAGCAGCACGAAACCGATCAACTCGGCCAGCACCACCACCACCAGCACCATCAGGGCGAGCTGTCGCAGCCCCCGGGTCGATTTGATCCCAAGTGTCTCAGCGATGACCGCCCGCTGCCGGACGGTCGCCTCGCCCCCCATTTGGAAGAGCAGCAGGGTCGTGATCGTCATGATCCCGAGGCCGCCGAGCTGGATCAGCATGAGGATCACGGCCTGGCCGAACCGGGAGAAATCGTCGGCCGTCGACCGGACCGTCAGCCCGGTGACGCAGCAGGCGCTGGTCGCGGTGAAAAAGGCGTCGACTGGCTCAAGCGGCGGCCGGCCGGCGGCCCGCGCGGCCGGCAGCATCAGCAGCGCTGTTCCGCAGACGATCGCCCCGAGGTACGTGAAAAACGACCAGCGGGCCGAATAACTGGCGAGCGATCCGGTGAATTCAGCCATCTGCCGCGGCGCCGGGAATGTCCGTTCCGCGACGACCACCCGGGACAGGTGCGGAGCATGCGGCGACCGCATGCAGAACCCCGCACGCCATGCGTGCATCGTACTTGGCTGGTCTTGCCGCTGGCAAACCGGCACCTGCCGGGGGCCGCAGAATGGGAAAATTCCGCGCCGGTTTCCAAATGTTTGACTCCGCCGCAATGCCGCCCATAATGCTGGAGTTCACCGCGCTTTTCGCAGCCCTGCAGCGGCATCCCGCCGTCCCCTCCGCAGGCTACCGGCAGCCTTGAGCAGCCGACGCAGCAACCGGTTGAGCAGAGAACTCGGAGACTCCGGGATGGCCCGTTGTCTTGACGAGTCGTTTGTTCGTTGTCAGTCAGCAAGGAGATGTTGGATTCCATGGCAAGAATTCGCAACGTGTTCGAAATCATTGAGCTTTACGGTCACGACGAGAACTTCGAGCCGCATGTCAGCGAAGAGTTCACCCCAACTGCCGCACCGGCGGGCTCGCGGCAGAAGATCGATGTTCTCGCGGAACGGATTCAGCGGGGGATGCCGCTGTGGCACCCCGAGGACACCACCGAGTCGGCCGACCTGATCGCCGCGAACAGCCAGGCCTGAGGCGGAGGCCGCAGATTCGCGTCGGTAAGATTTCACAGCGGCCGGCGACCTGCAGGGTCGCCGGCCGTTTTTTTCGTCGGCGGACGAGATCAGCCCCGGCGGCCCCGCACCGCCTGTTCAATCTCGCGGCGGGCCGACTGGGCCTTGAGTTTCTGCCGCTTGTCGTGCAGCTTGCGGCCGCGGCCGATCCCCAGCAGGACCTTTACCCGGCCGTTTTTGAAGTAGGCCTTCAGCGGCACCAGCGTCAGGCCCTTTTCGTAGCCGAGGCCGGCAAAGCGGGTGATCTCGCGACGATGCAGCAGCAGTTTGCGGGGCCGCTTGGGCTGGTGGTTGAGCTGGTTCGCTTTGACGTACTCGGGAATGTCGCAGCCGATCAGCCAGACCTCGCCGTCCTTGACGCGGCCGTAAGCCTCGTCGAGCGACATCTTCCCCATCCGCAGGCTCTTCACCTCGCTGCCGACGAGGGCGATCCCGCATTCAAGCGTGTCGAGAATCTCGTAGTTGTGCCGGGCCTTCCGGTTTTCAGCGACGACCCGCTCAGCCGGCTTGTCGGATGCCGATGGCTTCCCCTTCCCCGCCCGGTTGGCGGCGCCGGCGGCGGTCGGTTTCGGGGCGGCCATGCTGAACTCCGGAAGTCGAGAGGCGGCATGTAAGCCGACCCGGGATTTCGCGATCTGTCTTCTCCGAAGGTACACTACGCCAGCAGCGGATTGGCAGGCAGGAGCAGGACGCGACAGCGAGGCGCAGGGTGATCTATGAGTTTTGAGCGTTTTCCCAGTCTTTTCCGCCGCTGGCGGCGGTTCGTGCTCAGCGGCCTTGCCGTCCTCATCCCCGCGCTGGCTGGGCAGGCTGCGGCCGACTGGCCGGACTGGCGGGGCCCCCGGCAGGATCGGCACGCCGCCGCCGGCCCGCTGGTGACCAGCTTTGACGCCGACTCGGGTGACAACGTCCTCTGGGTCAACGAGGACGCCGGCGGCATTTCGACGCCGGTCATCCTGGATGGCCGGCTCTACACCCTCGTGCGGCATCAGCCGGGCACCCCGGACGAGGCCGAGAAGGTCCTTTGCCTCGACGCCCGAACCGGAGAAAAGCTCTGGGAGAACATTTTCAACGTCTACCTTTCCGATGTTCCAGCCGAACGGGTCGGCTGGTCGTGCGTGATCGCCGACCCCGACAGCGGCCAGGTCTTCGCCCACGGCGTCTGCGGCGTTTTCACGGCGATCGACGCCGTCACCGGCGAGACCAACTGGCAGCGTTCGCTCCATGAAGAGTTCGGGTTTCTCTCAACCTATGGCGGCCGCACGAACCGGCCGATCGTCTTCGAAGATCTTGTCATCGCCAGTGCCGTGGTCACCGGCTGGGGCCGCACCGCCAAGCCGGCCCATCGCTTCCTCGGCATGGATGTTGCCACCGGCGAGGTCCGCTGGATGAACGGCACACGGGAACTGCCCGCCGACACGACCTATTCAACGCCGATGCTTGCCGCGATCGACGGGGCAGCGGCGATGGTCTTTGGCTCGAGCGACGGGGGGATCTGGAATCTCCAGCCACGCACCGGCCGGCCGATCTGGAACTATCAACTCTCCCGCCGCGGGCTCAACGTCGCCCCGCTGGTCACCGCAGACGGCATCTACATGGCACAGGCCGAAGAGAACCTCGACAGCACCTCGATGGGGGTCGCCGCCAAGATCGGCCTGCGGGGCAGCGGCGACGTCACGGGCGACAATCTGCTCTGGGACCGCAAGGCGATCGTCGATGGCAAGGCGATGCCGGTGGTGCTCGGGGACCGGGTCTACTTTGTCGAGGATGGCGCGAAAGTGCACGCCTTCGACCGCGAGACCGGAAAGCCGGCGGGGCGGCCAACCCGCCTGCTCGGCACGATCGTCCGCGCCAGCCCGCTCGTGGCCAACGGGCGGCTTTACGTCTGCTCCACCAGCGGCTGGCATGTGCTCGAGCCAACCGCCAGAGGGCTCAGCTTCGTCCACCGCATGAGGCTTCCAGGGGATGACGAGGTGACCGCCTCGCCGATCGCTTGGCAGGGCCGGCTCTATCTGACGACGGGAGAGCGGCTCTACTGCCTGGGAACGGCCGAGACGATCGCCGCAGCGGCCGAGGCGGCTCCTGTCACCCCGCTGCCCAAGGAGATCTCGGCAGCGACCGCGACAGCTGTCGGCAAGCCCGCCTGGGTGCAGGTAGTGCCGGCTGAGAGCCAGATTGCGGCCGGGGCCTTCGTCGATCTGCGGGTGCGGCTGTACGACGCCGAGGGCCGCTTCGTCCGCGAGTCTCCCGCGTCGTTTTCCAGCGACGCGGGCAGCATCACCGAGTCAGGCCGCTACACCGCTCCAGCGGACGCTCATGCCGGAGCGACGATCACCGCCCGGGTCGGCGACCTCGAGGGCACCGCCCGTGTGCGGTCGATGCCGCCCCTGCCCTGGATGTTCGATTTCGACGGCGTCGCGCTCGGTCCCGATCCCCGCGGCGGCCTGCCGCGGGGCGAGCCGCCACTGCCTTGGATCGGCATGCGGTACCGCAACGTTGTCCGCAACGTTGACGGCTCGAACTGCATGGTCAAGGTCACCACGATTCCCAAAGGCACCCGCAGCCAGGGCTGGATCGGCCCGACCGATCTGCACGACTATTGCGTCGCCGCCGACATCCGGGCCGAGGAAACCGGGACCGCAGCGGCCGAGGCGGAGTCGGATGATGCGGACGCCGACACCGTTGCTGCCGCTGCCGGGACAACCGCCGCCGGCGACCTGGTGACCGCCCGGCTCCCCGACATGGGGCTGATCGCCCAGCGGTACACCCTCGACTTGATGGGGGCCAGCCAGCAACTCCAGTTGAGGAGTTGGCCGCCGCAGGTTGCCACGCACTTTTCCAAGACCGTCCCGTTTCCGTGGCGAGCGGGGGTCTGGTACCGGATGCGGTTTGAGGCCCGGACCCGCGGCGACGACGCCGTCCTCCGCGGCAAGGTCTGGCCCCGGGGTGAACCGGAGCCTGAGCAGTGGACCGTCGAGGCGGTCCACGAACAGGGGAACCTCCGCGGCAGCCCGGGGTTCTTTGGCAACTCGAAGGTTTCTGAGATTTACGTCGACAACGTTCTGGTGGAGGCAGTTGAGTGAAAACCGCAGCGCAAATAATGGTGGCGGCAGCCGCCTGTCTCGTGGCAACCGCGGGAACCGCCGCCGAGTGGAATCAGTGGGGCGGCTCGCCCCACCGCAACAACACACCCGAGGCGACGGGCATCCCAACGGCGTGGGAGCCGGGCGATTTTGACTACGACACCGGTGCCTGGCAGCCCGAAACGAGCCAGAACATCGCCTGGGTCGCGGCGCTCGGCAGCCAGAGCTACGGCAATCCGGTCGTCGCCGGCAATAAGGTGTTCGTCGGCACCAACAACGGCAAGGGCTGGCTGGAGCGATATCCGGCGAAGGTCGACCTCGGCTGCCTGATCGCCTTCGATCGCCGCGACGGCTCGTTCCTCTGGCAGGATTCGAGTGAGAAACTGCCGACCGGCCGGGTCCACGACTGGCCGCTGCAGGGCATCTGCTGCGCGCCGCTCGTCGAGGGCGACCGGCTCTGGTACGTCTCCAGCCGCGGGGAAGTGAAGTGCCTCGACACCGAGGGGTTTCACGACGGCGAAAATGACGGCCCGTTTACCGACGAGCCGGTCAAGGCAGACAACGAGGCCGACGTCGTCTGGGTGGTCAACATGATGAAGCAACTCGGTGTCTCGCAGCACAACATGTGTTCCTGCAGCGTCACTGCTGCCGGCGACCTGCTGTTCGTCAATACCAGCAACGGCGTCGACGAAGGCCACATCAACCTGCCCAACCCCAACGCCCCGAGCTTCCTCTGCCTCGACAAGCGGGACGGCCGGGTGCTCTGGACCGACGCCTCCCCCGGCGCCAACGTGCTCCACGGCCAGTGGTCGAGCCCTGGCTATGCCGAGGTCGACGGCGTGCCGCAGGTGTTTTTTGGTGGAGGCGACGGCTGGATGTACAGCTTCGACGCCCGCGGCGACGGCGCCGGGGGAGCAAAGCTGCTTTGGCAGTTTGACTGCAACCCGAAGGAGTCGAAATACAGCCTCGGCGGTCGGGCCGACCGAAACCACATTATCGGCACGCCGGTCTTCCACGAGGGGCTGGTCTACATCGCTGTCGGGGAGGACCCGGAACACGGCGAGGGAGTCGGTCACCTGTGGTGCATCGACCCGACCAAGCGGGGCGACACCAGCCCCGAATTGGCTGTCAGCCTCGACGCCCCCGACACGCCGCTGCCGCACCGCCGGCTCCAGGCGGTGATCAAGGAGCAGGGCGAGGTTGCCCGGC
>Ga0180434_10006542_pt1 | contig 13367 bp, 9 predicted proteins | sample SS_ome_7_FD_132453 | JGI IMG/M metagenome (GOLD analysis project Ga0180434, IMG submission 132453) | Hypersaline lake sediment archaeal communities from the Salton Sea, California, USA - SS_1_D_2 metaG | ecosystem: Environmental > Aquatic > Non-marine Saline and Alkaline > Hypersaline > Sediment... | reverse complement strand
GTATACATTAGCTCACAGGCTTTAGCCGTTCCTATGATTTTGGGCAAAAAATAGGAGGAGCCGGAATCGGGAACCAGCGCTCTCTTTACGAATATCTGAGAGAACCTCGCTTGATCCGAGGCGATCCTGATATCACAGGCGAGGGCGACGCTAAATCCGGCACCAGCTGCTACCCCATTCACAGCAGCAATTGTCGGCCGATCTAGGTCGCGCAGCTCACCTGCCAGCGCCACCACGCCGGGCAATGTGCTCAAGGTTGTCCTGCTCGGCTTGGTAGTTGACACTTGCCCTCGTTGCGCCATTGCGGTGAGATCGGCACCTGAGGAAAAACCTCGACCAGCGCCGGTTAAAATGAGCACCCTTACTTCACTGTCATCTCGTATCTCCTCCATCGCCTGCAGCGATTCGGTACCCATCTCATCATTCCAGGCGTTAAGGGTATCGGGCCTATTCAGCGTCAGCGTTGCCACTCCCTCCTCTTTAGTAAGTATAATCGTGTTATAACTCATCCTTTATCCCTCCCTGTGGATAGTTTCTTTAGCACCAATGTGTCTGCCTGGGGCTGATGTTAACACTTTGTAGTGCCATCGTCAACTACTTTGGGGACGATTGTGGCTTCCATCTGTCAAGCTAATGGTTGAACTGGATACACTGCTCCACATAAGGCCATCACTGGCCTTGCGTTTCCGCACCTCTGAGCGCCTTCTGTCGTCGCCAGCACTCAGGCCAGCGAACGTCTTTGATGCTCAATCGAGGCGGGTGAAAGACCTGGCAATGAGGTCCCTCGAGGAGGGAACAATCTTTTGGCAGGCTATTTCAAGTGCTGGTCGAAGAAGTCTGCTATTATGTCTACAATCTCTTCTAAGGTCATCGAAGCGTCGGTGCCTGTTAAGTAGTGGCTGGCATTTTGTACAACTACAATGGTTGCTGGAACCTGTGCGGCTACCAGTTGGTTATACAATATCTCTGCTTGGCTTAGGGGTACCAATATGTCTTCATCTCCGTGGATGATGAGAAAAGGTGGGTCGTCGCTCGTGACATGGGTAACTGGACTTAACTTAGACACGATTTCCGCATTGGGGTCACGAGTTCCCAATACCTGCTCCGCTGCCGTATTGTAATACTGCTCTACCCATGATACATAGTCGACATCGAAGAGGAGTACAGCTAAATCTGTTGGGCCACAAAGGTCGGCAACAGCCTGAACTCTACTTGACTCGTCAAGATAACCGCATGAGCCCTCAAGCCCTGCGCTTGGGTCACTAGTGCCTAGCAGTGCCACCAAGTGTCCCCCAGCACTAGCGCCCACGGCACCTATCAGGCTTGGGTCAATGCCGTATTTGGCAGCGTTAGCCCTTAGATGCCTGACGGCACACTTGACATCCTCTATCTGCGCTGGGAATTTGTACTCCGGCGCCAAGCGGTAGTTCACCGCAGCTACTATGTAACCCCGGTCAGCTAGTTCAGGAATGAACTCGGCACCTTCGCCGTTAGACTTATCGCCAGAAATCCAAGCGCCACCATGCACATAAATAATGGCTGGCATTGCATTGTCTGCGATCTCTGGGTAATAAACGTCCATTTTGAGAGCGACGCCGCTCACGTTGCCATAAGTGATGTCATGTTCGGTAGTGCCCAGTTTGGCGGGGTCTGGAGGTTGCAGGGTTGTTTCGCTTTCTGAGCTCCCACCGCAGGCGGCGCCGGCGGCCACTGCCAGGCCCAAGACCACAGCTGCTACTATAATCAGCCACCTTTTCATCCGTATCCTCCTAGTGCTCGCTGCCATCGCCGCTTTGGAGTGTGTTCAATTGTGTAATTAGGCTACATCAAGCTTTGCTGCTTGTCAAGCTGTGGAGCCGTTGCGGCTTCTATAATATGCCTTTTTGTAAAGGCACTGCCACGTTATAGAATGGCTAATTGCGAGCCGCATCTTGCCCGGCACATATCTAAGTAGGCCACCTAAGGTAAGAGTCGAACCACCAGTCATGGTGACGTATAGACCAGCGCTTATTGCGGCAATCACTGCGGCGCGGTTTGGCCACGGATATCAAGGGACAAGTGAATTGGGGCAAGGCAGCTGCCACACATCGCCTGCACCAATCGTGGATCAGGGGGTGCTAGAGACCATACGTACTCGGCGCGACGGACGCCGGTTATGACCGCACCATCTGGAATGGTCGCTTGGGTCTGCTGTGTACACCAGGGGCATAGTACCTTGGTGGTTCCATCTGTGACCGTCCCCACTCCCAGATATGCCTGAGATATCTGGTCCACCTCGGCCACCTCAGTAGCATTCAACCTCCAGTTGCTAGCCGCCACGTTCGCCACCACCTGTTCAGCTCTGGTAGCCCCCGCAATCACTGTGCTCACTGCAGGGCGCGACAGCAACCAGGCGATGGCTAGCTCGCCTACTACGTGGCCCCGCTCGGCAGCAAACGCCTCTAGCCGGGCGAGCGTAGCGAAATTCTCATCGGTCATGATATGCGCACCCCAAGGGGGGACCTTGGCGAGACGCATGTCTGGTGTCATCTCCTGTCCACGTCGGTACTTTCCGGTGAGGAAGCCAGCAGCCAGTGGGGTGTAAGTGATGATGCCGATTCCGTGAGCTTCGCAGCATGGGATAAGAGATTGTTCAATTTGCCGGTTGAGGAGGTTGTAGGGAGACTCAACCGAAACGAAGGAGCTTAGGCTGTGCAATCTGGAGGCACCTAACGCTTCCGAGAGGTGCCAGGCGGCGAAATTCGAGCAGCCGATATAACGCACCTTTCCAGCCCGCACCAAGTCGTCCAGTGCGCGCAACGTCTCCTCGATGGGCGTTGTCGGGTCCGGGAAGTGCATCTGGTAGAGGTCGACGTGATCCGTCTGAAGACGCCTTAAGCTGCCCTCCACAGCTTGGATAATGTTATGCCTTGAGCCACCCTTGTCGTTGGGGTCTTGGCTGGCATCGTAGCCGAACTTTGTCGCGATGATCGCCTGTGAGCGAACGCCCTTGAGTGCCTTGCCCAACCACTCTTCGGAGCGTCCCTCGCCATAGATATTCGCAGTGTCGAAGAAATTGACCCCCTGATCCAGAGCGGTTTTGATCACGGCGGTGGACGCCTGCTCATCGGCCCACCAGCCGAAGTTGTTCCCTCCTAGCCCCACCGCCGAGACCTTCAGGCCTGACTTTCCCAGTTGACGATATTCCATTTGAGACCTCCTTAGTCACCGCTTATCGGGGAATTTCCATTCTCAGTAGCAATAAGGGCACTTTCAGCGGTGTTGTAGCCCCTTCTTGCCTCTAGAGTCTTATCGTCCTTCGGCGTCATGGAGCGCATACGGCAGAGTAACTGCCCGTTAGAATTGGAAGTTGACGAATTCGCCGCCCTTGACCTCGCTCATCACAAGGCCGATGGTTTCGGCATTGCCCACCCGGTCGCCGTTTTCATCGAAGGCGATGGTGCCGGAGAGCCCCACAAGCAACCTCGGCTTGCTGACCGCCTCGCGGAGCTCCAGCGGGTCGATCACCAGCGATCTGCCCTGCTCCACAGCGACCTGCGCCACAGCGTCAAGCAGTATGTGCACAGCGTCCGCTTGGTGGCCTGCGAAGGGTGTGGTAGGCGCGTGTCCGCGGATCTCGAGGTAATCGGCGAGGAACTCCTCTGGTAGCGTAGGGATGCTGCCACTGAACACCGCGCCGTCTGCCAGCTCGCCTAACGGCACGATGAAGTCCGACACCGATGCGACGCCGTCTGAGGACACGAACGGACCGCTGTAGCCCGCGTCCCGCAGCTGGCGGTAGAGAAGCGCGCCCTCTGGGTTGAACCCTTCAAAGATCACGACATCTGGGTTATCGGCTGCAATCCGGGCGGCTAGTTCGCTGAAGTCGACGGCTCCCGGCACGATATGCTCGTGGGTGACTTGGAGGCCGCTCTCCTCCAGGATCTCCTGTGCCGCATCCGCCAGATCGTGGCCGTAGGCCCCACCGTCGTCGATTAGATAGACCTTCGTTGCGTTCAGTTGCGACATGACGTAGCGGGCCTGCAGGATACCCTCCGCTGCGTTGGTGAAGGCAGTGCGGAAGAAGAACTTCGGCTCCGGCTGCGTAAGTGTCAGGTCAGTGCGGGTGACGGAGCCTGAGATCATGACGATCCCGGCTTCTGCATAGACCGGAATCGCCGCTCCCGCTCCATCGCTGCACATAGGGCCGATCACGCCCACCAAGCCCTTCTGGCGGATCAACCGTTGCGCAGCACAGGCGGCGATATCGGTCTCGTAGCAGCCGTCATCCTCGGCGTAGACCACGATGTCGTGGCCGCCGATCTGGTTGCTGTTTGTCGCTTTCCAACGCTCTACGCCCACCACCACAGCGTCACGAGTTTCCAGCCCTAATGACTTGGTAGGTCCGGTCAGCGCCGCCGACACGCCGATAACTATTGGCTCGCCGGCGGGAATTACAAGGGGCGTCTGGGGGTCTCGTGGGACCGCGCCACCCCCACTGTTCTCGATTTCCTCCTCCCCGCCGCATGCTGCCGCCATTAGCACCACCGCGAGAACCAAAATCAACACAAGGCCTTTAACCCAGCGTCTTGAACGACGGAGTGGCAGCAAGAAAGACCACCTCCATCTACCTGGTGTCAGGAATCGACTTTTCGCGTCGGCAGTTGACATTTTTCACCAGTGAACTTAATATCCGCATTATACACAATCACCCCTAAAATTCAAGCGTTGGTCACGAGAAGTCATCATGGATGAAAACCGAAAGGTGGGAGTTACCTTCTTCACCGGTTACATCACAGGCTGGGTTCGTCGCCACCGCCGTCTTGTGCTCCTGGCGTGGTTACTCTTCGCCCTGCTGACCATAGGCACGTTTGCAGCAGTGGGAGCCAATGAGGACTTCGAATTCTCGGGCCATGGCGAGTCTGCCGAAGCGGCCCGGATATTCGAGGACCGCTTCGATGTGGAACAGAGTCCCCCCAGCGAGTTCATCGTGTTCTCGCACCCTACGCTTACCGTCGACGATCCAGAGTACCAGGAAACGGTGGAGGGCCTGCTGCGCGACCTCCTGGGTCTGCGCCGTCTGGAAACCGAAACGGTCGGCGAGACCGAGGTGACGTCTAGCCTCCGCGTCTTCATAAGTGCCTTCAGCCACTACGACATGGGGCTGCCGCGGGGCCTCTCGCCGCTCGTGGCCCAGAATGAGACCGGCGGCGATGTCACCTTTGCGATCGTGGAGTACGCAGGCGACTTGTCTGAGGTGAGGGACGAGGTCGGCACGATCACCGACATGGTGGCTGAGGCGGCGGATGAGTCAGGATTCGAGATACTGATCGGGGGCGACGCTACCGCAGACAAGCAGATACAGGATATCGTTGCGGAGGACTTCGGCTTCGCCTCCAATGTAGCCATCCCGTTGACGCTTCTTATCCTGCTTGTAGCCCTGGGGGGCTTGATTGCCGCTGGCGTACCAGTCCTCCTAGCTTTCTTGGGCGTTCTGGTTGCGGCAGGCTTGGTCAGCATGATCAGCTACGCGATGCCTATGATGAATGTCTGGATCCAGGTCGTATTGCTCATGGGTCTGGCGGCCGGTATCGACTACGCTCTGTTCCTGTTTACTCGGTTCCGACACGAGCGGGAACTGGGGCTCGACACCCGCGCCGCTGCAGTGACCGCAAGCCACACCGCTGGTAAGGGGGTATTCATCGCTGCGGCCACTACGATTCTGGCCGTCAACGGTATGTTCCTTGTCGGCGATGCGGTGTTTGATAGCCTCGGGCTCTCGGCCGTGCTGGCGATAGTCGTGGCGCTACTAGCAGCGCTGACACTCACTCCTGCCATCCTAGGTGATGGGCTGAACCGCTTAACCATTCCAGGTATTGGCCGCCGCTTCAACATTGCTCAGGCTGGGCGCTTGAACCCGCTGGCTGGTCTGGCAGTGCGGGTCTCGGTGAAATACAGGTGGATCGTTGGCATGCTGGTTCTGGCTGCCATGGTGGCGCTCGCGTCCCTAATACTGACGTTAAACCTTGGCTTCAACGGTGCACGCGCCTTCCACGATGACGTTGAATCCAAAGCCGCTATCCTGGCACTGGAGGAGAATTTCACTATCGGTCTGCTCTCACCATCAGAGGTGATCGTGGATCCGGGCGAAGGTCAAAACATCTTCGCTATGGAGGTGCAACAGAAGGTAAACGGATTTATCGAATCCATCCGCAGTGAAAACGAGCGTGCAGCCAACTCCAATGAGCATGTGCCGTTTGGGGAGCCAATCAACACTAGGATCAACCGAGCTGGCGACACTGAACTCATCGATATCCCTCTCAATGCAGACACCGGCGATGATGAGGCGCTCGATGCTGTGAGTCTAATGCGCCATGAGCTGATCCCAGAAGCCTTCGGGGATGATTCAGTGCGGGGGCTTGTAAGCGGTCAGACTGCGGGTTATCTTGACTTTCAGAAACAGGTTTCGGCAAGGACACCACTGGCAATTGCTTTCGTGGTGCTGACAGCATTCCTGGTACTGGTGTTCATGTACCGCTCGCTAATCATTCCACTGATAGCAGTCTTCCTGAACCTCATCGCGGTTGGTGCCGCTTACGGGGTGCTGGTGCTCGTCTTCCAGGAAGGGTATGCGCTGGAAGGCCTGCTGGGCTTTGAAGCCACCGGGATTGTGGAGGTTTGGATACCGCTGTTCGTCTTCTCGATTATGTTCGGGATTTCGATGGACTACCTGACATTTGCCATCGGGCGAGTTCAAGAGCTTTATCGCCGCGGATGGAGCACTGAAGACGCTATCGTCGAAGGTATTCGCGGGAGCTTCGGCGTCGTGTTCAGCGCGGCGGCCATCATGATCGCAGTGGCGGCAGTGTTTACCTTTACGCGCTTGTTTCAAATGCAGCAGTTCGGCTTTGCGCTGGCGATTGCTGTCCTGTTCGATACCACGTTAGTCTTGCTGGTGCTGTTGCCAGCGATGCTGCGCTTGGCGCACAATCGCCTGTGGTACCTGCCGCGCTGGCTTAGCTGGATTCCGGGTGGACCAAGCCAGCCCGATGGAAAGGAGGCGGACTCATGAGAGCGCTCTGGCCAAGTGGCCTGCTGGGGTTGTTCATGGTCTTCACTTTAGTTCTGGCCGCCTGTGGCGGGGGTGAGGCTACGCCTACGCCCGGTCCGGGCATTGGCACGGTGAGTGTGATCCACCAGTGGGTGTCCGGAGGTGAGCCGGAGAGCTTCCGTGTCGTGGTATCCCCGTGGGAAGACCTCACTGGCGGTAAGGTGGATGACGTTGGGACCCGGGATATTCTCGACGTCCTGACCATCCGGGTCGCGGGCGGCAACCCGCCGGACATCGCCGTGCTGTCCACTCCGGGCACGATGCAAGAGTTTGCAAGAGACGGCAAGCTGGTGGCCCTGGATTCTTTCTTGGACATGGACAAAATCAGGAACGAGTACTCCCAGGCATGGATCGATATCAGCACCGTGGACGGCAAGCTCTACGGCATCCCTTCCAAGGCGGCCAATAAATCCACTGTCTGGTACAATCCCAAGGTGTTTGATGCTAACGGCCTGCAGGTGCCCGAGACCTGGAATGAGATGATTGCCCTCTCCGACCAGCTGGTTGCCGCGGGATTGAGTCCCTGGTCCATCGGGGTGGAGAGCGGCGGCACCAGCGGTTGGCCTGGCACCGACTGGATCGGTCAACTCTTGCTCTCCGAGCACGGGCCGGAGTCATACGACCAGTGGGTCAACCATGAGATTCCGTGGACTGACTCCCGGGTCAGGTCCGCTTGGGAGAAGTTCGGCCAGATCGCCCTGACGCCCGGCTATGTGGCCGGCGGTGCCGACTTTGTCCTGTCCACGAATTTTGCATCCGCCTCGTATCTCCCCTTCGAGTCGCCCCCCAAGGCGGCGATGTACTTCCTGGGCAGCTTCGTCCAGGGCTTTATTGAGGGGCAGTTCCCAGACCTGATTATCGAGGAAGATTACTCCTTCTTTCCTTTCCCCTCTGTCAACCCACAGTACGAGGGTGCGGTGACGAGCGGTGCTGACCTGCTGGTGATGTTCAACGATAACGAGGCCAGCCGCTCCCTGGTGGAGTACCTGACAACTGCTGAAGCACAGGAGATATGGGTTAACAGGGGTGGGTTCACCTCCACCAATAAGCTGGTGAGCCTTGAAAGCTATCCCGATTCCCTGGCAGCCAGAGTCGCCGAGCAACTCACCAGCGCCGAGATCGTTCGTTTCGACGCCGATGACATCTGGGGCGGCGATCTGCAGGATGCTTTCTATCACGGGGTGCTAAACTACCTGGCAGATCCGTCCAGGCTGGACAGCGTTCTCGAGGACATCGAGGCGGTGGCGGCAGAGCAGCTGGAGTAATCGGCCATCAGCGGTTTCTTTCACCGGGGCCGCTGTTGAGGTTGCCCCATTTGCGGGGCACTGGCAACTGCAGGTGTACCAGATAGCGTTCAGGCTGAAGCACTGAATTAGCGTTGCACGAAACTGACAATTGTTAAGTTGGTACCGTCGAACATCAGGAGCCTCCTGAATTGCTAGTATGGCTAGATTTTCCCAATGCAAGGGCAGCCTATGCCTCTTCAAGATCTTTTTCAATATCCTGATCTGTTTTGTCCTCTTCCGCTCGTACGCCACGTAGCGATCCCTCAGCCACACAAGATAGGAACGATAGTCAGGGTCAGCTCTGATAGGACAGCCTGCCTAGGCTACCAACGGTGACGCATCTTGATCAAAAGGATTCGTCCTAATGGCCAAAGAGAACAAATACGGGTAGTTGTTTTTCAAATACTTCATATAGTCCAGCCATTCATGGACCAGCAATACATACGCTCTTTTTATGTCACCAGCGAGATGTTCACAGTCGGTGTGGGGCAACTGTCTCACGTCCTCCCTTTTCTCCAGCTCTTCAGTCAAGTGAAAAATCGCCTGGAGAAGCCCCGTGAAGGATTCATGTTCCAACAAACTGGGGTTTTCCAATAATCGTAGCATAAAATCCCTTTTCCCAATGAGGAAACCGCGCAAGTGTTCTAAATCCACCTTTTGCATCTCGACTGCATAGTCGTAGTTCTTAAGTCGTCTGCTGACACCGAAAAAATCCTGCTCAGACCAGTCGTCAGTGACGATGAGGTACTTTCTAATTTCATCTAAGCCAGGGTCGAAGTCCGAAAAATAGGTTAAGAGCCTCGTTCCAACATCACTGAAAAACGCCCCTATGACCATGTTCAACTTCTCTAGCCTAGCCCGTTTTTCTCTGTCACTCAGCAATCGGTGTATTATCACTGTAACCAAGAGGACTTCTATGGGAAGAAGAGCGATATCCCCCAGCAGGTAAATGTAAATATGGTGGGGATCGTAGAAGATCGCGTAGTGTATTGCGTAAAGGGATGCGGACAGTAAGATCAGGAACAACGCAAGAGGAATTTGCCACCCGAAACGTTTCATTGTCATCACCCCAAATACGGGCTGATGTACCAATAATAGCATCAATGCGTCAGGAAATCCAAGCACGAAGATGACTGGCAACCATAGCTAGCCATCGTATGCATAGAGGACAGGGGAACTGCCTGCAGACAAAAGATCGACTATGGCACAAAGTACCGAATTGTGCAACTCGTTACACGAGGAATTCATGGCTCCTTACGGAGATACCGCGGGGAGCAAGGGCGTCTAAACGGCATAAAGGGTTTTATATTGCGATTTAGATTTGTTATTGATCATATGAAGTGTAGCCCTGGTGGCATTTCCTTCTTAGCCGCCATTCGCTTCTGAGGCACTTGTCCGTGTCTATCAGTTAATAGCATAAGTGAGCGTTTGCAATTCCGTACGAACAACAATATCGAGGAAATTCAACCCCTCAGCCGGTGGTTGTGTCCGCTCAAGAGAGTTACCAGGTTGTATAGTGATGTCAGCATCCCCAGCGATGGCGCCATAGTAGTCACCGCCGGGGTTCAGTTGAACCGTACCACCAACGGACATAAGCAGTATGAAATCGTTTGGGCTCGATGATATCAGCGGCTGGAAAGTAACGTCGCCCGCCGCTATGATGCATCCCGATCCAGTGATGGTACATTTGCCACCCACTCTAATGTTGCCATCAGCGTAGATAGTCTGCCCGTTAAGATCTAGCCAGAACTCTTGGTTTGTTTGGCCAATCTCTAGGTCACCTGTGACATAGACAGTACCTTGAAGCGTGCCCGTCGCCAGACTACCAGTGTTTATGATGCTTAAAATCCCCTCTCGAAGTAGCGGCCCCATATCTATGTCGCTGCCTCCAATATCAATGGTGTCGGAAGCAAAAGGCTCCAAATTCAATACATCATCCCAGTAGGGGGCGGAAACCTCCTCAACTGTAGGCCAATCCTGTATTTCATCAGTTATGATGTCGCCATTGATCTGGACGTTCGGACCTTGATCTATGGTTCCACTACAATGAACGTCTCCCGCGATAGTAGTGCCGGACTGGATTGTTACCGAACCAGGACTCGTAATGGCGTTGTCTAGTAGTGTAAAGTGAGTAACGGATACAGAGGATTCAACCGTGGTCGTGCCGCTACTGTTGCTTGCAGTGGAGGTAAGCCCATAGTTACCATCTTCGACTTTTTGTATGGTAACATACACGCCACAGTTGTTGATAACTTCACCTAGCACAAAATTGGTCTCGGTTCCAATCAGGGCGGGCAGGTCTACATCATGTATCACATCGTATACCCCATAATCTATCCCTGCGTCAGCAGCATAAAATCGGTGCATCCTGTCCGTGTGAAGTTGGGACGAGGTGAGACCAGCGGTCATGACGAGCATAAGTGGCACTAGCATGAGGCCAGCCGCAATCATAATGATTAGCACGAAAATCAGCGCATATCCTGAATCGTCCTTGCTCAGTTTGACCTTTTTCATATCATGCCTCCGGCTTGTATCTCTCTGGATTTAGTTTGCACCAGATCCCGGTTTTATTACGATAACAAAATGAGCTACCACCTCCACCTAACCCCAAGCAACACCATGGAGGGGTAGCCCAATTTGAACTTCTGCCAATGCAGATGCTATAATGCAAAAAGCATCGGGTGGGGCCACCTGGTGCGGGGGTCCCAGCGGCTATGGCCGTTCGGGGCCCCTTGTTCAATTTTCAATCAGCCCATTACTGAGCCTTCTCTACAATAAAGGCTAGCCTAAGTTCCCTAACTAGCCTTCCGTTCTAACTCTTGTTGCGAGCTCCTTTCTTGTGTCGACACCCCCTGCAATCTCTTTGCCCAGCTTGTTGGGGGTATCTCTGCCTCCTTAGCACATGCCTCACATAGCCCGCGATGGTAGGCATAGGTGAACTCCCCCGTTTCCCTATCGAGCAGGTCGATCTCCGCTCCATCCACCCTTGGATCGTGCAGCGTAGCCTCCAAAGAAGAGTCGGGGATCATCTGCAGATGAAGATCCATCATTAGTGTGGCACATCTGGAGTTCCTTATTGGTTCCTTACTGATCATCGAGGCTTGTCCACTCCTTATGGGTTATTTAGTATTATTTTATATAATTGTGTTCATTATTATATATTTATGGCGCCAGCGCAAGCGACCTCGGCAGGATTATCAGTACAAAAATAGTCTTAGGACTTTTAGGAGGCAATAATACAGTCGAGATAGGTTTGTGAAATTTGGCGAAGTTTAGAAGCAGCCTTATGGGGATGGTCATTCCTATTCAAACCCATAGGATTGTGTAACAATATTCCATTGTGTTTAGTTACACCAAATAGCGAATTGTTCAATCTCCGATTACCCAAAACCTGAAAATGGGCTAGTTAATGGAAGGGGCTTGAAACTCCGCCATTTTGCAATAGTTTCCATATTTTCATGGAAAATGGCGGAAGACGGGCAAATCCTCGAAGGGCCAATGGAAAAAAGGGGGCTGTGATGAAATGCCCGAAATGCCAGATTGAGAATCCAGAAGCAGCCGATTTCTGCATAGAGTGCGGTTATGTGTGTGCAAATCTTGATGCGGCACATGCAGCGTCCCCGACAAACTGACAAGACTGCGCCTGCCAGATGCCTTGACAGCAGGTAAGCTGGGGGTTAGCATAGCCACACCAATGGCGTTGGAAAGGAGAAGAGAAACGTGATTGTCGATGCACATTACCACTCCGTGCGTTTGCCTGCTGATGACAGCAGTGCAAGAACTATGATAGAGGAGCTGCTTATTGATGCCGAGAGGGCAGGTATCAAGAAATCCGTAGACGAAGTCATGCCGGTACTCAGGGACTATACGGATGACATCGAATGCGATAAGTTGATCAAGAGGATGGACGATAGCGGCATCTATGCTACCGTAGTCAACGTGGTAGACAATGTCAACTTCGGATTCGATAACGAACGCATTATGCGCATCAACGGCTACTGTTCAAGGGCAGCGGCTAAACACCCCGGTCGAATCATTCCACTTGCTGGCATAGACCCCAGGAGGCCTGATGCACCAGCACTGTTTCGCCGATGCATTGAGGAATTAAATATGAAAGGCCTCAAATGGCATCCCGATGATGGTTACTACCCTAACAGTGAAGAGTCCTACGCAGTTCTGGAGGTGGCCAATGAATTTGGTGTGCCTCTGCTAACCCATACCGGAACGATGGCAAATTCTCGGGCCAAGTATGTCCAACCGATCCACCTCGACGATGTAGCCATTGACTTTCCCAATATCGATATCATTGCGGCCCACATGGGATATATCGGGTGGCGCGAATGGGCAGCACTAGCGCAATCCAAGAAGAGAATTTGTGGGGACCTGGCCGGGTGGGACTTGATGGCGGAGGGCAAACCCAACCTCTTCCGCCGCTATCTGAGGGAGATACTGGATATAGTTGGACCAGACCAGATCCTGTTCGCCAGTGACGGGCCCATGCTTGAGCCTCTTGTGTCGAAACGACGCTGGGTGGAGATAATCAAAGCTCTCTCAACGGAAAGTACTGATGGAATCACGTTCAGCGAGGAAGAGGTCAAGGCCATACTTGGCGTAAACGCTGCAAGGGTCTTCAAGCTGTGATAGTGTTTGGGTCAATGGTAATATCAGCATCCTTGTTGGATGCCTTGACGGGCCTCCAATAGAGTGGTTTAGCATACTCACAATGGTCCATATGTGAGATCCCGGCCTCGCGACAGGAAAGAGGCATCATGGCTATTCATCATTGAGCAACACTGGTCCTCACGGGTGCGGCTAAGGAAGTGAGAATGGATAAAGAGAAGGCGGCGACGAGCTAGATTGACCCTTTAAGATTCATTAACCAAGGAGGTACGAAATGGCAAGAAGAGTAGAAGGAAAGGTGGCCATTGTCACAGGGGCGGCGGCTGGCATGGGAACAGCACATGCTTTGGCTTTGGCTCGGGAGGGCGCAG
>Ga0180434_10006541_pt1 | contig 13369 bp, 6 predicted proteins | sample SS_ome_7_FD_132453 | JGI IMG/M metagenome (GOLD analysis project Ga0180434, IMG submission 132453) | Hypersaline lake sediment archaeal communities from the Salton Sea, California, USA - SS_1_D_2 metaG | ecosystem: Environmental > Aquatic > Non-marine Saline and Alkaline > Hypersaline > Sediment... | reverse complement strand
GACATTGCAATCGTACCTGGACCTGGATCAGCTCGACGAGCTCATCCAGGCCGGTGTTGTCGGCGGCGGAATGCTGCCCAAGCTGGCGGCCTGCACCGATGCCCTGCGCGGCGGCGTGCCGCGCGTGCACATCATCAACGGGACGGTAGCGGACACGCTCCTGGGCGAGGTGTTCACCAACGAAGGCTGCGGCACGTTGCTGGTTGAAAAGCGCGAAGATCCCGTGCCGGCGGCGGTCGAGACACCGGTGGCGCCATGATCGAGCGACTCGCGAAGCTTGTGGCGATTCGAAGCGTGTCGCGCGAGGAGGGCCCGATCGCCGACGCGGTCTGCGCCGACCTGCAACAGGCGGGTCTGTGCGTAAGTCGGCAGGGCAACAATCTCTGGTGCGAGATCGGTGATGCGGCTCGACCTCGTCTGCTGCTGAATTCGCACCTTGACACGGTGCCGCCTGCTCAGGGCTGGACGGGCGATCCGTGGACGCCGCGCCGCGACGCGGACCGCCTGTTCGGACTGGGCGCTAATGACGCCAAGGGGTGTGTGACCACCATGATCGCAGCGGTGCTGGCGGTGAAACAACGGCTCGATCGCGGCGACCGCCTCGGTGGCACCGTTATACTCGCGCTCACCGCCGAAGAGGAGATCAGCGGCGCGGGACTCGGCACGATCGTCGATCAGCTCGCACCGCTAGACGCCGCCCTCGTCGGTGAGCCGACCGGCCTCGTGCCGATGATCGCTCAGCGTGGCCTGCTGGTTCTACGCGGCGTGGCGCGGGGATGCAGCAGTCACCCCGCAAACACGCCCTCGGATTCGGCCACGAATGCGATTCTCACGGCGGCGCGCGACCTGTCCGCGCTGGAAACATTCGACTGGGGCCCGGCGCACCCACTGCTGGGATGCTGTCACGCCCACGTCACCATGATCAAGGGCGGCGTGGCGCGCAACGTCATCCCGGATACCTGCGAGTTCTACCTGGACATCCGCACGACCCCCACGGAATCACACGCGGAACTCTATCGGCGTCTGCGTCGCCATCTGAAGAGCGACCTGCATGTTCACAGCGACCGGCTCGTGCCGGTACAGACCGATGCCGGCGAACCGATCGTACAGGCGGTCCTCCGCGCGGTGAGCGGCGTGACCCCTGGCGGCAGCCCCACCATGAGCGACATGGTGTTCCTGGGTGGCGTTCCGAGCGTCAAGATCGGTCCCGGCCAGTCCAGCCGCTCCCACACGCCGGACGAGTACATCGAGCTGGAGGAGCTGGGGGCCGGTGCTGCCGCGTACGCGCGGATCATCCGGGAGTACTTCAGCGGGTCCGCAAACACTCGCGAGACCGAGGCTGCAACGACTGCGGGGCGAGATGGGGGTGAGCGATGACTCAGCCATCCGCACGTTTGTGGGAGAAAGGTGCCGCGCTCGATGAGGTGGTGCACCGCTTCACGGTCGGGGATGACCCGGTCTGGGATCGGCATCTGCTGCGTTGGGATTGTCGGGGATCGGCCGCCCATGCCCGCACGCTGCAGCGCGCGGGACTGCTGAGCCGAGCCGAGCTCGACACGCTGCTGGCCGGCCTGGCGGAGATCGACGCCCTCGCTCGGGCCGGCCAATTCGAGATCCCGGCCGAGCTCGAAGACTGTCATACCACTATTGAAGCCGCGCTGACGCAGCGTTGCGGCGAGGCCGGGGGCAAGATTCACGCCGGTCGTTCGCGGAACGATCAGGTCGCGGTCGCAATGCGGCTGTTCATGCGGCATCACGCGTTGAACTGGCTGAGCCTGCTGGGCGAGCTCGCGGCGGCGACGCTGGACCGCATGCGGCGGGACGGCGAGGTCGCGATGCCCGGCTACACGCACATGCAGCCGGCGATGCCGTCAAGCGTAGGCCAATGGCTGCACGCGGTCGCGGAGGCCGTCCTGGAGCAGATGCGCGCCACATTTGATTTGCTCGATCGGCTCGACACTTGCCCGCTGGGCACTGGAGCCGGCTTCGGCGTGCCCGTGCCGCTGGACCGGGCCTACACCGCGGAACTGCTGGGCTTTTCACGCGTCCAGCGCAGCCCGATTGACGTGCAGAACAGCCGCGGCCGACTGGAGAGGTACTTTGTGCGCGTCGCGGCGGACAGCGGCGCGATTCTCGAAAAGCTGAGTTGCGACCTGCTTCTGTTCTCGACCGCTGAATTCGGGTTCTTCGGACTGCCGGAGGCGTTGACCACCGGCTCCTCGATCATGCCGCAGAAGAGGAACCCGGACGTGCTCGAGTTGCTGCGGGCCCGCAGCGCGCGGCTAAGCGCCCGGCTGGTGGAGCTGGAGTGCGTCAGCGGAAAGCTCCCCTCCGGTTACCACCGGGATTTGCAGTTGACCAAGGAGCCCACGATACGCACCGCGCTGGAGCTGGCCGACCTGCTCCGCATCGCGGCGCGCGTCGCCGCCGAATTCACGATCGACCGGCAGCGCCTGGCGGCGGCCATGCGCCCCGAGCTGTACGCCACACACGCCGCCCTCGCGCTGACCCAGCAGGGCGTGCCGTTTCGCGAGGCATATCGGCGTGTGGCCGAGGAGATCGAAGCGGGTCGGTTTGACGAGGAAAAAACAGCGATGTGGCGCGATTCATCGGGAACGGTAGAGCCCGAAGTGCTGAATGCGCTCCGGGAGGAGCTGGCGGAGCTCAAGCAGCGCGCCGAGCGAGAGCAGGAGAGGATCGTCGCCGCTGAGGCGGCCTTGCTGCCCGGGCGATGTTCCCCGGCCGGCGGGGCTGCCGACAGCGGCAGGATCTGCTAGACTACCGCGACCGCCGCCCCTCGATTCCGATCTCAATCTTGCGCGCCGCGGTCGAAACCGGCCACTAACGCAGAGTGCGCCGCAGGGAAAAAGGCGAGCATGCCGAAGTCGCCAGACATTCGTAGAGTTCTGATCGTCGGCAGCGGGCCGATCGTGATCGGCCAGGCGTGCGAGTTCGATTACTCGGGCACGCAGGCTTGTCGGGCCCTGCGCGAGGAAGGCGTCGCGGTCGTGCTGCTGAACAGCAACCCCGCCACAATCATGACCGACCCCGAGCTCGCCGAGCGAACCTACCTCGAGCCAATCACGCCAACCGTCATCGGCGAGATTCTCAAGCGCGAAGCCGAGCGCGGCCGGCCGGTCGATTCGCTCCTGCCGACGCTCGGCGGTCAGACCGGCTTGAACTGCGCGATGGCCGTCGCGGAGCAGGGGATTCTCGCGCGTTACGGCGTGCGGCTGATCGGGGCCGACCAGGAGACCATCCGCCGGGCCGAGGACCGCGAAGGCTTCAAGCGCACGGTAACGAGCGCGGGCATTGATGTGCCGCGCTCGGGCATCGCCTGCTCGCTCGACGAGGCGCGGCAGGTGCTCGCACACGTGCAACTGCCCGTGTGCATCCGACCGGCATACACGCTGAGCGGCACCGGCGGCGGCGTGGCGCGGACGCTCGACGAGTTCGACACGCGCGTGCAGGACGGCCTGGCCCAGTCGCCGATCGGCCAGGTGCTCCTGGAAGAGGACCTCACCGGCTGGAAGGAATTCGAGCTGGAGATGATGCGCGACGCGCGCGACAACGTGGTCGTAGTCTGCTCGATCGAAAACCTCGACCCGATGGGCGTGCACACCGGCGACTCGATCACCGTCGCGCCCGCGCTGACGCTTTCCGACAAGGAATATCAGCGGATGCGCGACGCGGCGATCGCGATCATGCGGGCGATCGGCGTGGAGACCGGCGGGGCGAACATCCAGTTCGCGGTCAACCCGCGCGACGGGCAGATGGTCGCGATCGAGATGAACCCGCGCGTCTCGCGCTCGTCGGCCCTGGCCTCAAAGGCCACGGGTTTCCCGATTGCCAAGATCGCCACCAAGCTCGCCATCGGCTACACGCTTGACGAGCTGCGAAACGACATCACCCGGGAAACCTCCGCCTGCTTTGAGCCGACCATCGACTACTGCGTCGTCAAGATGCCGCGCTTCGCCTTCGAGAAGTTCCCCGAGGCGGACGAGACGCTCACCACCTCGATGAAATCGGTCGGCGAGGCCATGGCCATCGGCCGCACCTTCAAAGAGGCCTTTCAGAAGTGCATCCGCTCGATGGAGATCAAACGCCCGGGCTACGGACTGCATCCCAACGACAAGGCGCTGGATGAGCAACCCGGCGACGCGTTCGGTCAGGACGACGAAAGCACCGTCTGGCTGGACACCTTCGGCCACGAGACCGGGCCGGCCGTCCCGCTGTTCGGCGGCACGTCGCTGGGCGAGGCCCCGGCCGACCTGCACGAGCAGTCCACGGAGCAGTGGCCGATTCCCGAGGATGTGTTGAGCGCCAAGATCTCGACGCCGTGCCAGGGCCGGCTGTATTACGTCCGCTACGCGCTCAAGCTCGGCTGGACCGTCGAGCGGATTCACGAGCTTTCGCGCATCGACATCTGGTTCCTCGATCAACTGGCCGAGCTGGTCGAGTTTGAAGAACGGTTGCTGCGCGTACCGGTCCGAACCGGCGCCGCCTTTCGCCAGACGCCCGAGCTGATTGACACGTTCCAGCAGGCCAAGGCCTGCGGGTACAGCGACGCGCAGTTGCGCTACATCTGGCGGCTCGACGCACAGGCCTACGAGCGGCTCAAGGCCCAGCTCGACCGGCCCAAGTTCAAGCTGGTCGACACCTGCGGCGCCGAGTTCGAGGCATACACGCCCTACTACTACTCGGCGCGCGAGCAGCCGCTGGCCCGGGTCGTGCACAGTCCCCAGGCGGTGGCCGAGTTGCGCCGGCACCGGGCTTCCGGCGGGAGGGAATCGCTGGGGACGGCGATTCACGACCTGGGGATCGAATCGCCGTACCGCTATCGCGCCGTTGACGACGAGCACGTGTTGGTCGAATCGCACGACGACGAGCTGCGCGTCTCGGCCCGGCCGAAGGTGATCATTCTCGGCGGCGGCCCCAACCGGATCGGTCAGGGGATCGAGTTCGACTATTGCTGCGTCCACGCCGCGATGGCGGCGCGCGAGATGGATTACGAAACGGTGATGATCAACTCCAACCCGGAGACGGTCAGCACCGACTACGACGTCAGCGATCTGCTCTTCTTCGAGCCGCTCACGCACGAGGACGTATTCAACATCTGCGAGCGCCTCAACGGCCGTCTCTTCCCGCCCAGCGGGACCAACGACGGCCACGTGCGCGGCGTGATCGTGCAGTACGGCGGCCAGACGCCGCTGAATCTAGCGCAGGGCCTGCACGAAGCGGGCGTGCCGATTCTGGGAACCTCGCCCGACAACATTCACCTGGCCGAGGACCGCGAGCGCTTCCAGCAGGTGCTGGCCGAGCTCGGCCTGCGCCAGCCGGCGAACGGCATCGCCTTCTCGCGCGCGCAGGCGGTCGAGGTCGCCGAGCAGATCGGCTATCCGGTTCTGGTACGGCCCTCATACGTGCTGGGTGGGCGCGGCATGCAGGTTTGCAACAACGCCGCCGACCTGGTGCGGTATATCGAAGGCGCACTTTATGCGACCGATCGCGAGCTCAACATCGACCGCCAGCACCCGATCCTGATCGAGAAGTTCCTGCTCGACGCGGTCGAGGTCGACGTCGACGCGATCAGCGACCACGGCTATCCCGACCGCGATCCCGCCGCCGGCCGCTGCGACATCTGCGGCGTCATGGAGCATATCGAGGAGGCCGGGATTCACAGCGGCGACAGTTGTTGCGTGCTGCCGCCCTACTCGCTGTCGCCGGCGTTGCTCGATGAGATCAAGTATCAGGTGAAGATGCTGGCGCGGCGGTTGGGGGTGTGCGGGCTGATGAACGTGCAGTTCGCGATCCAAGGCCGCGTGGTCTACCTGATCGAGGTCAACCCGCGCGCCTCGCGCACGATTCCCTTCGTCAGCAAGGCCACCGGGTTGCCGTGGGCGAAGATCGCCACGCGGGTCATGCTGGGGCAGACCCTGGACGAAGCCCGCAGCGGCCTGGGGGTCCCCGACGTACGCACACAACGGCACGTCGCCGTCAAGGCCCCGGTCTTTCCCTTCAAGAAGCTCCGGAGCATCGACTTCGTGCTCGGACCGGAGATGCGCAGCACCGGCGAGGTGATGGGCATCGACCAATCGTATCCGCTGGCTTTCGCCAAGGCGCTGCGTGCGGCGGGGCTCGAGCTTCCCACCGCCGGCAAAGTGCTGGTGAGCGTGTGCGACGAGGACAAGCCCCGCGTGGTCTCCATCGCCCGAGAGTTGCTCGAGCTGGGCTTTCAGATCTACTCGACGATCAAGACCAAGCAGACGCTCGAGCAGGCCGGCATCCCCGCGACCCTGGTCTCAAAGCACGACGGCCAGGGCCCCGCGTTCCTGCTCGACATGATCCGCTCCCGCGAGCTGGATCTGCTGATCAACACGCCGATCCACACCGGCGGCGCCACCGAAGAGGGCCGTTGGCGCGTCGCTTCGATTCAGCTCGGCATTCCCCTGCTGACCACGCTCGCCGGCGCCCGGGCCGCCGTCGGCGCGATCCGCGCCCTGCGATCGAACGGCGTCGAGGTCAACGCGCTCCAGGACTACCTTGCCATCGGAGGGCCCGGATGATCGCCAAGCTTGCACTCGAGGATGGCACCGTCTTCACCGGCCACGCCGTCGGCGCCGCCGGCACCCGCACGGGCGAGGTCGTCTTCAACACCGCCATGACCGGCTACCAGGAGATCTTCACCGACCCGTCCTACTGCGGACAGATCGTCACCATGACGTTCCCCCTGCAAGGCAACTACGGCATGAATCCGGAGGACTTCGAGTCGGTCAAGCCGCATCTTTCGGGTGTCGTCCTGCGGGAATTGCCGCGCCGACCAAGCAACTGCCGGGCCACGATCGGCGGGCCGGAATTCCTGGCCGAGCACGACATCATCGGCATTCTGGGCGTTGATACCCGCGCGCTGACGCGGCGAATCCGCGTCCACGGGGCTCTGCGCGGCGCGATCTCGACCGAAGTGGGCAACGACGTCGAGCTGGTCGAGCTGGCGCGGGCCTCGGCCCCGATGACCGGCGCGAACCTGGTCCAGGCGGTCACGCCGTGTGAGCCCGGTCGTTGGACCGAGCCGCTTTGGCGGGGCGGTGATCGCACCTGCCCAGCGCCGTCGGGCCAACGCCACATCGTCGCGATCGATTGCGGGATCAAGCACAACATTCTGCGCCATCTGGCGGAAGAAGGCTGCCGGGTCACGACGGTCCCCGCCAGCACCACTGCCACGCAGATTCGCGAGTTGGCCCCGGACGGTCTGCTGGTCGGCAACGGGCCGGGGGATCCGGCGGCAGTGACCGATACGATCGAAACCTTGCGAAAACTGCTTGGCCGGTTTCCGATCTTCGGCATCTGCCTGGGACACCAGCTTCTGGCGCTCGCGCTCGGGGCGAAAACTTACAAGCTCCGCTTCGGCCACCACGGGGCCAACCTCCCGGTCCTGAACCGGCACACCGGCCGCGTCGAGATCACCAGCCAGAATCACGGCTTTGCCGTGGATGTCGCCGCGCTGGAGCGCGTCGGCGGCACCGTGACGCACGTGAACCTGAACGACGAGACGCTGGAGGGGTTTGTTCACCGGGACCAGCGCGTCACCGCGGTGCAGTACCATCCCGAGGCCAGCCCGGGGCCGCACGACGCCGGCCACATGTTCCGGCAGTTCGCGGAGGCCGTCCGCGAGAACAGGTCGTTCGACGTGCGCGTGCCGGTGTAACGGCAAGGACGAGGGAACAAGGCAACAGCGCGTGTCAAAGGCCAGGTGGCACGGGTGTCATTCCGAGGCGCAGCGACGCGGGGCGGTCAATCGCCCACGGCGGAAGCGGGAAGCTCGGCCATCTCGCGGTTGATCATGTACCACAGCTCGGCGGGGCCCTTGGTGCGCGCGAGCTCCGCGGCGCGGCGATAGGTATCGGCGGCCGCGGCGTCTTGTCCGGCTATCCGCAGCAGAAATGCAACTCGATAGAGCAATTGAGGGTCGTCCGGGTTGTCGCGAACCAGGTACCGGACGTGCTGAACCGCCTGGGCGGATTGCCCGTCCACGGCCAACGCCATCGCCAGCGCGTAGCGCGTCTCGCGATCGTCGGGCTGACTGGCGAGCGCGGCGGTGAGGCGCGTGATCTCTGCGGGCAACAGGCCGAGTTTCTTCTGCGTGGCGGCCAGGTTCGTCTGCGCCTCGGGCAGGTTGTCCTCGACCGCATGCGCGGCGGCAATGCGAAAGCGCTCCAGCGCCTCGGCCGGGCGTCCCAACCTGTTCAGCACCAGGCCGATGTTGTTGTGAACCTCAGCGTCATCGGGATCGTCCTGCAACAAGCGCGTGTATTCGCGCAGCGCCTCGGCCCACTGACGGCGGTCCAGGTAGGCATCCGCCAGCCGGCGTCGTCCGAAGGCGAAGTCGGGGTAATCGGCGATCGCGCTGGACCAGAACTCTTCCTGACCGCGCCATTGCAGCGTACGGTTCCCGGTAAGCCAACCCAGCGCAGCGACCGCGGCCACCCCGACTGCAAGTTGCACGAAGTGTGCCTTTTCTCTCCCCACCCATCGAGTGAGCCGCGCGAGCCCCAAGGCAACCAGCAGGAACAGCCCGGGCGCCGCCGCGTATACGTATTGATCGCCGACCGGCGAATGCTTCAGGTATCCGAATGAGAGCAGGCCCAGGATGGGCAGCAAGGTCAGGAAGAAGTGGATCGCGCCCCAAACCGCCAAAGCCCCGATACGGCGACGGAGAACCCATACGCCGAGTGCCCCCGCGACCAGAGCGATCAGCGGCAGGAGCCACATCAGTGAGACGCTAACCGTCCACGGGGGATAGATCAGCGCCAAGCCGGCGGGCCACAGCAGCTTTCCAGTATAGAACCAGAAAGCGGCCGAGGCGGCCAGCGGGCGTAGTGGGAGCGGCTCGGCGAAACACGTGCCGACCGTGCGCTCGAACAGCGAATCGATGTACATCAAGCAGCCGCCGACACCGACCAGCACCGGGGCGAGCGGTGCCACCGCATCCCACAGCCGCCGACGCAGCAGCAGCCAATCGGCCAGGATCGCCGAGCCCAGAAACGTGATTGCGGCGCATTTGCTCAGGAGAGCCGCGGCGAAAAGAGCGTAGGCCAGATACGCCCAGCGGACCTGCCCGGCGCGCCGCGCGCGCCAGTAGACGAGAAACGCCAGCAGGGCCAGGGTAGTTGATAGCAGAGTTTTCCGGGCCGCCAGCCAGGCTACCGAGGGGGCCTGCATGGGGTGGACGGCGAAGAGCGCACCGGCCAGGAGCGCCCCCCCGCTACCCGCCCCGAGGGCACGTAGCAGGAGGAAGACCAGCACCGCATTGACCGCGTGCAGCCCCACGTTGACGAGGTAGTAGCCGGTCGGCCACGTTCCCCAGAGCTGAAACTCGGCCCAATGCAGCGTATACGTCAGCGGGTAGTATTTGCGGACCGGGTCGCTCGGTATCCAGATCCGCGCCAAGCCCCCAATACTGCGCAAGTACGGATTGTCGCGAATGTAGATGTCATCGTCCCAGACGACGTAGTCGTTACCGATTCCCGGGGCGTAAGCGGCGACCACCAGCAGCGGCAGAATGAGCCACAGTCGACCGCCGTTGGGCGGGGGTTTACCGATTTGGGCCGGGCGCGCGTGACTCCCGGCTGCTGCCTGGGAGGGCGCTCCGCTGGACTTGGTTTCACTCATCCTCGCACTGCACCGGCGCTCACGCCTCCGACAAAGGCAAACATACGCAGGCCCGCTGCTGCTCGCAAGTCGCTGCCGTAAGATCGCGCTGGTTGCGAGTCGGCACGAGGATATCCTTGCCACCCGGACGCCCGAGGCGCCGCCGCTAACCACGCGAGCGCAGCTTGTGCACCACCATCAGATCCTGGGGGGCATCGACGATCGTGTAGTTCTCGCTCCGCGCCTGGTAGACATTCTCGAACAGCCAGTTGGCCCGCGGATCGTCGAAAACGCCAGGGAAGAACGGCGGAAACACAATCAGATAATCGGCGTCGACCGCCCCCATGAAATCGCGCATTGCAGACGCCGAGGCAATGATTGCGAGGAAGCGGCCCCGGTCGTGGGCCAGCGCATGACGGTTGAGACCCATCAAGTCGATGGTTCGGCGTTGACCAAAGTAGCGCAGCGCGCCGGCGTCGTTAACGACGATGGCAGCATCCTCCGGGGTGTGCTCAGCGACCCACCGCCCGATGTCGACCTGAACCTCGTTGATGTTCTGGCAATTCCAGGCGTACTGCTCGGCCGCCCGCCGTAACTCCCACGGATGCGCTACAAGGCAGAGCACCGCCAGCGCCGTCGCCAACCCGCGGCGACTCCACAACGCCAGCGACGCCAGCGATCGCGACGGGGTGCGCTGGTCCTGCGCGTCGGCAGACAGGCGCCCCTCAGCACCCACTGCCTGGTCGCCCGGCGAACCGGTCGCGAGAGGCCACAAGAGGCGCCAGCCAGCGGCGATGATGGGGTACAGGAACGGCAGGGCCGGGACCACGTACCTCAGCCAGTAGTAGAATTTCCCGGATCCGGGCGGAAGGTAACGCGAGACCGCGATGGCCGTGATGAAACACCAAGGAAAAAAGAGCGTGACCCAACGGACCGGCGTCGGGCGGCGGATCACCTGCACGACCCCCAGGACGTACAACACGACACCCGCCATCATGAAGTTCACCGGCAGCGTCCAGACCGCCTCGCGCACGACGGTCAGCAAACCCTGCGGGTGTCCGCTGGTAAACTTGGCGTAAAAGGTGTTTGGCAGGATCCGGCCGGTAACCGCGAGGCAATATCCGCTCCACAGCACTCCGAGCACCAGCGTAGGCAGCACCGCTTTGAGCAGTGCCCGGAGGTCGTCGCGGGAGAACGTGTCCAGCCACCTACGAAACAGAGCTATGAAAACGAGGCCACACAGTAGCAGCATCTCGGGACGCGTCCAGAAGGCCAATGCCAGCAGGACGCCGACCGTGAGATACCGCCGCCCATGCCACGCGCAGACCGCCCAGAGCCCGAAACCGGCTGCCAGACAGACCTCCATCCCGGAAACCTGGGAGAAGGCCAACGCCGGGGTCAGGGCGCTCAGGAGTCCTGCCAACAACGCGCCCACGCGACTCTCACAGCAGATCCGCGCAAGCTCGCACACGCCCCAGGTCATCGCAATGGCAATGAGCGTGCCGAGGATCTTCAGCGCGAGGACGGCGTCGAGACCCGGGAGGGCGGCCAGCCAGTGCGCCACAGCGCACACGATCACCCACGCCGGGCTGGTGAAGCCGGCTTCCAGCTCGTGTGCGTTGTAGTATGGGAGACCCGACTGGGCTACCGATCGCCCGTAGACGAGGTGAATCCAGCCGTCGTCCAGCGGTAGTCCGGTGCAGGCCGCATCGGTCCCCGGGCTGCGGCCGGACAGGAAGAACACTGCGATTACAGTGTGAACCGCGGCCAGCAGGACCCACGTTGGCCAGCGCCGTCCGCGCGTTCGCAGCACTGCTCGCATGCGGCCATGTTACGTCTCGCGCTTGGCGCGGTCAATCAACGCGCGCCGCCGCCCGTTGAGGTGCCTCACCGCTGATGACCGCGGGGCGTACTGCTGCCCGCGACCCCTCAGGCATGTCACGATCGACTTGCGTGAACGCCCCGGTTTCGGCTATACAAGCGCGCTGGCGTCCGCGCGGTTGTTTGACTTGCCCCGAGGCGGCGCTATAATCCCGGCCTGACTCTGTAGACGCTACGGATGGCGCGGCTACGCCGTCCGGTTACCCCACTTGGGGAGGTAGCTATGCCTTCTACCGCCCGGCTCTCCCGCCTAGCGGCATCGTTGCTGGCTCTCGCGCTCTTCTTCAGCGGTGTCGGCGCAGCGCGAGCCCAGCTCGACGCGGACGGGTTCGTCACCGGCGCCGCCGCGGCGGCCTGGGAGAAATGGAACACCGCTCTGGAGGCGTTGCTGGCCCGCGACCCGGACACGGCGGAGATGATGTTCGAGGATCTGCTGGCGGGCGAGCCTTCAGCCTTCCGCATCGCCTTGCTTGCGGAACGGTCGATCAAGCGCAACATAAACGCCGGCGGCGTGCTGCTGCTCGAGCAGGATGCCGAGGCGCGGGCGTTGCAGTCCAACGGCCAGAACGTCTTCGAGCTGCTCGAGACGGGTCGCGAGCAGATGAACCAGGCCGACGACGGCTGGTACTTCGCCTCGATCGGACGCTTCGGCATCGCCAACGCCAACTTCCAGGCGTTGCTCGGAAGCGATCCGGATCCGGTCGCGCTGCTCGAATTCGCCGACCGCGTCCCGAAACGCCACCAGGTGCTCGTGCAGCTCGCCGGCAACGCGATCATCGGCGATTCGGTCACCGGGGTGCTCAAGCTGCTCCAGCTCGGCGAGCATTTGATCAAGGCCGATCCAACCCGCATCAAACAGAACATCGAGCGGCTCGGCGGCCCGCCGCGGGCGTTCGAGAACGGCGTGGCCCGGCTGAAGGATTCCGGGGAGTACGCGATCCCGTTCCTGGTGCAGTACCTCCGCGATCCGGACCAGAAAGCGCTGACGCAGGCGATCGTGCGCACCCTGCCGCAGATCGGCCGACCAGCGCTGAACCCGATGGTGATCGCCCTGCGGATGGACGATCAGACCACGCTGCGCTACCTGATCCGCGCCCTGGGTCAGATCGGCTACTGGCAGTCGGTTCCCTATCTGCTCAAGCTGCGCGAAGATCCCAACACGCTCGCGGAGGTCCGCGCCGCGATCGACGTCACGCTCAACGATCTCGCAAACTACGGCATCACGATCGATTCCCACATGTCAGCCGCCGAAGCCTTCTACCGACTCGGTAAGGCTTATTACGACGACCACGAATCGCTCGCCGCCGACCCGCGCCTGGACCTGGCCAACGTCTGGTACTGGAAGGAGGGCATCCTTCAGAACGTCGAGGTGCCGGTCTCGATCTTCAACGAGATCATGTGCATGCGCTGCTGCGAGGAGGCGCTGCTGTCGAACCCGGAACTGAAGCCGGCCTTGGCCTTGTGGCTGGCCGCCAACTTCCGCCGCGAGGCCCAACTGCCCGAGGGACAAACCGACCACACCCGCCCGGAGAACTACCCCAGCGCCGCCTACTTCGCGCAATCCGCCGGCGCCGACTATTGCCTGATGGCCCTGGCCCGGGCGGTGGACGACGGCGACCCGGCGGTGGCACTCGGCGCGATCGAGGCTCTCCAGAAAACCGCCGGCTCCGCCAGCATCGTCGGAGATCAGGCCGGCCGCCAGCCCCTGGCCGAGGCGCTCTCGTTTCCCGACCGGATGGTGCGGATCCGCGCCGCCCTGGCGCTGGGCAACGCTTTGCCCATGAAGTCGTTCCACAACGACCAGAACCTGATGCCCGTGCTCAGCGAGGCGCTGCTGCTG